>Ga0207679_10000505_pt1 | contig 26769 bp, 19 predicted proteins | sample KBSC73metaG_FD_184320 | JGI IMG/M metagenome (GOLD analysis project Ga0207679, IMG submission 184320) | Corn rhizosphere microbial communities from Kellogg Biological Station, Michigan, USA - KBS C7-3 metaG (SPAdes) (version 2) | ecosystem: Host-associated > Plants > Roots > Rhizosphere > Soil ... | reverse complement strand
CCGACAGCAGGGCGCAGACCGATAGTCCGATGGCAACGGTATAGAGCGTGAGGACGGCGTTCCGGTGGGAAAGACCCAGGGCCATAAGCCGATGATGAAAGTGTGCTTGATCGGCCTTGAACATGCGTCGTATGGCCTGAAACCAATCCGTCTCGTACTTCCTCTGGTGTCCGCTGAATCGCCGGACCATGGAAAAGAGCGTATCGAGAATAGGCAGGCCCAAGACAAGGAGCGGAACGAATACCGCCACAGCGGTGGCCGTTTTCTGTGTGCCGATAATTGCCGTGACCGCCAGGATATAGCCGATGAGCATGCTGCCGGAGTCGCCAAGATACATACGGGCGGGGTTAAAATTGTGCGGCAGGAAGCCGAGCAGCGCCCCGAGGACAATTACCAAAAGGAGTGCGTCTTGAGCGTCGCCCCGCACGAAAAAGAGGATGGCGCATGTCCCTGCGGCGATGCTCCCGAGTCCGACCGCGAGTCCATCCAACCCGTCAATGAGATTAAAGGCATTGGTAATTCCAACGATCCACAAGAACGTGAGCGGGATCGCCAGAGCTGCCACATTCATCGAATCGCTTCCCAGGAAGGATACGTGGTCGATCCGCACCCCCAATGCAATCGCGATGGCAGCGGCGATAGCTTGAACAAAGAATTTGCCCCAAGCAGGAAGCGGGCGGATGTCGTCACAGACACCACCTAGAAATACAATGGTCGCGCCAATCAGAAGCGGCCACCACGAGGTCAGGCCCACAGCAAACCCGGACGGCATCATGTTTCCAAATGTCCAAGCGGCGAGCAGCGTGAGGGCAATTGAAAAAGCAATCACCAGCCCGCCGATCCGTGGAATGGGCACCGAGTGAATTTTACGCTCGCCGGGCAAATCGACGGCACCGATGGCAAAGGCAAACCGCCGCACGAGCGGGCTGAACGCGAGAGAAAGGGAAAACGCAAAGAGAAATAAGGCCGGGTAGTACACCACCGTCATGCCACCTTTGACGGAGGTGAGAGTGGTGCCCGCTGCAGGCCGTGGGCAGGCGAAGACGTCGCCACGCGCTGAAATACCTGGTGAAAGTTTTGGGTGGCAATGTTTCGGTCGAAGCGCCTGTTGAAGTACAGGCGAGCTGCCTGGCCTTGCTTCTCCAGCAGTGAGCGATCCTTATAGACGGCGAGCAGGGCTTGAACCGCAGCTTCGGCATCTCCAGGGTTCACCGTGAATCCGCATTGGGCTTCGCGAAGGATCGCGGCGGGCTCGCTGTTTGCGGGCCCAAAGAAAATGACTGGTCGGCCTGCGGCGAGAACGCTGTAAATCTTACTTGGAATACTGAGGCCTTCCATTTCGCTCCGTAATGACACGAGATGCACATCCGCAGCCGTCAGGCTAGACCGCAGCACTGCCCTGTCCTGGTAGGGGAGAAACAGCACGTGCTGCCAGTTTTCTGCTTTCGCCACCTTGATCAGTTGATTCCTCCAGGCCCCGTCGCCGATAAAGCAGAAACGAAGCTCGGGGTACGATTGGGTGGCTCTGGCGAGGGAAACAAAGCCCTCGAAATCGTGCACGATGCCATGGTTTCCCGAGTACATCACGACGAATTTTCCCTCCAGACCGTGCTGGGCCAAAAAGGCATTCTCCTGTCGTGGCAGGGGACTAATGTGATGGCCGTCAGCCCAGTTGGGTATCGTGACGATCTTGTCCGCAGAAATGCCGTGACGCAGCAGGCGCCGTTCCATGCATCGTCCGATGACGATAATTTGGTCCATGTGCCGCAACGACCATTGGGTGAGCCGATTCAGCACCCGACGTGCTGGACCCAGACGAATCATGCCCGCCTGGATCGCCACATCGGGAAACAGATCTTGCAGCCAGCAGACCGCTTTCACAGGCTTTACGAGCCTGATGATCGCCGCGAGAAGGGAAAGCAGCGGAGGATCAGAAAGCACCACAAGACAACTGAGGTTTCGCAATCGAGCCGCCGCCCAGAGCGCAGACATCCAAAAAGACAGGTAGTCGGCGAGGCGGCCCAATGTATGGGAGCGGTCAAAGCGAAAAAACCCTACCCGGACGATCCGAATGCCTTTGTGAACGTCGCGCACCGCCAGCTTCGATACTTTTCCCTGATAGAGAGTTCTGCCCGAGATGACGGTGACGGATGCACCCTGCGCAATGAGATCCTCTGCCAACTCCGTCAGGAGTTGAGAGGTCGCCGAGCAATCCGGGAAAAAATAGCGATTGACGAACAACACTCGCATCGACTCGGCGGGGCGTACATGCTGACTCACGGTGGTGTTCAGCACTTCCAGCATCTCGTGCGCCAGTTGCCGCCGTTCATACTTCGGGGTGGCCCTGAGGCAGCCCTCTCGCAGCGCGTCGTACAACACACGGTCCGTCTTTAAGAGAGAGAGTTGTTCAGCCAGCTGTGTTGAGTTTTCTGGCTCAAACACCAGTCCCACGCCATCGCTCGCAACAATGTCCGCTGATTCGCCAGCGACCCCGTGGAGGACAGGAATACCCATGCCCATGGATTCGAAAAGCTTGGATGGGATGACTTGAGTGAACACGTCGCTTTTCTTGAGATGGATAATGGACGCATCGATGAGCGCCCAATATTTGACGACCTCGTGTTTTGCGACAGAATTTACAAACACGACGTTATCCAAATTCATGGCACGGGCCCTCTCTTGAAGTGCCGCCTTTCGCGCGCCATCTCCAAGGAACATGAATGAGAAGACCTCACCGCCTGGTTGACGTCGGAGATAGTCAGCCGCCTCGAGGATCGTCTCCAGACTATGAGCCATACCGAGAGTCCCAATGTATCCGGCCACAAACTTGCCCTCGAGCCCAAGACGCTTGACCAGATCGATATCCTTCGGTTCCGGCTTGAAACGAGAGACATCCAGGCCATTTGTTACGACATCAATTTTGTTCGCTTCAACGCCCCGCGCCGAGAGACTGCGCTTGAAGGAATGCGTCACCGACACAATACGTGTCGCCTTGCGATACAAAAACACCTCTATTTTCTCCAACACTCGGATGGCCAGAGAATCTCTCATGGCGCCAACAGCCTTGATCGATTCTGGCCATAGGTCCCGCAATTCGAAGACGAAGGGAATCCCTTTGATGAGACTCACAACATAGGCCGCACAGGCTGTAAAGAATTGAGGTGACGTGCCGATGACGACATCTGCGCCTCGGATAAATGGGCTTACCAAAATGGCCATGATCATGAAACTTTGATAGTCGAGAATCCGCCTCAGGAACCCCGCATTCGCAGTGATGTAGGACCACACCCTGATCACTCTGATCCCGTCCATCGTCTCCGACTGCCACAGTTTATTTCGATAGCCAGGGTAGACTTCACCCTTAGGAAAGTTCGGCGTGCAGGTGACGACCGTCACGCGGTGTCCGGCTTTGACCCATTCTCGACAATGTTCGAAGGTGCGGCTGGCTGGCGCGTTCACTTCTGGAGGGAAATTGTCACTCAAAAACAGAATGTGCATTCTATTTCCAAGACAATCGAACCGTAGAGCGAGGGGCCGTGAACACCATCTTCAAACATGCATTGGGCTGTGCCACTCCGAATTCGGAATGATATGTACTCGATTCAATGGAGGGCGTTGCCCCCTCCACCGACCAATTGAGCGATTGGCCTCCGGCCAACTCGATATGTCCGGTTTTCCCTGACTTGGCGTGCTCGATACACACTTTTGCGTCTGGAGCTAAGTGCAGCCGAGCCACTGCTCCTTCAAACGGTCCCGTAATATGATCATCTACGCATAATTCAGTATCAGACATGGTCCATTCCCGCCAGTGAATTTGCTTTCTGAGCAGACGGACGTATCCATTGTGTGCACAGCGGATGCGCACGGAGGTGTTGCCCTTCTCAATGGCTAACCCGAACGGTCTCGCGCGCCGGGCAACGCGGAATCCCCCCCAGACCTCCGAGGAATTGCGGCCGTCGATTTCGACGGTATTATGAGCAGCGGTCCCCCGCTGACGCAGGCGCTCCACTCCCTCGCCATAGCAGGACGTGCCGGAATTGACGAAGACCCGTTGCCCAAAGAGCGACAGCTCGAACGATAACGTGTCTGCATGCGCATGGCCCGGAATGTAATCGGGCCCTACTGGAGATACATCCAACAGTGCGACAGCGGCATCGGATTGCAGCCGGATATAGCCGCTTTCCGCGAGATGCGTCACTCCGTCTTCAGGTACGTTGAGCGGGGGTAGACCCAGTCGTGCAGCATATGCCTCCAGTTCCGCCGGCTTGGGAGCAACACCGAAGGCGGCATCGTTGAAGAATGAGATCTCACCCTCGGGATGACACATTGCCCAAAGCCATGTGCGCATATCGTGAGCAGTGTGACACCATGAAGGCGCGTCAGACATGTGTGGACACACTCTGGAGAGATTGATCAAATCCAGCAGATCTTCAAGTATCAGGGAGTGGTACATCGGGCTACGCTCAAAGTGCCCGCCGTCAGCGAGGATTTGTTCTTCGACTTCGTGCCTGAGGATGCGCAGCCCCTCAGAGAGCCATACGTCAGCCTCACCGCCTCGAAAGAATGCTCCTGCGAAAATCAGTGCTTTCGCATTGACGAAGAGGTGATTCCCCAGCAAATGCGTCTCCAGGCGTCGTATGAGCCAACGGGCCTGCACTGCCAAGCTTTCAACACATTCGACGGAAAGCGGATGGCCACCCAATGCGCATTTGATCCAGTTGACGATACGCAACGACGTGGGGTAGGGATCCCATCCTGTTCCCTCACCGGGACGATTGTCTTTAACCCATCGCGACAGGAGCTGTTGCTGCCATTGCTGCCGTTCTGCGGCGTTGTACGCATTGAGGTCGTCAAAGTAATGAAGGTTGTATCGCCATAGCTTATCAATGGCCGGATCGTCCCAACCGCATGCATTCAGCTCGTGCGTTTGATTCAAGAACGATAACCGCTCTGCTCCTAGCAAGGACGGTCTCCGGCCTGCTGGCCGCACCCATAGATCATGGTGAACATTGCGCAGAGGAGGAGGTGGACGGTTCTCGATCAGAGGTCTTTTAAGATTCAACCGCAACCGTCCGTACACTTGAACGGGCTTCAAGTACCGGAGCGTGTTCCAATACGTGACCGGGCCTGGCATGCTGATCAGAGAGGAATTAAGGGAATAACCGGCGGACAACCAATCGTACGATCGCGGATTACGCAGCGCGAGGGGCCACTGCGGGTCGGTGACAGAGCAATCGATCCAATACAGCGACGATTCTTTCGCCAGTGTGGCCATCCCATTGTTCTGGAATGCTTCCGGCTTTCCATTTTCCCGCGAACAAGCGATCGAGAGCGGGTCGCAATCTGGCGGGATCCGTTCCAATCAGTTCGTTTGTACCGACGGTGACCGTCTCTGGACGTTCCGTGGTATCCCGGAGAGTCAGGCATGGGACTCCCATCACCGTGGTTTCCTCAGTGATACCGCCGGAATCAGTAATCACCGCTTTCGCGTGCTTGGCCAAAAAGTTGAACTCGAGATATGGCTGTGGCTCTACAATCCTGATGTTGCGGGGAATGTTCAGGCAATTGGAAAGCGTCTTGGCCGTGCGCGGATGAACGGGGAACACCACCGGCCAATCCCTGCACCCCTCGCCGATCGCAGACAGCATCGCCTGTAATTGAGCCGGGTGATCCACATTCGCCGGGCGATGAAGAGTCGCGACGAAATATTTGCCTGCGCTCAGGCCTTGCTTCTCCCAGAAGGAGGGCGCCCGTAACCGCGACATGTTCTCAAGGAGTGTGTCAATCATGGTGTTGCCGACGAAGAAGATCCGGTCTTGTGACACGCCAGACGCCCGCAGATTTGTGCCGGCACCTTCGCTGGTCGTAAAAAAATAATTCGTGATCGCGTCCGTCACCATTCGATTGACTTCTTCCGGCATACTCCAATCTCCTGACCGGATGCCACCTTCCACGTGGGCGACGGGCACGCACAGCTTCTGAGCCACGATCGCACAGGCCATCGTGCTATTGACGTCACCCACCACGACGCACATGTCACTGCGCTCTTTCAGCAACAACGATTCATAACGAATCATGATCGCTGCCGTCTGTTCCGCCTGGCTGCCCGACCCTGCTTCCAAGTGCACGTCTGGTTGAGGGATGCCAAGTTGGACGAAAAAGTCTCCGGACATTTTCGCGTCATAGTGCTGGCCGGTATGCACAAGACGATAGCGAAGAAGGCTGCCGGACGTGCCAGCGGCATTGAGCGCTCGGATGATCGGAGCAATCTTCATGAAATTCGGGCGTGCCCCGGCGATGAGATCGATGGTCGGCATGAATTTATGCGAGTGAGTGGCTCACTGAATCGGTCAAGAAAGTCACCGCAAGACTTCTGCGATTTGGATGGAGATACGGCTCACTTCCATCAGCTCGTCAAACGGGATTGGAGCTGAACCCTGTTGCATGACCGCCTGGACAAACGCATCGACGCACGCATTCTGACCTTTGTCCTGACGCCAGAGGTTCATTGTGTTGAAAGTTCTCCAGCCGAACCCTCTCAGCTTGCGATAATTGTCGAGCTGAAGAATGCGACCGCCTGCAAAGACCTCCAGCCGCTCCTTTGGAAAGGATTTGTGGCCATTGGCGAGATAATGGATAGTGGCCATGGAGCCGTCGTCAAAACGAAGAATAATGCTGGCCTTGTCTTCTGCGACGGGAAGACCGGGAACCTTGCCGAATGACACCGCTTCGAATGAACGGATCGGCGACCCCGCCAGAAATCTGAGCAGATCGACAAAGTGACAGGCCTCACCGAGAATGCGTCCGCCGCCGACGACTCGATCGTGAGTCCAGTGCTCGGGCGGAATGACGCCGGCGTTGACCGTCATGACAAACGCCTTGGGTTCCCTGACTGCGGTCAGCAGCGATTTCATTTTCTCAATATGAGGGGCAAAACGGCGATTAAACCCGACCATTAGCAGAGGAGGAGATTGGGCCGTCGTATCGGAAGACACCTGAAACACCTCCTCGGTGACGGCTTGTATGTCTTCCAGTTCTGGAATCGTCAGGGCCAGAGGCTTTTCCACGAACACATGCTTTCCTGCCCTCAAGGCAGAACACACCAGTTGGGCATGACTGTTGTGCCGAGTCGCAATCACGATGGCTTGTGTATCAGCATCTGTAATCATCTTGTGGACATCCGTCGTCATTTCTTCGAAGCCGTATTTGCGTCCCGCATGCACGGACGTCACACCACTACTCGACCCAATGGCCTTCAATCGAGCGCCCGTCCTCTTAAATGCGGGGATCAAGACACCGGTGGCATAATTACCGGCTCCGATGAATGAGATGGCGGCTTGCCCGTTTGGTGCTGCGGGCGCCGTGGTGGCCTGGCGCACCGTGCGGCATCGCAGCTGAGCATCGGAGTTTTCTGATCCTTCTGGATACTGCAACAAGATCCCAAGGGACGGCTCTGCACTGCCTAACACTTGATAGGCACGCTCTGCCTCTCCGATTCTGAAGCGATGTGAGATCAATGGCTTTACGTCAAGACGCCCGTCGGCCATCATATCCAGTACCGCCTCAAAATTGCGTTGTTCAGTCCAGCGCACAAAGGCGACCGGATAATCGACCCCTCTGTCTTCATAGTTCGAGTCATATCGTCCCGGCCCATACGAACACGAAACCTGGAAGCTCAACTCCTTTTCGTAAAAATCTGCCCGGGAAAGCTCTAATCCGGTCACTCCTACGAGGACAATCCTCCCGCGCTTCCGACACATCATTGCGGCCTGATGAACGGGCTCGTTGCTCGTCGTCGACGCCGTAATGAGGACAGCATCGACTCCGCGACCACGGGAAAAGGCCTCTGCGGCAGCGATGGCATCTTCTCCCGATGAGAGGTTCACGACTTCGGCTCCGAACCGTTTTGCCAACATCAGTTTGTCTGAGTCGAAATCCAGTCCAAGCACTCTACAGCCATGGGCACGCAGCAACTGCACGGTCAATAATCCGATCAAGCCCAATCCGGTGACGACGACGCATTCCCCGAGAGACGGCTGAACAAGGCGAATGCCTTGGAGCGCAATCGCGCCCACCACGGTGAACGCAGCTTCTTCGTCTGACACTTCCGATGGCACTTTGGCGCACAGGTTCATCGGGACGCTCACGACTTCCGCATGCTTGCCATTCGATGCCACGCGCTCGCCGACTGTCCATCGACCGCCGTCGGCTGCTCCATGACCACTCGCACCGACTTGCAGCACAACCCCGACGTTGCAGTATCCCAGCGCCACTGGTTGATCAAGCTTATTGCGCACGGCGTGAAGCGTGGGCAACAACCCGTCGGTCCGCACCTTATCAATCAACATGCGCACCTTGTCCGGCTGCTGCCGCGCTTTTGCGATCCAGCCCGCCTTACCGAACTCGACCAGCATGCGTTCAGTCCCGGATGACAGTAGGGTTTGACTGCTGCGAATAAGAAGTTGCCCTTCCTGAGCGGCCGGGCAAGGCACTTCGGTCACTTTCGTTTGACCGTTTCTCAGTGATTGAAGGATCTGATTCATAATCAGGTTATTTGGTCGCGGTGATCAGCATGAACAACCCGTTGTTCGGCAATAGGGCTTTAATCAGCCAACGCGGCCAAATTCTCCTGGCCATTTCTAAAAGGACGCCACTGTGCCTCTGCCCTGCCTGGGAGGTAAGCAGATCCCCGTGTGTCATGACAGTTCGTATGTTGACCGATTTGAACAAGGCAAAGAGCTTTCTCGCTTCAGCCACACTGTAGGCCTTGGTTCCTGGGCTTTCCAGATACGTTGCGTAAAGCTCGGTCAGGGAAGCATGTGGTCGGAACCGCAAGAGTCCGTACCGCACCCACAGCATGACGCCGACCATACTCCACTTATGGTAAATCATGATTGCTGCTCGTCCGCCATTTCGTAAAACGCGGTGTACCTCTTGTACGGACTTTTGAGTGTTGGGGCTGTGATGTAATACTCCCCACGAATAAACCACATCGAAGGTTTCGTCACCAAAAACCAAGTGTTCGGCATCTCCGGTTTTCACGTCTGACGGTAGGCCAAGCAGGCCCAATCTTTTCTGGGTCAGATCGACAGCTCTCTGTGTCAAGTCGATTCCCTGAAGTCTGGCACCAGCTTGAGCGAATCGTTGATGATCGGCACCAAGACCAACGCCGATTTCGAGAACATCCATGCCACAAGTGCCCTCAAAATCCGCAAACGCAGGAATATAGGGTTCGAGTTCGTAGCGAATCCGCTCTTGGTCCACAAAGGCAGCTTTTTCAGAGCTCGACAAATACAGCGCTTCGCCGCAAGCTGCCTTTTCCCAAAACTCGTGTACCACCTGTTTGCTTATGTCCATCACGCCTCTTCCTTGCCGAAGTCTCAACTGGGCATCGGCTTCCGAAATACTGCGACAATAAGGATGCGGAACGACGCAAACGTCTGGGACATGTTTGCAAGCCGTTCATAGGCAAGACCAAACATGTATGTGAATGCTGAAAAGCGTAGGTATTCCGGTCGGCCTTCCGTCAGACGAATGGATTCCACGACCAATCCTGCGTTGATTGCCAGGCGCTGTAGGGCGGTGGCGGTGTTGGCACGATACACTGTCGGAAAGGTGTCTATCTCTTGGCGTCCGCGCTTCTGGTTCACCCATCGGTGAAACCAGAAGGGAGTCATCTGAGCGATCAACGGCATATAATGGCAGCGATTCGGTGTCTTGGCGAGAAACAGTCCTCCAGGCTTGAGGACTCGACTGACTTCCTTAAATACCTGCTCTGGCGATTCTAAGTGCTCACACACATTATCAGCCAGCACCAGGTCGAAGCGTTCATCGGGGTAAGGAATGGCTTCGCCAACGCCTTGCTTACCTTCGTCGAGGTAAGGATTCGTCGCGACCCGTGCATCTGGATCTACACCACAGACTTTGCTTGCCAAGCCGCGAAAATTCATGTGAGAGACGATTCCGGCACCGGCACCTATGTCTAACACCTGCATGTGCGGGCGAAGATGCGCAAGGACAACCTTTCGAAATAAGGCATCGTCCCAATAGTTCGCAAAGTCGGGATAGAACCGCCGATCAATTCGCTTGACGAGGTCCACCATTCGGCAACCGTTCTTACAATGTAACGAGGAGCGAGTTGTTATCGGTATGCATAAACATCGTGCTGATCCAAAAACATCTGGGCCCAGAGTTCGATGCAAAGAATGGCGAACAATGGATAGGCCGCATCGACTTCGCCGGACAGGTTGTCGGCGAGCAGTCGCTCCACAGAGTCTGAATTGAACCAGGCACGCCGACGTAGGGAGTCAGGCGAGAGGATGTCTCGAATCGGTTCCTTCAGTGGTCCGCGGAGCCAAGCTCGAAGAGGAACGCCAAACCCGGTTTTCGGGCGATAGATGATCTCACGGGGGAGAAGACCTTCCATCGCCTTCTTGAAGATCCATTTTCCCTCAGCACCTCTCTGTTTATATTGGATGGGCAGTCTGGCAGCCAAAGCAACCAACTCGCGATCGAGCAGCGGCACACGGACTTCAACGCCGGCGGCCATGCTCAGTTTGTCGGTGTAATTGAGATTGTGATCGGCGAGAAAGTGTTTGCACTCGAGATAGAGCATTCGATTGAGAACTGGCACCTCATCCGACAAGTCATTCAAGCTTGCTACCAATGGCTCTTGACGCGCATCGCGGGTAGCCAATTCTGGAGCAATCAGTTCTTCGGCCAGGTCAGGTCTTAACCAGTAAAAATAGCTTGCCAGCCTTCTGTCACCCTCGTAGGACGCATATTGAAACGCCTTCCGTAGCTGACGGAGCGCGGGAGAAGACGTGGGTAGGCTCGCGGTGAGTTCGGCGATCCCTGCTCGAACGGCCCGTGGCATCCACGACCAATAGCGTTCCAGCATGAGCGCCCTGTGTCGTCGGTACCCGGTAAAAATGTCGTCACCGCCAGCTCCGGAGAGCAGCACCTTTACGCCATGCTCACGCGCCAATCGTGAAATCGAAAGCACGTTGAGGGGCGCCGGGTCCCCTTGCGGCTCATCGAGATGATAGATCATCTTCGACAAGTCATCAGCCATTTCGGGGCCAACCTTGATCGTATGTAAATCCACATCGAGATACCGTGCAGCAGACTCTGCATACGGCAGATCGTTCGCGATTCCCTCCCATGCGGCATCGTGCGCACTCATTTCCATGGTGAAACACTTCAGCCGCCTTCCAGGTGAAGTCTCACGCGCGAAGGCAACGACGGCACTTGAATCCAGTCCCCCCGATAAGAAGGCGCCTATAGGCACATCCGCCACCATCTGGCGCTGAACGGCCGTCCGGAGAGCGTCACGAGTTTGGTGGATGGCTTCGCTTTCCGACATGGTTTCTGGCACGTCATGGAAGGGAAGCTGATAAAAGCGCCACTGCCGATCAATACGCCCGTTCCTGACGACGAGCGCACAGCCAGGTTCGAGCTTTTTCACGGAACGTAACAAAGTCGAAGGCGCCGGGCACCAGAGATAGGTGAGGTAATGCTGCAGCGCAATGGGATCGACATCGCGACCGACCTCGGACACCCTGAGGAGAGCTTTCAATTCGCTGGCAAACACAAAGGCCGATTTGGCCTCCGCATAATAGAGCGGTTTGACTCCCAGACCGTCTCTTGCAAGCAGCAGCGTGCGTTGCCGCGCATCCCACAATGCAAAAGCGAAGATTCCATTTAAGTAAGGAAGCAGGTCCTCTTCCTTTGCCATGTAGAGGGCAAGCAACACTTCTGTATCTGAGTGCCCACGGAAGCGATGACCTCTCGCTTCCAATTCCATTCGCAATTCTCGAAAGTTGTAGATTTCTCCATTGAAGACGAGCACCACCGCGCCATCCTCACTCATCATTGGCTGGTGTCCGGTTGGCGACAAATCCAGAATAGAAAGACGCCGATGCGCCAGCCCAACACCTTTTGCCGCATCATGAAATTCACCTTCGTCGTCCGGCCCTCGATGAATAATTGCCTCCGACATTTTCCGAAGCAGCTGGATGTCGAGATTCCCTGAGAAGCCGGCGATGCCACACATCGTTAGACCTGACCTGTTGCTACAGATTTACCTGGCTGCGCGGTGGCAATCCTGGCAAGAAATCCAAATGTCTCATTCGCGCATTGCTGCCAAGAAAAGGCTTGAGCTCGCCGAAAAGAGTCCTCAGCGAGCTGCATCCGCAGATCCGGAGAATCGATCATTGACTGAAGCGCGTGAGCGATGTCTTCGGGATTCTCCGGATCAAAATACACACCTGATGTCCCAAGAACCTCAGGCATTGGTCCGCGATCGGAGCATGCTATGGGCAATCCTGAGGCCATACCCTCCAACAAAATATTTGGCATGTTTTCACAGCTCGAAGCGAAGAGGCACAGATCCGCCTGTGCATATCGAGCAGGCAATTCGACGTGAGGGACGCTGCCCGAATACATCGCGAACTTACCCGAGGGATCAATGCGAGCGAGCGTGCGCTGTAAGCGAAGGAGTGCCCGCGGATAAGACGGTCCGACCAAGTCCAAAGTCACAGGGATCCCATGCTTTCTCAAGCGCGACACCGCTTCAACAACCGTCCATTGATGCTTGTACATATCAATAATGGACACATACAAAATACGAAATGGCCTCTGAGTAGAGTAATAACTAATGGGCAGTTGTTTGCGCGGAGAGCAAATGAATCGAGTGCCTACACCGTGTGGAATAATTGTCGTTTCGGCAGTGCCGGCTTCAATCTCACGCATGACAATTTCGCGCGCGTACCGCGTGAGAAAAATTAGACCGGCCGCTTTTCGAAAGGTATGAGACTGAGTCCACCTTAGTGCATTTAATCTCAAACTCGTGTAGGAGCACGCATACCGCCGAAGCTCCCGCTTATCGAAGGGCAGCATGTTTTGACTCATTGTCACTATCGGCTCGAAGTCACCTGCATAAGATCCTCCGGGAACAAAAAGGACATCGCAGTTAGACAGTCGAGCAAGGCGACCAAGCGTGAATCGTTGCCATAAGATTCGATGTAACAGTGTTTTGTCGAGCATTGGCTGATGGGATTTGTCCATCCATGAACGATCATCAACGATCCGCAAGCTTTCATGTCCTGCCCAAAGTATTACTTTGGAAAACCCGATGGTCTCAGGCTCGGCAACCCGAAGTATTTCGACCAAATGAGTGAGCCCACCACCGACACGCACATTTGAGGCATCAATGCCGACGATCATGTTATCTATATGTCTGAGGCCAAGAGCGGAAACTACACTGCCACACGATATTCCCGTCGCCATAGCTCAAATAACACAAGCGCGAATAGACGCTCACTGTTTGCCATTCCCTTATCCTGGCAATCAAGCAGTTTACTCACGGTCTTGCGACAGAATGGCGAATGACCTGGCGTCAACAGCACATCGTGGAAGAACCCGCGCCACGGTCTGGATTGAAGCCAGGAAGCCAGCGGGATTGAAAATCCTTGCTTTCGTTCTTGATCGAATTGTGGAGGGAGCAGGCGGTCCGCCAATCTTTTTAGTAACACTTTTCGTCTTTTCACCGTGGCCTTTAGATAGGAAGGTACCTTTCCAAAGGCGAACTCAACCAGTCGATAGTCCAATAGCGGTGAGCGTAATTCGACCGAATTCAGCATGCTCGCACGATCGATCTTAACGAGAATGTCTTCTGCCATATAATTCTCAAAATCCATCCGGGTTAGACGTTGTAAAAAGTCAGACTGCTTTGGAACGCGTTGTGCCCTAACGTCTTCTGCAACGAGTTTCCAATTCTCTGGCCTCCCAATCAAACGTTGCCGCATGCTTCTGTCGAAATAGGTCGCAGTTGTGGGCAGGCCTCTCTTCCAATCCGTCTCCAGTCCTTGCAACCAAGTGCGGCCTCGGAAACCTACTGGAAGCAGAACCTCGGCTAGTCGCGCAACGGATGCGCATAGATTGTTCGGAAGCCAACCGAAGTTCTGTTTAGTCCACAGTAAACGGTTGTAATGGCTGTAGCCGCCGAACAATTCATCACCGCCATCCCCGCCTAAAGCGACGGAGCAATGCTCGCGAATCAATCGAGTGACAAGGTAGGTGGGAATCATTGATGAGTCCACCATCGGCTCATCGAACTGAGAGGCTAAGATTGGTAACAGATCAACCGTTGATTGCTCGGCCTCGAGCTCGACATGATCCGTACCCAAATGACGAGCAATCAATCGTGCATGTTCTGTTTCATCGTATTGCCCATAACCTGGGAACCGAACAGTATATGTCTTGACCTTTGAGGTCACCCGTGCGGCCATAACGGCAACAAGGCTAGAATCCAGCCCTCCACTGAGTAAGACTCCTACGGGCACATCGGCAACAAGCTGCCGGCGGACAGTATCTTCCAAGAGCGCGGCTAGTTCACTTTCAAGTTCATCTTCATGAGCAGTTATCGGGCTTAACTCCGGCAAATGCCAATAACGCCATTTATGGATATGACCATTGGTCAAATCGAACACCAATGCATGAGCAGGTGGTAATTTCCTTACCCCCTGAATTATGCAGCGCTCGCCCGGAACGAAGCCCATGGCTAGGTAACAATCGAGCGCTTCAGGATCAATTGTCCGCGATATCGCAGGATCAGCGAGTAAAGCCTTGAGTTCTGATGAGAACCTCAAAATACCGTCAGTCATAGAATAAAAGAGCGGCTTTTCTCCGGCACGGTCCCGTGCCATGAACACCTGGCGGCGACGGGTGTCATAGAGTGCAAATGCGAACATGCCGTTCAGACGTAAGAGACAATCCGTTCCCCACTCACGATAGGCTGCGAGGATAACTTCTGTATCGCTATGGGAGCGGAAGTTATAACCCTTTGCGAGCAACTCAACGCGCAGATCGGCGAAATTATATATTTCTCCGTTGAAGACAATGCAGCATTCGCCGAGGAGATCTTCCATAGGCTGGTGCCCGCCTGCTGAAAGATCGATGATGGCGAGACGACGATGGCCAAAACCGACGCATTTATCCGCTGACCACCATTCTCCAGCATCGTCTGGCCCACGGTGCCTTAGAAGGTCACGCCCGGAACGAAGCCAGCGCCGATCAATCAGTCCATTGCGCGACGCGGTACCTATAATGCCGCACATATACTAAACTCCAACCTCCAGGACTGGGGCGTACACTCGCTCATGGGCATCAACGCAGGCAGGGATGGTGAATTCAGCCACTCGTTCATATGCACGTTCAACTCGTTTTCGCGCTGCTTCTTTGTCGGAGATCAGAGCGGTCATCGCACTGGCGAGAGCGATAAAATCATTCGTTGGCACTATGAGAGCCGAGGTGTCATCGAGAATTGCGCGGTGGGCCGCAATGTCACTGACAATCAAAGGACACCCTGCGGCCATTGCTTCAAGTACAACGTTAGGCTGTCCCTCGAGTCGACTCGGGCTAACCAGCGCTGTGCTAGTCTTCAATAATCCCCACCAGTTAGACTGATAGGGCATGATCGTCACCCGATCTTGAAGCTTAAGCGTACTCACACTGTCAACCAGCGACTGAAGCAATGGACCTCCTCCAATGAGGAAGGCCCGAACTTCATATTTGCGAGATATCTCGCTTATGGCCTGGAGGAAAATATCTTGGGCCTTGTAATGCTCGAAACGGCCCACGCACAAAAATGTCTTGTTACTGTTTCCCGAGGTAAGGCATGAAGTGGGTTCCGCACTCTGAATACTTTTAATATCGACGGCATTGTTAATAAAAATGACGCTACGATGGGAAGGAAGCACCCCTTGCCAGTATTCCGTGCCCTCCTTTGAATTTGAAATAATTGATCTGGCATACCGGCCAAGTCGCCGCCGCAACCAAATCAAATCGAGTGTGCGCTGATACAAGTCTTCACAGCTTCTTTCACTGATCACCCAGGGTATGGAATTCCAAAGTGCCGATAGCCCACCAACAATGTCCATCTGCGGTAGCCAAGTCTGAACAATATCAGGCCTTATGCTCTTCATTAGCTTGTTCGTCCGCGAGACTAAGAGTGGATGAATGCTTTTCAAATCCCCAAGCGAGTGAATCTTCACATTATGATGCTGCACTAATTTCTCATGCACTCCACCCCTGCGTCGCCCAATGTGCACATTCCAACCTCGTTTCGCCTGCTCGACAGCGAGCATGGCAAGTTGTCGCTCTGCTCCACCCCCTTCAAGGGTGGGAATTAGGTGTAAAAGTGTTGGCACGTTGCAGCGATGCAATTGTTTTAGTTTTTGACGGGTGGGGTCGAGGTTTGATCTCTTAATTCTCTGATTATGCTTTAGTTAACAGTCCTTCTGGTGCCAAACCTACTCGTCCATTCATGCTATTCACAGATAATTGGCGTTCATGAAAGAACTGAACATAATATCCAAAGGTAATGCCTATCGTGCCCCAAAGTTGTATGGAGCTATGCATCTGGTGAAATGCTGCAGAAGTTAGGACGGCTACGCACCAAGCGAGGGCCAGTACTCCAATTGAACTCGATGAGTTATTGGAATACAAAGCGAAGGCTTTTTTTAAAGTACGATAAAGTAAAACAATTACTGTAAATGATACTAAAAGGCCACCTTCCAATAACCAGGTCATATAAGAGTTATGGATGTTAACTCCCACAATCACTTGACCAAATCTATTCACCTCGTACTCTCCCACCTCTGGACCACTCCAGATATAGAAATTCATGAACCCCATGCCTCTCACAAAGTATTCCGGTAACAGCATCAGGGTCTTTAGAGTGACATATTCTCTTGCTGGATCAGCGCCCTCTGACTCAACGTTTATATCCATGATGGTTATTGAGCCTTCAGGAAAAAATCTGGCGACTGTAGGGAGTATTTCTTGGAGAAAGAAACCGCCAACAGTAAGGCCTACGATAATTGATAGTGTGAGAATAGACGCATTAAAGAATGCGCTATGAGGCCTAGCCATGCTCTTTTTTGAGAAGAATGCAATCACTATTATGGACAGCACCGCGGCGACTAATGATGTTTTATGAAGAGAAGCGAGCATTACTATGAGGCCGATAACGACGATCAAATACTGACGGAGCACCATCGCCGCAGGTAGGCACAACATCATCTGTAATCCATACCCATACCGGATTTGTTCGGAATCAAGGATGAGCTGCACGACAGTAATCAGGATAAGGATAACTGCAAGACCCGCCTGAAGCCCTATAACTCTTTCTTGCTGGAGATTACGACCGATTACAAAACTGTTTATGGCGACAACTATGTAGATTAGCTCAAATTTCCCGTAGTCGAGGGTTGTTCCTGGAAATTCCTCCCAAAACGACACCACATAAAAAGCCAAGAAATACCCCGCCATCAATGCCAGAAGTTCGCCTATGCCTGAAGTAACAAGCTGGTTAGTGATTGACAGAGAGATGGCGAGACTAAACAAAGCAAAGGTATAGCCCCAAAAGATTTGATTTGGTGCTTCGCTGTAAGTGAAGGCAAAGAAAAACACGAGTGGTGTCGCTACCCAAGAATATAGAAAAACATTACGTGCCATAAATGAGAACCAATCGGTGGAGCGATCGATTAGACGGTGGAGTGAGGGAGGGATGTCTATAGCTAACTTTGAATTTGCACTGTCTTGTGCCTAACGAGAGTGTAGGGTCTCACTTTACAATTAATGCTTATCATCATTATTAGTGTATATAAGTGAGCACCTACCGAGGCAGCTGCCAGTCCGACGGCCGCATACTTGCCTGTTAGGTAATAGGCAAGACCAACGAACAACGCGTCTCTTGGAAAAGCAATCGCACCAAGCGACAGCCACATTCGCTCCTGGCTAGATATTAATTGATAAAGTGCCATGCTTGCAGTTTCCAGAATTACTGAAAGCGCCATCAGAAGTATGGTCGGCTTCACATTGTTTCCTACAAAATCTCTGCCGAATGCTTGCAGGGCCCATTCTCCCAAGACCGACATCGCAGCGGCACCGACAGTTGCGGAAATGACTGTCGCCTTAAGGTTAAACCAATACGTCGTCCCATATGCCTCCGAATTGGCCTGACCTCTCTGATTATTCAGGATCGAAGATGCCACCCCATTTAAGAGGACTGGAAAGAAGAGTACCATCATCCGAAAGTTGTTTAGCGCCGTGTAAGTACCCATTTCGGCATACCCACCCGGTTCTCTAACTAGAAATGCGTTGCCTAGCCAGATCGCCGGAGTAGCCGTCAGACCACTGAGTGCGGCCGGAAGCGCGAACTTGAACAAAATGCCGCGTTCCTGGATGCCTTCTTTCCTTCGAACGATGATGCCCTGTTTGGTGATTTCGCGATTCAATACAGCGCTGTATGTCGCCCAACGGAAAATGGCGCTTATGGCTAGGCCTCCAAGGGCACCCTCTAATCCGTACAGGAGCGCCGAAAACCAACAAACGACAATATGTGTGCAACCAAGTGCAACGCCCAACAGCGAAATGCTCCTGTAACTTTCAAGTCCTGCGAGGGCACCGACCTGATAACCATGCATCACGGAGAACAAGACGAATGCCGACGAAACCGAAAGGCCGAAAGAAAGATGCTCCGCTTTTAAAGCATGGGATGCAACCCATGGCGCGCTTATGAGCAGAAGTATGGTCGCAAACGCTCCCATGGCAAACGTGAACACACAACATAACCCGAGCACTCTACCAGCGCGTGCTTTATCGACATCACGAAATTCTGCTACATATTTTGTTGCAGTTAATCCAGTTGCGACCTGAGCAATACTGGTCAACATCAACAATGTACTCTGCATCATCCCGAATTCGCCGAACACCTCTTTTCCGAGCAATCTAGCCAGAACGAAGTTCGTAAGAAAGACACTCCCCTGAGTGAATATTGCGCCAAGCAAGTTCCACAACACACCTTGGCTCAATCTCATTGTCAGATGCGGTGAGAGCGCGACAATATTCTGGACGATAGAACCCTGAGTTTTCATTGTGAACAATACCTATCTCTTTTACTCCGCCTTTCTCCCACGAGATAAATGGCGCTGCACAGTGCCGAGAACATTCTTAAGTGAAAGTTGATGGTGGCGATCGCGACGTGTGCCGCATAGCCTTGACAATTCCTATCTATCACTCGAACATTCAAGAGTTTCTGAGGCCTCTAGTTCCTTGTCTTACAATGTGCTTGAGCCAAGGTGGAAGGATATGCGTCAAATGTCTTGGACTATGTTGAACAACCGGCTCTCCTATCTCGGTTACCGCCTGACGCAGAATGCTGACATACGGATCGTAAATGCGTTCGTCCACTTCCTTAGGGATTGAGTAGCTGGGGTGTAATCGCACCTTGCCATTTGCGATCATGCGCAGCGCGTGAAAGTGCCACACAATTGCCTCCGAATGGTGAAACCTTCTGGCATTCCACGGCGCCTGGATTGCTCCGAGCTGCTTGAGCACATGCACATCGTTGGGGAAGCGTGATGGCCAGTCATCCAAGTACTTCTGGTCTCCGAACTTCCCATCCTCGCATCGCGCAAAGCACCATTCGAGGCAACGTGCTTCCCACCACCCGCGGACAACGTCACTCTTCGTACGGACAAACGTCATGAACTGGACGCAGAACCTCCCGCTCTGGGCACTGCGATCGTTTAACGAATCGAACGCGTGCTCCGTAATCATGACTGACTTGCCCGATTCTCGAAACTCTTGATGAATGGGTTCTGGATCCTTGAGGAAGAACAGGTCCGCGTCGAGATACGTGACTCGCTCGACCGACTGATCGCGATCGAACACAATTTTGGGAGCCATCGGCGTCAACGTCCAGCAATACTCCACCAGGCTGCGTTGCTGTTTGATTTCCAACAATTGCACCGTCTCGAATTCCGAGGCCGCCATGGCTTTGATGCCCGGTTTCGAGAGCCGATCCAGAATGGTCTTCGCTTTGTCATCCATGCACAGGACCCAAAGCGTGAAGGGAGAAGCATGCCAAGTCAGCGATTCATAGAGCGCCAGGCCTTGCGGCAGGAAATTGCTGTCAAACAGCGTGACGTAGTGGTGCATGTGTGATCGGACCGCTTGATTCAGGGAATTGGTTGCAGACATCGAAGAGAGGACGGTAGCTAAGCGTTGCGATTCCGGAAGAGAAACCCTGTTACCTCAGCCTGTTCTGGTGCGCGCGACACGTGTGGGTGCTCATGAAAGAGAAACTCCCTGACGAGTTCACACCCCTCCGACACGACGGTATCGATCACTTCCTCGCGATTAAAGATCCACGAAAAATACTCGCTCTCATATCCATAGGCATAGGCTCTCTGGCGCACGACAAATGATCGACAGCATCGCACGACAGGCAACCGGGTAACAAACAAATACGGGCTGGCACTTCCTACGAGCAATCGGATCACACTTTTCCAATCCTCAGCGCACTGCAACGAACCGCTGGCGAGCACAAGATCATAGTGCCTGCCAGCAATCTCGTCATCCGCCTCGTAAAACGTCGCCTCAGTCAGCAGCTCCCGTCCAGCTGTGCACAGCATGGGAAGGTCTTTACAAGAATACTCAATGAGGAGTTCGGGCAGAATGCAGCGACTCACCAGACAATAGTGTCCGATACCACCGCCCCAATCGAGGAGCGCAATCTTGTCTTTTTTCACCGCTGCAAGCGTCAAGACATAGGCATAGGCCATCAAGAGATGGTGGGCATCAAAGTTCTTTTCGCTCTGCATGGGAGCTTCATGTGCAATCGTGAGTGGACCGGTGCCTTTGATGGCCTGTAGGAATGCCGGCCATTTGACTTGTTGCGTTCGTGCGATGGCACCGACATTCCAGCCCTTAATCTTCGAGTCTGTGGGAATCCAGCCCTTGGGACAGAATTCCCATTCAGGGCCTCCGTAACGGACACGATGATATGCCTGTTTCACGCAGTGCAACATGAAAGGCGATAGATGCCGCTTTGCGATCTCTTTCACAGACATCAATGGATCCCGCATGAGGATTCCCAGAGAGAGCGGGCACGACGAAACAGTCGAATGAACATGTTCCTACGAAACACCCTTTGAAACATGTACTTGTCGGCTTCCTCATGTCTGCTGACGGAGAGAGGATGCCGCAATTCGCCAATGTCGTGAATAGGCATTTGGGCCAACGAATCTCCTTGCCAGCGGACATGAGTCGCCTCAGGCCCGTAGCCAACGTTCGAGATCAAATTGACATTAGGCACAACCGTCAACCCATTCCTGCACCATCGCGACAATTGCCACTGATAATCCCAGCTTGTCTGAAAGCGCCCATGAAATATCCTGTCATAAATTGATTCCCAGTATTGACGTTCACCAGGGTCATCGCACATGACATCCCATGAACGGCTTGCTTTTAGCTGCGGCCAACCAGTGATCGATTCATCAAAGTATTGCCATGCCCGACGCCACGTGGCCCATCCACATGTATGAGAATATTTTGAGAAGTAGTAGCTGTACTCTGTTCTCTTTCGGCCGAACTGGTAGTTGCCACCGCCTATCTCCATAACCCGTTCATTATTCTTATAGAGGTCGAGCAGACTTTCGCAGTAGCTGAAAAATGACTCATGGGGTACACAGTCGTCTTCTAATACGATGGCCTGATCCACGTTCGAGAAGACCCAATTAAGCCCGCTGACGATCCGCTTCCGACAACCTAGATTCCGATCGGCAAAATCTATCTCGAGATGACAGTCCCAATCGATCAATTCAATGACTGATCGAGCAGCTTGACACGTTTCGCTCTCGTCCGAAGATCGGGGTCCATCCGCAATTACAAACAGTTGTTGCGGTCTGACTTTCGCAATAGTTGAAAAAACTCGGGTTGCGAGCGAGGGCCGGTTAAAGATGATGAGTACGACAGGTGTAGCCAGAGCCACGGGACTGACCGCGTTTCTAGAAAACAGAGGAAATCGCTTTGCGTTGCCGAAAAGTGAGCTTGATACCGAAAATGCCTAATACCTTTCCGACATGGCAAGCCACTGGATAGAGAGACTCGATTGCCCAGCGTTGCCAATACCCATGTTTGATCGGATTTAAGGCCTTGCATCCGTACCACAAGATGAGCCCAATCGACCCAATGCAGAGCACCCAACGGCCGCTCATTCGACCCGACCTGCATAGGGCCGATGATGCCTGCCCGGAAGAAATGGCTCGTTTCAGTTGGTATAAGACCGTCATTTTGTATGGTTCGATGGTGTGATAGACGATCGCCCGAGGTGTGAAATAAAACGTGCACGCCTTTCCGGCGATTGTCCACATTTTGCGATAGAGCTGAGTATCTTCCCCCAGGGCTAATTGTTCACCTCTCATGCCGAACGTGGCATCGAATCCGCCAAATCGTTGAATCACTTCGTTTCTAAACGACATGTTACAGCCCGTAAACGATTCTCCATGCGTGAGAAAACGTGCATCGTCACCCCACGTGTCTGTTTCATAGCTATCTTTGAACCATGCCGGGATAGGTTCGGCATATTTAGGCAACACTATTCCGCCAACGCTCCAAGGCTGTGGTTGCACGTGCTCGTAACAGTCGATCAGATTTGCTAGCCAATCTTCAGCTGCAATGCAGTCGTCATCAATGAATGCGAGGTAGCGCCCATCGGCCACCTTGCAGCCGGTATTTCTGGCATGCCCTAAGCCCTTCGTCGGTTCATAGGCCAGAACGATGTTTGGAGAGGAATGTGACTGTTGGAATTCCTTCATCACCGCAGCGGTGCCGTCCTGGGATGCATTGTCCACGATCACAATCTCGTATGTCGATTTTTCAACGGACTGGCGTACAAGGCTTTCAAGCGCGGGTCGCAACAAGTCTGCACGGTTATAGGTGCAAACAATGATCGTCACGTTCGGCTGCATGCGATGTGTATGACGAAAACTGATTAGTGTCGAGGCGAATACCACCGAGGAATATCAGCGGATATGAGAGGGTCGACTTCTCGCCAGTCGGACACAGAGACCCCCTGCCTTGGTTCTTCGGCATAAAGGCTTTTTACACTTTCCCAATCTCCTGCATACACTGCGTCGAGCGAGTCTAAGCGAGTTTTCATGTGAGTCACTGCAAGATCTCCATGCTTGGCCCGCGAACATCCGGCGCTTAAGGGAGACCACAATTGATGCATTCTTTGCCGCGTGGCCTCTTCATTCCGATATGGAAAATGATGAATGATAAGAGGCTCTACAGGCTCGAATAAGGGACGAGCGGAGCAGGAAGCCACGTGAAATCCCTTGGTCGAGATAATCTCTGGGCCTTCGCTATCCCAGCGAATCAACGGGTGCTTTCGATGGCCCTCCAAGCACATCGACGATTTTAGTTCCTCGCAGAGTGGTTGGTAGTCGATAGGATGTTGCCCCTGCATGTAAGCGACCTTGCGAGGGGAGGGATAATGATTGAGGAAACGCGCACCGACCACTCGAAACCTCCTATCGAGTGATGCAAGCATGTTTCGTATCGTGCCGCCAGATTGTGGCCTCGGAAACTCATCTGCATCTAGCCACAACCACCAAAGATGCTCGGCGTTGGAGGACATTGAGGTATGCCGTACAAATTCATTCATGATATTGATGCGGTAGTCCTCATCATAGGTGCTGGTTCTATAGGTCAATACGAGTTCAGCGCCGGCCCTTTGCGCTCTTTGAACAGTATCGTCAGGACTATCGTTGTCGATAAGAAACACGCGGTCGGCTCCCTGGACAAAGGCATTTGATATCGTTGCTTCGATAATGTCTGCTTCCATCCATGCAGCAACGACGGCGTACAACTGCACCGATTTGAGGGGGCGAGGTTCGTCGGGCTGTGGTTGTGCAATTGCCCATGGCGGGAAGACATACCGACGCAACGCCTTGGGAATGTATTGCCCTGCTAACTGACGAAGTTTCACAAGTGGTTAGGTAACTTGAGCAGAAATGGACTCCGGGCAGCATGCATCATCCAGGACGCATTCGCTCCGCATGTTCTTAATCGAAAAAATATTCTCGTGAACATAAACAAAGTCTCTGTCGCGGATGGCAATAGATTTGAGAAACGTACTCGATGTTCGCTGGCCGGGGAACAGCCAGTCATGTAATTCAATAATGATCACTGGAAAGCGGTCGATCCATTCGGTGTTGGCCATGAACAGGTCCTGCTCAAACCCCTCAATATCAATTTTCACCATGAACGGCACGCATGAATTGCGGGCTGCAGTTTCCACGATTGAGTTGACCGAATGTAATTGTATCGCTCCCTTCTCATCACGTGTTGTGCGGCTGGCCCAACTTCCATGACTGGAGGGAAGAAGTCGTGCCTTGCCGGATCGATGAGAGATTCCGCCATGTATAATCTCAACATTTCCTTCCTTTTCAAGATTCATTCTGGCTGCAGTACAGTTATCAGCATCTGGTTCAATCGCAATGATTTGCGCCTTCGGAAATTCACGACATAAATATTTTGAGGCTAGGCCTGCATGCGCACCAAGATCGAGTATCAGCGGCACTGTGTTACCCGAGCAGATCATTCGGTAATCAGCAATCACATCTGCATATCTCTCTAACTGCCTCAAGTTGTACTCTTCGCTAAGGTACACCTGCTCCAGCACTTTGTAATCGATGCCGTCTCGGATCGTTAGCTTAAAGAAGGACTTGGTCTGTCGGTCATAAATGACCTGTCGCTTCATGAAATTCGGGGATAACACGACAAATCGACGGTCGCGGCAGAAGAGATGCATCATTGCTCTGGCCAACCACTTGATGGTCTGCCAGGGAGATTGCTTCTGCATCAGAGGAGAGATGCCATGCGACGCGGCAAGAAACGTTGCATGCGTCTATTGATTGAGGCTAGCGCAAGCTGAGGCAGGCGCCTTAGTGTCGTCTGAAGCCCTAACACAATATCGGCTTCCACTAACATCAGTCCCTGACTATTCTTGACTTCTGGCAGTTCCAAATAACGAGGATGAGTGGTGAGGGCCGTATCGTGGATGTATAAAAAGAGGTTCTGCCTGTAGTAGCCAGCAACACGTTCATCATGCCAAAGAAGGGGTCTAAAGGGATCGAACATCCGAAAGTTGTGCTTTCCAAATAGCTGCCGCCAGTAGTCCGGCCATTGCTCATTGATGTGACAGCGACCTCCCTGGCCAGGAACCGCAGCAGAGAACAACACCACGGAGGATAATTCGCAAAGTGACGCTACAAATGTTTCAGCCTTCGAGGCGGGCAAATGCTCCGCAACCTCTAAAGATATCGCAAGATCAAAGCGTCTTGAGAGAGTGAACGCACGCTCAAGGTCAGTCGCGCAAAAACATTCGCTTGGAATCAATAGCTCAGAGCGATCGACATAAGACCCATCCAAACCTAATACCGTATCGACCCCGCAATCGCGAAATACAGACAGCCAGGCACCTGTCGCGCATCCCACATCCACGATGCTTTCCGGCCGAACGAGCTCCATCACAAACGGAGCCACGATCCTGGCAGAGGATAATGATTCTTGAGCGATGTTATGAAAAAAGGCCGGAGAGTACTTCATTCGTTGCCCGGCGGCTATTTCAGAGATTGTTCTGATACCTCTTGGGTCATGAACCGGAATCGCGTTGGCCACCAGAGATTTGAGACGTTCCGTGGCGGTACTTGGCCGTGGCCCCAAATATCTCGCTCGACCACCTCAAATGATAATGCGTTCTGAACAACGTGAGTGTTTTCTATTTGATCGCCTAAGTAGAGCGTGATGGTATAAGAGCCGGCCGCAAGAGGAACCATGCCCAGGTCACATTGAATTGTCCCCGTACATACCGGCAATTCATATACGGGCGAAATCTGATAGCGGTTATTTGCGTTCAGAATGTGTACTCCGTCAGATGTCGACATCACAAATCCCAACCTCGGGTGACGCACTGGAGTTTGGGATTCAAATTCCACCGACACGGCGATCGAATCTCCCATAGAGAGCATGGTCGCAGGATTGCCATTACACAGCACCGAGGCGGAAGACATCCAAAGAGGTTGGTGAGAAGGTTTGGGAAACGCTATCGACGGCCCTTGATAATGCTTCGTCGCTTTCGATAAATATGCATCAATGCATTCATCAGGCTGTCCGACATGCGTGAGTTGTCCCCGATGAAAGACAAGACACTTCGAACATAGAGATCGAATGGCGGCCATATTGTGACTGACAAACAATACTGTTCGTCCTTCTCTCCTGACCTCGTTCATTCTTCCCATACACTTTTGCTGAAACGCTGAATCTCCGACCGCCAGGACCTCATCGACCAGGAGGATTTCCGGTTCGAGATGGGCAGCGACTGCGAATGCCAGCCGCATGTACATCCCGCTGGAATAATATTTCACGGGGGTATCGAGAAACTGCTCGACCTCCGCAAAATCGACTATCTCATCGAACTTGCGGTCGATCTCCAATTTCTTCATCCCGATGATTGATCCGTTGAGATAAATGTTTTCTCTGCCCGTGAGTTCCGGGTGGAAACCGGTGCCGACTTCGAGCAGCGAGCCGACGCGTCCACAAAGATCGACGTACCCTTCCGACGGTTCCGTGATTCTTGAAATAATTCTGAGCAATGTGCTCTTTCCTGCTCCATTGCAACCGATGACACCGACGACCTCACCCGTGTTGACTTCAAATGAAATGTCCTTGAGGGCCCAAAGTGACGCATCTGTTACGCTTGCTCTTTTCGCTGTTGAAGAGAACGAATGCATGGCACGAAACGGAGCAAATATTGCGTCGGTGAGCGTGTCGCGTAGCGCCTTATATTGTTGACGCTGACCGATCCGATATTGTTTTCCGACACCAACCGCTCTAAGTGCCACATCGTTCATC
>Ga0207679_10000504_pt1 | contig 26784 bp, 26 predicted proteins | sample KBSC73metaG_FD_184320 | JGI IMG/M metagenome (GOLD analysis project Ga0207679, IMG submission 184320) | Corn rhizosphere microbial communities from Kellogg Biological Station, Michigan, USA - KBS C7-3 metaG (SPAdes) (version 2) | ecosystem: Host-associated > Plants > Roots > Rhizosphere > Soil ... | reverse complement strand
ACGTGCAAATTATGAATTGGAGGAGGTTCGTCGTGCTCGGCGCAAAGCTAAACGCTTGCAAGCCACAGCTGCCAAGATTTCCAGAATCACGCGCTGGATTTCTGACAAGCCGGATGAGGCGGACCCAGCGGCCTTTATCCCAGGCATCGAACGAGAGGGTTCGGACATTCTGCCTTCCTCTGCGGCATCGTTTGTTCGTTTTATTGAGAGCGTTCGCGACATACGAGAGTGGGGCGCGTCGGTTCAGCAACTCAAAATCGTGAAATCTCCACCGAGTCGTTCCGATCCCCTCGCGAGGCATTTTGTTGAACTGATGGTCGATCTCTATTGGCATTATCAACGCGTAGAGCCGTCGCGGGCCCGAACCGGCCAATTTGCTGAGTTTTTGGCAGCTGCCTGGGAGGACTTAGGCTTTAGCGTCCCTAAGGAATCCGATGGACATCCAAAGGATCTCGCCACCTGGCTTGCCCAAAAACGTGAGAAACTACCGCGTTTGAAGCAATCAAATCCTCATCAAAGGCGGTAGGTCGTCTCTGTCCGTTGGGCTATGTGTGGGTCCATCGTTATCCGCCCATGTGGCGCGCCGATGAACGATCACAACAAGAATTTGGATGCCCGAAGGGAGCAGTCCGTCCGCCCACGCCTCCTTGGAGAACGAGCAGCTCGCCAAGATCTTGGAATCGGAAGGACGAAACTGTTTGAGCTTATACGAACCAAACAGCTGGACGTCATCAAGATCGGCAGGCGCACGCTTATCGTTTCGGACAGCATTGATCGGCTGATCGAAAGAGAACGAGCTAGATATGATGTGCTGTGTGGACCGAACTGACAGAAAGACCGCCTCGCGGCGGTCTCTCCGAAATTCATTTTAGTGCTTGATCACACGGTGGTCGCTGCCGCTTTCTTCTTCTTGCGCCAAGCAAGCAGACCTAACGCACCGAGGCCACTGGCGAAGAGCGGGAGAGCGGCAGGAACCGGCGTCGTCGCGGCAACCCCAGGCGGAGCGAAGACATTGTTGGTCACGAAGCTGTCCGGCGCGTCTACCGTGATACCGGGATCGAGATTGAAGAGAGCCACGCCGATCGGGAAATCCAAGCTGTTGAGGAAGAAGGAGTCGGAGGTGGATCCGGGAGCCGCCGCGCTTACGGTCGCATCGAGGCGCAGTTGAACGAGCACGGGTGAGTCCAGGCCGACCAGGATTGACTGAGTCGTCAGGGGGCTGGGGCCAGCAAAGAAGGCGCCAGCGCAACCAGCGCCGCCACTGAACGAGCTGGTGCAACGGGCAGGGCCCGTTGTGTCGAGATTGGCTCTAAGCTCGCCGACCGAAGCGAGAGCGATATCGGCCCGCAGGAGGATCTCGGAAGTAGCAAACGGGCCGCCAACATTCATAATGCCGTCCACATTCAAATTGAGCGAGATCAACGTGTTGGTCAGAGATGGGTTCGAGGAGTGGAAGAAGAAGACGTCGGTATAGATGGCCGTCCCTTGCATATTGGTTCCCGCGGCCGAGCCGAAACTCAGGACGTTTACAGCCGCGCCAACGTGACCGGCGCTGGCGCTCGAAGCAACGTCGCCCTGCGCCGCAAAAGTGGGGTTGGCAAGATTGGAGCAAGATTGGCTGCCGCTAACCGGCGTCGAGCTGGTACTAGTAAACCCGGTGCAGCCCGCGCCGGCTCCCCCGCCCTGCGCCGTTAAAGTGATCGCGAATGATTGGGAGTTTCCGAGAAGCGCTAGGAAGAAAGCCGCGCATGCGGCTGCAAAGAGCCTGGACTGTCGGACCATTACGCTCTCCCGCGTTGAACTAGGGCCTCAACAAGCTTGGTTGATCGCGCTTTTGTGGCAGAAAAGCCCTGTCGTAGCTTGGAGAGCAGCAGCAGAAACCTTTGATTTTGCTTTCAGAACGGCTCGATTTTGCTTTTGCCGACGCGGTCGCTATTTTGAACGACCGTGGCGCGGGCCAAGTAATTTGCTGTATCTGTTCGAGAATTGTTCCCTGGACAGCGATCGACGAGAGCTGCGTCGCGCGGGCACGCTCGTTGCGGTTGAGCCGCAAGTATTCGACGTCCTGCACAACCTCATCCGCAACCGCGAACACGTGGTAAGCAAGAACGCGTTGCTCGCCGATGTCTGGCAGGGACGCGTCGTTTCGGATGCAACGCTGAGCAGCCGTATCAATTCAGCCCGCTCCGCGGTCGGCGACAATGGCGAGCAGCAGCGCCTTATCCGTACCGTGCGCCGCAAAGGGTTCCGTTTTGTCGGAGCGGTCGTAGAAGGAACGGAAGCCTTTGCTGATGCGCCGCCGCAGCAGCGCGAGTCCGTCGCATCGGGTGCGCCGACGGCCCGAGGAGCTTCCGAGCTCACGCTCGCGGATAAACCTGTCGATGAACTGCGGCCGGCTTCTCACTTTGGGGGTGGCGCCGAGCGCCGTCAAATGACTGTGATGCTGGTAGGCGCAACCGCACTGTCAGCGCCTCTCGATCCGGAAGAGCTTTACGCCACGATGAACGCCCATTATCGCCGCGTGCGAGAGATCGTCGGGCATTTCGGGGGATATGTCGCCAAGCACACGGTGGAAACCCTGATGGTCTACTTCGGATATCCGCAGGCACAGGAAGACGATCCGGAACGCGCCATCCGTTCGGCCCTCGCGATGATCGATGCGGTCAGTGGTTTACCCACGACCCAACTGCAACTGCGGATCGGCATTGCCACAGGACTCGTCGTGGTGGGCGAACTCGGCGGCGCCGGCTACGCGCAAGAGCCCAGCGTGGTGGGCGAGCCTCCCAGTCTGGCCGAGCGACTGCACGAGTTAGCCAAGCCGCAGACAATCGTCGTCAGCGCAAGCACTCGCCGAGTTGCCGGTGGAGTCTTTGAGTACCGCGCTCTCGTCGACCCTTCGGTCGAGGCTTGGCAAGTGCTCGGGGCAAGCGCAGCGGAGAGCCGATTCGAGGCGCGACATGCGGCCGGCTGGTCATCCCTGGTCGGGCGCACGGCAGAGCTCGAACTGCTGCGCAGCCGCTGGCGGCAAATCATCGACGGTGAAGGTCGTGTCGTTGTGATTTCCGGCGAAGCCGGAATCGGCAAGTCGCACCTCGTCCACGCACTGCAGCAACGGTTGGCCGACGAGCCGCATCTGCAGGTCCGATTTTTCTGCTCGCCATATCATCGCACGAGCGCATTGTTCCCCATTAGCAACTATGTCGAGCGGGCCGCCGCCTTTCAGGGCGATGAAACGGTCGGCGACCGGCTGGACAAGCTGAACGAGTTACTGGCGCCGTCGGGGGCACGTCCCGAGCAGGTTGGCCTGGTTGCCGAGTTGCTCGGCTTGCCGGCGCTGGACCGCTACCGCCCACCGGAGCTCACACCGCAACAGCGCAAGGAAAAGATCTTCGAAGTGGTGCTATCGCACGTATTGGCTTTGTCGCGACGGCAGCCGGTGACGATGCTGTTCGAGGACGTGCACTGGATTGACCCGACCAGCCTCGAACTGCTCACTGCTCTCATCGAGCGCACGCAAAACGCTCGCATGCTGGGGCTCATCACCGCCCGCTCCGAATTCGTCCCGCCTTGGGCGCGCCATGCCCACGTCACCACGCTATCGCTGTCGCGGTTGTCGCGCCGCGAGGGAGCGGCGCTCGTCGGGGAGATCACCTGCGGCAAGACGCTGCCAAGCCCGGTGTTCAATCAGATACTTGATCGCGCAGACGGCGTGCCGCTGTTCCTCGAGGAGTTGACGAAAACCGTTGTCGAGAGCGGCATATTGCGGGATGCCGAAGATCGCTACGAGATCGCGGGCCCGCTTTCGCCGACGGCGATCCCCGCGACACTGCATGATTCATTGATGGCCAGGTTGGATCACCTGACAGTAAGGACTGTCGCACAGATGGCGGCGTGCATCGGGCGCGACTTCGATCGCCCGCTACTGACGGCGGTGTCCGGATTGACGGAGGAGGGTCTCCGCGAGGCATTGGATGAACTGCGCCGAACTGGATTGATTGTTGCAACCGGTATCGGCGCCACCGAGCGCCATAGCTTCCGTCATGCTCTGATACGCGATGCCGCCTACGAAAGTATACTGAAGGGCAGACGCGCCCAACTGCATGCCGTGATCGCCGGCGCTCTCGAGCAATCGTTTGCCGACCTCGTCGCTGCACAGCCGGAGATTGTCGCGCATCATTTCTCCGAGGCGGGCGAGCCTGGCAAGGCCATAACGTATTGGGTGCGAGCCGGGCAACTCGCGAGTTTGCGATCGGCCAACGTCGAGGCATTTTTGCATCTGAAGAATGGCCTGGAGCTGCTAGATCAGATTATTGATGGGCGCGAGCGCGAGCGCTGCGAATTATTGTTGCGCACGGTATTGGGCGCGGTCTACGTCGCCACAAAAGGATACTCCGCGGCTGAGACCGTGGCGACTTTCAAGCGAGCGGCAGACCTGCTGCGGGCCACAGGAGATACGCGGCTTCGGCTCGCCGTCCACAACGGGCTTCTTGTCGGGTATTATAATCTCGCGCGCTTCGACAGCGCTCTCGACCTGGCTCAAGGGACGTTGAGACAAGGTGAGACGGACGGCGACGATACCGTCATCTGCGTCGGACACCGGATGGTAGCCGCGGTCTGCAACTCCGTTGGCGAATTCGAGCGAGCCGCCGATCATGCGCGTAGAGGCTGGGAGCTGTACGATCCGGAGCGTCACGGGCTTGCGGCGCTCGGTCTTGTCCACGACACGGGTCTCGGGGCCAAATTGCACCTTGCGCTGGCACTGTGTCACCTCGGATTCCAGGACCAGTCAAAGCAAGTCGCCGCCGAGGCGCTGTCGCTGGCGGCGGAACTGCATCACGTGAACAGCCAGGCATATGCCTGGTTCTTTGCTGCGGTATTGGTCAACTTTGTCGGCAGCAATCACAGCGCCTTGATCGAATACGCGCCTCGACTGCGCGCATACGCACAACAGCACGGAATGCCACAATGGGCTGCTTATGGACGGGCGTTCGGCGCCGTGCCGCTTATAAGTTCTGGCCGTGCTGGTGTCGCGGTGGAGGAAATAACTGGTGCGATAAGCGATTGCGAGCGCATCCAGAATTTTGTTTTTCGCCCGGCTCAACTTACCATTCTTGCTTCGGCTGAGCTTGCCGTTGGGCGGGCCGATCGAGCCCTCGCCGCTACAGCCAGCGCGCTCGAAATTGCCGAGCGTACCCGCGAGCATTGGTTGACAGCCGAGACGTGTCGCATCCGCGGTCATGCCCTCCTAGCGACGGGGGATCCTCAGCCCGCAGAAGAATGCTTCCAGCGCGCAATAGCGATTAGTCGCTCGCAAGCGGCACGCCTTTTCGAACTGCGTGCTGCGGCTAGCCTCGCAGGTCTCTGGCGCGATCGAGGCAAACGCTCCGAAGCCCTAACCCTCCTCGCGCCGATCTATGGTTGGTTCACCGAGGGTTTCGACACGCCGGACCTCCAGGATGCGAAAGGGTTGTTGGGACAATCGGCTTGACCGTTGCAAGCATTGCGGTTTCAAAACCGTCAATTTCGCTACATCCGAGCATCGCGAGATGTCCGCTTTGGGTCACAAGCAGACATGTGCGTTGCAAAAGGCGATGTCTGCTTTACCCCCGATAGCGACCGATAAAGCGGACATGAGCCAATGGCCATGTCTGCTTTGCCCCCAAAAGCGGACGTGTGCAGCGCACTAGTCGATGTCTGCTAAGGGCCAGAAGCGGACATGTGCAGTGCAAAGTGCATGTCCGCAACGTGTCAGTTACGGACACCGGGTTTGCTCCGCTCCCGGTCGTGGCCCAAAAGTTCGCGCATCCATTGCTCATATTCAGCCTGCGAGATCGGAATGCCGACCAGGCGCTGCTCTTTCTTTTCATCGGTGTACCACGCGATGAAATACGAACGCTCGCGCATTTCACGAGCATACGGGTGGGTGCCGTATCGTGGTTCGTTGGGACCAAGAAAGAACAAGATTTGCTCCCCACTTTTAGTTGCATCCCCTTTTAAGACTTCGACGATATTCACTACTGCGCCCAGGCTGGTGCTAGCTGTAATTTCTCCGTGTCGGCCGCGACGCCAATAGACATTGACACTGTTGACCTTGGCGATCGTCAGGGTGGAGGTTGCAACTGGGCTAGCCTTCGACAATTCGATGTCAGATGGCGGATCGTCAAAGAAATATTTCAACGCATACGCGTCGGATTTCGACTGCGCGTGTACCTCACCCGAACGAAAGCCACCGACGAGCAGCACAAGACCAAGCGCGATGATGCCGAATGTGCGCATGACACAACCCATACGAGAGCACCGCCTTCGGCGTGCTTAAAAACTTAATTCAAATCGTATCGATTGAATGTCCGCTTTGGGTCAAAAGCGGACATATGCGGCGCAACAAGCGATGTCCCAATAGCGACCGCAAAAGCGGACATCCGAAAGAGTCCATGTCTGCTTTGCTCCTGAAAGCGGACATGTGCAGTGCACTAGTGAATGTCTGCTAAGGGCCAACAGGGACGTTTACGAAAGTTCCGGGAGTAACGCGTGCTCGCCACAACGCGGCGGCGCCCCGCAACCTGAGCTTGCACTCGTAATTCCCGCGTGCAAACATTTCCGTGCGCAGGCGCGGGGGGAAACATGAAGTACATTTTGGGTTTGATATTTGCGTTGATGGCCAGCGGAGCGTTCGCACTCGACTGCCGCGAAGATTGGTTTCATCCTGGCCGCTGCTACACACCGACTATTACAATGCCCTGGGATGTTGCGCCGCAAAGCGGGCCCGGTCCGCAAGCGGTCCAGCTGACTGACTTTACGCCGAGTACAATTTATCGCCAGGTTGAATGTGAAATTGGGAGGCTGGCGATAGATGCGAAGGGATATTCGCTGCCGGCAGATTTGAAGGCTCGATTCAGGTACTCGGCGTCGCACTCACTCAGTCTTAAGGCCGGCCTCTCTGCAGAGCTAGGCATCAAGATTGCCAGAATCTTAGAAGGCCCGGGCGCGAGTATTAACTGGAGCAGCATGAACGCAGCGGCTGAGACGGTGCAATCTGATTTCAATGTTTTTGGCGCAAAACAGGCGTGCAGAAAAGGAAACCAGCCACCGGTCAACGTGTATTGGTGCCTTAGCCAAAAGCTTGATTTCATACAAAGGGGCCTAGGAAACTGCCTCTTCATCTCCGAGGCTGTAGGCAAGCTGAGCGCCAACGGAAAAGTTATCATCTGGTTCGTGAATGTGGGCCCGACATTCGAATGGGACGTGAAAAAGTCCTATACAGTCGCGGTCAGCGCTCCCCCTCAAGAGAATATTGTGGCGGTGGGCCTAACTGGAGGAGGGGACGATAACAATAAAGACAAAAAGAAATAGCCGGATGTCCTTTGGGTCAAAAGCGGACATGTGCAGTGCAATAGCCGATGTCCGCTTTACCCCCGATAGCGACCGCAAAAGCGGACATGGAGACAGGCGTTTGCACTGCCGTTGCGAACGTGCACGAACATCGGCGCACGGACTATTTTGTTGCGATCACGTTGCGACGTGTAGTCCATGCATGTTCGAGCGCTTGAAAAACAAAGCGAAAAGTACACTCTTGACAGGCGCATCCAGCCTTTGAGCCAGCGCGACCGCTGGCCAAGCCAGCGCCGGGCCGTTGCGGGTGCTTCTTCAAAAGTCGTGGACTCGATCACTCCGCATCGGTAGCCGAGGCGCGCAAGACGCATGCCGAGGTCGGCGTCCTCGGTGACGTTGTAGGGGTCCCAGCCGCCCGCCTCACGCAGAGCCGCGGTCCGGAAATGGTTGGAGGAGCCGCCAAGTGGCAGCGGCAAGCCGAACCCGGCAAGCTTTGGAAGAAAGACATCGAAGTGGCCGGCATATTCGGCGGTAAAATAGCGGGCAAGCCAAGTCGTGTCGGTGTCGATGCAGAGCGGTGCCTGCACGCATGCAAGGTTATCTCCGGCGGATCGAAATGTTTCCAGCGCACGACGAAGCTGTTGTGATTCTGGCCGGTCCTCCGCATCGTAGATCGCGACGAATGAACCGCGCGCGAGCTCCAGCGCAATATTGAGCGCTTTGGGTTTCGTGCGTGGCCCAGCGGGTGGTGTCGGAACCACCGTGAGCGGGAGACGGTGTTTGCGTCGCGTGATTGCGGCGTGTGTTGCCGGTTCGTCAGCCTCGACGATAACGATCACGTCGAGTTTCTCGGCTGGATAGTCGAGCTGTTCGATAGCTGACAGCAATTGGTCCACTACGCGCGCCTCGCGATGAAGAGGAGCGATGACGGTGTAAATGGGCAATGCTTCGTGCGCGATTGCGGAAGAGGCGCGACGCGGCCCCTGGGTCGGCGACACGACAACCAGAATCCGGAAGGCTGCCGGAAGCACCGCGAGCGCGCAAAGCATGATTGTGCTCACCGAGGTGAGCAATGCGGCCAGTGCCCCGACGCCAAAGAGCAACGGGATACAGTAAGCAAGTTTATTGAGCGTCGCCGCTGAAAATTCCGGCCGTTCACGCTTGAGGCGCTCCGAAGCACGATCGGCGGCGGCGACAAGCACGTCTTCTATGCTCGCGCTGAGTGCGAATGCGCGCCGCTGGGCGCGCACAGCGAATTCTTGCTGCCGGAATTTCAAGAGCTGTGATGAGGAACCAGAGTCGTCACCGCAGGCTTCCAATGAGCGAGCGCTCGCGGCGCCCGCAACGCCAGTCCTCATGCACCACCCGACCCACTCAATTTATTGGGGACGTTAGTGGATATACAACCTATAGGCGAGTCCAAACTTACGGCTCATGGCCGGATCAGGGCGCGGATGTTAGAAGGCGCGAGCCATGTCGAGTTTTATGTCTCACTATCTCGTGCCGGCAGCCATCGTGGCGGTGGCGATCGTGCTGCTGCTTGGCCTGATCAATATGATGCGCGGCGGCTCGCCCAACCGCTCGCAAAAGCTGATGCGGCTGCGCGTGCTGCTTCAGTTCGTCGCCATCATTGTGATCATGGCGACGATCTGGGTCCTCGGCCGTTAGTCGGAGAAGATACGGAGCGGGCGCTCACTTCATTGGAGCGGCGCGCATATACTCCTCTTTTTCTTTCTTCTGCTTTTTGGACTTCTTTTTGGCCGCGGAATAATCGGCCGTGGCGGCTTTGGCGGAATGCATGCCTGCTCCGCAAGCCTGCGCAGGCGCGGTGGCCGGCAGGGCCAGGAAGGCGGCTACAATCGCAATCGTCAGTACACGCATGAGCATCACCCCTTCTTGAGAAAAAGGCTAAGATAAGCCTACCCCGAATCTGCGGCTGGGAGAAAGGCTCCGCGAGATCGATATGGTTGTGCTCAACCGCATTTATACAAGGACCGGCGACGACGGGACGACCTCGCTCGGCACCGGCGCCCGGCGCAAGAAATACGATTTGCGGGTCGAGGCCTATGGCACTGTCGACGAGGTCAATGCCGTGGTCGGCCTGGTCCGCTTGCATGTCGCCGGCGATAAGGCGCTCGATGCTTCGCTCGGCCGCATCCAGAACGATCTTTTTGATGTCGAGGCCGATCTCTGTCTCGCCGAGAAGGGGCCCGGCGGCGCCCGGCTCACGGTGACCGATGCGCAAGTCGCTTGGCTCGAGGGTGAGATAGACCGGCTCAATGCCGAGCTCGCGCCACTAAAGTCGTTCATACTGCCCGGCGGCAGCCCCGCCTCGGCCTATCTGCACCTTGCGCGCACAGTTTGCCGCCGTGCCGAACGCATCATGGTCGAGCTGAAGGACAAGCCAAGCGAGGGTGTGTCGGAGCCGTCGTTGAAGTATGTCAACCGGTTGTCGGACTATCTGTTCGTCGCCGGGCGCTATGCCAATAACAAGGGTGCCGCCGATATATTGTGGGCGCCCGGCCAGAACCGCTAGTTTTACTGCGCCGCAGCACAAACGTTGACAGCCCGACGGCACGGCCTTTAGCTTCCGCCCGCTTGTTCCAGTGCCCGCCCGGGATGGGGAATTATGAAAATTCTGGTGCCCGTGAAACGGGTGGTTGATTTCAACGTCAAAATTCGCGTCAAGCCGGATGGCTCCGGCGTCGAGCTCGCCAACATCAAGATGTCGATGAATCCCTTCGACGAGATCGCCGTCGAAGAAGCAATTCGTTTGAAGGAGGCCGGCAAGGCGACCGAGATCATCGCGGTATCGATTGGCCCGGCGCAGGCATCGGAAACCATTCGCACCGCGCTTGCGATGGGCGCAGACCGCGGAATCCTGGTGAAGACCGATGCCGTCGTGGAGCCGCTGGCGGTTGCAAAGCTGCTCAAGGCCATTGTGGACGCGGAAAAGCCCGGCCTGGTCATTATGGGCAAGCAGGCGATCGATGATGACAGCAATCAGACGGGGCAGATGCTGGCGGCGCTGCTGAACTGGGCGCAGGGCACGTTCGCGTCCAAGCTTGCGATCGAGGGCGATGCCATCAGCGTGACCCGCGAGGTCGATGGCGGCCTGCAGACGGTGAAGCTGAAAATGCCGGCGATCATCACGACCGATCTGCGGCTGAACGAGCCGCGTTACGCCTCGCTGCCGAACATCATGAAGGCAAAGAAGAAGCCGATCGACGAAAAGGCGCCGGATGCCTATGGCATCGACATCAAGCCGCGGCTTCAGGTGGTCAAGACGAGCGAACCGCCGGGCCGCAAGTCGGGCGTGAAGGTTGCTTCGGTTGCCGACCTCGTCGCAAAGCTCAAGGACGAGGCGGGGGTACTCTAGATGACCACGCTTCTTGTCGCCGAGCACGACAACAAAACGCTCAAAGACGCAACCAACAAGGCACTCACCGCAGCCAAGGCTATCGGCGGCGACGTCCACGTGCTCGTCGCCGGCAAGGATTGCAAGGCGGCGGCGGAGGCGGCGTCAAAACTCGACGGCGTCAAGAAAGTGCTGGTGGCGGACGCCGCGCCTTATGAGCATCAGCTCGCCGAGCCGGTTGCTGCGCTGATCGTGTCGCTTGCCAACAGCTACGACGCCATCGTGTCGCCCGCGACAACGACCGGAAAGAACATCATGCCGCGCGTCGCCGCGCTGCTCGACGTGATGCAGATTTCGGACATCACGAAAGTGGTTTCCCCTGATACCTTCGAGCGGCCGATCTATGCCGGCAACGCAATTCAGACGGTGAAGTCGTCCGACGCGAAAAAAGTCATCACCGTGCGCACGTCGACGTTTCAGGCGGCGGGCGCCGGGGGTTCTGCGAGCATTGAAAACGCTGGCGCGGCCGCAGACCCAGGTCTCTCGACTTTTTCGGGAGAGCAATTGTCGAAGTCGGACCGGCCCGAACTGACGTCGGCCAAAATCATCATTTCCGGGGGCCGCGCCATGCAAAGCCGGGAAAACTTCACCAAATATATCGAACCTGTCGCCGACAAGCTGGGCGCCGCGGTCGGCGCCTCGCGGGCTGCGGTTGATGCCGGCTATGCGCCAAACGACTGGCAGGTCGGGCAAACCGGCAAAGTTGTGGCGCCCGAACTCTACATCGCGGTCGGAATTTCCGGCGCAATTCAGCATCTTGCCGGGATGAAAGACTCCAAAGTGATTGTTGCTATCAATAAGGACGAGGAGGCGCCGATCTTCCAGGTCGCCGACTACGGCCTGGTGGCGGATTTGTACCAGGCGTTGCCGGAGCTGGCGGCGGAACTCGACAAGGTCAAGCGTTGACTACGTTCTAGTTTTGTTGTTCCGCCGATGGCATCGTGCGGTCCTACGTCGTAAAAGTGAAATGAAACGCGAGAGTTTCCGAATTCAAGGCCGGGAGCCGGAACTTCGCATCGATCGGACAGAGATATGGTCAAGATTCAGAGTATCGGGGTAATCGGCGCCGGCCAGATGGGCAACGGAATAGCGCATGTGTGCGCGCTCGCCGGCTATTCCGTCCTTCTCAATGATCTGGAAGCGGATCGCATCAAGGCTGGCATGGCGACCATCAACGGCAACATGGCTCGGCAGGTCACCAAAAAGGCGATCAGTGAGGACGACCGCAAGAACGCGCTCGCACGTATCAAGCCGGCGGAGAAATATGACGCATTCTCGAGTTGCGATCTGGTCATCGAAACCGCAACCGAAAAGGAAGACGTCAAGCGCAAGATCTTCGGCGAGCTTTGCTCGTCGTTGAAGTCCGACGCGATTCTCGCAACCAACACCTCATCGATCTCGATCACGCGGCTCGCGTCCTCAACCGACCGTCCGGAGCGCTTCATCGGGATTCATTTTATGAATCCGGTGCCTTTAATGGAGCTCGTCGAGCTCATCCGCGGCATCGCGACCGACGATGCGACGTTCGAGGCGAGCAAGGCCTTTGTCACCAAGCTCGGCAAGACCATCGCGGTGTCGGAGGATTTCCCCGCTTTCATCGTGAATCGCATCCTGCTGCCGATGATCAACGAGGCGATCTACACGCTCTATGAGGGCGTCGGGAACGTCGAGTCGATCGACACCGCCATGCGGCTTGGCGCCCACCATCCGATGGGCCCGCTTGAGCTCGCCGATTTCATCGGGCTCGATACCTGTCTGTCGGTGATGCAGGTGCTTTACGAAGGGCTCGCCGACTCGAAATATCGGCCGTGCCCGTTGCTCGTGAAATATGTCGAGGCGGGCTGGCTCGGCCGCAAGACGCAACGTGGTTTCTACGACTACCGCGGCGAGAAGCCGGTTCCGACGCGCTGACTACGACGCGCAGCACCTGGCGCCTTTCGACTTGTCTTCGTATTCGTCGTGCCGACGCACCCAGGCCATCGTCCAGGGCAGAGCGTCCTCGTCGCGGCCCTTCGGCGCCATGTCGAGGAAGTTGTACGTACCCACGAGCGTGTCGAGCCCGCGCGCGTAGGACGAATAAGTGTGGAAAACTTTGTCGTTCTCGTCCCGGATAAAAGCGCTCAGGCCAGGCAATTCCTCACTGGGGATTTTGTCGACTCTATAGTTGTACTCGGCATCTCGGGCCATTTCGTCTTTGGTGAATGAAACGTGGAAATCGGGGTTGAAGTCGTTGCCGAACGACGACACCCATTTGAATTTCCAGCCCATGCGCTTCTTGTAGGCTTCGATCTCGGTAAGCGGCGCGCGCGAGACAACGACCAGCGATACGTCGCGCTGCGCAAGATGGATCACGGCGCCGTCGAAATGATCGGCCAGGAACGAGCAGCTCGGGCAGCCTTGCACCCAGCCCGGCCCGAGCATGAAGTGATAGACCATCAGCTGGCTCTTGCCGGCGAACAGGTCTGAGAGCGTTTCTTTTCCATTTGGGCCGTCAAAGACGTAGTTCTTCTCAACTCGCGTCCACGGAAGTTCACGGCGCGTGATGCTCAAGGCGTCGCGCGCCTTGGTGAATTCCTTTTCCTTCGCGAGCAGCGCCTTGCGTGCTTTGCGCCATTCGTCCTGCGATACGATCTTGTGCTGCATATTCTGCTCCCGCTACATTTTCGGCGGTGTCATCCAGCCGATTCCGGCGCCCCCCGGCTCCCTGAGGATGGCGATGCGGCCGACATTGGGTATGTCGAAGATCGGCCGCATCAATGTTGCGCCTGCGGCCTGTGCCTTTTTCACCCGCGCGTCGACATCGTCGACCGCGAGGTAAGACATCCAGCTTTCAGGAACGCCGTCGAACTGGGGACTGGTGAGCGGAAACAGGCCGCCGACATATTGGTCGCCCATCTTGGCGACCCAATAGGTGCCGTCAGGCATCGGCATCGCCTCGAAGGTCCAGCCAACCGTCGTGCCGTAGAATTTCTTGTCGCGCTCGGCATTCCGCGTCATCAGCTCGTTCCAGTAGAAGTGTCCGTGTGACCATTGGTGTGGCATCGTCTACTCCTCTCACTAAGCAGCGAGATACTTTTCCAGCTTCTCGAACGAAGTGTTCCAGCCGTACTGGTGGCGATCGCGCGCGTCTTCGTCGAAGAATTGCTCGTGGACGAAGGTCATCAGTGTGCCGCCGTTATCGGCCTTGAACGTGATCGTCACGATCGATTCACGTTCAGGCGTACTCTTCCACGCCCAGGTGAACACCAGTTTCTCGTTCGGGATCACCTCACGATAAACGCCGCTGACGTCGTGTTGTTCGCCGTCGCCGGACTTCAGCATCATGATGTGGAACCGGCCGCCGACACGTGCGTCAGCCTGGGCGGTAACCTGACCGATTTCGCGACCGCCCATCCAGTGCTTCAGCTTTTCCGGGTCGGTCCATGCCGCGAAGACTTTCGCCGGCGGCGCGTTGAACCGGCGCTTGATGGTGAGGCTGGGTTTGGTTGTGACGGTGGCCATTTGTCTTCCTCCAGGAAAGCAGCAAGGCGATCGAACCGCTCGGTCCAGAATTTCTGGTAGCGGTTAAGCCAATCATTGGCGTCGCGCATCGGTTCCGCGCGCAGGCGGCAGCTGACGATACGGCCGTTCTTCTCGCGTCCGAGGAGTCCTGCATCTGACAGCACGTCGAGGTGCTTCATGATCGCCGGAAGCGACATGGAAAACGGTTTCGCCAGTTCGCTGACCGAAACGTTTTCCTTTTCGCTCAGACGGGCGAGCAAAGCGCGCCGCGTCGGATCGGCGAGCGCGGCGAAAGTTCGATCGAGGTTCGGTCTTGAATAGTAAACCATTTGGTTAAGTATAGAACCGCCGGCAAAAGTGTCAAGGCCTCGCCTGTCGCATTTACATTTCGTTGATAAACCTGCCGTAGAAACGGTACCGGGATGGATCCAGTATCAATCGCCACCGCCTTGGTTGGCTCTCAAATGGCCGATGTGCAGATGGCTGTTGCGGCCAAGATGCTGCGCATGAACGCCGATAATGCATCCGCGATCGTCCAGGTGCTCGATGCCGCCCAGAAGAACCTGCAGAGCCTCGCAAACGTCGCCGAAGGCGTCGGCCGCAATCTGAACATCAGCGCGTAATCACGCTATCGTTCGAGCGCCGCATTGATCAGCTTGATGGCGTCGTCGCTCGCCCACTCGGCAGGGCCGGCGATGGTCGCGATCTCGCATCCCTTGGGATCGATCAGCAAAGTGGTCGGCATTCCAAAGGCGCGCCCGATTGCCTTGAGGTCTTGAAATGCGCGTGCGCTCGGGTCGGCGAAATAGGCGAGTTTCTCGACTCCGATCTCCTTGAGCCAGGCCTTCGGCTTGTCAGGATCGCGCGTGTCGATATTGACCGTCACGACCTCAAATGCCGGGCCGCCGAGGCGCTGCTGCAGGGCATCGAGGGCGGGCATCTCCTTGCGGCAAGGCACGCACCAGGTGGCCCACAGGTTGAGCAGGACCGTCCGACCACGCCAGTGTTCGAGCGTGAGCGGCTTGCCGGTGGCATCCTGAAAAGAAAGATCGGGCACCCTTAACGGACTTTTGGCAACGTTAACGGCCGCCACCTCGCCATGCGCAAAAGGCGCTATTTTCGTGGCCAGTTCGACAGCCGGGCGGCAGGCCGCGTCGCCGCCCACATTGCGTGTCAGGGTCGAAACCCCGTATACCCCCGCCAGCCCAACGACGACGCCGGCGATTCCACCCGCCAGAACCATGGCGAGGCGCTTTTTGGCGAAGCGAGATTGGGTTTCGGTCATGAGCGGCTTGGTAGATATGCCATGAGCAACAAAATGTGGGGTGGGCGGTTCTCGTCTGGCCCCGGCGCCATCATGGAGGAAATAAACGCCTCTATCGACTTCGACCGGCATCTGTACCGCCAGGACATCGCCGCGTCCAAGGCCCATGCCGACATGCTGGCCAAGCAAGGCATCATTGCGGCCGACGATGCGAAAAAGATTGCTCACGGTCTAGACACGATTCTGTCAGAGATCGAGGCAGGCAAGTTCTCCTTCAAGCGCGCGCTCGAAGACATCCATATGAACGTGGAAGGCCGCCTGTCTGAATTGGTCGGCGAGGCGGCGGGACGGCTGCATACGGCGCGCTCGCGCAACGATCAGGTTGCGACCGATTTCCGGCTCTGGATGCGCGACACGATCGACGCGATCGATGCTGCGCTCGCGCTCTATCAGCGCACGCTCGCCGAAAAAGCGCACGATCACGCGGGCACCGTCATGCCCGGACTGACTCATATGCAGACGGCGCAGCCGGTAACGTTCGGCCATCACCTGCTTGCCTATGTCGAAATGGCTGCGCGCGATCGCGGCCGGTTTGCCGATGCGCGCAAAAGGCTGAATGAATCTCCGCTCGGCGCCGCCGCACTTGCGGGCACGTCGTTTCCTCTCGATCGTGACATGACCGCCAAGGCACTCGGCTTCGACCGGCCGATGGCGAACTCCCTCGATGCGGTCTCCGCGCGCGACTTTGCGATGGAGACGCTGGCAGCGGCTTCGATCGCGGCCGTGCATTTGTCGCGGCTTGCGGAAGAAATTGTCATCTGGACCTCGCCGCTCACGGCGCTGGTCAAGCTGTCGGACAAATTCACGACCGGCTCCTCAATTATGCCGCAGAAGCGCAATCCGGACGCCGCCGAACTGGTACGGGCCAAGGCCGGACGCGTAATCGGTGCGCTCAGCGCCTTGCTGATTGTGATGAAGGGGCTACCGCTCGCCTATGCGAAGGATATGCAGGAAGACAAAGAAGGCGCCATGGATGCGCTCGCTGCCTTGGTGCTATCGATCGCGGCAATGACTGGCATGGTCGCAGATCTCGTGCCCGATGCCTCCCGCATGAAAAAGGCGGCAGGCGAGGGCTATGCAACTGCGACCGATCTTGCCGACTGGTTGGTGCGGACCTTGAAGATTCCGTTCCGCGAGGCGCATCACCTGACCGGCCGGATCGTCGCCAAGGCCGCCGAGGCGAATTTGCCTTTGCACCGGCTGCCTGTTGCCGCCATGCGGGAGATCGAGCCGCGAATTGGCGAGGACGTGTTCACCGTTCTCTCCGTCGATCGCTCCGTGAAAAGCCGAACCAGCTTTGGCGGCACCGCGCCGAAAAATGTCAGGTCTCAGGCGAAGAAATGGCTGCGCAAGCTGGAAAAGGAAAAATCCTGACTTCGCCTTGTTTGTTTGTTTTGCTATCGTTCCTCCATGCAAGGAGCGCCTGTCTTGAGCCGTGATCGCCGTCCATTTCTCCGCCTCGCCCTGATTGGCGCACTGGCGACTTCGTTTGCTTTGGCTGCGTGCGGGCGCAAAGGACCGCTCGATCCGCCGCCGAGCGCGTCGGTCACGGGCGAACAGGCTGTGCCGGGAGGTCAGGAGCCACCGGCAGGTGCACAGGTGAACAGGGGCCCGATTGGTCCCGATGGAAGACCAATTGCACCCGGCATGCGAGACAAACGAATTCCTCTCGACGTTTTACTCAACTGAGCGCGCGATGCACCACTTCGCTTACCGCGACGGCGTCCTGCACGCCGAGCAGGTGAATCTGGACGCGCTCGCAAGCGCGGTCGGAACTCCGTTCTATTGCTATTCGACCGCAACGCTGGCGCGCCACTACCAAATCTTTGCGGGCGCTTTCGCCGACGTACCTGCGCTTGTTTGTTATGCCATGAAGGCGAATTCCAATCAGGCCGTGGTGCGGACGCTCGCCAGGCTCGGCGCGGGTGCCGACGTCGTATCGGGCGGTGAGCTCAAGCGCGCGCGACTTGCGGGAATTCCCGCTGACAAGATCATGTTCTCCGGTATCGGAAAGACCGCGGCCGAGCTCGCGCTCGCAGTCGAAGAAGGCATTCTCTGCGTGAACATTGAATCCGAGGCCGAGCTCGAGCTTCTGTCATCGATCTCGGCGTCGAAAGGGCGCACCGCCAACATCTCGGTACGCGTCAATCCCGACATCGATGCGAAGACGCATCACAAGATCGCGACCGGAAAGGCCGAAAACAAGTTCGGCATCCCGATCAGCCGCGCGCGCGAAATCTATGCCCGCGCTGCGAAGCTCAAGGGCCTCAAGGTCGCCGGCGTCGATATGCACATCGGCAGCCAGATCACCAACCTCGATCCGTTCGACAGCGCCTTCGCGCTGCTCGCCGAGTTCGTGGGCATGTTGCGCGCCGACGGTCACACCATTTCGCATATCGATCTCGGTGGCGGCCTCGGGATCCCGTACCGCGATGATAATGAGCCGCCACCGCATCCCGACGACTATGCCAAGGTGGTCAAGCGCGCGACGCGCGATCTCGATTGCCGGCTTATTTTCGAGCCTGGCCGCCTGCTCATCGGCAACGCCGGAATATTGGTGACGCGGGTGCTGTTCGTGAAGCATGGCGAAGCCAGGAATTTTGTTGTCGTCGATGCAGCGATGAACGATCTCATCCGACCCACGTTATATGACGCACATCATGAGATCTGGCCGGTTGCGCAGCCGGCCAGCTCAGCAAAGCGGGTGCGTGCCGATGTCGTTGGGCCCGTGTGTGAAAGCGGCGATTTTCTCGCCGTTAACCGCGACATGGTGGAACCGGCAAGTGGCGCCCTGTTGGCGGTGATGTCGGCGGGCGCTTACGGCGCGGTGCAGGCCGGTACCTACAATACGCGCGCTTTGGTGCCGGAAGTGTTGGTCAACGGCGCAAAATGGGCGGTCGTGCGACCGCGCCTTGAAGTTGACCAATTAATTGCGCTCGATCGCATGCCGGATTGGCTTTGAGCGCATAAATAGGCGCGTGGTCCCCCGGTTCGGCGCATGTTACTCTGGACGGTAGTAGAGATTCTCCTGAGCCACAGCGGCGGAGCGGCTTTTGGACGAGATTAACGAGAAGCCACACGATCAACAGCCGACGCGGCTTCTGCTTGCGCGTGCATTGCGTCGGGCGCGCGGCAGCCTGCTGTGGGAACGGCTGTGGCCGGCGCTCGCCTCCATTACGATTGTCCTCGGACTTTTCCTGGCATTCTCCTGGGCCGGCCTTTGGCTGATGTTGCCGCCGCTCGCGCGTGCAATCGGCCTGATCATTTTCGGCCTGCTGTTGATCGCGGCGGCGGTGCCGCTGGCGATCCTGCGGCTGCCGAGCGTCAACGACGGGCTGAGGCGTCTCGATCGCCGCAGCGGCGAAATACACCGGCCGGCGACTGCCGTTTCCGATCACATTGCAGCAAACGGCACCGATCCCGTGACGCAGGCTTTGTGGCAGGCGCATGTCGAGCGCGCGCTGCTGTCCGCGCGCAAGATCAAAGCCGGCTGGCCGGTGCCGCGGCTGTCGTTGCGCGATCCGATGGCGTTGCGCGCGCTCGTGTCCATTTTGGTGTTGGCGACGTTCTTCGCTGCAAGCGGCGAGCGATTCAAGCGGGTCGCCGCCGCCTTCGACTGGCACGGCGTCGTCGCACCGGCAAATTTCCGGATCGATGCGTGGATCACGCCTCCGGTCTACACCGGTCGGCCGCCGGTGATGCTGCCTGGCCTCCGTCCGGGTGAAACGGCGCAGAACGCGGCGCCGGTCGCGGTGCCATCCGGCAGTCAGCTTGTGATCCGAGCGACCGGCAAAGTGCATTTCGAGATTATCCGCAAAGGCGGAATCGAAGATGCGCCCGCCGAGGCACGCGCACCTTTGCCTGCCGGGACCGAAGAGCGCAGGCTTGTGATCAAAGGCGACGGCTCGGCCGCGGTGCATGGCGTTCTCGGCAGCGATCTTGTGTGGAATTTTACGGCCATTCCCGATCGCGCGCCGACGATCGATCTGATCCGGGATCCGGAGCGACAGGCCCGTGGTGCGTTGCGGCTCGACTATCGCGTGGAGGACGACTACGGCGTGATCGAAGCGAAAGCCACCTTCACGCGCAAGGAAGAACAGACGTCCGACAAGCCGCCGCGCCCGTTGTTCAGCGCGCCCGACTATGCGCTCGTCTTGCCGCAACAGCGGACACGCGCGGGCGCCGCGCAGACGACGCATGATCTAACCGAGCATCCATGGGCTGGCAGCGACGTGCTTCTGACGCTGATCGCTCGCGATGAGGCCGGCAACGAAGGCCGCAGCGAGCCGCGCGAGCTGCAGTTGCCGCAACGCATCTTTGTCAAGCCGTTGGCAAGGGCGCTGATCGAGCAGCGCCGAAACCTCGCGCTGGACGCCGAGAGCAAACCGACCGTGCTCACCGCGCTCGATGCGCTCACCATCGCTCCGGAGCGCTTTACGCCGGAGGCAGGCGTCTATCTTGGCCTGCGTTCGATCTATCACGACCTCGATCATGCAAAGAGCGACGATGCGCTGCGCGATGTCGTCGCGCGCCTGTGGGACATGGCGATCCAGCTCGAAGACGGGAACGTGTCACAGGCCGAGCAGGCGCTGCGCCAGGCGCAGGAGGCCTTGCGGCAGGCGCTCGAGCGCGGCGCGAGCGATGAGGAAATCAAAAAGCTGATGGATCAGCTGCGTGCCGCCATGGACAAGTTCCTGCAGGCGCTTGCCGAGGAAATGCGCAAGAATCCGCAGCAATTAACGCGTCCCCTCGATCGCAACAACACGCGCATGCTGAGCCAGCAGGACCTCAAGAGCATGCTGGACCGGCTGGAGAATCTGGCGCGCTCGGGCAACAAGGACGCTGCGCGTCAGCTGCTCGAGCAGCTGCAGTCGATGCTCGAGAACCTGCAGATGGCGCGCCCCGGCGCCCAGGGCGACGACGGCGACGATGACGACATGATGTCGGCCCTCGATGAACTCGGCGACATGATTCGCAAGCAACAGCAGCTGCGCGACAAGACGTTCAAGCAGGGCCAGGAAAATCGGCGCGACCGCCAGCGCGGTCAGCAGGGCCAGAACCAGATGGGGGACCTGCGCCAGGATCAGCAAGGGTTGCGTGACCGTCTCAACAAGCTTCTGGAGCAACTCCGCCAGCGCGGGCTTGGCCAGCAAGGTCAGCAAGGCCAACAAGGCCAAAAGGGACAACAAGGGGAGGGCGGCGACGAGATGGGCGAACTTGGCGATGCGGGCGAAGCCATGGGCGAGGCGGAAGGTCAGCTCGGTGAGGGTGACGCCGATGGCGCCGTCGGCAGCCAGGGCCGTGCCCTCGAGGCCATGCGAAAGGGCGCCAAGGGTCTTGCGCAATCGATGCAGCAGCAAGGCATGGGCCCGGGTCCAAACGGACGGCCGGGCCGCGGGCAATCGCGAGCTCAGCAGGAGACGGATCCCCTCGGGAGGCCGATGCGGCGCGGCGATTACAGCGACGACTTCACCGTCAAGGTCCCGGGTGAAATTGATGCGCAACGGGCTCGACGCATTCTGGAAGAGTTGCGCAAGCGGTTCGGTGAGAGTTTCCGCCCGCAGCTCGAGCTCGACTACATCGAGCGATTGCTAAAAGATTTCTGATCACAGATCGCGCGGCGATGTGCGACTGGCGTTACTTCGCCGCAGTCGCCGAATCCTGCGGCGTGAAGAAGCGCACCATCACATCGGTTGCGTTTGGCGGCGGCGAGACAAACCGGCTGCGGAAATCAAGTTTTTCTCCAGGCCCGAGAATGCTGCGGCTTGGCAGAGCGTTCCACGTGTAGATTTCCTGTCCGGATGCGTCGCGCGCAGCGAAGCGCAGGCGTGGCACCTCAGTGGCCTTGCTGGCGACGCTGACAATGCTGCCTTCAATGACCAGAGCCGACAGTCCTTCCTGCGTTTCTTTCGAAATGCGCATATTCTCGAATTTCAGATGACGCAGGTTGACCGGCAGGCCGACCGCCGCGAACAACGAGGCAGTCTGCGGAAAGAACCTCACAACCTCGCTGCGGGCGCCAACCAGCGCAACATTGAAGGCGAAAAGGACAAGAATAAGGGCAGTCCATCGCGACGAGCGCCGCTCTTTCTTGCGTCGCGCCTGAAGTCGCTTGCGGCGCACGGCAAAATTTTCAATCTCGTCAGCTTCCGTCGTCGCCTCAGATGCGGCTGATGGCTCTTCTGGTGCGATCGGTGGTGCGTCGGTAACAGTGACAGGTGCCTGCGCTGCTTCTTCATCCTGCGCAGCTGCCACGGTTGCTTGCTCTTCGACGGTGGTATCTTCGACGCTGTCCTGAATTCGCTGATCGGGGCGTATCACGCCGATGGAAGAGGTCGGATCATCGTCTGTGCCGGCACCCGCCATCTCGGCCTTGGATGCGAACCACGTCGTCTTGCATCGTGCACAGCGGACGGTTCGCCCGGCCTCGCCCAGCGAGGCCGGGTCGATCATGTAGGAGGTTGAGCAGTTCGGACAGGCGATCAGCATGGCGTCGATGGTAATTGGATGGCCAAAGTACCAGCCGTCCGTTAATGGATCGGAAACCATGCCAGGCCCCGATAAACGGGGGTTTTTCGCCTTATTCCCCGCGGCCGCTATGGCGGTGTCGCGATAATCCTGTAAAAACGCGTGCGCCCCGGAACGGCCTCCGGGATGCTTGGGACCTCGGCACGGTCGTGATTCGCCCGGCCTTTTGGGGAATTTTATCGGAGCGGGGTGGGTGGTCCGATTTGAGAACGTCGGCTTGCGCTACGGGTTGGGCCCGGAGGTCCTGCGCGACCTCACGTTCCGCATCGAGCCTCACTCGTTCCAGTTCCTGACCGGGCCATCCGGCGCCGGCAAGACCTCGCTGTTGCGACTGCTGTTCCTGTCGCTCAAGCCGACCCGCGGCCTGATCACTCAATTCGGTCATGACGTCGCGACACTGTCGCGAGATGCGGTCGCGACGTTGCGGCGCCGCATCGGCATCGTATTCCAGGACTTTCGACTGCTTGACCACATGACGACGTACGAAAACGTCTCGTTGCCGCTGCGGGTCATGGGCCGGCCGGAAGAAAGTTACCGGGAGGAGGTCATCGAGCTGCTCAGCTGGGTCGGTCTCGGCGAGCGAATGTGGGCGCTCCCGCCTGTTCTTTCAGGCGGAGAAAAACAGCGCGCGGCGATCGCGCGCGCCGTGATCGCGCGGCCGCAATTACTGCTGGCCGACGAGCCGACCGGCAACGTCGACCCGAATCTGGCGCAGCGTCTGCTGCGGCTGTTTGTAGAACTGAACAAGTCAGGCACATCGGTTGTCATCGCGACGCACGACATCGGGCTGATGGATCAGTACGATGCCAAGCGCCTCGTGCTGCACGACGGCCGGTTGCATATTTACGACTGAGACTCGCGATGAGTGACGCACGCATCGATTTGACAATGCAGCTGCGCGAGCCGAACGAGCCCTTGCCGCGGTTTGAGACCCCGCTGGTGCCGCGAAACTCGATTTCCGGCCGCGCCCTCGTGGCTGTCGTTGCGATCATGACCTTTCTGGTGTCGTTGACGACGGGGGCGGCGGTTCTGGTGACGAAAGCCGCCGGCGAGTGGCAATCCGACATTGCGCGCGAGATGACGATCCAGATAATGCCGGCGCCGGGACGGGATCTCGATACCAGCGTGAACCGGGCGGTCGCGATCACGCGCGCGATTTCCGGCGTGACTGAGGTACGACCGTACTCAAAAGAAGAATCGATGAAATTGCTGGAGCCCTGGCTTGGCAGCGGAATTTCGCTTAGCGAATTGCCCGTTCCGCGCTTGATTGTCATCAAGATTGCGGCAGACGCGACGCCTGATCTCGGACAGCTTCGGCGCGTGCTGGCGGATCAAGTTCCGGGCGCAGTCGTCGATGACCACCGAGGTTGGATCGACCGCATGCGGGCGATGGCAGGTACCGCGATCGCGGTAGGTGTCTGCATCCTGATCCTGATGTTCGCCGCAATGGTCTTGTCGGTGGCTTTTGCCACGCGCGGCGCGATGGCGACCAACAAGGCGGTCATTGAGGTTCTGCATTTTGTCGGTGCGAAAAACGGCTTCATCGCACGGCATTTTCAGCATCATTTCCTGATGCTTGGGCTGCAGGGCGGCGCCATTGGCGGCGGCGCGGCTATCGTTGTGTTCGTGGCGGCGGCCATGATCAGCCATTGGTTCGTTGGCAGCGACCAAGGATCGGCGCTCTTTGGATCGTTCTCGATCGGCCTTGCAGGCTATGCGGCCGTTCTCGGACAGGTGGTGTTGATTGCGATCGTGACCGCCTGGACCTCGCGGCATACGGTCAACAGCACACTGGAGTCCATCGACTGACATGTTTGCCGGTTTCGCCCGCTGGATCGGATTCCTGACGATGGCTGCCGGCGCTACCGGTGCTTTACTGTTGGCAGGCGGTTTCGGCTGGTTCGTTGTCCAGATTGCCGGCGATGAGATAACGCTCGATCGGAAGGCTGACGGCATCGTAGTGCTCACCGGCTCTGCCGCGCGCATTCCCGACGCAATCGAATTGCTGGCCACCGAACACGGAAAACGGCTGCTGATCACCGGGGTGTACCGGGCCACAAGTGCGCGCGAAATCGCACGTCTCACCCCGCTTTATTCGAAGTATTTTACCTGCTGCATCGACCTGGACCGTTCTGCGCTCAACACCTTCGGCAACGCACTCGAAACAAAACGTTGGGCTCGCCAGCACAATTTCAATTCGCTCATCGTTGTGACGTCGAACTGGCACATGCCGCGCGCGATGGCCGAACTCGACCATCAATTGCCGGACGTCACCCTCATCGCATTCCCCGTCATATCGGAAAAAGTGAAAGCCGAGCCTTGGTGGTCGAACCTTGACACGGCCCGCCTGCTGTTCGGTGAATATCTGAAGTATGTTTTCGCTCAGGCTCGCATGCGCCTTGATGTGGACGGCGCAATATAGAAGGGCTGACCGTGATCATTCTTCTTCGCTCGCTCGCGTTCAATGCGCTGTTCTATCTGAACACGCTTCTGTTTTTGATCGCCGCGCTGCCGACTTTCTTCATGCCGTACCGCGCGATTGTGGAGGTCGCGAAATCGTGGGGCCGCGTCAATCTTGTGCTGCTCCGCGTGGTCGCCGGAATCAAATGCGAGATTCGCGGTCTCGAAAAGCTTCCGCCAGGCCCTCTCATCGTCGCTTCAAAGCATCAATCCGCATGGGAAACATTTGCGTTGCTGCCGCTGCTCGACAATCCCGTCTTCATCCTTAAGCGCGAGCTGCAATGGATTCCCGTTTTCGGCTGGCTCACGATCAAAGGGCGGATGGTGCCTGTCGATCGCGGCGGCGGCTCGCAGGCCCTTGCCGCAATGATCGAAAGGGCGCGCGCCGAGCTCGCCGACAATCGCCAGCTCATCATTTTTCCCGAAGGCACGCGGCGCCCAGCGGGCGCCGAGCCGCGCTACAAGTTCGGCGTCGCGCATCTTTACACGGCGGAAGGAGTGCCTTGCGTTCCGATCGCGCTCAATTCCGGTCTGTTCTGGCCGCGCCGCTCGCTTCGCCGCTTCCCCGGAACCGTTATTGCCGAAATCCTGGACCCGATTGCACCGGGTCTCGACAAGGATGCCTTCTTCGCCCGCCTGCAGAATGATATCGAAGCCGCGACCGCGCGACTGATTGCAGAGGGACGGGCAAAAATGGGCAACGGCGGCTAGCGAGCCGCCGATTCATGAATACCCTTGAGCTGCGCGGCCAGGACCTGAAGATCGTGATCACGAATACCCAGGACCTGCAGCTCCTTCGTTGCCGCGAGCACATAGTCGCGGCACGCGCCGGATCGGCCGTGACCCTGACGCGCAAAATGAAGTTGCTCCTGCAGGCTCAGCCGTCCCGCGTATTGACGATGTCCGCGGTCGACGACGTAACATAGGGCATGCACGCTCTGTTGCGGATCATCATCGAGCCAGGCCCTGCGCCACGCCTCACGGTAGACGAGCGTGACCTGTTCGCGGCCGCGCAGATACTCGAGGGTCTTCGTCCGCCGGCGCGCTGCAACCCGATAGGCAATGCCGCGGCAGTTTCCTCCGCGGTCAAGACCGAACACCAGTCCAGGCTTTGCCGGCGTCCCGCGATGCACAAACGAATAGACGCAAAGCGCACGATGCGCGCCGACCAGGCGCGCATTTCGCCGTTCGAGAAAATCGAACCCGGGCCGCCACATCAGCGACCCATAGGCGAAGACCCACAAGTCCTCGTTGCTTTGATCGGAGCCTGTCTTCATCGTAACGGGGGACAGTCGGCTGCTGACGTCCGCGTAACAGGGTGCCAGTTCCCCTGCAACCCGCAGGCGGCGGGCGCAGAAAGGCCTTATTCGCCGGGTTTTGAAGTCAGATGACGATGGACGGCACAACAAGCCTGCAATCCCGACGCCGTACCGGGCGGCGCTACGTGATCCTGGTCTTCGTGGTCCTGGCGGTGATCGCCGGGTGGACGGGCTTCTGGAAATTCGCGTCTGACAGGGCGCAGCAGACAATCGATGGCTGGCGGGCTCGCGAAGCAAAATCGGGGCGAATTTACGATTGTGGGTCGCAGAGGGTTGGCGGCTTTCCATTCCGCATCGAAGTGACCTGCGATCGAGCCTCCGCGGTTTTTCGCAGCAACGAGCCGCCGATAGAGCTTAAGGCCGACAGCCTGCTCGTCGTGGCGCAGGTGTATCAGCCGGGCCTGATCATCAGCGAATTCCGTGGGCCCCTGACGGTCGGCGAAACCGGAAAGCAGCCGGAATTTCTTGCCAGCTGGAAGCTGGCACAATCGAGCGTCCGCGGGACGCCGGCGGCACCTCAGCGCGCGTCACTTGTGTTTGACGATCCGGTCATCGACCGCTTTAGTAGCGGCGCGCGGCAGAATCTGCTGCGGGCCCGGCACATTGAAGTTCATGGCCGTATCGCTGAAGGCTCCGTGACGAACAAGCCGGTTATCGAAGTTGCCCTGCAGCTCGATCAAGTCTCATCGCCGGCGCTGCATCCGGCGGCAGCGCAACCGATCGACGCAACGGCAACCGCTCGGCTACGCGGATTGAACGATTTTTCACCGAAGCCATGGGCAGCGCGTTTCCGCGAAATTCAGGTAGCCGACGGCCGCATCGACATCACGCAGGTCCGGATCCAGCAAGGCGACATCCTTGCCGTCGGTGCGGGAGCATTGTCGATCAATGGTAACGGCCGCCTC
>Ga0207679_10000499_pt1 | contig 26991 bp, 27 predicted proteins | sample KBSC73metaG_FD_184320 | JGI IMG/M metagenome (GOLD analysis project Ga0207679, IMG submission 184320) | Corn rhizosphere microbial communities from Kellogg Biological Station, Michigan, USA - KBS C7-3 metaG (SPAdes) (version 2) | ecosystem: Host-associated > Plants > Roots > Rhizosphere > Soil ... | reverse complement strand
CGGCCTGAATCCTTCCTCCAGTGTAGATCCGCTGAGCCCGCTGCAGAAGTGTCGCTGCATTTTGATGTTCGGCGAAGGACCCGATTTGCACCCTCAGAAACCCCATTGCTGCGGTTCTGCCCTGAAATCCGATCACGCGAAGCTCGATCTGATCGGTTCCATGCCCCACCATGCCGAGCGTCTGAGCCCCCGCATAGGAAAGGTCGAGCACACGCCCCTTCGCGAAAGGGCCACGATCGTTGATGCGCACGGTGACCTCTTTTCCGGTGGTGGCCGATCGAACGACCGCGATGGATCCGAGCGGAAGCGTCCGATGGGCGGCCGTCAGCTTGTGCATGTCGTAACGCTCCCCATTGGCTGTCTTGTTGCCATGAAAACCTGGTCCATACCAGGACGCCATCCCACGCTCGATATAGCCCACGGGATATCCGGGAAAGTAGACGGGTTTGGGGGCAGGACTGCTGCATCCTACGACGAAGCTGATAATAAGAAGGGATGCGGGGAAGAAACCCAGGGCAGGCAAACGACCGCCGGGCATGCTCATTCCCTTAGGCCTATCAGATCGCGCAACTAACAGCGGTCAATTCCTAGCAGATACAAGGAAACGTCGGCACCTCGACTAGAACTCGTCCAGCGATTGATCCCGAAGAACAGAAAGGGCCTTTTCGGTATTCGCAACGGTAAGGACGACAATCGCGCGTTTGCCTTCCCGTGAAGGAGTGCAATAGCCGCACTTGATATTGATGCGTGCCTTCGTCAACAGGTCGGCGACTTCATTCAAGGCCCCAGGCTTGTTCTCCAAGCTCAGAATGAGGGCGGTTTCTTCGGCGAACTTGATCTTGGCCATCCGCAAGGCGGTGCGAGCCCCCTCAAGATCGGCAACCAACAGTCTGAGTTTGCCTGTACCGGTGACCTCTGGAGCGGAAAAGGCCTTGATGTTGACGCCCGCCTCTCCCAGGACGGAGGCGACTTGCGCCATCACGCCGGGCCGGCTCTGACTGCTGATGACCAATTGCGTGGTGGTTGGCATGCGAAAGCCCCTCTACGAGCGCCCGTAACTCCTATCACTTCCTGTAGGTGAACCGCAAGCACGAGGACCTGTCGAGGCGCTGGGCCCCTGCCCTCAAAGAATGTGACATACCCCATTGATAAAGGTGAATTCATAGACGCAGTTAACGATGATCGCCTGCTCCTGAGTCAGCTTCAACGCCACTTCTTTCAGGCCACTTGGCACGAGCAGGTAAAAGGGTATACCGCGGGTGATCGTCCTCTTCCATTTGTCGACCACCTGGGTATCCCCCAGGGAGTCCTCAGTTTCGACTTCCGCCATCCATTCCATCGTGTTGCCGCCGGAGCTCACGTACCACCCCACGATGTCGCACGACTGGTTGGGCTCCGCCCAAGGATTCTGCTCAAGGCCGCTTTTGATCGTGACCTTGCAAACAAACGCTTTGGCCCAGCGTTGAGCGACCAGGCTCACGACCTGGTCGTGGACCGTTTCGATGCCCTGTTCCCGAAGCGTCGGGCTCATGACCGCACCCTCCTATGAGCATCCGCTCGTGGCGCCGCAGCCCATGCATTTCAAACAAGTGCCGTTTCTGACGAGCTTGAATTCGTTGCAGCCCTGGCAAGGATCTCCTTCATAGCCTTGAAGGCGCGCGTACTTCACGGCCTCGGCTGTGTACGTCAACGTTTCCCTCTTGACCTCAAGCTTGTGCGTCACGCTGCCATTGCCGTTTCCATGACCGTTGCCTCCGTGTCTCGGTTGCATGCCCCTTCTGGAGGGAAACAGTTCCGTGCTGATCGAGGATGAGGCGAGAGCCTGGGGGTCGGCTTCCTCTTCAGAGCACTCGGGATCCGGCGAGTCTTTTTTAACGGAGTCCATCCGCAAATCCTCTTCCTTGACTTGTGCGAGATCGTACCGATCCAAGTACGTCACCGCCAACTCCCGGAAGATATAGTCGATGATTGACGTGGACATCTTAATGCGGTCGTTCAATTTGACCGGACCATTGGGCTCGAAGCGTGTAAACACGAAAGCCTCGACGAATTCCTCGAGGGGAACGCCGTGCTGCAGGCCCAGCGAAATGGCGATGGCAAAGCAGTTCATGAGGCTCCGGAAGGCAGCTCCTTCCTTGTGCATGTCCAAAAAGATCTCACCGACCGTCCCGTCTTCGTACTCACCGGTTCTGAGATAGAGTTTATGTCCACCGATGACCGCCTTTTGCGTATACCCATTTCGCCTGGCTGGGAGCGGACGCCGCTTGGCCAGATAGCGCACCAGCACCCGTTCGGTGATCTTCTCGGCAATGTTCAAGACTTCCGTAGATGTCTCGACCGTCTTTCCACTGTCGGTAGACGCCGAAAGGGGCTGACTCAGCTTTGACCCGTCACGATAGAGCGCCACGGCTTTCACCATGCTCTTCCAGGAGAAGAGATAGGCCGATTTCACGTCTTCCAAAGTGGCGTCCGCCGGCATATTGATCGTTTTGCTGATGGCTCCGCTGATGAATGGCTGGGCAGCTGCCATCATTCGAATATGGGCATCGACGGCGATGTACCGCTGGCCGATGCGGCCGCAGCGATTGGCGCAGTCGAATACCGGCAGATGTTCGGCTTTGAGATGTGGCGCACCTTCGACGGTCATGGTGCCGCAGCAATAATCGTTGGCCGCGGCGATTTCCTCTTGTGTGAAGCCGAGCGCCTTCAACATGTTGAAATTGGCCTCGGTCAGCTGAAGGTCGGTCAGCCCGAGTTTGGCACGGCAGAACTCTTCCCCCAGCACGTACTTATTAAAGGCAAACTGGATTTCGAACGCCTGCGCCAGACCGCTTTCCATTCGGCCCAGCGCGGCATCGTCAAACCCCTTCTGCTTCAACGTCTCGTGATTGATGAAGGGCGCGCCCTGCAAAGTCTGGCGGCCCACACAATAGTTGACGATATCCTGCACCTGTGAGGAGGGATAACCGAGAGTTTCGAGCGCAGGCGGCAGACTTTGATTGATGATCTTGAAATACCCTCCACCGGCCAGCTTCTTGAACTTGACCAGGGCGAAGTCCGGTTCAATCCCGGTCGTATCGCAATCCATGACGAGACCGATCGTACCGGTCGGCGCGATCACGGTGACCTGCGCGTTGCGGTATCCGTAAGCGGTTCCGAGTTCCAGGGCGCGATCCCAAGCCCGTCTTGCGGCGATCAGGAGGTCCGGCGGACAATGTTCGGGTTGAATGCCCGCCGGCGTGATCGTGAGTCCCTCGAATTCCTCCCGCGGCGCGCTATAGGCAGCACGGCGGTGATTGCGAATGACGCGCAACATGGCGTCTCGGTTCTTGGCATACCCGGGGAACGGCCAGAGTTCAGCCGCCATTTCCGCCGATGCACTATAGGCCTCACCGGTCATGATGGCGGTGAGCGCTCCGCAGATGGCGAGCGCCTTCTCCGAGTCATAAGGGATGCCCTGCCGCATCAAAACAGTACCGAGATTGGCGTATCCCAGGCCGAGGGTGCGGAACTGATAGCTCCTTTCGGCGATCGAGCGGCTCGGGAAAGACGCCATGAGGACACTGATCTCAAGCACGACCGTCCAGATCCGGACTGCGTGGCGGAAGTGTTCTAGTTCGAACTGGCCTTCTGGCGTAAAGAACTGCGCCAGATTCAGCGATGCGAGGTTGCAGGCCGTGTCGTCGAGGAACATGTATTCCGAACAGGGATTCGAGGCATTGATGCGCCCGTCCTCGGGGCAGGTATGCCACTCGTTGATGGTAGTGTCGTATTGAGTGCCAGGATCGGCGCAAATCCACGCGGCCCAGGCGATGCGGTCCCAGAGATCACGCGCCTTGACAGTTTTGGAAATTTTCCCGTCGATCCGTCGCTTGAGTTGCCAATCGCCATCTGCTTCCAGGACGGCGAAAAACTCATTGGGAATGCGCACGCTGTTATTGGAGTTTTGTCCCGAAACGGTTTGATACGCCCTGCCGTCCCAGTTGGTATCGTATTCGTGAAAGACGAAATGTGTGAACCCCTGCTGCGCATAGGAAAACATCCGCTGAATGTAGGCCTCGGGAATGTTGTCCCGGCGGGCCGCTGACAGCGCTTCGCCCAGGATCGAATTTTGCTTTGGATCGATGGACACATGAGGCGTGCCGTCGGCATTGACGATATGGCAGGCCTTGAGGACGGCGTTGAGGCGTTGGGCGCAAATCTTCGAGCCCGTCACCATTGCGGCAACTTTTTGTTCTTCGATTACCTTCCAATCGATAAATTCCTCGATATCAGGATGGTCCAAGTCCAGACAGACCATCTTGGCGGCACGCCTGGTGGTGCCTCCGGACTTAATGGCGCCGGCCGCTCGATCCCCGATGCGGAGAAACGACATGAGCCCGGACGAGCGTCCGCCGCCTGAGAGCGATTCACCGTCGCCGCGCAGCTTCGAAAAATTCGTGCCAGTTCCTGACCCGTACTTGAAGAGGCGGGCTTCCCGCACCCAAAGATCCATGATCCCGTTTTCGTTGACGAGATCGTCTTCGATCGATTGTATGAAGCAGGCGTGGGGTTGCGGATGCTCGAATGCATTCGTCGCTTTCACGACTTCGCGTGTCTTGGGATCGACGTAGAAATGACCTTGAGCCGGACCGGACAAGCCATAGGCGTAGTGGAGGCCCGTATTGAACCACTGCGGAGAATTCGGCGCGGCCATCTGGTGCGCCAGCATGTAGCACACTTCGTCGTGAAACGCCGCGCTGTCCTCGATGGTCTTGAAGTAGCCGTAGGCTTTGCCCCAATGCGTCCAGCAGCCGGCGAGGCGCTCGAATACCTGTCTGGCGTCGCGCTCTCCTCCCAAAACCGGTTTCCCGTCGGATCCCAGGAGAGGATTGCCTGTCTCATCCCTCTGCGGAACGCCCGCTTTGCGAAAATACTTTTGAGCCAGAATATCGATAGCGAGCTGCGACCAGGATTCAGGAATGTCGATTTGGTCCAACTTGAAGACGGTCGATCCATCAGGGTTGCGTATCTCCGACGAGCGTTTTACGAACCTCAACCCTTCATAAGGACTCTGTCCTGAATGTGTAAATCGCCGTTCTATTCTCACGATGCCTCCTCCCTGAATTCCGAGCTAATTGCAGCCTGCTTCGGACCCTACGGAAGTAGTGGGCCTAAAGGACCTTGCCGGTGCGACTTGTTGAGCGGAGAAGCCTATGCTTGTGATGTCGTCGTTCACGGGGATGACTACATATAGCTATTGCCAGGAATTGTCAATACTAAATATTGTGGCTTGCCTGTGGAAATGGAGGAAAGCCTGTGGATAGCAGCCAACTGTTGCGCGCGGCCAATTTTATGGAAAAAAAGACAGGTTATCCACAGCTGTGGAGTACTGAGGGAGAGGTTATCTTAGAAGGCGAGGCGTCCGAGGCGTAGGATGGCCTCATCGATTCCCTTAAGTGGAATAAAGGATCCAGCAGCGCCTAGCACGACGATGCGCACATCGAACAACGAGGTTTCGTAAATGCTCATCACGGCCCAATTTCGACGAATCGTGTGGGGACGGACGGCGGTCTCCATCAGTTCGTGGCTGTGGGAGCGGAAGATTGATTTCAGCATGGCCTGCTCGCGCCCCGAATGATTCTGTTCGCTGCGGTCCATCGCCTTTCCCAACTGGCCTTCGACGAACAGCAGGTAGTCGTCCATCGTCGGATTCGAGAGAACTAGCCCGACGCCCAAGCCCAGCACAATGACCGTCATTGCGAGCCGAAGCAGGCTCATGGATGCTTTCCTTTGACAAATCTCGAACTCATCTTTAGCCTACCGCAAGTTTTCAAGCATTGGACAACGTCCCTGTCGCGTTGAACCCGCTGGAGAGGAGAGTCTCATGTTCGTATGGAGCAAAAAGCTCGTTGCGATATTATTGGGATTATTTGTGGTCATCTTGTGCGCATTTCTCATCCACGGTTCCCCGGACAGCACCAGTGGCTTGAAAATCCACACGACGAGATGGATGGCGCTCAATTACATCGGACTCATGATCTGGGTCTTCGTCTGGATGATCGATCAGACCCGCATGAGAGCTAAGAATGTCTGGATTTGGTTGGTGCCCTATGCTCTCGCACCCTTGCCCACCCTGCTCTTGTTCGTGTTGTTTCTTCAGCGGCGTCTCAAGCCGGTTTCATGAGCGGAGATTCCGAGGCAGTGGCTTCGGCTGCGTCAGGGGCGAGCTGTCGGCGGTAGTGCCACACGAGCCAGCAACCAGGCAGCGCGAGAAGGAACGAGAGACAAAAAAACCAGCCCCATCCCAGCAGGCTTACGGCTTCAGCCGAGGGACGACCTGAAAAGACCCGGCCGAAAGCTTCGAGTGAAGACAGCAATGCGAATTGCGTCGCCGTATACCGATGGTCGCAGAGGGACATCACAAGCGCGACGAAGGCTGCCGTGCCCATGCCACCCGTGACGTTTTCGATGACGACTGAGGCCGCAAGCGCCTCGTAGCTCTTTCCCATCCAGGCCAGCACCATGAACGAGAGATTGGACAGCGCCTGGAGAATCCCGAATAGCAGGAGCGAACGAGCCAACCCGGTTTTGGCCATTACCATGCCGCCCGCTAACGCGCCGATCAACGTGGCGGCGATGCCGAGACCTTTCACATATCCGACCTCTCCTGCGGTAAAGCCGAGACCGCCGATAAAGAAGGCAGTCTGCAACGAGCCCGCGACGGCATCTCCAACCTTGTAGAGGACAATGAGGCTCAGTATTCCATAAATGCCTGGCCTGGCGAAGAGTTCGCGCAACGGCAATCCGATCGCTTCCTTGAGCGTTTTCGGCGGAAGGCCGCCTGCTGGAGGGTTCGGGCTGAACAGCACGGTCACGGCTCCTGCGGCCATCAGACCGGCCAGCGCCAGGTAAGTGCCCCGCCATCCAATATGGTCGGCCAGCACCAAGGCTCCGGCACTCGCCAGCAAGAGAGCCAATCGATAGCCATTCACCCAAACTGCGGCGCCGAAGCCCCGCTCGGCGGACAGCAGGACATCCGTGCGATAGGCGTCAAAAACGATGTCCAGGGACGCGGACATGAAGGCGACGGCGATCGCGATGCCGCCGAGCCACCGTGGTCCGCTCTCGGTACCGATCACTCCCATCAGGGCCAATCCGGCGGCCACCGCGATCTGCGTGACGAGCATCCAGCCGCGCCGCCGTCCCAACCAGGGAAGAGCGATCCGATCCATGACGGGCGCCCAGAGAAACTTCAGGCTGTAAGGAAGGCCGACTAGCGTGAATATCCCGATGGTCTTTAAATCCACTCCTGCCACCGTCAACCAGGCTTGCAGAGTCCCCGATGTGAGTGCGAGAGGCAGTCCAGAGGCAAACCCCAATGGCAGCATCAGGGCAATGCGCTTATTCCCGAGGATTTGTGCGAAGGAGGCAGCCATGTGATCGGATAACTCTGTGCGTGCCTAGAATAGCACCGGACCGGTCACGAATTTAGGAGAATCGCCAATTTGGTTCGATGAACTGTTGGACGTCCGGAGCGAGATGCTGACGCCTCAGCAAGGCTGTCCGTTGAACGTGCAGGGTTTGTAGCGGGAAATGTCGAATTCCACATTTTCCTGATAGATGCGCTCGTTGCCGTTCACGCCATCCTGTTCAGGATCGTTCCACATTATATGATTCCACCAATAGAACAACGGGTGTACTTCGGTCTGATAGACGGGATTACCAAAGTTGCTGCGGGCGTACTCCTGGACCATGCGGCCCGTGATGTAGTCCACCTGACCGTCCCCTTTTAACGAAAACAGCATGAGAAACAAGCGAGCTTCGTGGTCGTATAACTCATCAATACGGGTGCTGACATCCGGTTCAACGGGCAGGACATCCTTGGCAGGGGCGTTGCGCACGAGAAGCAGGCTGAGAGAGAGAAAGCCGCATGCGATGAGGAGCCGAATCGCCACCGAATCCTCGGGTGATGTTGCTGGAGGCATGCTACCATGGCGATCAGCACCCTTCAACCCACAACGCGAATGGCCCTGTACTTGCCCCTCCTGCAATCAGGTCTCTATAATGCGCGCTTCATGAGAAAGCGTGCGTCACTTCACAGCCTCGGGTGCCGTCTCAACCAAGCGGAAACGTCCGTGCTCGAATCCCAGTTACGGCGTCGAGGTTACACCGTCGTGGCCTGGGGCGAGCCCACCGATCTGCTCGTCGTCAACACCTGCTCGGTCACGGCCGAGGCCGAGCGCACTTGCCGGTACGTGATCCGAAAGACCTTGAAACATTCCCCGGATGCCTTCGTGGCGGTCACCGGCTGTTACGCTCAGACAGGGATGAGTCACCTGCGGAATATTCCCGGAATTGATCTCATCGTCGGCAACCAATTCAAGTCGGACCTGCCCTCGTTCTTGCCGCCTCCAGAGGTGCTACGGAAACAGCCGACGCCGGAGGTGCTGCATACGAGAACGATCGCTCGCGAAGAGTTCGTCCTCCCGGAGTTTGGCGATTCCGATGCCACCCGGGCCTTGTTGAAGATTCAAGATGGATGCAACGTAATGTGCAGCTTCTGCCTCATTCCGTTTGCAAGAGGACATGAGCGCAGCCGGCTTCTCGACGACGTGCTTGCAGAGGCTGAATCGCACGCGGCACGCGGGCGTCGAGAACTGGTCCTGACCGGGGTGAACATCGGTCAGTATCACTCACAGGGCGTCGCCCTCAGCAGCCTCATCGATCGCTTAGAAAGGATTAGCGGCATCCAGCGTATTAGATTGTCGTCGATCGAACCGACAACGGTGACCCAACCACTGCTAGAGCGGATGGGCGCTGGTCGCAAGTTGTGCCCGTATCTGCACATTCCGCTTCAGAGTGGAAACGACGCGGTGCTCAGAGCCATGAACCGCCCTTATGACGTCGGATCATTCATGTCGCTTATTGAGCGTGCTCTTTCACGAGTTTCGGATCTGGCATTGGGCACCGATCTGATGGTGGGTTTTCCCGGCGAATCAGAGGGGGCCTTCCAGGAAACCGTGGACGTGTCCAGCCGGCTTCCTTTCTCCTATTTTCATGTATTCACATACTCGAAGCGGCCTGGAACTGCAGCGGCCAAGATGCCTCACGACGTTTCAGCTGACGTTGCACGGCAGCGCGCCCAGACACTGGCCCAACTATCGCGTCAGAAACGGCTTGCGTATGCGGAACGATGGATCGGTCGCTCGGTCTCCGTACTGTTTGAAGAAGGACAAACCGAAGGTCTGCGTCTCGGGACGACGGCGCATTTTCTGAAGGTTGGCGTCGCGAGTGAATCGACGCTGGTCAATCAGACACACGAAGTCACGATCACAGGCGCTTCCGATCGTTGGGCGCTCGGCCGCCTGATTACGAAGGAGATGGAAGGAACTCCATCATGAGTGTTGGGCCCGGTCACCGTCGCCAGGTGCACATAGAAACGTTCGGTTGTCAGATGAACGAATATGACACCGAGCTCGTTCGAGCCCTGCTCGTGCGCGAAGGGTACGTCATGACCGAAGACCGAGAATCCGCAGACGTGATTCTCATGAATACCTGTGCCATCCGCGAAAACGCTCACACGAAGGTGTACACGCATCTTTCCGACCTCAAGGCTCTCAAGAGAAGCCGGTCCTTGGTCGTTGGTGTCCTGGGTTGCATGGCGCAAAATCTCAAGGAGGAGCTCACCAAGCAGGAGCCGCTGGTCGACCTGTTGGCGGGCCCCGATGCCTATCGGCAGCTGCCGAGGTTGATTCGCGATGTGGTTCATGCCCAAGAACAGGATGAGCATTCGAAAGCCCTGGCCGTGGACTTGTCCGAGTATGAGACGTACGACGACATCGTCCCTGCGCGCATTCCCGGCGTCAACGCCTGGATCGCCATCATGCGCGGCTGCGACAACTTCTGCAGTTTCTGTGTGGTTCCCTATACGCGCGGTCGCGAACGGTCCCGGGATCCACAGGGTATTCTCGAGGAAGCCGCCCGTATCGCCGGTGAAGGCTTTAAGCAGATCACGCTTCTGGGGCAGAACGTCAATTCTTACCGGTCACGCGACTGGGACTTTGCCCGTCTTCTGACCGCCGTCGCGGACATTCCCGGGATCGAGCGTGTGAGATTCACGTCTCCGCATCCAAAGGATTTTCCTTCGCCCTTGCTGGAGGCAGTGGTATCCCATCCGAAGATTTGTAAGCACATCCATCTTCCTGCGCAATCCGGGAATGATCGCATCCTGGGAATGATGAACCGCACGTACTCGAGACGCGAATACTTAGCGCTCGTCGAACGGATCCGCTCGATGAATTCACGCATGGTCCTGACGACGGACATTATCGCGGGATTCTGCTCGGAGACCGACGAGGAGTTTGCGGACACGTATCGTCTGTTGGAAGAGGTCAGGTACCATTCCGCATTTATCTTTGTTTACTCCGAACGGACGAATACCATCGCCGCAAGAAAATTTCCCGACGACGTTCCCCGAGAGGTCAAGTCGCGCCGCGTCACCACTTTGGTCGAGCTGCAGCGTCGCATTTCGACGGAGCGAAACCGCGAGTATCTCGGCGAGACACTCCCCGTCCTCGTCGAAGGCGACGCAAAGAAATCCAGCTTACAGGCCATGGGGAAAAGCGACGGCAATGTGACGGTAATTTGGAATAAGGCGGACCTTGCATGCCGGCCAGGTGATTTGGTGGCCTGCTCCATCGCCGATGCGTCGGCGTCCACTCTCTACGCCGGAGCGGTGGCCCGGCCGGACCTTCCGGCAAAAAACGAACACTCCTGCACGAATATGGTTCAGTCGTAGCCACATTCCTTCGGTACGTATTTTTTCTTCGCCGACAACGGCCTCCCGTAAAGACTCTTCCCCCGGTCATACCTCGGAAAGCAGCCTGTCATTGTTTGACCAATGGACAATTATAAAAGAGTCATTAAATCAATACGTTGAACAATAATAGTAAAAGTTATTTTTGAAAGCACTATTTCGGGTTCTCAAGCCGAAACCCGATCTCTTCGCTGAATCTTTACATCCATCCGGTAGGAGAAGAAGAAAGGGCATAATCTTTGCTTGAAAAATGAACGACTTGGAAACCTCCACCAATCGCCGAACGGAGCGACGACATGAAGTCTTCTCAACAGACGCCCGATGAGCAATCGGATTCGACCACGAGCTTGGAGACTATTATCGCGGTGGGGCTCTTCGGCTGGCTGGCGCTCAGCATGACACTGATGGGCTTAGGGATCTGGTAACGAGGCTCTTGCGGGCAGCGCCGCCGGCGGGCGGCTTCTCACCCATTCGGCAAAGGAGAACCAGCGATGTCGACCTTTTCATGCGGCAACAGGTTGATCAATGCGGCGTTGTACGCCCTCGTGGGGCTGTCGCTCATGGTCACCGGATGCAGTTCCACTTCCAAAATTGCGCACAATGCAAAAGGCAGCGTCGCTCTCGAAGAAATCATGGACTGGTCTTTCGAAGCCAGCCATCCGGCCATCATCGACCAGACCACGATTTTGAAGATCGTCAAGGGAGTGTATTTCGCGGAGGATAAAAACGGATCGAGAATGTCCGCCGCTGGCAGCAAGCCGATGAGAGTGTTCAGCGATGAGGATGCGGAGTTCCTGGCTCCCCTGCTCGCACAAGGCTTATCGAAAGCGAAACCCGAACAGTTAGTCGTGTTTCGCGTATCCTCATCGGCAGGGTCAGGCTCTGAACCCACGGCGGGCAGCATTTACGTGCAGCAGAGTGCCATTCACTTCACAGTTTCGAAAGGCGCCGGAGCCACGACGTTCATGCCAGAATCGGCCGCCCGAGCCGAGCAGGCTCCCCCCTATGCCGCAGGCGGCAGGGCGGGCGTGACCGTTCAAGTCATCGACTACCATGCCCTTGCGCAAGCACCGATGCCGCCGGCGCTGCCGATCGCGAAGACATCCGCGGCTCCTGCCACCGGTTCGAGAGTGGCGGTGCCTGCAGCAATAGCGACGATCGAGGGAGAGGGACCCCCGGAAATGCAAGTGCAGCTCAATCGAGCCAAGGACATGCTCGCCAAGAAGGAGACCGAAATCAGGGTGCTCCGGAAAGAGTCCGACTGGATGAAACGGGAATTGCGGGATCGTGACGAAGAGATCAGAGCGCTCAAAGCAACCGTGAAGGTCCCACCGAAGAAGAAAAAGGCGGAGGCCTATCGGACCCCCTAGCGGATCAACCCACGTCGAGCAGTTCGGGTTGTAGCAGGACAACCTCACGGGACAGTGGTTGTCGGAAGTTCATCCGGCAATAGCAGGCAATACGAACATATGTGTCTTGCAGACAGTATTCTGCGAGCTCGAACCCCTTTCCCTGACCCCACATCGCCGCCACTTGATCGCCGCTGCCCGATTTGGTTTCCACATTCAGTGCCCGCGCCAGTACGTCGAGCTTGACCCACCCCCGCGTGTCCCAATTGCTCCAGATGGCCATGGTGTCATACACCGGTTCCGCTCTGAACTTGGCCAGGTTGATGTCCATGCTGGGTTTGACCTGATGAATGATGGAGCGTTTCCTGATGAAGGGTAGATCGAATCCGAGGCCGTTGTGTGTGATGAACAACGACGGTTTGGCCTGTGCCAGACGGCTCCAGAACTGACGGAGGAGCTCCCGTTCATTGCCGCCATACCACGCAACGGCTCCGCGGGGCTCCATCTGATCGGAGAACTCCAAGAGGCCGATGCAGACGATCGAGCTGTATGTTCCGTCGAATGCCGATTTTGTATATTGTTCCTCTTCTGCCTGGCGTTCGGCTTCGGCTTCTCCTGCTGAAAACAGATCGAATTCAGGAGGCTCCGCCTCAACCGGCCGGCATTTTCCCGCCAGGCGGAGCCAGTCCTCTCGCGTGCACTGGATGGTTTCGATGTCGAGGACGACTTTCATCTGGCAGGTCCCGCAGAATCCCTCTGCAGCGCCTCGATGATCGGACGATCGGCCGGTGGAAACTGGTACTGTGCCATCTCCGACGGATATACCCACCGGATCTCCGCACAATCGAGCGGGGTCGCCCGGCCCTCCCCGATGCTGCAGCGAAAGAAGTGCAACTCCACGACTTTTTCAGGATACTCATGCCGGATGATCCGAAATGGAACGGGAACGTCGATACGAATGCTCAACTCTTCGTACAGTTCCCGCTGCAAGCATTCCTCCAGGCTTTCTCCCTGTTCGCGCTTCCCACCGGGAAACTCCCATAGGCCGGCGAGATGCACACCAGCGCGGCGTTTGGCGATGAGATAACGACCCTCATCACAGATCAAGCCGGCGGCTACTTCGACGACTTTCGCCATGAGCTCTTTCCTCGAACCTTGAACGGATATGCTTTGCAGATCGGCGTCATGGGGCATGCCTGGCATGAGGGTGCCCGTGCCGTACAGCAGATCGCACCGAAATCCATCAGGGCCTGGTTGAAATCGTAACCTCTGCCGGGAGGAATCAGCGTTTCCGCCAGTTGCCATAACTTCACCGTGTTCTTCTTTGGATCACCCTTGGCGATGAATACGCGGTACAGCACGCGGCTGACATTGGTATCCAGGATCGGGGCATCCTCATTGAACGCAAAAGATCGGATAGCGCCAGCGGTGTAGCGTCCAATGCCTTTGAACGACAACAGCTGGTCGTGATCGTTGGGTAATTTGCCGCCGTACCGCTGGACCGTTTCGCACGCAATACTATGGAGTCGTTCCGGCCTGATGTTGTACCCCAAGGGATACCAGAGTTTCTTCACCTCTTTCACCCGGGCTGACGCCAGTCTTTCGAAACTCGGATAGCGATCAAGGAATTGATGATATTTTGGGATCACGCGATCCACCTGAGTTTGCTGGAGCATCACCTCTGAGACGAGAATATGGTAGGGATCGGATGTCTTCCGCCAGGGCAAATCCCTGCCGAAGCTTTCATACCACTTCAACAGCCGTTGTCGAAATCGGCGTTTGAGGGAAACGGCAGGCCAGGACGGCCGCCACAGAGGTGTGGCTGTTCTGGAGCTTGAGATGGTCGGGGAAGCCATGTAATTTTTGTGCTTGCGGCGGCATTGTAGGATTCCAGAAGGACAAAAGCAAACGCCTGTCGCGATCTGGCGCAACTGAAAAACGCATGGTAATGTGTAACGTGTCTCTCAAGGAGGTGATCCCATGATCACTCAGCCTGCGCCGTCCTCCCGTTCTTTCCTCTGCCAATTGTTCCTGCTCAGTGCGGCGATGATGGGAATGGCTCTTCGCGGCCTGTCTGCAGAAGCTGCAAATCCTCAGGTGCCTTGGGAGTGCTCAAACTATACTGATGAGGCGCAGACCCGTTGTCTGAACGCCTTCATCGAGCATCAGCAGGAGCAGATCGCGCAGCTCGAAGGCCGGGTACAAGCGCAGCAAGATCTGGTCGGACAGTTGAAAGGTCAGGTAGACCGACAAGCTGCGGCCACGGGACAGCCTCAACAGCAACTGTCGCAGCCGCCCGTTGCCACTGCGATCCTGCCGCCTCCCTATGTCTTTCCATATGCCTATGCGTATCCGCCGGTGGGCCTCGGGTTGTATCTTGGGCGACCATGGGGCGTGCCAGGCTACTACGGTTACTATGGCCGTCCGTACTGGGGGCCCCGTTTCTTCTCTCGGCACTATGGCCGACGCTGGTAGCCGTTCACCGCGAAATTACCAATCGGCTCCCAATCGGTTGACGACTACTTCCGGAACCACTGCAAACTTCCCTAACGTGCAAAGATAAATGGCCGTTTCCGCAATATCGAACGGACTGATTTTTTCGCTGTGCAAGATTTCCTCAGGCGTCGAGTCGACCAATTCATCGGCCACTCCTCCAGGACAGATTGCGGACACCTTGATATTGAACGTCCGTCCTTCATCCGCCAACGCCTTCGTCAGGGCCATCACCCCGTGCTTGGAGGCGCTGTAGATTCCAGTCCCCGTCCAGGCTTGCACGCCAGCTACGCTGGACATGTTAATGATGACCCCGCCGCCCTGAGCTTTCATGTGCTTGAACGCCGCTCTGCAACAGAAAAATGTGCCGCGTAAATTGAGATTCATCACTTCGTCAAAGGCGGCTGCTGTGGTTTCCGCGATTCTCCTGCCACCGAAGATGCCGGCGTTGTGGACCGCAATGTCAAGGCGGCCATATTGCTGCCAGGCCTTGTCATAGAGCATGTCGACCTGGGTTTCGTGACTGACATCGGCCTGAATGACAAAGGCCTCGCCGCCATTGCGGCAAATTTCCTTGGCCGTCTCCTCACACAGCGCCTTTCTTCTCGCCGTGACGACAACTTTAGCTCCTTCCTCGCCAAACCGAAGGGCGATGGCTTTGCCGATGCCGCTACTACTGCCGGTGACCACTGCCACTTTGCCAGTCAGGCGCTGCATTTTAGTCCTCACTTGTGTGAAACATCGGTTTTCTTTGACAAATTTGCCGGATGCCCATAGTTTTATCCTGGGAGAGAGTTCGTAAGCGCGTAAGCAGCAATCCTAGTCAGTTTCCCTGTGTGCATGTCTATGAACAAGCGCCAGTATGGACGTTGTATTGTCGAATTCCCCGTATACAACCTGGGCGTGGGGGGTTGCAACATCGTGATGGATCGCCGCTGATAATCGGGGCGATGGTGGCGTTTTCTTTCAATACTCTCAAGCGGCCGGCTCAACACCTACCTGCCGCCTAGGCACTCGTCAAGAAGGACGTTCATTGTGGTCACTCGCAAGCACCGTCGTTTCCTCGTCAGCATGCCGAGCGTCCTAGTTCAGCGCGATCAGTTTAGGCACAAAGGTTCCATCCGTGACCTCTCGGCGAAGGGCTGTCGTGTCGAGAGTCTAGTTACGCCTTTCACTGGAATGCAGGTGACGCTGCTCTTGCAGCTGCCGGGAGAGGCCGTCCCGCTAAAAATCGAGAATGCCGCGGTGCGCTGGTGCGGATCCCAAGGCATTGGTATGGAATTCCTCGTCGTCGCAGAACCTGAGCAGGCGAGGTTGGGCCGGTTCATCCAGCAGCTGGAAAAGACCGCTCCTCCGAGCTAGCGTCTCAGCGGTTTGCATTTCTCAGCCGCCCTCCGTATTCTCTCCCCGACATGGAACTCTCCTCGCTGACGCCGGAGCAATTGAAGCAATTGGTGCATGGGCTGGTCGATGACCGACTGCGTGAACTGATCGGCGATCCTGATTTAGGTCTGGAACTGGGCGAGGTGCTGCGCGCAAGACTCAAGGCCTCTCTCGCAAATAGCGAACGGCTGTCCGGCGAGGAGCTGGCTGAAAAACTCGGGCTTCGCTGGTAAACAGCGATGCCCTGGTATCGACTGACGTTTCAGGCAGGCGTCGTGCAAGACCTTGCCCACGCCGGCCTACCGATGGCTCAACGGCTCCTTGAAAAGACCAAGTGGATCGCTTCCAACGTTGAAAATCTTCGCCACGAGGTGATGCCTGATTTGCCGGAATTACACAAGTACGCAGTCGCCGATTGGCGGATCTTCTACGCGATTCACCGGAATCAGGGACTGGTGGACATCCACGCCATCATCCATAGAAGCGCTTTGAAGCGATGATTCAGATGAGGCGGTGGGACAGATCGGCGACATGCAAGCGGAATGTCCCATCGACGACATCATCCACATATCGGTGCAACGCATCCTTCACGACGGGAAAGGCGATGTCACCCCACGGAATGTCCTGCCGCTCGAACAGCCGTACATCTAGACTTTCCACGCCCGCCTCAAAGACTTCTGCATCCAGATGGCCGATGAACGTCAAGTACACCTGGCCGATATGGGGTAGGCTGAGCACCGAATGCAACCTCACAATGGTCACTTGCGCTCCAGCCTCTTCCAGTGTTTCTCGCCTGGCCGCCTCCTCGGTTCCCTCGCCGATTTCCATGAATCCCGCGGGATAGGTCCAGAGACCGGACTTCGGTTCAATGGCACGACGGCATAACAGGATTCGCCCCTTCCATTCGGCGATGCACCCTGCCACGATCTTCGGGTTATGGTAGTGAATGACCTGGCACGAGTCGCAGACAAATCGAGGAAGATTATCGCCTTGAGGGATCTTTTGCGAGACGGATTTTCCGCATTCGCCGCAATACTTCATGGCCGCCATGCCGGTAGAAAAGCCTCGGCTCATGGATAGCACAAAACACCGATTTTTTGCACCCTGCCCGCGCGGGTTGGAACAGGTGCTCGACCAGGAGCTCCGCGCGCTGGGGATCCCCCTCACGGCGGCAGCGGCAGGGGGCGTCAGATTCCAAGCGCCCTGGTCTACGATGTATTGGGTCAATCTCTGGAGCCACGTCGCCAGCCGGGTGCTCTGGGAGGCCGCTCATCGGCCATATCGAACCGAGGATGACGTCTATCGGGCCGCCTACGAGGTGGCGTGGCCCGACTGGTTCTCCTCTTCCAACACCATTAAAGTGAGAGTGACAGCCCATCGCTGTCCGCTTCCCAGTCTGGACTTTTTGACGCTACGGATCAAAGACGCCATTTGCGACAAGTTTCTCGCTGCAACCAGAAAGCGGCCGACGGTGGATACCCACCATCCCGATATCCGCATCGACGCATTCATTGACTCAGAATTCGTCACTTTATATCTCGATACATCCGGGGAGCCGCTCTTCAAACGGGGCTATCGACTCAACACAGTGGAGGCGCCGCTGCGGGAGAATCTGGCAGCCGGCCTCCTGCGACTCGCCGGCTGGACGGCGGACGAAGTCCTTATGGATCCGATGTGCGGGACAGGCACCATTCCCCTTGAGGCGGCACTGATGGCGCGGCGCATCGCCCCTGGGTTTGCTCGTGCATTCGCCTTCGAACGATTTAAGATTCATGACGTCAAACGGTGGGCTCAACTCCGAGAAGCCGCGAGACTGAAGCAGCGGAAAGACATTCCTGCTGCGATCTATGCGTCCGATCACGATGCGTCAGCAGTCAAGACGGCGCAACGGCTGTTTCAAGGAGCGGGGGTCGCAATCGATGTTCGTCTGCATCAGCAAGAGGTATTGTCGCTCGTGCCTCCCGCTGCCCAAGGGGTGCTGTTGCTGAATCCGCCCTACGGAGTGCGGTTGGGCAACGCTGCCGAACTTGAATCTTTTTATCCGCGGCTGGGCGATTGGCTGAAGCGGCAGTTTGCCGGATGGCGCGCCTACATTCTCACCGCCGACCCGGGTCTTGTGAAAACGATTGGACTTTCGCCCTCGCGGCGGATCCCTCTCTATAACGGAGCATTGGAATGTCGGCTGTACGAGTTCAAAATCGTGCGTGGCGGCGCCAGACGAAACCTCAGCTACGAGCCGGAGAGCTGATGTCCAAGCTGTGATACATTACGGTTCCGAGCAGTGGTCCTTTCAGAGGTCGCGGGCGGCGTGATTCGGTATATTCGTTATCTATTGGTGACGACCAATTTCCTGTTTCTTGCGACTCTGCCGGGCTGCAGCCTCGTTCAAGGTTTCTTCGCCTGGCTCGGTCCTCCGGACACGGGCATTGCCAATGCTCCCATGAGAGAGGCGACGCTTTCACGCCTGGCTCCCGCCGTTCGCCCCACCCTTGACCGGCTCCTACCTGCGGCTCAAGTCTCGTTGATTCGAGCCCATTCGACTCTCGATACGATCAACGCGAAATATAAGCGTAGCCTCACCGTGGCGGCGCTACAACAACCTTGGCAAGGGATGAGCCATGTCGAGCGTCAGGGATTGCTCCTGGCCGAACTCGCGGAAGGCCGAGCCGTCAATCTGGCCGTTCTCCTCGACGTGTTGGAAGCCGGCATGGATCGAACATCCGCATTCCATAAGCCGGTCTCCGTTCCGGCAAACCTTACCAAGAACGATTTGGTTGCGTTCATGCTGGAGAGTCTCGAGGAGGCCTCTATCCATCGCGAAAAGGCCGTGGCGCATTTGACAGAGGATGAGCGTCAATTCCTTTTTAACCATGCGAAGATCCTTGCCGAGCAATTCAGTCCCCAAATTTCGAACTTGTCGGCGCAAACAATTGCTAGAGCGCAGGCCGATGAGCGATTCGCGGAGTTACTGGAGGAGCAAGTCGACTATGCCAATTTGATTGCTTCAGCACAGGTCTTGGCCCGTTTGGCGAACGATCCCTGGGCACGTCAGCTGGTCGTCGTGTTTGGTCAAGCTCCGCCTCTGGTGAAGGCTCCGGCCGGCATCACCGGAACCGTCCTGCACGTTGAGGAGACACCGTATGGGCTTATTGTCATTGGAGGAACAGGTCCCAACACCTATGATCTCGATCATCGCTTTGGACTCGTGATCGATCTGGGTGGGGACGATTTATATCGAGGCAAGATTGCCGCTTCTGGCGATGCGGATCACGGGAATGCGGTGGTGATCGATCTCGGAGGCAATGACACCTATACCGGCTCGCCATTGGGTCTCGCCACTGGTCGACTGGGAGTGGGGCTTTTGATCGATCAATCAGGCGATGATGTCTACCAATTAGATACGGGATCCGGCGGAGCGGGGTTCGGAGGTTTGGGCATTCTGTTCGATGCCAGGGGCAACGATGTGTATATGGGCAGTCGCCTGACTCAAGGCGCAGCCATCGGCGGCCTGGGTTTGCTGTTCGATGCATCGGGCAACGATCGATATACCAGTCATGGCTTTTCCGTCGGGTTTGGCGGTCCCCAGGGCGTCGGAGCAGTGATCGACTTGCAGGGGGAAGACCAATACCAATGCGGGAACAGGTTTCCCAGCGCATACAATGCCGAGGACGCGCCAGCCGCAAAGCCTGGCGACGCCCTATTTCAGTACGATTGCTTCGGGTTGGGTGCTGGCTCAGGCAAGCGCATTTTGACCAAACGGCCTGATTGGCAAGCCTACAATTTGGCCGGAGGCTGGGGGCTCCTGCTCGACATCGAAGGCAATGACCGGTATCAAAGCGCCAATTTTTCCCAGGGACACGGCTATTTTTTCGGCACCGGCCTCTTCCTTGATCTGGACGGGAACGACGAATATCTGGCCGCCCGATACGGGCATGGATCATCTGCTCATTACGGGGTTGGATTATTCACCGACCGCCATGGCGCCGATCGCTACGCCTCCACCGGCCCCTTTTATAACGGCGGCGTCGCATGGGATCACAGCGTGAGTGTCATGATCGACGCGGGAGTCGAAAGCGATCGGTACGCCTTTGCGCAGACGACCGGCTTGGGAAAGGCCGATTATTCTGGATGGGGGCTTTTCATCGATGAAGGCGGTGACGATCAGTATCAGGTGAAAGAAGGAGTCGGGCGATCTTCAGAGCATGGCCTCGGTGCTTTTTTCGATCTCAACGGGCAGGATAGTTATGAGTTGCTGCACGATGCTTCCACGCCAGCCTCTCCTCGGCCAGTAGATGGGAAGGTCATTCTGTATCCTGAGGGTGGATTGTTCGTTGATCGTTAGAGCGCGCTAATCTCCTCTGATCCCTCCCTTTCTTGACTTCTCCCCGGTCCGAACCTATCTGTCGGCTACACCTGCAATCGGGTGACCACTGATCGGAGGTCAGCACGCATGAACAGCCCAAATGTTTCCGTGACATTACCGGTCCTTCCCATCAAACGAACAGTCTTGTTTCCCGGCGTCCTCATGCCAGTCACGGTCGGTCGCGATCGATCCGTTGCCGCCGTCAACGCTGTCTTGAAGACGGAAGAAAAAACTATCCTGGTCGTCGCACAACGCGATCCGGGAAAAGAGAATCCGGGCCTCGATGATCTCTACACGATCGGGACGAAAGCCATCGTCAAGCAGGTTGGCCGTACGGAGGACGGCACCATTCAAGCCGTGCTCCAGGGCCTCGAGCGTGTGGCATTGCTGAAGGTCGAGCAATCACTTCCCTATCTTGAGGTGCAGGCGCGCAGGCTCGAACTTCCGGCGGATCAGGATCGGGAAGTGCAGGCACTTCAACGGGCCATCCAAGAGCTGATCACCGATCTTCCACGCCTGATTCAGGCCCCAGGGATCGAGGAGGCCACCACCGCCTTTCGCAACGAGGAGAACCCCGCAACTCTCGCCTATCGGGTGGCCTCGCTGCTGAACCTGACGGTGAAGGAAGAACAGACGCTGCTCGAAAGCTCATCGACGATCGAGTTGCTGCGTTCGCTCTATGCGTTTCTTTCCAAGGAAATTCAGATCCTTCAATTGCGGGACAAGATCACCAGCGAGACGCAAGCCAAGATTGGAAAAAATCAACGTGAATACATCCTGCGCGAGCAATTGAAGGCGATCCAGCAGGAGCTCGGCGAAGGGGACACGGACGAGAGTGAAGTGGCGCACCTGAAGAAGCGGATCGAAGAGGCCGATCTTCCCGACCATGTTCGCAAAGAGGTCGAGCGCGAGATTGCCCGGTTAGCGAAAGTGCCGCCGTCATCGCCCGACCATCAGGTGCTGAGAACCTACTTAGAACTGGTCTTGGAATTGCCGTGGACCAAGGCTTCCGAAGAACACATGGATCTGAGCAAGGTCCGTCAGGTGTTGGACGAGGACCACTATGGCATCAAAGAGGTGAAGGAACGGATCGTGGAACATCTGGCCGTCTTGAAATTGAATCCCTCCGCCAAGGCTCCGATCCTATGCCTCGTCGGCCCGCCCGGTGTAGGCAAGACCAGCCTCGGTCAATCGATCGCGAGGGCCATGGGGCGGCGATTCGAGCGATTCAGCCTGGGGGGTGTGCACGATGAGGCCGAACTGCGCGGGCACCGGAGGACTTACGTCGGTGCGCTGCCGGGACGCATCATTCAGGCCATGCGCCGTGCGGGCGTGAACAATCCAGTTCTCATGTTGGACGAGGTCGATAAGATGGGTCGGGACTTTCGCGGGGATCCTGCCGCCGCCCTCTTGGAAATCTTGGATCCGGCGCAGAACCACACGTTCCGCGACCATTATCTGGACCTGCCTTACGATCTGTCGAAGGTGTTTTTTATTACGACGGCAAACACCCTCGATACGATCAGCCAGCCGCTGCTCGATCGAATGGAGATCATCCGGGTTCAGGGCTACAGCGAGCGTGAAAAAGCCGAGATTGCCCGCCGCTACCTCTGGCCGCGAAGACTTAAGGAAGCGGGCCTGGAAGATCAGCACGTCGATCTGCCGGATGATGTCTTGGATCACATTATCAGCCGGTACACTCGAGAGGCGGGCGTCCGTCAGCTCGAACAAATGCTGGGACGCCTGACCAGAAAAGTGGCGCTGACCGTCGCTGAACGACCCGAAGGTCAGGAGCGTCAGACGATCAAAATCGATAAGGCCGACCTGCCCGAATGGCTCGGCCCTGAGCGCTTCATGCCTGAGGAGGCCAGAAAGAATATTCCGGTCGGTGTCGCGACAGGTCTCGCCTGGACCCCAACCGGTGGAGATGTGCTCTATATCGAAACGACGCTCCTACCCGGAAGCCATGAAGTCAGCTTGACCGGGCAATTGGGAGAAGTGATGCAGGAATCGGCTCGAGCCGCGCGTAGCTACCTCTGGTCGCACGCGGAAAGCACGGGACTCGATATCTCGCGCTTCAAACGGAACGGCGTACATATTCACGTGCCTTCCGGTGCCATTCCCAAAGACGGTCCTTCCGCCGGCGTGACCATGGCCACCGCCCTGGCGTCGTCGTACGTGGGGAAACCGGTCCGCAGTGATACGGCCATGACGGGCGAAATCAGCCTGGCCGGATTGGTACTCCCGGTCGGCGGAATCAAGGAAAAGGTGTTGGCGGCTCATCGCGCCGGCATCAGACGAATCATCCTGCCCAAGCCTAATGAGAAGGACTTGAAGGATGTGCCGCAGGAAGTGCGTGACGACCTGACGTTCATCTTGGTCGAGCGGATTGAAGAAGTGCTTCGCTCCGCGTTCGACCATGAGGTGGCGCCTGCCGCCGCTCATGCTTAAGCGGTGGAGGGTATTGCCTGTCGCGGGCGGCATGCTGCCGCCCGCCTTGCTCAATGGCCGGTCCCTGTGTCAGGATGTCTCACGTGCGCTACGACGGAGTTGTCCATGGGCAAAAAGATTGAGATTGGACCGATCACGAAGGTCGTAAAAACCGATGACGAATGGAAAAAGCTGCTCGAGCCTGGAGCCTACCAAGTCTTGAGACACGAGGCGACAGAGCGCGCATTTACGAACCACCTCCACGACAACAAGGAAGCCGGCATCTACCACTGCGCCGGCTGTGATCTCCCCGCCTACTCCTCCGAACACAAATTCGATAGCGGCACGGGCTGGCCAAGTTTCTGGCAGCCGATCGACCCAAAAGTCGTTGAGACGAGCACCGACTTCAAACTGATTATTCCTCGTACGGAAGTCCACTGTGCCCGCTGTGAAGGTCACCAGGGGCACATTTTCAAAGACGGGCCGAAACCAACCGGCCTACGGTACTGCATCAACGGAGCGGCGCTGAAATTCGTGCCCGCCACATAAGATGGCAACCCAGCGGCTGCTCACATGTTCCTTCCTCGTTCTTCTCTGTAGCTTCGCAGCCTGCGAAGATCGTCGTGCCGACAAAGCCTATCTTCGCGGTGATTACGACAAGGCGGTTGTCGACGTACAATTTCTTGCGCATAGCGGTGAAGCAAGAGCGCAATACGACCTTGGGCTGATGTATGACAAGGGACAGGGCGTGCCGCAGAGCGACGCGGAAGCGTTGCAGTGGTATGAGCGCGCGGCCGAACAGGGAGAGCCACGGGCGCAGTACAATCTCGGCCTCATGCATCTCAATGGTCAAGGCGTCCCACCGGACCTGGTCACCGCGTACTATTGGGTCAGCCTGTCGGCGAGTCACGGCAATCAACACGCGATGGACGCCAGAGACTATATCAGCGAAAAGATGTCGGCAGAGCAGATTGCTGAAGGGAAGCGACGCGTGCGTGAATATGAAGAACAACTCGCCCAGCGAAAGTCCTGTGTCGCCTGTAGCCTCTTCAGTGGAAAACCAGCCCCGTGACTCATCCGTGAGAGCCTCTTCCCAACCACCCTCAACGCCCCTCCTCTCTTTCAGTTAGAGAGAGATCGTCCTTGACGGTCGTCCAAGCGGTCAGGCATATCAGCGAAACGATCACTTCTTCACAGCTCGGAGGGAGCACGGGTATGGCGCACATTGGATTTGTCGGAGTTGGGCGCATGGGAGCCAATATGGCTCGCCGGCTCCATGATCAGGGGCATCGCATTACCGCAGTCCAGGATCGCGTTCTTCGAGTCGCGCAAGCACTTGCACTTGAACTCGGCTGTGAGGCGGCGCAGGCGCCGGGGCGCGTGGGCGAGGTGTCGCAAGTGGTCGTCACGGTAGTGTCGGATGACGCGGCGATGCGTGCGATCTATGCCGAGGAGACTCCGTCGAGCTTGTTGGCCTTTGCAAAAGACCGGTTATTCATCAATTGCGCCACCATCACACCGTCTGTGCATGTCGAGGTCGAAGAGGCTGTTGAACGGCGAGGCGGCGCATGCCTCGAAGCCTGCATGGCCAGCAGCATCAGTCAGGCACGCCAGGGCACGCTTTATTTGATGTGCGGAGGAAAACCAGACGCATTCGCTCGCGCCAAACCGTTACTGGAGACGCTTGGGTCAACGATACGGTACATTGGCGGCGCTGGCGAAGCCGCCAAAGTCAAGGCGCTGGTCAACATGGTCATGAATTGCAACACGGCGGCCCTGGCGGAAGGCTTGGGCCTTGGAGCTGCACTCGGCTTGGACCTTACGATGCTGCGTGAAGTGTTCGGTCAAACCGGCGCTGCGTCGCGTGTATTGGAAACAGACGGCGAGGACATGCAGATTCGTGCCCACGAATGCTATTTCTCGGCGGCCCATGCCGCGAAGGATTCAGGCATAGCGCTCGCGCTGGCCAGCTCCGCGGGATTGACCTTGCCGTTGGCGCAAGCCACCTACGAACAATATCAACGGCTCGTCGCATTGGGCCGCGGGGATCTCGACAAATCCGGCATTGCCGAGTTGACTTTCAAAGGCCGTCAGGAGTGAGTGAACTGCGTGAATAACCGTCCATGGTGGTCAGGGAAGAATTCCGATGATTCTGACTGGTCCGCCTGTTCCTCCTTTGATCTTGATGGGCCATGCCATCAAGATGGCACCCTTGGGCGGAATCGTTTCCAGATTGGCAACGTTTTCGAGCCCGTAACAGTCGGCTCCGTTGATGATCCGGTGCACGATAAAGTCCTGAGAAGGACCGTAATCAATGCTTGGTGTATCAATGCCGATGCCGTCAATATGGCGCTCCTTGACCAGAAATTCCGCCGCTTCTCTTGAGAAGCCGGGAAAATGCAGCGTCTTCGGATCCGACGGGGTCGCACTTCCGAGGTAACGCGATTTATCCGGCCATCCTTGCCCCCAGCCCGTCAGCATTAGGACTACTGCGCCATGCGGGATGGGACCGTGTCGGCTCTCCCACTTCTCGAGATCCTGTCTGGACAACCGATAATCCCGATCTTCGCCAACTGCCGGCCGAACGTCGATGACCACAGCCGGAGCAATCAACTTCTGGAGAGGAATTTCATCGACTGCCTGACGACCTTCTGCAAAATGAATCGGCGCATCAATGTGCGTGCCTCCATGTTCAGACATGGAAAACTCTGCCGACGCATACCAGTATCCCTGTGTGGTCTTGCCCCAAGAGGACTTTTCCCAGGTAAAGGGTTTGTTGGAAGGCCAGAAGACCGTCCGTTCGTCGAGCGGATACGTCAGATCCACGAGTTTGCTTTCATCAATCCCGGCCAAGGCCGGCGTGGGTGTTACCAACAAGAGGAGGCTCAAATATAGGATTGCCTGCAGCATCTTCATCCTCCACAAATGTCCATCTGGCTTTCATTTCCTTCCCTGTGTTATCTGACCACATGGGCCTGCCCACTGTCTTACTGCTGATCCCTCCGCTGACGCAACTGAACACTCCCTACCCCTCGACCGCCTATTTGACAGGATTTCTTCGCTCCAAAGGCATTCGCTGCGAGCAGGCCGACCTCGGGATCGAGATGGTCCTACGCCTGTTCAGCCGGGAGGGACTCAACCAAGTCTTTGATGAGCTTCAATTGAGGAAAAGTTTGCTCCCGACGGAAGCGCACCGCATGTTCGTGAATCGAGCAGCCATTCTCGATCACATCGATCCTATTGTGGCGTACCTACAAGGCAAAGCCCCGTCGCTGACAGGCTCATTGGCGCGACGCGGGTCTGTGCCCCAAGGACCACGATTTCGCGCTCGACAGCCGTTGCCTCGCAATGCCTCGGCCGAGGACAAGGCCAAGCAGACGGCGACCTTGTTTCTCGAAGACCTCGCCGATCTGGTTCAGGCGACGATTACGCCCCACTTTGCGCTCAGTCGTTACGCAGAACACATTGCTCGATCCGCCTCGTCATTCGACGGACTGCTGGCTGCGCTCGAGGAGACGGCGAGTTTGACCGATCGATTCATGCTCGACGCCTTAGGGCGACACATTGAGCGGGTCAAGCCCGGACTCATCGGCCTCTCAGTGCCGTTTCCAGGGAACGTCTACGGAGCCTTTCGCATCGCGAAATTGATCAAAGAGCGACACCCGGGCATCGTCGTCGCGCTGGGCGGCGGATACGTCAATACGGAATTGCGGCGCGTATCCGACCGGCGCGTCTTCGACTATGTCGATTTCATTACGTTGGATGACGGTGAACGTCCCTTACTGTCCATACTCGAGTATCTCGGCGGCCGGCGGCCGCTCTCCGGACTCTGTCGCACCTATTACCGCGATCACGATCGCGTGCGATTTGTCACCGACCCCAGCCTCCGCAATTTTTCCATGAGCGAGTTGGGATGTCCGACGTATCAGGGATTGGCGCTCGACCGGTACTTGAGCATCCTCGACAGCGCGAATCCGATGCATCGCCTGTGGTCGGAAGGCCATTGGAACAAATTGACCGTGGCGCACGGCTGCTATTGGAAACAATGCACCTTCTGCGACGTCGGTCTCGATTACATCAGCCGCTACGAAATCACCCCGACCAAGCACCTCATCGGCCAGATCGAGCGTCTGATCGGCGAGACCGACCGGCGAACCTTCCACTTCGTCGACGAA
>Ga0207679_10000497_pt1 | contig 27116 bp, 22 predicted proteins | sample KBSC73metaG_FD_184320 | JGI IMG/M metagenome (GOLD analysis project Ga0207679, IMG submission 184320) | Corn rhizosphere microbial communities from Kellogg Biological Station, Michigan, USA - KBS C7-3 metaG (SPAdes) (version 2) | ecosystem: Host-associated > Plants > Roots > Rhizosphere > Soil ... | reverse complement strand
TAGCGCCGTAGGGTGCGGCTGTAAGCAAAGTAGACCTCATCCCGCAACCAGCCGAGCGATTCGTACAAGGTCTGTGCCGTGACGTTGGTTCGTGCGGTGGTGAGGTCCATGCGCGCCTTGCCGTTGGCCTTCGCGAGCTGTTCTGCCGCGAGCAGCAGATCGCGTCCGGCGCGCAGCCGTCTGTGGTCGGGCAGGACGAACAGGTCCGACAGGCTGTAGATGGGCTTGGCTTCCAGGGAGCAGAACAGCGGATAGAGCTGGCAAAAGCCGATCAGGTGGAGATCGCCGGTTTCGGCGACGAGGATTTCGGATTCCTTCCTCGACAGTCGTTCGCGGATGAAGCTGGTTGCGGCCGGGAGGTCGGGCTCGCGTTCATAGAACTGCCGGTAGAGGTCGAACAGCGCACCGATGCGAGGGACATCGGCTTCGCGGGCGGGGCGGATGGTGATCATGAATGCCTTGGGACGGATCGTGTGATGCGCGTGGGGGCCGAAGTGTGCGGGAAGATCCGCGTCGCCGCATCCCTTTTTCGGAGGGGCATTCGCCGCATTGCATCGTGGTCGACGTGTGCGCCGCGATCGTGTAGCCTTTTGAGCCGAGCGGCATTGCAGCACCGCCGCGCCCTGTCAGTCCTGCGACGGAGGTACCGATGTCGACCACGAGCCTGCTCCCTCGCGCCGCCCCGCTGCCCGGCTTTCGGGCCGATCTTTCGCAGTGTTCCGTCTCCGGTCTGTCGTCCGGTGCCTTCATGGCGGTGCAACTGCATCTCGCCCATTCGTCGATGTTCGTGGGGGCTGGTGTGGTGGCCGGTGGGCCCTACCGATGTGCCGAGTCGTTTCGGGCGGGGGCCGTGCTCGCAGGCGATGCGTACGTGCAAGGGGCGATGTTCATTTGCATGAACCCGTTGATCCCGCAGGCCGGCCCCGATCCGGACCGCCTGCTGATCGTGGCACACGAGACGGCCGAGCGCGGCGACATCGATCCGTTGCTGCACCTGCGCGACCATCGGCTCTACATCTTCACGGGCACCGAGGACACCGTGGTGCGGTCCTCGGTGGTGTTCACGACCGAACGCTTCTACCGGATGCTCGGGGTCTCCGAGGCCAACCTGAGATTCGTGTTCGACCAGCCGGCGGGCCATGCACTCATCACGACGAACCTCGAAGACAACGCCCTGGCGGCCAACCGCCCGCCGTACCTCAACCAATGGCCGCCGGGCGATTCGGCCGAAATGCAGAGCTGGACCATCCTGAAGCATCTGTACCACGATGGGCTGCAGCCGCCGGCCGAGCGCTTGTCCGGCCGCCTGCTGCGGTTCGACCAGTCCGAGTTTTTCGCGGGTGAAGTGCCATGCTGCTTCAGTCCGTACGGCTATGTGTACGTGCCGAAGGCGGTGGAGGAGGGCAGGGTCGAGCCTCGCATCCATGTGGCACTGCACGGCTGCAAGCAAGGCTACAACTATGTCGACCTCACCTACGGCCGACCGGATCGTGCCAACGACGCGCCGTACGGCAACCGCTACATGACCACCACCGGCTACAACGAGATGGCCGACACCAACGGCATCGTGGTGCTGTATCCGCAGGTCGAAGGGATCGACGACGGCATCGTGCAGAACCCGGAGGGTTGCTGGGATTGGTGGGGCTACAGCAGCACGGACTATTACTCGAAGAACGCGCCGCAGATCCGCACCATCCACCGGATGCTGCAGCGGCTGGGTGAGTGAGTGAGCTTTCCAGGGAGAACGATGATGCGCCGAGTGAATGCTTCGATGACGGATGCTGCCGTCGCCCGTCCGGAAGATCTGCCGGTCGCGCAGCTCGAGCTGGCACGGTCCCCCTTGCCGCTGGTGCCGGCGGCGCGGGCGTATTCCCTTCAATCATTGGTGGGCCATCTGCTCGTGAACCAGTCCACCCAGGCGGTGCAGGCCACTGCGGCCTTGCCGTCACTTGCACTGGATGGCAACGCGGCGGGTGAGAGCATGGCGATGGCCGAGGCCGTCACCCGGCAGTGGATGTCGCTGCACGCGCAATGGCTGGAGGGATTGGCTGAACTCGGGCAGGAAATGGGTGAGTTCCGCCACACGAACACGTTGTCGAAGTACGTGGACCAGGAGGTCAACCTGGTGCAGCAGGCGCTCGCACTGGTGTCCACGCAGGCCACCGCCACCGTGCGGTTGCTGGAGAACATCCAGGTCAACCTGGCCTGGTGGCTCAGCCAGCGGCAGCCGGCGCTTCGGCCTTAGTCTCTCCTGATCCTCCCGGGGGCGGTGCAGCACTCTGCGAGAATCCCGCCAGCGACAAGGCCGGCCGCACAGAGCCGGTGGTGCCGATGTCGGGGGAGGGAATCACTTGAGGAAGATCGCGTCTGCGACGCTTGTTCGCCAGCGTGCGCCTGCGCATGAATGCTCGGTGGAGGTCGTCGCGCTGGACTTGCCGGCGCGGCCCGGCGCCGATCTGTCGGCGCATTGCATTGTTTCCGTGCGCCAAGGGCGGCGAGCCGGCGGCGTGCTCATCGAGGTACGTGAGTCTTCGCTGACCGCCGTTCCCTGCTCACCGGCCGAAGCCCGGCGGCGCGCGCTCGATTTCCTGCGGCGCCGGATGGCCGCCGGCGAATCCCTCGTGCGTTCGGACGGGTTGGAGGGTCTGGCGGCCTCGCCCCCGGCACCGCTGGTCGCCGCGGAGCCGACGGTTGCGCCCGCGCCTCATCTTGCTGCCCTCGCGGACAGGTTCAAGCCGGCACGATGGAAGCTCGAATCGCCTGCGCGTCAGGCCCGTGCCGCATGGCGCGTGGCCGAATGCAGCGGTCTCCCACCGGCACCTGTGCTGGTGGCCTTGGTGCCTCGCCTGGTGGAATTGCTTGAAACAGGCGACGACCTGCTGGACCTGTGCCTCGCCGTGGCCATCGGGCGGCTCGGAGACGCGGGGGCTGCCGAGGCGATGCAGGTGCTGCGCGAGCGCGGCCGCAGCCCGGCCACCCGCCGCGCGGCACACCAGGCGTGGCTGCTGTTGCTCGACCCCTCAGGGCGCGAAGCCCATGCGGCCACGCTGCGCGCCGATGCCTTGCCGGGCGAAGAGGGCGACGCCTTGGCGGCGTTCTCGGGCCCGGAAGGCGCCCGGCGCCTGCTCGATGCGTACGACCTGGCCCTCGCAAGGCCCGATGCACGCGCCGCGCTGCTGGCGCTCGTGGCGCGCATGCCGTTGGAACCGGAAGTGTTCCAGGCGGTGCGGTACCTCTACAAGGCCGCTGAAGTGCGCGGAGACGCCGAGGTGCTCGGCCTGCTTCACGCACGCTTCGAGAACACGCCGCCCAACCCCTCGGTGTCGGGTGCCGGTGTCCGGCGGCGGGGCGGCATGGCGGGCACCGCCTACGGTCCGCGCACCCGCGATTACTTTCGGCTGCGCGGTTGGCGGCATCTCAGGCGCCTGGCCGGCGCGGGTCACCCTTCGGCGCCGGCACTGGCCGTGCACCTGCTGCTGGGGCTCGACGATGCCGAACTGCCCACTGCGCGGGAGGAAAGGCGCTGGCAATACATCCACGGAAAGTACACGCCGCAACTGCGCCACTACGCCGGCAGCGCCGGGTGGTTGCTCGTGCCGAAGCTGCTGCTGGGCGGGCATCCTGGTGTGCACACCTCCGCGCGCGGCACGCGCTGGTGGACCGAGAACCCGCTGGATGTGACGCAGGCGCCGGCCGACCGGGTCGACGGTCTGCGGGAGATGTGGGACCGCCATCCCGGCGCGCTGCTGCAGCTGGCCTTGCACAGCCGCAGCGCACTCGTTCACGCGGTGGTGGCCCGGGCCCTGCAGGACCATGCTGCGTTCGTCCAGCAGCAGCCCGAGGGTGTGCTGGCGTCATTGCTTCACAGCGCGCATGCGCCCACGGCCTCGGTGGGGTTCACTGCCGTGCGGGGCTGCGTCGAACGCACCGCCGATCTCGCGGCCCAGGTGCCCTGGCTGCGGCTGCTCGTGACGAGCCCGTTGCCCGCCGCCCGCGAATTCGCACTGCTGCAGCTTGCCTCCGATCCCGCCGCGTTCGCAGCGCATGCGGGCCTCGTGGTGGCGATGATGCTGTCGGAACACGGGCCGGTGCGCCGGCAGGGCCGGGGCCTGGCCTTGCTGTCCCCGGCCGCGCCCTTGTTGGAGGAGCTGGCTGCGGCACTTCTCGCCGTGGACCCTGCCGCGCCGGCGCTCGACACCGCCTGCGGGCAAATCGCCCAGTTGCTGGCATCCATGCTGGCCGAGGCCGCCGCGCTCGCGCCGGTGGAGCCGGTGTTGTGCCTGCTCGGGCAGGCCGCCACCCCCGTCGTCGATCTGGCGGTGGGCTGGCTGCTGGCCCAGCCGCATGGCCTCGCGTTGTTGCCGCCGGCCACATTGACCGGCCTGCTCGCGGCGGACGACCCGGCGCGCCGCGCTTGCGGCGTGCGGCTGCTGGCCGCCTTGCCGGACGAGGTGCTGCGCACCCAGGCCGGGCTGCTGGCCGACCTGGCGGTGCAGGCCGACGCGCCCGTGCGGGCCGCCGTGGCGCCGGCGCTGCAGCGCATGGCGCAGGCAGACACCGGTTTCGCTGCTGCGCTGGCCGAACGCCTGCATGGGGCGCTCTTTCGCGGCGAATCCGGTGAAGGCGCGCATGATGATGCGCTGCAGTGGCTCACTGGGATGCTCGTGCAGGTGGCGCCGGGGCGCGATCCCGCGAGCACCTGGCGTGCGCTTCACGCACAAAGTGCCGGTGCACAACGCTACGGCGCATGGGCGCTGTCGGCCCTGGAGCCCGCGGCCTACAGCTTGCGACAGCAAGCCACGCTGGCCCGGCATGCGCTGGTGGCCGTCCGCACCTGGGCGTTGCAGGCCATCGAATCGACGCTCGCAGCGGCGTGGCCACCCACGACTGACCAGGCGGCCGACCTGCTGCCGCTGGCCGACGCCGCTTTCGACGATGCCCGTGCCGCGGCCTCGTCCTGGTTCGGCGAGCGGCTGCCCGATGCAGCACTGAGCACCGAATTGCTGATCGCCTGGGTGGATCATCCGCGCGAATGGGTGCAGGCCCTGGGGCGGCAGCGCCTCGTGCGCCGCATGGATGCCGCCGAGGCGAGCCTGTGCCTCACCCGGCTGAGCCAGCATCCGAGCCCGCAGGTGCAGTTGTTCGTCACGCAATGGCTGCTGGAGCTGCCGACCCATGATGCCGCCGCGCTCGCCGCACGTCTGCGTGCACTCAAGCCGTACTTTCTTGCCGTCTTGAGCCAGGTGCACCGGGGGCGCACCGCCAAGTCGCGGGTCATCGGGTTCCTGCGCGACCACATCCGGGCCCCGGAGACCGCTCTGGTGGTGGCCGAGATCTTCGCGCGGCAGGTGGTCACCGCGAGCCTCACCGACAAGCCGCAGTTCATCGCCGGCCTGCGCGACATCGCGGCCCGGCATCCGCAGATCGACCTGCCGTTCCTCGTGTGGCATGCCCCGGGCGCATCCGCCGCCACGACCTGACCGGACCGCCATGCAATTTCGCTACAAGTACCACGGCAAGACCACCACCGAGCACAGCGACACGGCCCAGGCCTTCAGCTTCGCGCCGGACACGCTTCGTTCTCCCACGTTCTTCGACGGGCACCTGCGTGCCGGCGGCGGTGCGCACCTGCGGTTCCGCGAGGGCTTGTCGGCGCTGCACGAGGTGGTTGTCAGCGACCTGCGTTACCGCGGGCGCGATAAATCAGCCTACCGACAGTGGCTCGAGGCCAACGAAGGCCGGTTGCTCGCGGAGTTCATGGCCGGCGTCGAGGCCGCGAAGGCGAAAGTGACCGAGGTGGCCGGCGAACTGGCCGCGCTGTGGCAGAAGAAGCAGGCGCTGCTCGCACCATTCCACAACGCCCAGCGCCGCTACTTCAATTGGCTGTACGAGGCCAACCGCGATGCCTGGTTCGTGCTCGACCCCGTGATCACGGTGCACCCCGAGCGGCTACTGTTCGAGGCCTTCAGCCAGGATGAATCGACGTACTGTGCCGTCAGCGTCGGCCACGGTGTGTTCGACCGCGTTGGCGAGATGGCCTGCGGCACCACGAACATCGACTATTCCGCAAGCCTCTTCGAAGAGTTCCAGAAGATCCGGGACTACAAGGCCACGCGCTTCCAGGTGGATCCGTCGGGCTTCACGGTGGCCACCGGCGACGACGCTGCATTCCGCGAGGAAAAGATCGACCTCCCCGACAGCTGGGTGCGCGGGTTCCTGCAAGTGTCGAGCGCCATGCTGCTGCCCGCCACCGTGGTGGAGCTGCATCCGATGGATCTGCACAACATCTGCGCCATGTTGCGGCAGCACCGCGAGCGCGCGGGACCGCGGTCCCTGCGGTTCGAGCTGCAACCCGGCGAGCCGGCGCGCATCGTGTTCGAGCCCTGGGGCCTGGAGATCGTCACCCGGCGCAGCGCGATCATGGGCGCGCCGCTCGCCGAGCCCCGCAGCATTCGCTTGTGGGGGCGCCGCCGGCTGCTGACGCTCGAGCGCCTGATCGCCGTGGCGACGCGGGTGCGGGTGCATCTGCTCGGTTCGGGCATGCCGAGCTTCTGGGTCGTCGAAATGGACGACATCACGGTGACCCTGGGCCTGTCGGGCTGGACGGCCAACGATTGGTCCGCGGCCGGGCGGTTCGATCTGCTTCAGACACGCCACGAGGTGGGCGACGCGGCCAGGCAGACGGTGGCCGCGGCGCTGCAACGCACCTGGGTCGCCACGCCTGGAGAGCTTTCGGCGGTCACCGGCCTGGCCGAGGCCGATGTGGCCGCTGCGATGCTGGGCTGGGTGCAGGCCGGCCGCGCCGTGTTCGATCTGCCGGCGGGGCGCTACGCATGGCGGGAGCTTTCCGGCGAACCGCTGCCGTTGGAACGCCTGCAGTTCGCCAGCCCCGAGGAGGCCGAGGCCTTGGCACTCGTGCAGGCGCGCCGCGCGCGGGTCGACGGCATCCGCCCGCAGGGCACCGGCATGGAGGTCACGGGCATGGTGCGCGAAGGCCGCAGGGAACACCAGCCACGCCTCCTGCTCGATGCGGATGAGCGGCTTCACGACGGCCATTGCACCTGCAACTTCTTCCAGCAAAACAAGCTGCGTCGCGGGCCTTGCGCGCACATGCTCGCGCTGCGCCAGCTCGCGCAACCGCGCATCGATGCTGCGCGCACGACGGCCCATGGGGAAACGGCATGACAAAACTTCAGGCTACACTGCGCCCGAGTGCAGCACGTTGGCTCTTGCAACCCGGGCGGTGTTTCGCCGTCCTTGCCCACTGCTGTTCCACGCACCACGGGCGCCGTCTTCACTGTGCCGCGCCGACACCCAGTGCGCAATGCCGGTCTGGCTTGCCTCAAGCGCATTGGCGCACTGGGTGTCGCGCGGCGTCGAGTGGACTGCGCCCGTCCTCGAAGCCTTTCAGGCTCTTCGATGAGAAGCGTGCTGCACTCACCCCTCTCTTTTCCTCCTTCCAGCCGCAGGGGTGCTTGCCATGAGCGCCCGCCAACCCACGCGCGCCGAGCTGATCGAGCGCATCGCCGCCTCCACGAAGGATGCCGTCGTCCTCGATGAGATGCGCCGCCTGGGCTTCTGGCCGGCCGATGCCGGCAAGCCATCGCTCGAGGCGGCCCTCATCGAACGCGAAGCCGAACTCGTGCAAGCCTTGAACGGCCTGCAGGCCACGGTCCGCGAGCGCGGTGATCCGGTCGCTGCGCTCAAGGCCATGCGCAAGGAACGCATGGCCCGGGCCCGCGAACAGCGCGAGGCCACTGCGCAGGCGCGCGAACAAAAGCGCCATGAACGCGCATTGCGATGGCATGAGGCGCGACAGTCCCATGCCGGCTACCTGGGCCAGGGCGTCTCCGGCGGGCTGCAGGCATCCGCCGACATCGAGACTGCACAGGCGCTGTTGCGCGAACGCGGCTTGCCGCCCGTGGCCACGCCGCAGGCCCTTGCCGAAGCCATGGGCGTGTCTGTTGCCGAACTCAAATTCCTCAGCTACCACCGCGAGGTCGCCCGGACCACGCACTACCGCCGCTTCGCGCTGCCCAAGAAAACCGGCGGCGAACGCATCATCTCGGCCCCCATGCCGCGCCTCAAGCGGGCGCAGTACTGGGTGCTCGACAACCTGCTTGCGAAAGTGCCCTGCCATGCCGCCGCGCACGGCTTCGTGCCGGGCCGCAGCATCGTGAGCAATGCCGCGCCCCATGCCGGTCAGGGCGTGGTCATCAACCTCGACCTGAAGGACTTCTTTCCGAGCGTGGCCTACCCACGCATCAAGGGCGTCTTCACGGCGCTCGGATACCCCGAGGCCGTGGCCACCGTGCTGGCGCTGCTGTGCAGCGAAAACGTCAGCGACCTGCTGGAGGTGGACGGCGAACGCTTCTTCGTGGGCTGCAAGGGGCGCGAGCGCGTGCTGCCCCAGGGCGCCCCCACGAGCGGATGCTCACGAACATCCTGTGCCGCCGGCTCGACCGCCGGCTGCAGGGCCTGGCCGACAAGCTGGGCTTTCGCTACACGCGGTATGCCGACGATCTGACCTTCTCGGCGTCAGGTCCTGGGGAGGCGCTGGTCGGCAGGCTGCTGCGCCAGGTGCATCACGTGCTGAAAGACGAAGGTTTCGTGCCCCATCCGGACAAGCAGCGCGTGATGCGCCGCGCCTCACGGCAGGAGGTCACGGGGGTGGTCGTCAACGACGGGCCGTCGGTGTCGCGCACTCAGCGTCGTGCCTTGCGCGCGGCCCTTCACCGGGCGGCCACCCGAGGCATCGCGGAGGCCAGTTGGAATGGCGCACCGGCCAGCCGGGACACGCTGCTCGGACAGGCGCAGTTCGTGCGCATGGTCGATGCCAAGCGTGGTGCGGCACTGGTGGCCGCGGCCCGTGCGCTGCCCATGGCAGGCGACATGCGGCGGCCGTCCGCACCGAACACGTTCCGGCAACGGGCTGCCCGAGGGGAAGCACCGCTGCGTGCCCAAGGGGCCTGGTGGGCGCCCGTCCCGGCCCCTGCGCCGCAACTCCAGCTCACCGCGGAGCAGCAGAAGACCGCGCGCCGCGCACAGCGGCAAGCGGTGCGGCATGAGCCGGTGGGCGAAGCGACGGAGCCGGCCACTGAGGCCGCTTCCTCTCCAATGAATCAAACACCAGCCGCTCTGCCGTGGGGGACCTTCGGCGCACAGACAGCCCTCATGATGCTCATCGCCGCGCGCAGCGGCAGTGCTGTCGCCTTGCTGCTCGCGTCGGCCTGGCTCGGCCTGTCGCTGTTCCGCCGACGGTTCGGCTGGGTTCAGTTCGGCATGGCGCTGGTCGCGCTGGCTTGGCTGGGGTCGATGGGGCAGGTGTAGCGAGAGCAGGCAAATGGAGAGGGCGATTCAAGGTGCCGGCGCACCGATGAAGTTTGCGTCCATTGCCCATTTGCCTGGACTGCAGGCCGGCGCTGCCGCGGCAGACATACGGGCTGCACAACAACTGCTTTGCATCGACTTTCCCAAGGACTATGTCGAGCTTCTGGCGTTCTCGAATGGGGCTGTCCTGGAAGGGCTCCAACTCTATCCAGCCGAGGACTTGCCCGAGAGGAACAAGACCTTTGAAATCGCCAGCTACCTGCCGAGTCACCTGTTGATCGGTGACGATGGCGGCGGGACAGGCATTCTTGTCTCGCTGATCGACGGGACCATCCGGTCATCGGGGCTTGGTGACCTGAACCCTGATGACCTCAGACTGGTTGCTCCATCCCTGCAGGCTTGGATCGAAGCCGGCTGCGGTCTTCAGTGATCAAGCCTGGGTATGCTCGACTAAATCGGGCAAGCCTTGTCGGCCAGCGACGCCCCGATGCGATCGGCCAATGTATTGACCGCCCTCCGGTGCGCTGCCGCAAGTGCCAGCGGATCACTGTCTGCCGTTTCACGCAGCGAGAGGCTGCACGCCAAGTCGCCCGGTGCCACGGTCCAGCGGGCCTCCAGCCAGGTGCCCCGCCCGGCGATCGATTCGAACCGCTGCAGATCCACCCGAACACGCGCCACTTCGCCCTGTGGCGCCGAGACAGTACGGGCATCGGCGACGCCTGAGCGCTGGCGCAGCCCGTCCAGCAGCGCGGCACGGACCTCATCACGCAGCGGTGCCACCCATCGCTCCTGCTCGAGCACGCGCAGGCTCTCATCGGGCAGTCGCACCACCCATTGCGGCTGGTCCACCGACGCAGGCACGCCGACCGGCCCCAGGTCGACATAGCGTGTGGGCGCGGGCCCGGCGGAAGCGCCCGTGCCGGCCAGCAGGCTGTGGAACCGGATGGGCGGCGTGGACGAGCAGCCGGCCGTGGCCATGAGCAGGGCTGCGAAGGCGAAGGGCAGGAGGCGCATGGTCATGTCAGCGGGAGGAAGGTCCGATCTTCGCGTCGTCCGGCTTGCCGCGCAGCAGCGATTCGGGATGGCGCTCGAGGTAGTCGGTCAGGGTGCGCAGGGATTGGGCGGCGCGTTGCAGGTCGAGCAGGGTCTGCTCGGCATTGCGCTGCAGCGGGGCGTCGGGCGACAAGAGGTTGCGGTCGGCCTCGCCCAGGGTCTTGCGGGCCGACCCCATGGTCTGCTGCACTTCATCGAGCGTCTTGCGCACATCGGCGAGGGTCTTCTGCGCCTCAGGGCTCAATTGCGAGATGGCGCGGCTCGCTTCCTTCAAGGTGCCGTTGAGGTTCTTGCCGATGTCATCGAAGGGCACTTTGTTGAGCTTGTCGACGATCGAGGCCAGCTGCGGCTGCAGTTCGCTCAGCGTGCCGGGCACGGTGGGGATGGACGGCACCTCGCTGCCGGTGTCGAGCGTGACGCGCCGGCCCTGCGGCATGAAGTCGAGCGCGATGTACATCTGGCCCGTGATGAGGTTGCCCGTGCGGGCCTGGGCGCGCACGCCGTGGTCGACGAGGCGCTTGAGCATGAGCACGTCGCGCCGCAGCGGGTCGGTGCCCGGCGGCGTCAGCGATTCCCGCGCCTGGCCCAGCCGCAGCGGATAGATGTCGGCCGTCACCTCGATCGGGAAGCGTTGCGCCTTGGGATCGAAGTCGATGTTGATGGCACGGACCTGGCCGATCTCGATGCCCAGGAAATCGAGCGGCGCTCCCACGGACAGACCACGCACGGATTGCTCGAACACCATGCGCACCCGAAGCGGTTCCCCATCGGGCGGGGCCATCGCGGATTTGCGATCGGGAAACAGCAGGAACCGGTGGCCGTCGGGGGCGGGGGGCAGCTTCTCGAAGGCTTCAGGACGCTCGAAGGCGAGGCCGCCCGACAGCACGGATGCCAGGGTTTGCGTGTTGAGCGTCAGGCCGTTGGCGTTGACGGCGAGGTCCACGCCGCTGGCGTTCCAAAAGCGCGTCTGGGCATTGATGAGCTTGTCGTAAGGGGCCTGCACGAAGATCTGCACGGCGATCTCGTCGGCGTCCGGATCCAGCTTGTAGCCGACGACGCGGCCCACCCGGGTGCGTCGGTAGTAGATGGGCGAGCCCACGTCGAGGGAACCGAGGTCGCCCGTGCGCAGCGCGAAACCACGGCCCGGTTCGCCACGCAGCAGGAACGGCGGCCCCGGGAGCCCTTCGAATTCGGCCCGGGTTTCCTTGGACACACCGGCGTCCACGCCGATGTAGGCGCCCGAGAAAAGTGTTTCCAGGCCGCTGACGCCGCCGATGTCGATGCGCGGCTTGACCACCCAGAAACGCGTGTCCTCCACCGCCAGCGAAGCGGCCGACCGCGCGAGCCGCACGGTGGCGACCACCCGCGTGCGGTCGTCGTTGAACGACACGGTTTCCACCCGGCCCACCACCACCTCCTTGAACCGCACTTCGGTTTGCCCCGGGCGCAGGCCCTCGGCGGTTTCGAATTCGATCGTCAGGAGCGGGCCGGTGGCCAGCACGCTGCGCACGAGCAGCCAGATGCCCACCCCGAGCGCGACGATGGGCACCAGCCAGACAAGCGACGGGCCCCGCCACTTGCGGGTGACCGGTTGGGGTGGGGTGCTGGAATCGTCGGATTCACTCATGGGAAGGCGGGCGGGGCGAAAGCTGCGGATTGTCGTCGGAATCGGGCCAAAGAAGCCGCGGATCAAAGCTGGAGGCGGCGAGGATGGTGAGCACCACCACGGCACCGAAGGCCAGCAACCCGGATTCCGGGTGGACGCCGGCGAACGGACCGAAGTGGATCATGCCCACGAGCAGCACGACGACGAACACATCGAGCATGGACCAATGGCCCACTGCTTCGATCCATCGGTACAACGTGGCGCGTTCGCGGGAGCACCAGCGGCTCTGGCGGCCCGCTGTCATCAGCAGCATCACGATGGACACGAGCTTGACGATGGGCACGCCCACGCTGGCGATGAAAACGATGAGGGCCAGCCCCCAGTCGCCCGCGGTCCAAAGCTCGTGGATGCCGCCGAGGATGGTGTGGCTCACGGTGCCAGTCACGCTCACCGTGGACATCACGGGCAGCGCGTTGGCCGGCAGGTACAGCAAGAGCGCGGCCCAGGTGTAGGCCCAGGCGCGCTCCAGGCTCCGGGGATTCCGGTGGTGCAAGCCCGTGCCGCAGCGGGGGCAATGGAGTGCGAGGCCCTCGGTCACCGGGCCTGCGGCCTCCGACACGCGGCCGCAGGTGTGGCAGCTGAACAGCCCGAGCTGGCGGCCCGTTCGCACCGGAGCATCGTCGCGGCTGTTCATTGCAATCCCAATTCGTCGGCGCGTTTCCACATGGCATGCAACCCCGATGCGGTGATGGATGTCAGCAGCAGCGTCAGCGCGGCGTAGCCGAACAGGCCGGCGCCGGGCACGAGGTCCGCGATGCCGGCGCTGCGCACGATCGCCACGAGCGCGCTGAGCATGAACACCTCGACCATGCTCCAGTACGTGCACCAGCGCAGCGCCCGCATCGCCAGCCGAAAGCGGGGCGGCACCTGGCCTGCCACCAGGAAGCCCAGCACGTACAGCCGCAACAGGATCATCGCAGCCGGAAACATGAGCGCCGTGCAGGCGGCGAGCACGGCCACGAGCTGCTGGCCGATGCGCCATGTGAGCGCAATCGCGTGCGGCATCGTCACCGTGAGCCGGATGCCCTGGAGGTCGAGCGAGACGAGCGGCGTGAGGTTGCCGATCAACAGGAACACCAGTGCCGCCAGGGCAATGGCGAGTTGCCCGGAGGCTGTCACGACGTGGCCGCGGCCGAGCAGCGCACCGCAGCGCCGGCACCGCGCCACGTCGCCTCGTGAGAGGGGCACGCGGGTGTGGACCGCATCGCATTCGTCGCACACCACGAGGCCGGGGCGGGCCCGCAACACCGGTTGCGCCGCAGCATCACTTGCGCGCTGCGCGTCGAGGTCGGTCAGGGGGGAGGGCGGGGCCAGGGGCATTGTTCTCGTGGGGGCGGTACAGGGTGCATAGCATGCCAGAGACCGGCAGCTCCCTGCGGCGCGGCGCCTCAGCGGCTGGAGGTGGCAGCGAGCTGCCGCAACGCCTGTTCGAACACCTCGACCGGCTGGCCGCCCTGGATCAGATGGCGGTCGTCCACGATCACGGCCGGCACCGCATGAATGCCCTGTTGCTGGTAGAAGTGCTCCTGCCGCCGCACGTCCTCGGCATGTGCACCGGTCGCCAGCACCTCACGGGCGCGCTGTTCATCCAGGCCTACCTCCTGCGCCAGGCGCACGAGCACGGCATGGTCGCTGGGATCTTGCCCGTCGGTGAAGTACGCCTTGAACAATGCTCGCTTCAGTTCATGCTGGCGGCCTTCGAGCCCGGCCCAGTGCAGCAGGCGGTGCGCGTCGAAGGTGTTGTGGATGCGCCGGCGCACCTCCATCTGGAAGGTGAACCCCAGCGCAGCGCCACGGGCCCGGATGGCCTCGTTGCTTTGCGCGAACTGCTCTGGGGACAGGCCGTACTTCTGGCCAAGGTACTCGGCAACGTCCTGGCCCTCGCGCCGCATGGTGGGGTTGAGTTCGAACGGCTGAAAGTGCAACTCGGCCTGAACATCGGGGCCGATGCGTTCGAGCGCGGTTTCGAGGGACCGCAGGCCGATGGCGCACCAGGGGCAGGAGACGTCGGAGACGAAATCGATCTTCATGGAACGGGTGGTGGCCTCAGACCGCCATCATCGCCCGACGAGCGAGTTGGCGCGCATGTGGGGCCATTGGACCACCCTTCGGCCAGCCTGCCGTCCGGTGCGCGGATGCGGGGCCACGAACGCACGCTGGCAAAATGCAGTCTGGCCCGCTGTCCCGTTCGTGGCACCCTCCCATGCGCATCCTGTCCGTCATCCCCCCGATGACGCAGCTCAACACGCCGTACCCGTCCACCGCCTACCTGACCGGCTTCCTGAGGTCGCGCGGATTCGATGCGGTGCAGGAAGATCTGGCGCTCGCGCTGGTGCTGGAGCTGTTCTCGGTTGCGGGCCTCCACCAGGTTCGCGCGTGCATCGAGGCGATTCCCGAGGAACGCCGGACCGCCCATGTCAACGCCTTCCACGACCATTTCGATCGCTACCTCGCAACGATCGAGCCGGTGCTCGCGTTCCTGCAAGGGCGTGATTCGACGCTGGCCCACCGCATCTGCAGCCGCGCCTTCCTGCCCGAGGGCTCGCGCTTCGCCACCCTCGATGTGTACGTGGACGACGACGGCGGCGACCCGCTCGCCTGGGCCTTCGGCGCGCTGGGCCTGCAAGACCGCGCCCGCCACCTTGCCACCTTGTACCTGAACGACCTGTCCGACGTGCTGCGCGATGCGGTCGACCCGCGCTTCGAGTTCGTGCGCTATGCCGAATCCCTGGCGCAAAGCCAGCCCACGTTCGACCCGCTCGCCCAGGCGCTGGCGGCGCCGCTCAACCTCGTCGACCAAACACTCCACGACCTGACGCTCGACGCCGTGCGCCGCCATGCGCCCACGCTCGTGCTCGTGTCCGTGCCGTTCCCCGGCGCCGTGTATGCGGCCTTCCGGATCGCGCAGGCGATCAAGGCGCACGACCCTGGGATCGTCACGGCGCTCGGCGGCGGCTTCGTCAACACCGAGCTGCGCGAGCTGTCGGACCCGCGGGTCTTCGACCACTTCGATTTCGTGACGCTGGATGCGGGCGAGCGGCCGCTGCTGGCGCTGCTCGATCACCTGGCGGGCAAACGCTCGCACCAGCGGCTCGTGCGCACGTTCCTGCGTCTGCCCGGCGAATCGGTGGTGAAGTTCGCCGACATGGGCGAGCCCGACATCGCCTTTGCCGAGGTGGGCACCCCCACATGGGATGGCCTGCCGCTCGACCGCTACCTCTCCCTGCTAGACATGCTCAACCCGATGCACCGCCTGTGGTCCGACGGCCGCTGGAACAAGCTGACGGTGGCCCACGGCTGCTACTGGAAAAAGTGCAGCTTTTGTGACGTGAGCCTCGACTACATCTCCCGGTACGACGGCGTGGCCGCGTCCACGCTGGTGGACCGCATCGAGGCCATCGTCCGCGAGACGGGCCAGACGGGATTTCACTTCGTCGACGAGGCCGCGCCGCCGAAGGCGCTCAAGGCGCTGGCGGCCGAGCTGTCGGCGCGCAAGGTCTCCATCTCATGGTGGGGCAACGTTCGCTTCGAAAAGACGTTCAGCCCGGAACTGTGCCTGCAGCTCGCCGACAGCGGGTGCATTGCCATCTCGGGTGGGCTGGAAGTGGCGTCGGACCGCTTGCTGAACCTGATGAAAAAAGGCGTGTCCGTGGAACAGGTGGCGCGCGTGACGCGGGCCTTCTCGGATGCCGGCATCCTCGTGCATGCGTATCTGATGTATGGCTTTCCCACCCAGACCGTGCAGGACACCGTCGACGCGCTCGAATACGTGCGCCAACTCTTCCTGAACGGCTGCATCCAGAGCGGGTTCTTCCACCGCTTCGCCTGCACCGTGCATTCACCCGTGGGGCAGGATCCCGCCGCCTATGGCGTGACGCTCGAACCACTGCCGCCAGTGTCCTTCGCGAAGAACGATGTGGGGTTCATCGACCCCACCGGCGTGGACCATGACGCCCTCGGGTTCGCCTTGAAGAAGGCGCTGTACAACTTCATGCACGGGATCGGGTTGGAAGAGGACGTGCGGCGGTGGTTCGACATGCCGGTGCCGAAGACCACGGTGAACAGGCATCGCATTGCGCGGGCACTTGCTGACCCTGCGTCATCGCAGCGAAAGCCGGGACCCACCGCGCCCCGGTAGACACCATGCGCTCCGGGTCATCCCGGCGAAAGCCGGGACCCACAGGCCCCATGGGCACCAGCTTCCACCGATGTGGGCGCCCTCCGATGCCGTCCGGTGCCGGGAAAGCCCCGAGCGGCGACGAGTCCGCCCTGGGGCGGGCCCGAAACCGCAGCTGAGGGGTGGCAAACGCGCAGCGTCTGCGCACAATGTCACACATCCCTTGCGCGATGCGAGGGCAGCAAAGAAGTGGAGATCGCTCTCATGAACGCAGACACCGCAATAGCGTGGGCCGAGCGAGCCAGGGTCATCCGGGAATCCGGTGTCATGCCCTTTGTCGCGGGGGTTGTCTTGATGGCTGCGGCGGCGGTTCTCGTGACGCTGGTTTTGCGATACGTTGCGGGCACCTAGTGCAGCGTTCCGCGGGGTGCGGCAGGGCTGATCCGCGGCTTCGCCGCCGTGGCGGGTTGCAAACGCCTGGGGAGCCGGCAAACCGCCGCAGACGAGATGGCCTTCGAGGAACCGGCGCGCCGGCCCCTCATCGCGGAGGCCTCAAAAGGTCTCCCATTCGTCCGTTGCGGCGTTGGCCGCCGCAGCGGGGGGCGCGGCCTTCGGGGCGGCGGGGCTTGCGGCCGGTGTGGGCAGTGCCTTGGGCTCGGCCTCCATCACTGGGCGTGCGACCCGGGTTGCCGGCTTGAGCGCGCGGCGTTCAACCGGTCGTGGCGATTCAACCGGCTTGGCGACCGCCTGCACAGGGGCGTTCAGGGGCGCCAGGGCATGGCCCCCCGGTTCGATCTTGAACACCGAGACGGCATCGAGCAGCGCATGAGCCTGGGTCTTGAGGCTTTCGGCGGCGGCCGCGGATTGCTCCACCAGCGCCGCGTTTTGCTGCGTGGTCTGGTCCATCTGGGTGATGGCCTGGCCCACCTGGGCGACGCCGCTGCTCTGTTCGGCGCTGGCCGCGCTGATCTCGCCCATGATGTCGGTCACGCGGCGGATCGATGCCACCACCTCCTGCATCGTCACGCCCGCCTGGTCGACGAGGGCCGTGCCCTGATCCACCCGCTCGACGCTGTCGCTGATGAGCTTCTTGATCTCCTTGGCCGCCTCGGCGCTGCGTTGCGCGAGCGAGCGCACTTCGCCGGCCACCACTGCGAAGCCGCGGCCTTGCTCGCCGGCACGGGCGGCTTCCACAGCAGCGTTCAGTGCCAGGATGTTCGTCTGGAAGGCGATGCTGTCGATCACGCTGATGATGTCGACGATCTTCTTCGAGCTGTCGTTGATGCCCTTCATCGTGTCGACCACGCGGCCGACGACCTCGCCGCCTTGCACGGCCACCGTGGAGGCACCCATGGCCAGTTGATTGGCCTGGCGGGCGTTGTCGGCGTTTTGCTTGACGGTGCTCGACAGCTGTTCCATCGATGCCGCGGTTTCCTCGATCGCGCCGGCCTGCTGCTCCGTGCGGCCGCTCAGGTCGTTGTTGCCCGATGCGATCTGGGCGCTGGAGGTGGCCACGCCTTCGGCAGTCTGGCGCACGCCACCCACCATGTTGGCCAGGCGATCTTTCATGCTGGACAAGGTTTGCAGCAGCACGGCGGTTTCATCCCGGCCTTGGGTCATGAGGTTGACCGTCAGGTCACCGGCGGCGATGCGTTCGGCGGCATGGACGGCACGTGCCACCGGGCGCGTGATCAATCGCGTGGTCCAGACGGCCATGACGGCGGCCATGGCGATCGCCGCGGCCACGAACGTGATGATCCAACCGCGCGCGGTATGGTACGTGGCCTGGGCCTGGATCGCGGCAGTTGCGACACCGTCCTCGCTGTCTTTGGAAAGCGTTTTCGCCGTTTCAAGCGCCTGATTGAAAACGTCGAGCGATTCGCCCTGCAAAAAGGCGCGCGTCATCGCGAACTGGGCTTCACCGCCGGCGGCCAGCTCGGCCAGCTTGCGATGAACCTCGTCGAAGCGTGTGCGGTCTTTTTTCATTCGCTCGGACATGGCACGTTCTGAATCCGAGGAAACCTGTGCGTTGAAATCGGCCGTGACCTTGTCGAGCCGCTTGGCCGCCTCTGCGAAGGCCTTCTGCGCCTCTTCGGTCTGCTTGGCCTCTGTGGCCAGCACAAGGCTGACATCGGCGCGGCGCATGGCGTTGAGCGCACCGCGGAACTCGGAAGCCTGCGAGACGCCCGGCAGCCAGTTCTCCGTGATGTCCGTCGTGTTGCCGTTGAGGCGGGACAACTGGGCCAAGGAGAAGCCACCGACAGCGGTGGTCAGCAGCACCACGGCAAAAAACGCGATGCCGAGTTTGGCGCCCAGCTTGAAGTTTGAAAAATTCATCACGCGTGGTTCCTGGAAAACGTTGACAAGTGGCACGTGGCTGCGCCCACGGCAAGGCAGACGATGCCGTGTATCTACGGACATTGATCCAGGAACTTGAGGGGGAAACGCGGACGAATTCGCGGGATTCGGGTAACCGGCAGGTGGCCGTGAAGATGTTCGCGCCCGTCAGGGAAGGGCGGGTGTCGAGGCAGACCGGATCAGTCGAAGATGCCCCGGCTCAGCCCCGGGCAAGCCGGGAGCGGCAAATGCGTTGCCGCACGATACGGCGCTTGCGATCTCGCAAGGCCTGGCAATCAACGGGCGTGCGCCCGCAGCATGTGGATCATTGCCCGTCGATGGCGCGAAGTTCGGCGATGAACTCTTGGACGAGCACCGTCCCGCGAGCCTGGGTCTCGGCGGACATCCACTGCATGAAGGCAGGCATGGCTGCCTTGACTGAAGCAAGTTCCCTTTGCCCCAGCGGCGACGCATAGTAGCGAAGGATGTCTTGAAGGTCCTGGGTCGACAGGTCTCGACCATATTGAGATGCCCAGGCGGCCGTGATCTCCTTGCCCGAAAACATTTCCGAGGAACGTGCGACGAATTTGTCGAACGCTGCTTTTTGCTTCGGGGTGGCCTTGCCGCCTGATGCCTCATTGAACATCTTTGCTGCGTACTCCTGCAACGCCGCGCGTCCTTGTTGCTGTTGCTGATCGATGATGTCGGTCAGGCCCTGGGCAATTGCGATTCGGCGGACCAGCTCATCGCGCTGCTCGTCGGCAAAGGCCAAGGAAGCGCTCAGTAGCGTCGCGGCGAGCAGAGCGATGGGACGTGCTTTGATGATCATTCTTGCAAATACAACCTGAAAAGTGAGCGCGTATTGTCTCTGCTTGCGAAACGACCGGGCGATCAAACGTTGCTGGTCGCCCGCACCTCGCTCAGGCTCGTGATGCCTTGCAGCACTTTCTCGATGCCGTCCTGGCGCAGCGTGCGCATGCCCTCGACCTGCGCGGTGTGCAGCAACTGCTCGGCGCGCGCGCTGGTCTGGATCAGCCGGCGAAGTTCGCGAGAGACGATCATCAGCTCGTGAAGGCCGGCCCGGCCTTTCTGGCCCGTGTTGCCGCAATGCTCGCAACCCGGGCTGTGAAAGGCCATCAGCCGGCCTTCGCGGCCGTACCGCTGGAGCCAGCCCGCCTGCACCGTGTCCCGCACGAAGTCCGGGTGATCGGCCGGGCTCACGTGCAGGTAATCGTCGAGCAGTTCGTCGACCTCTTCAGGCGTGGCCGGGCGAGAGGTGCGGCAGTGGTTGCACAGGCGGCGCACGAGACGCTGGGCCAGCACGCCGAGCAGCGAGTCGGCGAAGTTGAATGGGTCCAGGCCCATGTCGATCAGGCGGGTGACCGTCTCCGGCGCGCTGTTGGTATGAAGCGTGGACAGCACGAGGTGGCCGGTGAGCGAGGCTTCGATGCCCATCTGGGCGGTTTCCTCGTCGCGCATCTCGCCCACCATGATGACGTCCGGATCCGCGCGGAGGAAGGCGCGCAGCGCCTTGGCGAATGTCCAATCGATCTTGGGGTTCACCTGCACCTGCCGGAGCCCCGGTTGGGTGATCTCCACCGGGTCCTCTGCCGTCCAGATCTTCCGTTCGGGCACGTTGATGTGGCTCAGCGCCGAATGCAGCGTGGTCGTCTTGCCCGAACCGGTGGGGCCCACGCACAGCACGAGGCCGTATGGCCGCTCCATCACTTCCTTGAGGTGCTTGAGGTTGTAAGGGCTCAGCCCGAGGTTGTCGACCGGAATCGGTTTGGCCGATGCGAGAATCCGCATCACCACATCCTCCAGACCGCTGTTGGTCGGAATGGTGGCCACGCGCAGCTCGATCTTGTGCTGTGGCGAGAACTTCGCGAAGTTGATCTTGCCGTCCTGCGGCTTTCGGCGCTCGGAGATGTCGAGGTCGCACATGATCTTGATCCGGGCGATCACCGCATTGCGGTAGTTCGGGGGCAGCTCAAGGTGCGTGCGCAGCAGGCCGTCCTTGCGAAAGCGGATCTTGATCTTCTCGCGCCCCGGGTAGCTCTCGACGTGGATGTCGGAGACCCCGTCGGCATGCGCCTCGATGATCATGTTGTTGATCAGGCGCACGAGCGAATTGTCGGATTGCTCGATCTGGCGGTCGTCCTCCGGCGCGAGGGCTTCGAGGCCTTCCTTCTCGAGTGTCTCCATCAGCTTGCCGGTGTCGTTCACTTCGAACGGGATGGGGTCGGCGATGCTGAGGGACAGACGGGCCGCGCTGGCCAGGCCGAGCTTCTCGTACGCCGACAGCAGCAGCGTTTCCATGTTCAGGCACTGCGCCAGCACCGGCACGGTCTTCATCTGGGTGATGAATTCCACTTCGTCCACGGTGGAGCGACGGCGCACCGGGTCGTCGAGCGCGATCACGAGCCGGCCCTCGCGGACCATCAGCGGCATCACCTGCACCCGGTTGGCCACCGAGAACGGCAGCTTGCGCAGCGCTTCCTCTTCGAAGGGGAACGCATCCAGGTTGACGAGCGGGTAGCCCATCTTGCGGGCCAGGGCGCTTTGGAGGTCTTCCCGCGAGACGATGCCCATGCGCACCAGCAATTCGCCGAGCGGCACGTTGCGGTCTTGCTTTTGTTGGGCAAGGGCGTCTTGAAGTTGTTCCTCGGTCACCATGCCGAGCGAGGTGAGCGCCTCGCCGATGCGCACCATCGGCATGCTCGCCTGTTTCTCGATGGCGGCGAGCAATTGCTCCGGCGTGACCACCTGGCGCATGAGCAGGATGTCGCCCAGCTTCTGGTTGCGCATCTGATGCTGCATGTCGGCCGCCTGCTCGACCTGCTCGGGCGTGGCGATGTTCTGGGACACGAGCAGCTCGCCGATTCGAGGACCCACATCGAACGACGTATATGCGTTGCGTGGCACGAACAGGCGTTGCACGCTGCCGTCGTCGCCGATCGGCGGGAAGAGAAAAAGGCCGTGCGCATTCTCGACGTGGCCGATTGTTTCGCCTTCCATGTCGCCGCCACCCGGCAGCGCAATGCGGTAGCTGCTTTTCGGGCGCTGTTCGATCACCTGGGCGCGGGCGTCGGCGCCGGATTCGGGCACGGGCTGCAGCGGATCGAGCATCCGCAAAGAGCGGAACTGGCTGAACCTCAGGGGCATGGTGGTGCGCGCCGGCGGCACCTGCACATGCGCGACGAATTCCTCCGGTACGAAAAAAATCAGGCGGCCCGTGACCTTCTTGCCGTTCATCCCGACGAATTCACAGCGTTCGGCCTGGTTCTGCTCCGCGGCATCGGGGTACGCGGCCAGCGGCGGCGTGGGCCAGCGGAAGGCCGCATGCTGCGCTTTCTCCGCGGGCTCAGGGCTTGTACGGAAGAGGGGCGTGTCACCATCGAACTCGAGGTTCACGAAGTCAGATAGTTGGGACACGGCGGGCAAGGTCCTTTGAGCTGTCTGGCGCACGCGGCCGGCCGTGCGAAAAAGCGCGGTCGCGCCGCCCATCGTATAGAACAGGCAGCGCCTTTCCAACGTCAAAATGGCCTCCGATGCCTGCACAATTTCGCGGTGGACCGACCTGGACGCCCCCCGAAAATCCTGCTGACCGGATTCGATCCGTTCGGCGGTGAAGGCGTGAACCCGTCGCTCGAAGTGGCGCGGGCACTCGACGGCGAGCACGCGGGTGGGGCGGTGGTCGTGGCCCTCGGCCTGCCGGTTGCCTACGCGGCTGGCGCAGCGGGGCTGGTGCGGGCCGTGGAGTCCCTTTCGCCGGTGCTGGTGGTGGGCCTGGGCCAGTCGGCCGGCGCGACGGGGCTGCTGCTCGAGCGCGCGGCGATCAATTTGAGCGACGCCGAAACGCCCGACAACGCCGGTGTTGTCCTTCGTGGGTGCCCGGTGATCGCGGGCGGGCCTGCCGCCTACCTGTCGACACTGCCGCTGCATCGCATGCTGCAGGCGCTGCAGGCGGCCGGCATGCCGGCGCGGTTGTCCAACCATGCCGGCCGCTACGTCTGCAACCATGTGTTCTTCACGCAGCAGCATGTGCTGGCCTCCCGCGCGGTGCCCGGCGGGTTCATCCACCTGCCGCTGTTGCCGCGCCAGGCCCTGGGCAAACGCCGCATGCCCAGCCTGCCGCTTCACCTGCAGGTCGCTGCCGTGCGAAGCGCCCTCGAAGCGGCCATGGCGGCGCGCTGAACGGCCCATATTTCCAGGCATCATGCACGCGGCCTTGTAAGAAGCCGCCCGCCCGGGCGACCCACACCGGTCTGTTCCACCACGGGGCAGCGATCTTTTCATCAACTTCCAGGAGATCTCCGCATGAATCCCAACTCCATTGCCTCGGCTGCCCTCGCTTCGGTGCTTGCCATGGGGCTGACCGGCGCGGCGGCCGCGCAGGACAAACCGAAGGAGAAATGCTTCGGTGTTGCAGAAGCTGGCAAGAACGACTGTGCGAGCCTGTCCGGTGCCCATTCCTGCGCCGGCCAGTCGAAGGTGTCCAAGAGCATGGATGAATGGAAGTACGTCCCGAAGGGCACCTGCAAGGAGCTTGGCGGCAAGACCGCCGATGAGGTGAAACCGAAGTGAACCAGGGCGGGACGGTGGGCATCGGCCTGCGCCACGCGCACTACGGCGAACTGCTCGAGAGCCGTCCCGCGCTCGATTTCGTCGAGGTGCATTCGGAGAATTTTTTCGCCGAAGGAGGTGCGAGCCGCGCGGTGCTGGCCGATGTGAGGGCCCAGTATCCCGTGAGCTTGCACGGCGTCGGGCTGTCCCTCGGTGCCGCGGCCGGACTCGACGCATGGCACCTCGACCGCCTCGCGCGGCTCGTCGAGGCCATCGACCCCGTGCATGTTTCCGATCATGCAAGTTTCGCCCGAGCCCCGCTGCACGATGGCGGCCCGGTGGCGCATGCCAACGACCTGCTGCCCATCGCCTTCACCCATGCGTCGCTCGCCATCATGGTCTCCAACGTGGCCGAGGTGCAGGATCGCCTGCGCCGTCCTCTCCTCGTTGAAAACCTGTCGGCCTACGTGTCCTGGTCCGACCAGGAGATGGATGAACCGGCGTTCTTCAACGCACTGACCCGGCAGACCGGCTGCGGCCTGCTGCTCGACGTCAACAACCTCGTGGTCAACGCCCTCAACGACGGCCTCGAGCCGGTGCGCGCCGCATGCGACTGGATCGACCGGCTGGACGCTGCAAGCGTGGGCGAGATTCACCTCGCGGGCTACTGCGATCTCGGTGACATCGTCATCGATGACCACGGCAGCCGCGTGCATGCGTCCGTCTGGGAGGTGTACCGCCATGCCGTGCACCGCTTCGGCCCCGTGCCCACGCTGATCGAATGGGACACGGATGTGCCAGCGCTCGCCGTGCTCCTCGAAGAAGCCGGCAAGGCCGAACACATCCAGATGGGCGCACGATGACCCGCGACACCGAACAACGGCGTCAGCAGGCCTTCGTGCAACGCCTGCTGACGCCCGGCGCCTGCGCCACACCACCGGGATTGCGCCCCGAGCGGCTCGCCCGCGGGCTGGCCGCGTACGACGCCCATGCTGCCGGCGTCGCCGAACGGTCGCTTGCCGGCGCGTATCCCACGGTGCTGGCCATGCTCGGCGCTGAGCCGTTCGGTCGCCTGGCACAGGTTCTCTGGACGGCACACCCGCCCTTGCACGGCGACCTGGCTGCCTGGGGCGACGAATTGCCGCAGTTCCTCGCCGACGATGCATCGCTTGCCGAATGGCCCTATCTCGCGGACTGCGCCCGGCTGGATCGGGCGGTCGCACGGTGTGCATCCAGCGCGGATGCCGTGAGCGATCTTTCCGCGCTCGTCCGTTTGGGAGACACGGATGCGGACCGGTTGCGGCTTGACCTCGCCCCGGGGGCGACCGCGATCGACAGCCCGTACCCGGTGGTGACCCTCTGGCATGCCCATCGGGCGGATGGCGTGTCCGGACACCTGTCTGCAGCCCGTGCGGCGCTCACCGAAGGGCGCGCGGAATGCGCCTTCGTATGGCGTGCGGGATGGCGGCCTCAGGTGTCGCTCATCGACAGAGCCGCCGCGCAATTCGTGATGGCGTTGCGCGACGGCGCGTCTCTCGGCCAGGCGCTCGGCCGCGCCGGCGAGGCGTTCGCCTTCGAACCGTGGCTTGTGTCTGCACTGCGGGACGGCTGGTTGACCGGCGTCCACATGACCCAATGAACGAAGCAGGAAAACATCCATGAACATGCACTTGCTCGATCGCATCCTCATGCCTTGGCGGCTGCTGGTGCGGGGCCTCGAATGCCTGCAACCGCTTGCACAGTTGGCCGCGAGGCTCTACGTGGGACGCGTGTTTTTCCTGTCGGGGCTCACGAAGATCACCGACTGGGACACAACCCTGACCCTCTTCACCGACGACTACCATGTGCCCCTGTTGCCACCGCCATGGGCGGCCGTGATGGGCACAGGTGGAGAACTCGTGCTGCCGGTGCTGTTGGCGCTGGGCCTCGGCGGCCGCTTCGCCGCACTCGGCCTGTTCGTCGTCAACCTCATGGCCGTGGCCAGTCTCGCGGACATACCTTCCCAGGCACTGCAGCTGCACATCTTCTGGGGCAGCCTGTTGGTGGCGTTGGCGCTGTGGGGGCCCGGCGCCTGGTCCCTCGAACGCATGCTGCCCCCCTTGTCCAGGGGTTGAACCGCGAGACGTGCGCCAGGGATGCGACACTCTCGCCCCATGAAGCACCTCGTCATGATCGGAGGCGGGCTGGCGCACCTTCGCGTGCTGCATGAACTGGCCGCCTCTCCGCTGCCAGGCACCCGTGTCACCCTCGTGGCCCACGCACGCCACGTTGCGCCAGACATGCTGGCCGGCTGGATCACGCAGCGTAATTCAGACGACGACTGCTGTGTCGCCCTGGCACCTCTGGCACGGCGTGCAGGCGCCACGCTCATCGACAGCGACGCCCTGGCCCTGGACGCTGCGCACCGCCAGGTCACGCTTGCGAACGGCCACACGCTCAAGTACGACGCACTCAGCATCGATTGCCCTGCGGATCCGGACCGCGACGCCATTGCAGGCGCCCGCGAAAACGCGCTGTTCCACCGACCCATCGACCACTTCATGAAGCTCTGGGCTGCGCTGGTGGCCTTGTCCGAAGAACAGGCCTTGAGTGTGGTCGTGATCGGCGGCGAGATCCCCGCCATCGAACTGGCCCTCGCTGTGCACCAGCGCCTGGGCAAAAGGGCGCGTGTCGCCCTGGTCACGGGTGGCGGAGCGCCCGTGCCGTCCCATCCGCCGTCTTTCCAGAAGCACGTCCGCCGCGCCCTCAAGCGCGGCCAGGTCACCCTGTTCGAAGACACCTGCGATGCCATCTTCGGCAACCAGATGCTGCTCGGCCAGGGCATGCGGCTTGCGTGCGATGCCCCCCTCGTGGCGCTTGAACCCTGCCTGCCCCGTTGGGCGTTGGAAAGCGGTCTCGCGCTGGACGAGCAAAACTTTCTGCTTGCTGGAGACACCCTTCAAAGCCCGTCGCACCCTGAGGTGTTCATCGCCGGGGAGCTGGCCGTGCGTTCCGACGGCCGGCGGGCCGCGAGCGGCACACGCCTCTTCGGCAAGGCACCGCCTCTGGGACTGAACCTGCGGCGCTACCTCGCTGGCGGGGCGCTTGTCTCCTGCCGTGAACCGTCACGAGGCATGCCGCTGCTCGACGTCGGTCAAGGGCATGCGCTTGCCGCGTGGGGGAACATCACCGTCGGCGGCCGCTGGGTCGGGCGATTGAAGGACCGGGCAGACCGCCGGCGCATCCGGCGCTTGCAAGTGCCTGGGTCACAAGGGGTGCCTGTGGCCAGTGTGGTGAAAGAGGTTGACGAAACGGTCGTGTGATGGGGGTTGCCATTTGGGCGCATGGCGTGGGCGCTTTTCGCTTTTCGCTTTTCGCTTTGCGCTTTGCGCTTGGCTTGTTCTCTGGCGAGGCCGCGCCGGGTCTCGGCCCGGCAGCCGAGTCACCTTTCTGACGGCGCCAGAAAGGTGACCCAAAGAGGCGCCTGGAACACCAGCTTCCCCGCTATTTTGCTCAGGCGCTTCGGCTACGAATCCCCCGCACGCCCACTGTCTCCAGCTCCACCGTGACCGTACGAGACACGGCCGTGCTGGCCCGCTTCAGCTCGCTTCGCATCGCACCGCTGGCTCACTGGACCCGGTGGGCCCCGGCGTTCGCCGGGGTGACATTTGTTTGCGGCCCCCGCATGTGTTTGGCCCCCGTGTGTTTGCGGCCCCCCGCATGTGTTTGGCCCCCCGTGCGTTTGCGGCCCCCCGCACGTCATACCGGCGAACGCCGGTACCCACAGCCCCTGGTGGCCACGACTGCAGCCGGAGCTACAAAGACGGAGAGGCGAGCGAGCAAAGCGAGCAACGCCCCGCAGCGCGAACGACAGGAAGGCAAGCGCAGCGAAGCCGCACATCAAGCCACACGCGAGCCCGGCTCTGCCGGGCGACCCGTGGCGCCCCTTGTATGCTTTCCGTCAGTGTGAATACCCACCCGCCAAACGGCAGGTGAACATCAAGAGTTGGAGGTTTTGCAGCTCTGTGCACATCCAGTTCGCCCTACAGAGACTTTGATCTCGTCCCC
>Ga0207679_10000489_pt1 | contig 27328 bp, 25 predicted proteins | sample KBSC73metaG_FD_184320 | JGI IMG/M metagenome (GOLD analysis project Ga0207679, IMG submission 184320) | Corn rhizosphere microbial communities from Kellogg Biological Station, Michigan, USA - KBS C7-3 metaG (SPAdes) (version 2) | ecosystem: Host-associated > Plants > Roots > Rhizosphere > Soil ... | reverse complement strand
GCGCAGGCTCGCTCGGTCCGGGGAGCGGCCGCGTTGATCCGCCTCCGGGGCCTCCGCGACGACCTCGCCGACCCACGCCCGGTGGACGGGACGTTCGAGCGCATCGCCAGCGATCCCCGGTCCGACCCCTTCACCCGCACGCTTGCCCGACAGGTTCTGGCAGACCTCGACGTCGTGCAGGGTCGGGTCGAGTCGGCCCAGCGCCGCATCCGCTCGCTCGGCTACGTGCAGGAGGTGTACGTCCTCGGGGGATTCGACAACGAGGGCAAGACCGGCTGTGACACCGACGCCGGGCCCGAGAAGTCGCTCGCCCTCGACGCCTCGCTCCAGGCCAAGGGGCACGAGGCGCGCTGGCGCCGGGCGACCGCGCGCTCGCTCGACGGCGGCATCGACCTCGGTGCGATGCTTCGGCCGTCCCGGGGCGTGGTGGCGTACGTGCTCGCGCTCCTCGACGAGCGGGCGGCGCGGCGCACCGTCCTCGCCCTCGGAACCTCCGGAGGCTTCCGCCTCTGGGTGAACGGGGAGAAGGTGGCCAGCGGCGACGCGTACCACCCCGCGCGGCCCGACCAGGAGCGCGTCTCGGTGCAGCTCCGCGCCGGCGTGAACCGCGTGCTCCTCAAGGTGTGCCACGAGGACTCCGGCGTGCTCGGTGCCTACCTTCGCGACGAGTCGGCGCGCGCCCGTCCGGTCACCCCCGGCCGGCTTCCCTCTCTCCGCACGGGCCCAGCTCCGGCGGCAAGGCGGCTCCCCACGCTCTCCAGCACCCTCCAGGCGGACGTGGCTCGACGCCCGCACGACCCGCGCTTGCGAGCGGACCTCGCCCAGGTGCTCGAGGCGACGCAGGCCTTCGACTCCCGCGAGCACAGCGACGCGGTGAACGCCGATCGCGCCGCTGCCGACGCCTCCCGCACCGGCCGACCCGACGCGCGCCTCGAGCTGCTCGCGGCCCGCCTTCAGCAGGACGAGAACGTCCGCCGCCGGCACCTCGAGGCCGCGCTTGCCGCTGCTCCGGACCTGCTCGAGGCCCGGGTGCTGCTCGCTCGCGCCGAGCTTTCCCAGGGGCACCCGGAGCGGGTCCTCCCCCTGCTCCAGCCGCTGGTCAAGCGGTGGAAGGCCTTCGTCCCCGCGCAGGTGCTGCTCGCCCGCGCCGAGGACGAGCTCGGGGACCCGGTATCGGCGACCCGGCGCATCGAGGAGCTGCCACCGGCCAGCTGGCGCATCCCCGAGGCTGCGCGCGAGCGGGTTCGCGCAGCGCGGCGCCTGGATCGGACCGACGAGGCACTGGAGCGCCTGCGAGGCGTCCTCCAGGGAAGGCCCGGCGACGGCAGCAGCCTCTCGATCCTCGCCGAGATGCTCGCCGACGGGGGAGACGCCACCGCCGCCGCAGACGCCCTCCGCAGCGCCCTCCGGCTCTCGCCCACCAGCAACGACGTCCGCCTCCGGCTGGCCGAGCTCCTCGCCTCCAACGGCCGGCTCGAGGAAGGCCTCACCCTCTTCTCCGAGGCCGAGGCGCTCTGTCCCGACGACCCCGAGATCTTCGAGCGGAAGGGCCGCACCCTTCTCTACGCCGGGCGCAAGGAGCCGGCGCTCGCCGCTCTGGACCGCTCGCTGGTGCTCCGCCCGCAGAACCCTGCCCTCCGTGACGCGGTCCGGGCTCTCCGCGGGACCGACACCTCGGCCGCCACGGTGGAAGGAATCGACATCCGTCCGCTCGTCGCCGAGGCCGACAGCTACGCCGAGGATGCGGTCACGCTCGCCGACATCACCCGGGTCCGGGTGCAGCAGAGCGGACTGTCCGGCCGCTTCCACCAGCTGGCGGTCAAGGTCTACACCCGGCGCGGGGTGGACGCCTTCCGCAGCTTCCCCATCACCTACAGCCCGAGCCGGGAAGAGGTGCGCATCCTCCGCGCACGCATCACCAAGCCCGACGGCTCGCTGGTGGAGAGCTTCGGGGACACGAGCCGCAGCCTCAACGAACCCTGGGCCGGCATGTACTACGACGCCCAGGCCAAGGTGCTCAGCTTCCCCGGCCTCGCGCCAGGCGACGTGCTCGAGCTGCAGTACCGGGTCGAGGACACGGCGAGCGACAACCTCCTCTCCGACTACTGGGGCGATCTCTCCTATGTCCAGGGCGTCACTCCCAAGCTCCGCTGGGAGTACGTCGTCGACATGCCTGCCGGCCGCACGCTGTACTGGAACGAGAAGACGCTCGGAGCCGGAGTGAGCGCGCGCCGTGAGCCCACCTCCGCAGGCCGCGTGCTCTACCGATTCGGGGCCCGGCACGTCTCGCGGATCACGCCCGAGCCGGGAATGCCCGGATGGTCCGAGGTGGCGGCCACCCTCCACGTCTCGACCTACCGCACCTGGGAGGACGTGGGCCGCTACTACTGGAGCCTCATCCGCGACCAGCTGGTCCCGGACGACAGCATCCGTCGCGCCGCGGAAGGAGCGCTGGTGGGCGTCGACCGGAAGGACACCCGGGCGGTGGTCCGGGCTCTCTACGAGTACGTGGTGAAGAACACCCGCTACGTGGCGCTCGAGTTCGGCATCCACGGGTACAAGCCCTACCGCGTGGACCGGGTGCTGGCCCGCCGCTTCGGGGACTGCAAGGACAAGGCGTCGCTCCTCCACGCGCTTCTTCAAGTGGCCGGCGTCGAGAGCCGCATCGTGCTGCTCCGGATGCGGCAGCTGGGCGCCGTGCCGGCGGAGCCCGCGTCGCTGGCGGTCTTCAATCACGCCATCATCTGGGTCCCGGGGCTCGACTGGTACCTGGACGGCACCGCCGAGTTCCACGGCGCGACCGAGCTGCCCGTCCCTGATCGCCGGGCGAGCATCCTGATCGTCGAGCCGGACGGGAAGAGCCGCTTCACCGTCACGCCCGAGGCGCGGCCCGAGGACAACATCACCGACGTGCAGCTGGACCTCGCCCTCGGCCCGGGCGGCGCGGCCGAGGTGAAGGGGGAGAGCCGCGTCAGCGGAAGCGCCGCCCCCGAGTACCGGCGGAGCTACCAGTCCGCCGCCACCCGCCGCACCACCTTCGAGCAGGGATGGGCGCAGACCTTCCCCGGCCTGAGCGTGGACAAGGTATCGATCAGCGATCCCACCCGGCTGGACCAGGACGTGGCCCTGGATTACCAGCTGAGCATCCCCCGCTACGCAGAGGTGGGGGGCGACACGCTGCGCTTCCTTCCGTTCGGCAGCCGCCGTGGCTACGTCGAGACCTACGCCGGTCTGGCGGAGCGCCGCGGCGACCTGGTTCTCGACGGACCGAGCGTGAGCCGCTTCACCTTCCGTTATCGCCTTCCTCAGGGATGGAGCGTGGACGCGCTCCCGCCCGACGTGACCACCGAGAGCGGGTTCGGCAAGCTCCATCTCACCTACGCCGTCGAGCAGGGCATGCTGGTCTGCCGCGGCGAGCTGGTCTTCACCCGGGACCGCATCTCGGCGAACGAGTACCCGGCCTTCCGCGCCTTCGTCGCCGGAGTGGACCAGGCCTTCTCGCGCAAGGTGATGGTCCGCGCGCCCCGCGCGACGTCCGCGCCCCAGCGCGCCGATCGGCCGTCGGCGCCTGCAGTCGCTCCCGTCGCCCTCGCCACTGACGCCGAGACCACTTGGGTCGACCGGATGATCGCGACGCAATCGCGGGCGAGGCCTAGGAGCGACGACGGAGCGTGGCCTTTGTCACGTGACGGAGGAGCGACGGCGGGATCGGACGCGAGGGCAAGCGAGGGACGGATCGATCCAGGTGGTTTCGGCGTTCGCCCATGACCCCCGTGCCCGAGGCCCCGCTGCGGATCACCGTCGCGGTCTGCGCCTACGTGCTGCTGGTGGTGTGGGTGACGTTGCGGGGGCTGGACATCGGGCTTCGCCGATCGGGCTGCGCGGCGCCCATCCGCCGCAGTCTTTTGGTGCGCATCGGGGCCCTGCTCGGGACGTGGTTCCTCGCGGTGACCGCTGCGGCGGTGGCGGGAGCCTGGCTGGATCTCGAAGCTCCCCGTGCCCTCGGATACCTCGTCCCGGCGCTCGCCCTGTCGCTGGTCCTCTGGCGCGCGGGCTGGCTGCGCGCCGCGGTGCAGGCGCTCTCGCCCTCGGCGATTCCCTGGCTGCAGACCCTGCGCATCGGCGGCGGGTTGACGCTCTTCGCCGCCTGGGCCTCCGGGTTCGCACCCTGGAGCTGGGCCGCCACGGCAGGCGCAGGAGACATCCTGGTGGGGCTCGGCGCGGCCGCGGTGGCGGCTCTTCTCGGAACCGGGCTCGCCTGGTCACGAACCGCGGCGATCGCCTGGAACGTCTTCGGGCTGGTGGACATCGCCCACACGCTGGTGCGGGGGCTGCTCGCCGCTCCGGGACCGCAGCAGCGCATCTTCGAGACCCCGCCCAACCTGGTCCCGATGGTGTTCCCCTTCATCTATCTGCCGGCGTTCATCGTCCCGCTCACGATTCTCCTGCACATCCTCTCGCTGCAGCAGCTGGGGAGAATAGGGTCACCAGGGGGAGGCTCGCGGTAGGAGCACTCTCACTCGGTGCGCATCGCCTCGACAGGATCGAGCCGGGCGGCGCGCGCAGCGGGGTAGATGCCGAAGAGGAGCCCCACCCCCGAGCTCATCGCGAGGGAGAGAGCCACGGCCCAGGTCGGGACCGAGGTAGGGAAGTTGAAGGCCCAGCGGGCGAGGAAGGCCACCGCCGCGCCCACCATCACGCCGAGCACCCCTCCGAAGAGCGAGAGCATGATCGCCTCGGTGGCGAACTGGCCGAGGATGCGGTGCCGCTTCGCTCCCAACGCCTTCCGCACGCCGATCTCCTGGGTCCGCTCGGTCACCGAGACCAGCATGATGTTCAGGATGCCGATCCCTCCGACGATGAGGGAGAGCAGGCACACCCCGAAGCTGGCCGCGGTCACCACCGAGGAGATGTTGTTGAAGGCCTGCGTGGCGGACTCGTTGGAGAAGATGAAGAAGTCGTCCTCCTGCTCCGGCTTGAGATTGTGCCGCCGCCGCATGAGCTGGCGGACCTCCTCCATCGCGCGCGGCAGGAGCTCGGTCGAGGCAGCCTGCATGCTGATGTTCAGCGAGCGCTTCTTCCCCCACAGCGGGAAGAAGGCGTTGATGGGGATGACCACCACGTCATCCTGCTGGAACCCGCCGACGAAGGCGCCCTTGCGCTTGATGATCCCGATCACCCGGAACGGCCGGGTGCGGATCCGCACCTCCTGACCGAGGGGATCCACCCCGGGGAAGAGGACGTCGGCCACGTTGGAGCCCAGCACCACCAGCCGCTCGCCGTCCGCGACCTCCTGGACGTTGAACGCCCGTCCGAAGGCGATGTCCATTGCGTTGGTGAGGAAGAAGTCTGCGGTCCCCCCGGCCACCTGGATGTTCGGCCGGGTCTCGTAGCGGTCGGTGGAGATCTTCACGCCGAAGTCCCAGGCTTCGCCGGTGGTGGCGATGACGTCGGGCAGCCGCCGCTCGATGTCGTCCCGGTCCTCGATGGTGAGGTTCGGGCGCTTGGAGAGCCGGTCGAAGTCGAAGTTACCGAAACCGTTGGGGAATTTCTGGATCTGGAACCCGTTGGAGCCCAGGCCGGTCAGGTCCTCGTCCACCTTGTTCCGGAGCCCCTCCAGCAGGGCCATCATCGCCACCACGGTGGCCGCGCCGATGACGATGCCCAGCAAGGTCAGCAGCGAGCGGAGCCGGTGCCCCCAGAACGTGGAGAAGGCCAGCCGGAAGTTGTCGGTCAGCGCGCGCACCCACAGTTCCTGACGGCCCGCCATGGGGGCCATTGCAGCAGATCCCTGCACCGGGCAGCCAGTCGGCCGTCCCGGGGCCCGGGGTGGACGGCCTCGGCCGGCGTGCCCAGGTTCGATTTCCAACCTGATCAACCCGACCGCCCATCTGTGGGTTTCCTGGCGGTGCACGCGGAGAGGAGCGTTCCAGTGGAGGCGACGAAGCTGTTGAAGCAGCAGCACGACGAGGTGAAGGAGCTCTTCAAGCGGTTCGAGGCGTCGGAGGAGGACTCCGAGAAGCAGGAGCTCTTCGAGCAGATCGCCGACGACTTCGCCGCCCACGGCGAGATCGAGGAGAAGATCTTCTACCCGGCGGTCTACGTCGGTGACCTCAAGGAGAAGCTCCAGGAGGCGGTCGAGGAGCACCTCGCCGCCAAGCGCGTGGTCGCCGATCTGCTGGAGATGGAGCCTGCCGACGAGCAGTTCGACCCGAAGATGAAGGTGCTCAAGGAGCTGATCGAGCACCATGTCGAGGAGGAGGAGGGAGAGCTCTTCCCCCTGGTCCGTCAGGGCTTCGCCCGTGAGGAGCTGGAGACGATTGGCGAGCAGATGGACCAGATGTTCAAGCAGCTCAAGGAAGACGAGCCCCGGGAAAAGATCCCGGCCCAGACGGACCAAGCGCCACCGCTCGGTTGAGCCGCGGAGCGGCGCTGGCCGCTGCGGCTCGATGAGCGGGCGGATGGGGCGCGCGCAAGACGGGGTCGAGTCGGGACCCGTCCGATGAAGGCGCGAGCGTGGGGTTCATCCGGCTGCCGCCGCGGCCGGGCCTCCGGTCACGCGCCGACCGGCACCGAGGTGGGGGTGGTCTCTGCCGGAGCCCAGCGCTGGAGGGGATAGCCCTCGCTCACCCAGCCGGCGTAGCCGCCTTCCAGCGGCCGGACCCGGTCGATGCCTCGTCGCTTCAACCTGAGCGCCACCCGGGCGCTCGTCCACTCGTTGGGTCAACTACAGAAGAGCACGACCTCCCGGCCCCGGCCGATCTCCCGGTGCCGGCGATCGAGCTCGTCGGGGGAGATGTGCAGTGCGCCGGGGAGCGTGGTCCCCGACTCCTCGATCTCCCCGCGGTGGCGGAGGTCCACCACCACCAGGTCGTCACCGGCGTCCAGCCGTCGCTTCAGCTCACGCGCCGACAGGCGATCCACCCGCAGCTGGGTCCGGAACCGCAGTCGCTGCAGGAGCTTGTACGCGAGGTACAGCGCCAGCGCTCCGGCCAGGAAGCCCGCGGCCGAGCCGGCGTATGCCGTGAGAAGCGCGAGCACGCGGAAGAAGGGCGCTCCGGCCAGCCATCCCAGGCCGACGTAGGTCGTGGCCCAGAGAAGGTCGCCGGTCCCGTCCAGCAGGAGGAAGCGCCGAAAGCGCATCCCGGATTCGCCGGCCAGCGGAGGGGCCAGCGTGGTCAGTCCGGGGATGAACGGCGCGATGATCAGCGCGCGGGGACCGTAACGGGTGAACGCATTCTCGGTGCGTTGCACGCAGATGTCCGGCTCCAGCGAGAGCCGGCAGATCAGCCGGAGCACGCGGCTCCCCCAGCGCCGGCCGGCGAAGAACCACCCGGAGTGACCCAGGGACGCGGCCACGGTGGCCAGGGCGATGGGGAGAGCGACCGTGCCGTGCCCCAGCCGGGCCAGCGCACCCGCCGCGATCAGCCAGGGCGTGGAGGGGATGGGCGCTCCGGCCTGCTGGAAGAGCACGCTGGCGAAGACCAGCATCGGTCCGTAGGCCTGCAGGAACTCGATGCTCGCGTTCACGACGGATGGACCTCCAGGGCGCTCTGCCCGGCACGGTCCGCCGGGCCACGCCGCTGTGTAGCGGCACCGACTCCCCACCGCTACGGTGTCGAGGGGAGGAACCGGTCCTTGCCGGCGTTCCGGGGGTCAGTTGGGCCGGGCCGCAGCGGGCTGGGCGACCAGATGAACCACCTCGTCCACCCGGACCGGCAGCTTCCCGCCCTTGCGCTTCAGGGCGAGCGACAGCTTGCGGTGGTCCGCCCGCGTCAGGCGCCGGTCCAGGACCACGTCGACCATGTAGTCGAGCGTGTCCGCGTCCAGCACCATCCCGACGCTGAACAGCATGAGCTCGTCAGGGTCCAGGTAGGCCGACATGGCACCGCCCTGCCAATGCAAGGGCGGATCCGGGCCGTCGGCAGCTCCAGGGAAGCACCCCCCGCCACGGCCTGTTAGTGCTGCCAACCGTGCTTGCTGCCTGGCTCCTTTCGCTCACCGTGGCCTCCGCTCCGGCGCCGACGCCCACCGCCAGTGGAGCGCTCTCCGAGGGCAAGCCCAGGGTGCGGGCGACCCTCGTCTCGGATGTGACCCAGGTGGAGCCGGGCGGCACGTTCCGGCTCGGCGTCCAGCTGCAGATGGCCCGCGGGTGGTACGTGTACTGGAGGAATCCGGGCGAGGCCGGGCTCGCCACCGAGGTCGTGTGGGATGTGCCGCGCGTCACGGTGGGCCCGCTGAGCTGGCCCGCGCCGGAGGTGCACCGGAGCCCCGACGGCTCGATCACCAGCTACGGGTATGGCGGCGAGGTGGTCCTCTTCGCGAGCGCCCGCGCTCAGCCTGACGTGAAAGCACCGCTGACCGTGGTGGCCACGACGGAGCTGCTCGTCTGCGAGGTGCAGTGCATCCCCGCCCGCCTCGAGCTCACCCGGGTGCTGGGAGTCGGTCCCCGGCAGGGCGATGCCGCGGGGTCGGCCGCGCTCGACGCGTCGGCGCACCGCGTTCCCCGCCCACCCGCCACGGCAGGGCTCCGGGTGACGGTCCGACGCACCACGTCCTTCGTCCCCGGCCAGCCCTTCGAAGGTGAGCTGACGGTGGAGCGCACCGACGGGAGCCCCGAGCCACTCGTCCGGGCCGATGCGTTCGTCCCCGAGCGCCTGCCGGGAATCCTCACGGTCCTGGCGATTCCCGACGGGAACGGACGGCTCCGGCTCTGGGGAAAGGCCACGCCCGACCCGTCCACGACTCCGCCGCGCATCGCCGGCGTCGTCGCCCTGGCGAGCGGGGGCGCGGTGGAGGTGAGCGCGCCGTTCGAGCTCCCGCCCGGGCTGGCTCCGCACTCGGCCGCCACGCAGCCGCCCCGTCCTGAGCGGACGCCGGGACTGCCGTGGATGCTGCTGCTCGCCTTCCTCGGAGGCGTGCTCCTCAACGCGATGCCCTGCGTCTTCCCGGTCCTCGCTCTCAAGGCCTACGGCTTCGCCCGCACCGTCCACGCCGACAATGGCTCGGTCCGGGCGCACGCCCTGGCCTACACCGGCGGCATCCTCGCCTCGCTCCTCGCGCTCGCCGGGGCCGTGCTGGCTCTCCGGGCCGCAGGCCACGCGGTGGGCTGGGGCTTCCAGTTCCAGGAACCGCTCTTCGTCGCCGTCCTCTGCGGCGTGGTGCTCCTCTTCGCCTTGAACCTGCTCGGCGTCTTCGAGCTCACCCCGCCCAGCCATGGGACCGAATCGCTGGTCGCCGCGGTCGACCACACCCATGGCCCGCTGCGCAGCGTGGGCGAGGGTGTCCTGGCAGTGGTGCTCGCCACTCCTTGCTCGGCACCGCTGCTGGGCACGGCGGTGGGATTCGCCTTCGCCGCCAGCGCGCCCGTGGTGCTCGCCGTCTTCGCTGCGGTGGGACTCGGGCTGGCAGCTCCCTTCTGCGCCCTGGTGCTCGTACCCGGCCTCCGCACCCGGCTGCCGCGCCCCGGAGCGTGGATGGAGCGCGGGAAGCAGCTGCTCGGCTTCGCCCTGCTCGGCACCGGAGTGTGGCTGGTGGGGATCCTCGGCTCGCTCGCCGGGGTGGACGGGATGGTCCGACTGCTCGCGTTCCTGGTGGTGGTGGCGCTCGCCGCCTGGTCCTGGGGCGCCTGGCGCCGCAGCCCGGTGCTGGTGGGCGGGCTGGTGCTGGTGCTGGTTGCCGGATGGGGGACGCTGCGCTTCACGACGGCGCCTGCGGCAATGGCCGGGCGCGAGGCCTGGAGCGACGAGGCGGTGGCCCGGATCCTCGCCCAGGGCCGCCCGGTGCTGGTGGACTTCACCGCCGACTGGTGCCTGAGCTGCAAGTTCAACGAGCGAACGGTGCTCGCCGCCGAGCAGGTGCAGTCGGCGCTGGCCCGCACCCGCACTCAGCTCCTGGTCGCGGACTGGACACGCCGCGACCCGGCGATCGCCCGGCGTCTCGCCGCTCACGGCCGGGCCGGCGTTCCGATGTACCTCGTCTATTCCCCAGCGCGCCCGGATCAGCCCGAGGTCTTGCCCGAGCTCCTCACGCTGGACACCGTGGTCTCGGCGCTGGAGCGAGCCGTTGCCGCTCCCGGCGAGCTGGGACTCTCTTCCCCTCCGAGGTGATCACCGCCATGACGCTCCTCCGATCCGCCGTTCTCTGTGCCACGCTCCTCCTCTCCGCCCCGGCGCTCGCGGCCGAGGTGGGCCAGCCCGCTCCGGCCTTCGACCTCAAGGACGAGGTGGGGGTCTCGCACGCCCTGGACCAGTACCGCGGCAAGATCGTCATCCTCGAGTGGACCAACCCCGAGTGCCCGTTCGTCCAGCGCCACTATGGCGGCAAGACGATGCAGCGGACGCTGGCCTCGTTCGCCGGAAAGAAGGTGGTCTGGCTGGCGGTGGACTCCACCAGCCACAACACTCCAGCGAAATCGAAAGCCTGGAAAGCGGAGCAGGGATTCCCCTACCCCGTGCTCCAGGACCAGAGCGGCGAGGTAGGCCAGGCCTACGGAGCGAAGACCACGCCGCACATGTTCATCATCGACGAGAAGGGCGTCCTCCGGTACGCCGGAGGGATCGACGACGACCCGCGTGGACGCAGCGCCACCCCGACGAACTACGTGGAGAAGGCGGTGAACGCGCTGGTGACCGGGAAGGCGGTCTCGCCAAGCACCAGCGACCCGTACGGCTGCAGCGTCAAGTACGGGAAGAGCAGCTGACAGCAGAAATCGATTGGGCTGACCGATCCCTGCTGTGAGGACGCCGAGGTCAGACTCCGGCTAGAGTGGCTCTCAGGCCGGGGACAGGGGAGAGAAGGTCCGGCTTCTCTCCCGGCGGCCAGAGGGGACGCTGTCTGCCGATGAGAGTGGGCCTTTCGGGGGCGACGCTGATGCTGTGCCTCGTCGCCTCACCGGGTTCCGCCGAGGAGCTCCCGACCCGCTTCGAGGCCGCGGTGCGCACGGCGGTCGGCATTCCGATCGGGAACGCGACGGGCGAGACCACCCGGACGCCCGGCGGAACCCCCCTGGCCGACCTGGTGTCCTGGACCGTCCCCCTCGAGCTGGAACTGGGGGCGCGCATCGGACCGGCGTTCGTCGGCGGCTACGTGTCCTACGCCTTCGGGAAGGCGGGTAGCGCGCTGGAGACCGGGACCGGGCGTTCCGTGAACAACGTGCGCTTCGGCTTCGAGGTCCTGTGGCATCTCGCGGCGGATCGTCCTGTGGATCCATGGCTCGGGCTCGGCGTGGGGTACGAATGGTTGAACCTGAGCATCACCACCCCGGATGGGACGATCACCGGAACCGTTCGCGGATTCGAGTGGGCGAATCTCCAGCTGGGCATCGATTTCACGCTCGGCCGGACCTTCCGGGTGGGACCATTCGTCCGCGGTCGCATCGGGCAGTACGACAGCGGAAGCCTGGGACTCATCAATCAACAGGGTGGTGAGGTGACAGGCAGCGGCGATATCCAGAGCAAGACGATTCATACCTGGATCGACGTGGGACTGCGTTTTGCGTTCCTGCTGTGACAAGCGTTGACGGCCGTTTACACGGGTCGAGTGGGTCGAGAGGTACGCGAGTAAGGTCGAAGGTCTTCGTTGACCCATCGCCTGGAGGCGAAACACCTGGATTCTGGTGGTTCATTGCTGGCGTGACATCTGCAAACAGGGGTCTGCAAGATGGCCAGGTCAGGACAGCGAAGACGGTGTCAGGTTCCCCAGTGCGGGCGTCGGGTCCATAGCCGCGGATACTGTGCCAGCCACTACCGTCAGCTGCTCCGCGGCCGAACCCCCACCCGCCCCATTCGGCCTCGCGGCAATGGCGAGAAACCGGTTCTTGCAGTCAGGCTTCCCGCGCCGCTCATTTCGGCCATGGACCGCAAGCTGCGCCGGTCCGGTCTGAGCCGTGCCGAGCTGCTGGAGAAGCTAGTGCACGGCTGGGTGAAGCGAGCCTGACCGGCTAGACCTCGAACGCCTCCACCTGTCGACCGTCCACGTCGGTGAAGCCGTACTCGCGTGCGAGATCGGCCACCCGGAGCACCTCTCCCGTCCGCTCCAGGACCCGGGTGTCCGCCGCGAGCGCCACCACCGCACGACCGAGGTAGCGGGGTGACTCGGTCCTCGACAGCGCGGGGCGCTCGCGCCAGTGCGCCTCGTCGGTCCGGTGCCCGGCCAGGATGAGCTCGGTCCTCATCCATCCGGGGGAGACCGCGACCGAGGCGATGCCATGCGAGCGCAGCTCCTCCGCCATCCCGAAGGCGAGCCGGTTCATCGCCGACTTGGCGAGGTCGTAGAGCAGGTTTCCCCGGAGATAGCGACCGCGGTCCCAGAAGGTGGTGGTGACCACGAGTCCGGCGCGACGACGGAGCATCGAGGGAACCGCGGCCCGGCTGGCGAGCAGATGGTTGCGCACGCCCCGGTCGAGCATCGCCTCCCATTGTTCGAGGGGCTGCTCCCAGAAGGGCGAGTCGAACACTCCGGTGAACGCCTCGTGCCCACCCCAGGCGTTGTTGACCAGGAGGTCCAGCCGCCCCTCCTCCTTCTCCACCCGGGCGAAGAGCCGCTCCACGTCCGCGGCATCGGTGTGATCGCAGCGGACCGCGACGCCTCGGCCGCCCTCGCGGGTGACCTCCTCGGCGGTGTCCTCGATCGTCCCCGGCATGCGGGAGAGCCTGGAGAGCTCGAGGATCCGTGCGTAGGACGTCGCGGGTTGCGCCCGGGTGCTGCGCCCGGTGACGTAGACCGTCGCCCCGGCCGCTCCGAGCTCGACCGCGATTCCCTTTCCGGCGCCCCGGCTCGCGCCAGTCACCACCGCGACGCGACCACTCAGCGGGCGTTCGACGGCACCCATGACGGCCTCAGCGCTTCCGGCGGGCGAGCGTCAGCCCGTCGCCCACGGTGAGCACCACCGCGTCCACCCGGGCATCGTCGCGAATCTTGACGTTCAGGGCCCGGAGCGCGGCCGTGTCCGCGTCGGTCACCGCCGGGTCCGCCACCCTTCCCGACCAGAGGACGTTGTCGATGGCGATGATCCCTCCGGGGCGCACGAGCTGCAGGCACGCCTCGTAGTAGGCGTCGTAGCCGGTCTTGTCGGCATCGATGAAGGCCAGGTCCTGACTCCCTGCCCCCTCCGCCGCCAGCAGGCGCGCGAGGGTCTCCCTGGCCGGCCCGAGGCGCAGGTCGATGCGATCCGCCACCCCGGCCTCCTTCCAGTAGCGCCGGGCAACGGAGGTGTACTCCTCGCTGATGTCGCAGCAGACGATCCGCCCGCCGGGCGGCAGCGCCATCGCCATCGCCAGCGCGCTGTAGCCGGTGAAGGTGCCCACCTCCACCAGGCGGCGCGCGTCGAGGATCCGGACCAGCAGCCCGAGGAAGAGGCCCTGATCCGGACCGATCTGCATCGAGGAGCGCGGATGCGCCTGCGTCTCCTTCCGCAATCGTTCCTGCACCTCGGTGCGTGGTGAGAGGACGTCGAACAGGTACCGCTCGAGAGGCTCGGGAAGGAAGGTCCGGGACATGGCGCGCGATGAACCTTGCGCGACCTCACCACCCGGGAACAAGCTGCCTTCTGGCTGCTGCTTCGTGAGCAAGACACCCGCCAGCGACGTGGATCTCAACCGGGTCGCGGTCTTCCTCCGGGTCGTGGAGCTGCAGAGCTTCACCGCCGCGGCCGACGTGCTGGGTCTGCCCAAGTCGAGCGTGAGCCGGAGCGTGGCCCGGCTGGAAGAATCCCTCGGCGTGCAGCTGCTGCAGCGCACCACCCGCGCCATCCAGCTCACCGAGGCCGGCCGGCTCTACTTCGAGCAGGCATCACGGGCGCTGTCCGAGCTGGAGCAGGCGCACGAGGCGCTCTCCCGGCTCGACGCCAAGCCGCAGGGACCGGTCCGCATCACCGCCCCCCCGGATCTCGGGGCACAGGTGCTGGCGCCGCTGGCGGTCCGGTTCGTGCGCCGGATGCCGGGCATCACCCTCGAGTTCATCCTCACCGGCCGGCTGGTGAACCTGGTCGAGGAGGGCGTGGATCTGGCGGTGCGGGCGGGCCCGATGCGCGACAGCTCCCTCATCTCCCGGCGGGTGAGCGGGCTCGAGGCCTGGATCTTCGCCAGCCGGGCCTATCTCGACGCGCGGGGGACGCCCACGTCGATCCAGGATCTCCCCGGTCACGACTGCGTGCTCTTCCGGCCCCGCCGCGGGCAGTCCGAGTGGACGCTGATCGGGCCTCGGGGCAAGGAGCGGGTGACGGTGCGCGGGCCCGTCTCCGGGGACGACTTCTCCTTCCTCCGCGAGACGGTGCTCGCCGGGGCGGGCATCGGGCTTCTGCCGGCGCTGCAATGCGAGCAGGACGTGGCGCAGGGCCGGCTGGTCCGTCTCCTCTCTCCCTACACCGGTCCGTCGGCGCCGCTGCACGTGGTGTGGCCTGCGTCGCGCCACGTGCCGAAGCGGGTGTTGCTGGTCCGCGAGTGGCTGGTGAAATCCCTGGGGGAGATCGAGCCGACGTCCGGGCAGCGAGACGGGTGAGAGAACAGCATCGAAGGTGCGCGCCACACCTCCTGGGGTGGTTCTGTCCCGCGACGCATGTTCACTCTTGTCAGAGAAATCCGTTGCCACCCTAAGCTGGGGCCATGGAGCAGACGGAGGAACCGCGGACGCTCCTGGTCGTGGACGCGAGCTTCGACCTGGGCAACGCGCTGGCCGTTTCGGCGATGGAGCACGGCTGGGAGCCGTTCCTCGCCGGCAACTCCGAGGCCGCGCTGAGCATCCTGCCGGGCATCCTCGGAGAGGTGCTCGTCCTCGTCGACCTCACCTCTGCGGTGAGCGGGGGACTGGCGCTGGTCCTGAACCTCCGCCGCAATCCACCGCCGCCCAACGTGCGGGTGGTGGTGATGGTCGGCGACCAGCCCATCCCGGAGGCGGTGAAGCGCGCCCCGTTCGTGGTGGGCGCCATCCGCCGCCCCCGCCACCCGGAGGAGGCCGGCGCGCTCGCTCGCTCGCTCTTCGGCTCGCCGGAGCTCACCCACCCGATCTGAGGCGAAACCTCCGGCGCCTCACCGGGCGCGACTCAGTTGTCGAGTGCGCCGGCGAGGATCCAGGACTCGATCGTCACCAGCTCTCCGGCGGAAAGCGCCCCCGCGCCCTCTGGCATCCTCGTCCCGCAGCTGGTCCCGAGCAGCTTGTTCATGAGACCGGAGCTGCCTGGCTGATAGGGCACTACGCGTGTCGCGGGGCTGCAGGAAGGAGCTACCATTGCGACGTTCACGAGGGCGGCGTTCACGGCTCCCGTGAGGTCGAGCTGCCCCTTGGCCTGGGTGGCGTCGTGACAGGGCATGCACTCCGAGTTCCAGATGGCGCGGATGTCGTTCGCGTAGGACGGCGTGGTCACCGTCAGCGTCGTGAGCTGTCGCACCACGGGCGGGTTGTGCCCGTCGGAGACGGTGACCTGGAAGCTGAACGGTAGCGAGGTCACGCCCAGCGGCGGCGAGATCCAGGTGGTGGACACGGTGGAGCTGCTCCCGAACGTCCCCTGCTGGCTGGGTGCGGTCTGCTCCCAAGCGATGGTGAGGGGATCCCCGTCCGGGTCGCTGGCGGTGATGGAGAGGGTGACCGTCTCCCCGGCCACCGGCATCGAGGGGGACACCGTGATGCTCGCCGACACGTTGGGCGGCCGATTCACCGTGAGGTGAGTCACCGTGACCTGGCAGGTCGGCGAGGCGGATCCTCCCTGACCGTCGTTGACGCTCACCTGGAAGGTGAAGACGGTGTCCTGGGGGACGGCGGGCGCGGTCCAGACCGGGTTGCGCACCGTGCGCGAGCTGAAGCTTCCCTGCGGGCTGGCCGGCGAGGTCTGCGTCCAGGCGTAGCTCAGGGTATCTCCGTCGGGATCGTCCGCGGTGACGGAGAGCAGCGTCGACCCGCTTTCGGTGATGGGCGTCGCGGTGGGCGCCGGAGGGACCGTGATCTCGGGCGGATGATTCTCCGGGTCCGGCCCCCCCGTCGTCCCGCCCGGGCCAGTGATGGTCCCCGTGCCGCAGGCCAGGGCCAACAGGGCGAGTGCCCGTGCAAGTCGGCGCGCGTCCAAGACTCCGGGCATGGTGGCATCGCCTGCGGCGTGGGGGGAACGTGCGCGCAGGTCCCACCGCTTTGCACGGAGTCCGTTGCCGGTTCGCGCCGTGGTGCTACCTTGACCCACGTGACCGAGACCCCCCCTCGACGTATTGCCGGATTGACCGAGCCCGTGGTGCAACCCCTGGGGCGGGTGCCGATCCGCCTGCGCGAGAGCTCGGTGACGCTCTCCGCCTGGCGCATGGACGTCGGCGCCTCCGAGGGCTCGGGAACGCTCGTCCGGGTGGAGACGCCCGGAGGATCGCTCTTCCGCGGTGAGGGCTGGTTCCTCGGCTGGAGCCAGGACGCGATGTCGAGCGCCTGGACCGAGCTGCTGCCTCCCGCACCGGACGATCCGGTCGGCCTTCCGCAGCTGGGCTAGAGCCCTGCCAGACCCGGCTCGAGCCGCACGTAGCCGTGCTCGATGGCCCACAGGTCGAGCGAGAGCGAGCGCAGCTCGTCCACCTCCGGCACGGCCCGTCCATCGAGCGTGAGGTCCACCGACTTCACGTAGCGCTGGCAGGTCTCGCAGGCCTCCACCCGCGCCGCGGGGAACGCCTCGCTCTGCCAGCCTGGTAGCCGCTGGGGGTCGGTCTCGCCGCAGCTCGGGCAGCAGATCCGGTTGGTCTGCCACTCCGTTCCGCACAGCCCGCATCCCAGGAAGCGGGCGGCGCCATCGGAGCTGGCCATCGAGCGGCGGAAGGAGATGCTCGGCGGCGCGCCACAGGCGGGACATCGCCCGCTGCCCGGTTCGCGAGGGCGATCCAGCTCGACTCCCGCATGCACCAGCGCCTCGGCGTAGGGCCGGAGGACCGCGTGGGAGAGGAAGTCCAGCCGCTCCTCGGGCCCGCCCCGCCAGGCAGTCCGCAGCCGGGCACCGAAGAGTTCCGGGGGCTCGGCAGCGCGGCTCGCAGCTCCATCGCGGAGCGCCGCCGGCCCCGACTCCACCAGGAAGCGCAGCACCGAACGCAGGGCTGTCTCCAGGCGCGGGAGATCCCGTTCGAGGGTGCCGCTCAGGGCGCGGCGCTCATGCTCCTCGAGCACCCCGGAGGCGGCGCGAGCCTGGGCCCGGAACAGACCCGCGGCGAAGCGCAACGGCTCCGCGCCGGAGGAGGGCGTCTCTGCCAGGGCCTCCGCCCGGGCCGCCCGCTGCTCGAAGCGAGTCTGGAGACGGTCAGCGGCGTCGGTCACCGGTCACTTCGCGGTACCAGCCGGGATGGTGCAGGCGAGCCCACGCCTTGGTCACGGTGCCCTTCACCATTCCAGTGAACGTTCCTGGCTCGGCGATGGACAGGTAGATGTGCCCGAGGATCAGGAGGAAGAAGAGGATGAAGGTCACGTCGTGCAGCACCCACGACCCCTCGCGGAACGGGGCGGAGAAGAACTCGGGCCACCACAGGACCACTCCCGTCGCCAAGAGCGCGAGGGCGGCCAGGCTGCTCAGCCAGAACAGCGCCTTCTGGCCCCCGTTGAACTTCCCCACCTCGTCGTCGTGGTACTGCCAGCGCATGTAGGCGACGAAGTTCTTCAGCTTCGTGAACCGCTTGTCGGCCTCGGTCATCCGCATCTCGCCTGCCCAGTGGACGAACTGCAGAAGGGCGAAGACGGAGAAGGCCACGCCCGTCCACGGATGGAGCCAGCGAACGACGTGCAGCCCGCCGAAGAGCGTCGCCAGCCATCCGAAGATGGGGGTCCAGATGGGCAGCCCGGTGAAGAGGGCGAGGAAGAAGGTCAGGGCCACCCCCCAGTGCACCACCCGGGTGTAGTAGCGGAAACGGACCACTTCCTCTCCGACGACCAGGTCCTCCCGTGCCTGGGCGGCGAGGATCCCCGGATCGGCGCTGGAGTGGGCAGGGACGGCGCGCAGTGACTCGGCCATGTCGTCTCTCCTCGCTGTTCAGGCCATGGGGGGTGGGGGTGAGGACGGCGGATCCTTGGGAGTCACCCGCGGGCCGAACCGGAGGTAGTGACCGACCAGTCCCACCACCACCGCCCCGAGGCCGATGAGCCCCAGCGGCCGCAGGTAGCTCTTCACGAACCGGACCGACTTGGGGACGGTCGGGTCCTTGGGCAGACCGTAGAGCTCCGGCTTGTCGCCGTACTTGAGGACGGTGAGCACCCCGGTGCCGCCGACGCCCGCTGGATCGTAGAGCGCCGCGGCGGCGTACCCCTCGGCCTTGAGCTGATTCACCCGCTCGTTGCCCAGGGCCTTCATGTTCGCCTTGCTGCCGAAGTGCAGGCAGCCGGTGGGACAGGCCTTCACGCACGCCGGCTCCAGGCTTGCCGTCGTCCGGTCCACGCAGAGCGTGCACTTGGACATCTTCCCGGTCTTCTCCGAGAAGCGCGGCACGTCGAACGGACAGCCGGTCTCGCACAGACGGCAGCCGATGCACAGATCCGGGTTCACGTCGACGATGCCGTTGGAGTACTGGACGATCGCCCCGGGAGCCGGGCAGGCCTTGAGGCAGCCCGGATCCGCGCAGTGCATGCACTGGTCCTTGCGCATCAACCAGCTGAAGTTCCCGTCCACCTCCGTCTCGGTGAACTTGATGAGGTTCCAGAAGTTGGCGTGGAGCGTGGGGAGGGTCTGGTAGCTACCCTCCTGGACCGTCCTGGCGTTGGGGAGGTCGTTCCACTCCTGGCAGGCCACCTCGCACGCCTTGCAGCCGATGCAGGTGGTGGTGTCGATGAGCTTGGCGACGTTGGGCATCGTCCGCTGCCCGGAGATGGTGCCCCGGAGCGACGCCGACGACTGGATGACCTCGAGCCCGGGAATTGCCATGGCTAGGCCCTCCCCTCGGGCTTCTTCGCCGGTTCGCCCTGGTCACCCGCCTTCGACTTTTCCCCGGTGTCGGCCTTCTCCAGCTGAACCTGGAAGGCCTTGTACTCGGGGGTCCAGGTGTTGGGGTCGACCGCCCAGGAGGTGACCAAGTTCGCCAGCGGGCCGGCGTGATTGGGGTCGCCGCTGAATCCCCAGTGGATGGGGAAGCCGATCTGCCAGACGCGTTTCCCGTCGAGGTCGAAGTGGGGCATACGGCGGGTCACCATCGCCGGGCCGGTGATCGTCGCCCGGGCGGAGCTGATCCGCACCATGTCTCCGTTCTTGATTCCTTTCTCCTTGGCCAGCCCCTCGGGGATCTCGAAGAAGATGCCCGGCTGGACCTGGTTGAGCCGTCCGCCGACCTGGTGCTTGGTCCAGTAGTGGAAGTGCTCGGTGAGCCGGTAGGTGGTGCAGACGATCGGATACTCCGACGCCTTCCCCCACGGGTCCTTGTCACTGTTGAAGCGCTTCACCACCGGGTTGCTGCTCACCTTGGGATGGAGGGCGTTCTCCACCGGGGCCTCCACCGGCTCGTAGTGCTCGGGGAAGGGCCCGTCGTTGAGGACCGGGGCAAACAGCCGGCCCACGCCCTCCGGCAGCATGATGAAGGCGCCGAACTGGCCGGGCGGACTGTCGGGCTTGATGTCCGGCACGTCCCCCACCCATTTCTCGCCGTTCCACTGGATGCCCGCCCGCTTGGGATCCCATGGCTTGCCCTGGGCGTCGGCGGAGGCGCGGTTGTACATGATGCGGCGATTGGCCGGCCAGCTGAACGCCCACTGATGGAACATTCCCAGGCCGAGTGGATCGGCGTTGTTCCTTCGCTGGGTGAGGTTGCCTGCCTCGGTGTAACAGCCGGAGTGCAGCCAGTTGCCGCACATGGTGCTTCCGTCGTCGCGGAGCTGTCCGAACCCGTCGACCTGCTGGCCGGCAGTCTTGATGACCTTCCCCGGTTCCTTGGACTTGGGATCCTTGGGCGGCTCGACCAGATCGGTGAGCGCCCTGCCGTTGATCTCCTTCAGCGCCTCGCCCAGGTCGGGGCTGGTGGCGTTGGTGTACTTCCAGTCGAGGTTGATCACCTGCTCCGGAAGCGCGCCGCCCTCCTTCTTGTAGAGGTCGCGGACCGCGAGGAACATCCGGGCGATGACCTCCTGATCGCTCTTGGCCTCGCCGGGAGGATCGACCGCCTTCCACTTCCACTGAATCCACCGGGCGGAGTTGGTGAGCGTGCCGTCCTTCTCGGCGAAGTTCGCCGCCGGCAGCAGGTAGACCTCGGTCTGGATCTGCGACGCGGGGGGACCGTTGAGCCGCTGCGGCGCCTTCCAGAAGACCGCGGTCTCGGTCTCCTGGTTCTCCACCATCACCAGCCACTTCAGCTTGGCGAGGGCGGCGACCATCTTCTCCGAGTTGGGACCGGTCCCGACGGGGTTCATCCCGAAGGAAATGAAGCCCTCCGGCCCCGGCTCCTTGGCTCCGAGGCGCATGGAGTGGCCCCGGTACATGTCGTCGAACATGTAGGCCCAGGAGTAGTTGCCGTCGGCCTTGGGGAGCCAGGCGTAACCCCAGTCGTTCTCCTTGGTCGCCGCCTTGCCCCACGTCGCCTTGAGGAGCGAGACCATGAACTTGGGGTAGTTGGCCCAGTAGTTCATGGACGTCCAGGCCATCTTGTTCAGCGTCCAGGGCGTGGCCTTGTCGAGGTAGGTGGCCAGATCGGTCAGCGCACCATTGGGGACCTTGAGGTAGCCGGGGAGGATGTCGAACGTCCCGGCCATGTCGGTCGCACCCTGGATGTTCGAGTGACCGCGAAGCGCGTTGACCCCGCCGCCGGGACGGCCCACGTTCCCCAGGAGAAGCTGGAGCATCGCCGCGGCCCGGATGATCTGGACCCCGGTCGAGTGCTGGGTCCAGCCCAGCGCGTACAAGATCGTGCCGACCCGCTCCGCGTTCCCGGTCGAGGTGACCACCTCGGCGACCTTGAGGAACTGCGCCTTGGGCGTGCCGCAGATCCTCTCCACTGTCTCCGGCGTGTAGCGGGCGACGTGCTTCTTCAGGAGCTGGAAGACGCAGTTCGGATTCTCCAGTGTCTCGTCCACCCCGTAGGCTCTGCTCTTCTCATCCGGGTGGTAGCCCCAGGCCGTCTTGTCGTATTCGCCCTTCTTCTCGTCGAATCCGCTGAACAGGCCGTCCTGGAAACCGTACTTCTCACCGACGATGTACGAGGCGTTGGTGTGAATCTTGACGTAGTCGGCATGGTACCGCTTCGTCTCCAGGGCGTACCGGATGATGCCCAGGAGGAAGGCGATGTCCGAGCCCGCACGGACCGGGGCGTAGACATCGGCCACCGCCGCCGTCCGCTGGAACCGCGGATCGACGGCGACGATCTTCGCTCCTCGTGTCTTCTTGGCCTCCATCGCCCACTTGAAGCCGCAGGGGTGGTTCTCGGCCGGGTTACCTCCCATCACGAAGACGACGTCCGCGTTCTTGATGTCCACCCACCCGTTCGTCATCGCACCGCGACCAAACGTGGCGGCCAAACTGGCCACCGTTGGGCCGTGTCATACTCGTGCTTGCGTGTCTCGGTAGGTGACTCCGAGGGCGGCGCTGACCTTCCACTGAAGCCAGTTGTACTCGTTGGTGTCGGTGCAACCGCCGATCATCACGATGCCCGGCGTGCGGTTCACCACCTCGCCCTTGGCATTCTTGGCGATGAAGGTCTTGTCGCGGGTGTCCTTGATGTGGCGGGCGATCCCGGCGATGGCCGCGTCCCAGGAGATCTCCTCCCACTTGTCGGAACCGGGACGGCGGACCTTCGGCACCGTCAGCCGTCCGGGATGCTGGATGTCTTCCTTGAGGGTCACGCCCTTGGGACAGAGCGTGCCTCGATTGATCGGATGATCAGGGTCGCCCTCGACGTGAACCACCGAGGGCTTCACGTTCTTGGCCCTGTCCCCGAGGGTGTGGATGATCACCCCACACGACACGGAGCAGTACGGACAGGTGCTTCGGGTCTCGGTGGTGCGCGAGATCTTCAGCGCTCGCATCTCGGCGCGAGCCTCGGAGAGATCGAAGACTCCGAGTCCCAGCGCTCCTCCGACGGCGGCCGTCCCTTTGAGGAACGTTCGGCGGTCCACGTGCATGGGCCCCTCCATCGAAAATTCGTTCCGCGACGGAGGCGTACGCTGGCCCCCGTGCACACGGGTGTCAAGAAGGACGAGGCGGTGACGCCGAGCGTCATCCCCTCGGAGACACAATCGAGATTCATGGAAGACAATCGCGCAACGACCGTCCGCTCGCGTGTCGCGCGGCGCTCCACGGAGTAGCGCGCGGGCCGGGCCAGCCACCCGTCCGGAGGCTCGGTGGAGCTCGCGAAGGAGCGCCGCCCCCGTCCAAGTCGCTTCCGAGGACTGCGACCACCAGTGCGTCACTCCGGATGAGCCGCCACGAGGTCTGGTGTCTGGCACCTCGGCGGTCTGGGCCGCCACGACCTCATGATGTCTGGCACCTCGGCGGTCTGCGCCCGTAACGAGGTGTCTGGCACCTCGGCGGGGGCACCTCGGCGGGGGCACCTCGGCGGGGGGCACCTCGGCGGGGGGCACCTCGGCGGGGGGCACCTCGGCGGGGGGCACCTCGGCGGGGGGCACCTCGGCGGGGGGCACCTCGGCGGGGCACCGGCCCCAGGCCGAGCGGCTCGAGGATGGGTCGGTCCTCGGCCTTGGCCGGATAACAGCGCGAGGAAGGCGTCGGTGATCTACGGCGGAGTGGTCCAGAAGACGCGAACCTTCGACGCGTCGATCTTGCCTTCCTTCGTCAGCCGCTCCCGGACCGCCTCGTCGAGGGCCCCGGCGTCCACGTGCCTGTGAAGGTGTGCGGCGGAATGTGCCGAGCACCCACCTCGCGCGCCACTGACTCCGGTGAAAGTTTCCGCGCGCGACGTTGCGCCGCGTCACCCCCACCCCGTTCCCTCTGGAACCCACATCGGGCCGACGTGCGAAACGGAAGCGCGGGGCCGGAAAACGTCCGAGGAGGCAGCGTGCGGAGACTCGTCGTCTGGATGGCGGTGCTCGTGGGGCTGGGGACTGGAAGTGCGCGGGCGCAGGACTGGTCGGCCATGTCGGGGCGCACCCTGGGAAACGGCGCAGGGATGATCTGGGGCCAGTTCGGCTGGCCGGGCATCTCCGCAGACCTGGCGTACGGCGTGAGCGACACGCTCGATCTCGGCGGGCGCTTCACCTTCAACTACGGCGAGGAGGGCATCACCGACACCGGCGTGCTGGGCCTGAAGTTCCAGTTCGCCTTGCGAGGTCAGCTGGTGCGCAAGCCGAAGTTCGACATGGCGCTCCGGTTCGATCCCGGCCTCCTCCTCTATTTCCCCAGCAACACCACCGTGGTGGGGATGACCTTCCCGCTGGGGCTCGAGTTCGGCTTTCCCATCACCTCCGTGTTCCGGGCCAACGCCAGCTTCGACCTGCCGTTCTGGATCACCTTCAGCCCATCGCCGGTGGTGGGCTACATCCCCATCCTCTTCGGTGGCGGCGTCGAGTACCTGCTCCAGCGGGATCTGGCACTGACCGCACGGCTGAAGATGGGGCCCACCATCGTGACCAGGAGCACCACCCGCAACGCGTTCTTCACCCTCTATTTCCTCTTCGGCATCGCCTACCGCTTCTGAGCCTCGGCGTCGTGGCCGAAGAGGAACTTCTTCGCCTCGGCGTCCAACGGCCTGCCGTGGATCTCCGTGCCCACGGCGTACGCCCGTTCCACCGCCGGCCGCTTGGCGATGGTCGCGAACCACCGCTTGAGATTGGGGAACTCGTCGAGATTCATTCGCTGCTTCTCGTGCGGGGCCACCCAGGGGTAGCTGGCGATGTCGGCGATGGAATAGTCGCCAGCGAGGTAGGGCCTGTCGGCGAGCCGGGTGTCCATCACCCGGTAGAGCCGCGCCGTCTCCTTCACGTAGCGCTCGATGGCGTAGGGAATCGGCTCCGGGGCGTACTGCACGAAGTGGTGGTTCTGGCCCGCCATCGGGCCGAGCCCTCCGACCTGCCAGAACACCCATTGCAGCACCTCGAACTTCCCGCGCGCGTCCGCGGGGAGCAGCCGTCCGGTCTTCTCGGCGAGGTAGGTGAGGATTGCCCCCGACTCGAAGATGGACAGCGGACCCCTCCCGTCGGGCGGGGCGTCATCGACGATCGCGGGAATGCGATTGTTGGGCGAGATACGGAGGAAGGCCGGGTCGAACTGCTCGCCCTTGCCGATGTTCACCGGGCGAATCCGGTAGGGGAGGCCCAGCTCCTCCAGCGCGATGGTGATCTTGTGACCGTTGGGGGTGGTCCAGTAGTAGAGGTCGATCACGGCGCGGAGCTCCTCCGGCAGGCGTGGCAGCCGTAGCGGCGGGGAGGCGACCGGCGCAACGAAATCAGCCCCCCCGTGCAAAGGGGACGCCGCACGGGCGAGCGCGGCGGATGCCATCGCAGCCCTGCTCGTTCACTCGCCCGCTCAGCTGCACGCGCCACATGCGCCGTCGGCCAGGGAACAGCGCATCGAGGACTCGCCTGGCGCGCGGGGAACACCTTCCCTCGCGAGCCCCGTGAGCCGGCCCGCATCACCCGCCTTGCTCGGCAGGCCTCGACGCGACCGAGGAGACCTCCGGAACCTCGACCCGGACCAGCCTCCGGTCCCAGCTGCCGAACTCGAGGCGGAGCGGGCCGCGCCTCCCCTGCCCCTCGGCATCGGACACCACCTCCACCACGTCCCCGCGCTGACCCACCCGTGGAGCCATGCATCGGTAACCGTGACTCGTGCACCAGGACTCGCTGAGCTGGACCGCGTCATCCTCGGACATCGGCGGGGGGAGAGGCCGCCTCTGCTGTCCGACGCAACCCAGGGACAGGAGCCATGCCAGCACCAGGAAGGTGAGTGTCCTCATCGAGCGCAAGAAGACGGACGAAACGGCGCAGGGATTCATCGTGAAACAGCCACCCATGAGGAGGCTCCTCATCGTTGTACTTGACGTGGCTCGGATGGCAGCGCAAGCCAGTGGCAGCGGAGGAAAGAATGGACGCCCGTTCACTCGTGGAGACGGTGCTGTCGGGGAAAGACCGTCCCTTCGGGGTGCGCCTTTGGGACGGCACCGCGCTTCCACCGGTGCACCCGCCCGGTGTGCCGATCCTGGTGATCGCGCACGAGCGCGGCGCCGCGGCGTTCGGCCCTCCCCCGAACGAGGAGAAGCTGGCCGAGGCATTCATCTCCGGCGACATCGACGTCGACGGCGACCTGGTGGACTTCGTCGACCGCGCGTCCGGATGGTCGGGACCGGAAACTCTCCCCGCGACGGCGCTCGCCGCGGGGCTGGTGGCCGAAATGGGATCGCGAGCCGGTGAGCTGCTGCGCTCCGCCGCGCGTCATTCCATCGGCCGTGACGAGTCCGCGATCAAGTACCACTACGACGTCGGGAACGACTTCTACCGGCTCTTTCTGGACGAACAGCTGGTGTACTCGTGCGCGTACTGGACCAGCGGCGCGGATCGCCTCGAGCTGGCGCAGGTTGCCAAGCTGGAGCTCATCTGCCGGAAGCTGTCGCTCCAGCCCGATCGCCGGTTCCTCGACGTGGGATGTGGCTGGGGGGCGTTGATCTCCCACGCCACCAGGACGCATGGCGTTCGCGCCACGGGCATCACCCTCAGCGACGTGCAGCTGGGGCTTGCCCGGGAACGGATGAAGGCAGTGCTCCCGCAGGGAGCCATGCTCGACGTCCGGCACCAGGACTACCGGCAGCTCCCGACCGACGAGCGGTGGGAGGCGATGGCCTCGGTGGGCATGATGGAGCACGTCGGTCGCGACAATCTGGACCGATACTTCGGCACTCTCGCGCATCACCTGCTCGCCGGTGGGCTGCTGCTCAACCACGCCATCGCCGAGAACGGCGACGGGCGCCGCACCATCCCCTGGCTCCAGCGGACCCACGGCGGCTTCATCAGGCATGAGATCTTTCCCGACAGCGACCTGCCGCCTCTGGACCTGGTCATCGCCGCTGCGCAGCGCGCCGGACTCGAGGTGCTCGACGTGGAGACCCTGCGCCCGCACTACGAGCGCACCCTCCTCGAATGGCTGGGCCGCCTCGAGCGACGCTTCACCGAGGCGGTGCAGCTCGCGGGCAAGCGCAGGGCCCGCGCCTGGCGCCTCTACCTGGCCTCCTCGGCCATCAGCTTCCGCACCGGACGCGTCACCGTCGCTCAGGTGCTGCTCCACAAGCGCGACGGGACTCCGGCTCCCTTCATCGACCGGCTTGGCTGGTATCGAGATCTGATTCCCTGATCAGGGGGCGGGGCTGGCCCCGAAGGGATCGGGCATCAGCAGATCCCAGCGCTGGAAGTCACCGAGCTGCTCGCCGGGGCGGATCTCGCGGAAGACGCCGCGGTCGCGCCGCACCTGGAAGACGGTCCCGTCCGTGGCCCGGAAGACCTCCACCGGCTGACCGGACAGCTCGGTCTGTCCGAGGTACTGCATCCGGCCGAGCTCGCTCCACCGCATACCCACACTCCCGGACACGAAGGATGCGCGTTCGTTGCAACGGCCGCAAGCGGGCGAGGGCACGAAAGGTTTGGCCTGGAACGCGCGTGCCTGGCGCGACCGGTCGGCGCGCGGTAGACGTCCCTTCCGGGCCCTTCACGACGCGTGTCGCCAACGACCCTCGCATTCCTGGCGCTGCTGGCGGCGTCCTCTCCCACTCCGCCGCTGGAGACCGTGGCCGAGCTGCCCGAGCGCCCCGGCGCGATTGCGCTCGTCGGCGAGCGCCTCTTCGTTGCCCTCCATCCGCTCGGCGCACCGGAGACGAAGCTGCTGGAGCTCCTCCCCGGAGGGCGCCGGCAACCCTACCCGAGCGGCGTGCTGAGCCGCGCGTTCGGCGCGGTCACGGCGCTCGCCTCCGACGGAGCCGGCGGGCTGTGGATCCTCGACGCGGGAGTCGAGGGCAAACCGCCCCGGCTCACGGGCTGGAACACGGCAGACGAGCGCCGCCTGCGCACGGTGCGCATCCCAGCCGCGGCCCTGGGAAGCAACTCCTTCCTCAGCGCCCTGGCGGTGGACCGCGCGCGCCAGGTGGCGTACGTCGCGGACCGCTCGCGCGCCGACTGGACGGGGGACTCGCATCCAGCGCTGCTGGTGGTCTCGCTGGAGAGCGGCGAGACGCGGCGCCTGCTGGAGGACCATCCCGCGCTGGAGCCCGACGCGGTGCCGATCACCGTGGACCGCCGCGCGGTGGCGCACCGTGAGCTGGACGGGACGGTGGAGAAGCTGCGGCTGGGAGTGAGCCAGCTCGCGCTCGACCCGGCCGGCACCGTCCTCTATCTGGCGCCGCTGAACGGGGGCACGGTGTGGCGCGTCCGCACCGCGGACCTCCTCGATCGCAAGCTCACCGCCGAGGAGCTC
>Ga0207679_10000486_pt1 | contig 27449 bp, 26 predicted proteins | sample KBSC73metaG_FD_184320 | JGI IMG/M metagenome (GOLD analysis project Ga0207679, IMG submission 184320) | Corn rhizosphere microbial communities from Kellogg Biological Station, Michigan, USA - KBS C7-3 metaG (SPAdes) (version 2) | ecosystem: Host-associated > Plants > Roots > Rhizosphere > Soil ... | reverse complement strand
CCGGTGTCATTGCAGGCCTTCGAAGACGGTGATGTTGCCTACGCCGTGCTGCGCCCGTCGGTCGCCGTGTCGACGCTCGCGTGGCGCGGCTATCGTGTGGGCTCCGCGACATTGACTGGTGCTTGGCAGCTACTTGGCACCACGCCCATTTTTGCATGGGCGCGCACGGTGATACCGATTTCCTTGCCCGCTGACGGCCATGGGCTGCACATCGACGTACGAGCTGTCGACCAGCAGGGCAAAGATCTTCCGCTGCTGCAGTTCGTTGTGCTCGGGGTGCGTGATGAAGCTCCCTGATCCAACGACGCTGCGCATGCAGCGTGACGAGCTGTCTCGCCGCCTGGCCGAGCGCTTGGCCGAGCAGGGGCCGATGGACGAGCTGCAGGACATGCGTTCGCGTCTGCAGTTGCTGGACGAGGCGATCGAGACGTCCGCGCCACACCGTTCGGCGTTGCGGCATCACATTTCCGCGCTGCTTCTGGTGGCTTCGGTCGTGTCAATTGCAGCGTTGTGGCCGATGCCACGTGTGTCCTTCGCGCTTGAACTGGAGGCCAGCGCGGCACAGATGCAAATGCCGCGCGCCGGTACACTGGAAGGCGATGTCGTCGATGGTGAGCTGCGTGCGGAAGGCTTCAGCAAACTGGATTCAGCTGACGGGACATTGGCGCGGCATGCGGCCGACAGCGGTGCCGGCCAGCTCGACCTGCACGCGCAGCGGCTGAGACTGCGCCGCATCCGGTATCCCGCCGGCGCACGTCTCCATGTCGAGGCTGGGCCGCGCATGGTGCGGCTCGGCATCGAGGGTGCACCCCACACGATAGAGATCGAGTTTGGCGGTGATGCGGCGCTGAGCGTCGGCGGCGAGCCGCGCGAGCACCGTCGCGTCGACAATGCCGAATGGCTGCATCTGGTCTCCGACAAGGCGCCGACCGAGCTGTGGCTCGAGATTGCGCCGGCACGCCGCCTCCAGTGGCGCGGTCTACAGCCGCAATCGCTGCGCTTTGTCGAGCGGCAGGCCGGCGCCGAAGGTCAGGCGCAATTCGTGTCCTCTCTGCAGCGCGGGCATTTGCGATTGCCGGCCACCGAACGCGAATTCTCACTCGCTGCCGGCAGCGGTTTGGTGCTCGACGGTCTGCAGCTCGAACAGGCCGAACTCATGCTCGGGGATCGCGTGGCCTGGAAGATCAGCGGCTCGGCGCGCGAGATCGCGGTCGAGACGGCCGGCGTGCGGCGGTTGATGTCGCCCAGCGTGCTTGAGGTTGCCGCGCACAACCACACGCTGGAGCTGTTGTGGAGTGCGGCCGGTCTGTTATGGGGCATCAGCACATGGTTGCGCAAGGCCTTCGGCAACGCGGCTTGATCCGCTCGTGTCAGCGCGCCGCGAGCCTCTGGCTGGCGTGTGTCGGTACGCTCGCGCTGGCGCAGGACACGAGCTTCATGAGTGGCGACGAGCTTGCTGCGCACCTGCGCGAGAACCTGGTGTGGATTGCCGCGCAAGACATTGGCGAGCACGGCTACGGCCTGGTCGTAGGTGGCGACGATGCGACGCTTTGGGTGGCCACCGCCCGCCACCTGATCGTGCGCACGGCGATGCCAGGCAGCGGCGTGCCCGAAGTGCCCAGCCGCCAGATCGGCCTCCGACTGTGCAGCGCGCCCAGCGTCGAGCTGATGGCCGCCGAGCCCGTACCCGATTTCGAGACGGGCAACCAGGACATTGCACTGCTGCGGGTCGCAAGACCGCCTGGCTATGCGCCGTTGGTACGCGCGCTCGCCAGCGAGGCCGCAGTCGGCGAGACGGTCTGGCTGCTCGGAAGCAACGACGAATGCGCTGTTGTTCCATCGACGGGCCATGTGCGCGGGCTGGACGATGCATCGCACACGCTGCGCATCGACTTCACCGGCGTGCAGGGCGGCAGCTCCGGCGCGCCCGTCGTCAGTGGCTACGGGGTGATCGGGCTGATGAAGTCGGCGGACGATCTCACGTCGAGCGTGCATGCGATCGCCGACCTTCAGCGGCGTGCACTGGCCGTAGAGGGGGTCGGCTGGCAGCTCGTCGCGGCGCGCAATATTCCGCCCGCCGACCCGCGGGCGGCAGAAGTGGATCTGGCCGAGACGCTCGACCAGTACCTGCTCGCATTGCGCAACGTGCACATGCTGCTGCAGCAAAACCGGATCGACCGGCCGCGCCTGACAAGTTTCACCGACCGCTATAACGCGGCGCTGCGCCGCTTCATGCGTGTGCGCCACGCCTACGACGGCAGCCTGAGCCGCGCCTGGCCGGCGCAGGTGTTGCCCGCCTGGCGCAGCTTGCGCGAGGAACTGTGGGCCGTGCACGTGAACTTCTGGCGCATCAACCCACAGATGGAAGAGATCTTTCGGGCGCAGCGCAGCCCCCCGGAAGTCGGCGCGCAAATGATGGCGCTGGAGCCTGACTTGCATCGCCTGGAGACGCACATCGCGCAGTTCCTGCAACAACTTGTCAAGGAGCCCTGAGCATGCCGAACCTTCATCACATTCTTCGCATCAGCGCCGTATCTCTTTTGGCGCTGTCCCTCTCCTGCGGCGGTGCAGCGTTGATTCCGCTGTTCGAATTCGGCTTCATCGGCACCACTTCCGGCAATGTCTGCGTGGAGATGTTCTTTGGGCCCGAGAAGCCGACAACCGAGTCAGGCACCTTCCAATTCGCCAACATGAACGTTGCGGGCGTGCAGCGTTCCTACTCGGGTACATGGTCGAACGACACGTTCGACATCAGCACCGACGCTGCCGTGGGCGACCCCATCGCCGCCAGGTACAGAGGCAGCTTCGTGGGCGAGAACACCATCGAGCTGCATCCAATGAGCGGTGTCGGCTTGCCGCAGATCATTCTGCAGCGGAAAAAAGGCGACGGGACCCCGAGTTGCTGATCTGCTGGCCGGCCGAGGGGCCGTGCCGGGCGTCCCCGCTGGCGGGTAGACATCCGAGGTTCCGCAAGCGCCAGACCGCCTGCGATCCGCTCAAGGCCAACCCACAATTTTGCGCATGAAGGCGTTCGGCACAAGCACGCCCCGGATGATGGGCGAACGCTGCTCCACCACGGTGAACCCAAATTTTTCGAAGAACGGTTGCGCAGTGCGGCTGACGTTCGAGGAAAGTTCGGTGATCGACTGAGCGCCTGCAATCGCGTGCAGGTGGGCCATGAGCATGCTGCCGATGCCTTTCCTGGCATGCCGCGCCGAAACGAAGAAGTGATCGATGTACCCGTCGGCCTGGACATCGGCGTAGGCCACGACGTCGCCTTCCTGTTCGACAACGAAGGGTCGAATGGTCCGGATCCGTTCGGCCCAGGCATCCGCGTCGGTCGTCAACGGTGCCCATGCCTCGATCTGCTCGCGTGTGTAGTCCCTGCGGGCCAGGCCACGCACAGCCGAAAGGAAAACCGCGTGCAAGGCACGCTCTTGACCAGTTTGAAAGGGGCGGATGTGCATGGCGTCAAGGGAACGCACTGATACCGGCGGGCGATGCGGTGCAGTTCAATGCGCCAATCATGCCAAAGGCGGTGGCAACGGCCGCACAGTGGCGCTCGGCGAACGTCAGCGTCGCGGGACTGCGAGGAAGACGGCGAGCCTGAGCCGGATGACAGACGGCGTCATGGGCAGGTTGAACCCACCCGCGCTCAAGCCTGCAGATTGGTGCGCGTCCCGCGGTCGGCCTGACCGGCTCCGTAGACGGAGGCCGGCGTGGTGCGTGGCATCAGCACGTCGATGGCACGGTCGAGGGCAGCGGTGGCGCGGGCCAGCGACTCGCGCTGGGAAGCGACCAGGCCGCTTGCACGCATCAGGCGTTCTCGCAGCACGGGGGGCACGGGCCCCGAGCGGGCCGCATGGCTGAAATGGTCGACGGCGCGTGCGAGCGCGCGGTGCAGTTCGGATGCGTGGTGGTCCACCGCACTCATGTCGTTGGCCCGCAGGGAGTCCCCGAGCGAGTTCAGCTGGGCCTCGACGGCCGCCAGCGTGTTTTCGAGCTCGACCCCGGGGCCGTTCGGCGTTGGCGAGGGGGAGGGGTGCACCGGGTTCGGCATGACGGGCCTGCAGGTAAAACTCTAGAGGGTCAGATCTCGGTTGGCGCGCGGCGCGGCAGGTCCTCGATCAATGCTGCGCCTGGTCCAGGATTTCCCGGGCGTTGGCCAGCAGCTTGTCGGCGATGGCGCCGGCGTCGATCTCGTATTTGCCGTCCGAAATGGCTTGTGCGATGCGTTCCACTTTCTGGGTGTCGAAGTCGCCGGAGACGGCATCGGTGCCAGACATCAGTTCGGTTGCCGCGGTCGACAGCGCCACCTGTGCGCTGGCCTGCGAGCCGGCTTCCTGCGCTTCAGCGGTCTGTGTCTTGCCCGCTCCGGTGGTCGAGGCTCGACCAGGGGCGACCGGCGCCGGGGCGGCGACGGGTTTGTCGTTCGGGTTGCCAATCTTCATGGTGTGCTCCTTGGGAGGGGGTTGTGCCCCCGTCCTTTCAACATGGACGGTATTTCGACCCGTCCTCGGGCAACTTTAATGATTTTTGGCGAAAGCTTTTCGGACCCGCACGTTTTCACAATGTGAGCTCCACGACACGGTCGCCCACGGGCATGCCCGTGACAACCTTGCCGTTGTCAGTGCGCACCCGCACCGGTTGGCCTTCCAGGCCGGCGGTGATGGCCTGCCCGGACCCGACCACGGCAAAACCGCCACCCACGGCGCGCAGCTGCACCGTGTCGCCCGGTGCGAACCACTGGCGGCTCTTCAGACTCACCTCCCGGAGGGGTTGGCCTGCCGCCAAGGGCTGGGCCAGCGTGCGGCCGAGCACGGCGCTGCCATCGGACACCGCGGGGCTGCGTTGTTCGCTCAGGTTGATTTCGGCAGCGCGCAGGTCGGCTGTAGTGAGCATGTGACCCACCGGGAGCGGCGCCGCGGCCACGAGGCCCGGGCCAAACACATGGACCGTGACCGGCAGGTAGACGTTCCAGGCGGAGGGGCCTTCGGCGCAGCGCAGGCCCACGCGGCTGCTGCCCCACAAGCGGGTGCCGGAGGGAATGTAGGCATCGACCCTGCGGCATGCCGCCAGGCGCAGCCGCGGATCGAGCCGGCCCAGGACCACTTCGGCGCGCGGCGTGGCTGGGCCGACGACGCGGTTCAGGATGAGTTCTCGGACCTGCGCTTCGAGCGGGGCGCCGAGGGCCGGACCATCGGCCGGCTGGGCCCACGCTCCTGCTGCACCGGCACAAGCGAGCACCGTGGCGGCCACGCGGGTGGACGCGCGGGTGCGCGAGAGGTGGGGGAAGGGCAGGGGGGCATTCACGCCTTCACTTTAGGCACCCTTGCGCGCGCGCAGCCTTCAAACAGGCCGGGAAATGGCTTGCTATTCGCGCTAATGTTTGCAGACCTGCTGCCCACAATCCCTCCAACTGCCCCTCGTGGGGTGCCCGTCCAGGGATTGCACATGCTGAACCGACTCACCGATGCGCTCGATTTCCACGGCCAGGCCCTGAGCCTGCGGTCCGAGCGCCAGCGTCTGATCGCCAGCAACATCGCCAATGCCGACACGCCCGGCTACATCGCCCGCGACATGAACTTCTCGCAGGCGCTGAAGGAAGCCACCGGCCTGCAGGCCTCGGCGGGCATGGCCGCCACCCGTCCCGGCCACATCGCCACCGCCGGCGGCGCCCGGGCCGAGGCCAATCTGGAATATGCGGTCGCGAGCCAGACCAACCTCGACCGCAACACGGTCGACATGGATCGTGAGCGCGCCAATTTCGCCGACAACTCCGTGCGTTTCGAAGCCACGCTGCGGTTCATCAACAGCAACGTGCGCACGATGATCGACGCGATCAAGGGGCAGTGATCATGAGCTTGTTCCAGGTCTTCAATGTCACAGGCAGCGCCATCAGCGCACAGTCGCAGCGCCTCAATGTCGTTGCATCCAACCTCGCCAATGCCGACACCGTGGCCGGCCCCGACGGCGCTGCCTACAAGGCCCGCCAGGTCACCTTCCAGGCGGAATTGATGGGCCAGATGGGCGACGCGGCCAGCACCGGCGTCAAGGTCAGCACCATCACCGAGGACCAGACCCCCGGCCGCCGCGTGCACGATCCCAAGCACCCGTCGGCCGACGCCGACGGCTACGTCACCTACAGCAACGTGAACCCGGTGGAGGAGATGGTCAACATGATCTCGGCCTCGCGTTCCTACCAGAACAACATCGAAGTCATGAACACGGCGAAAAGCCTGTTGCTCAAGACGATTCAGATGGGCCAGGGCTGAACCTCCGCTTTCTGATTTTCCGACCTGAAGGAGTTCCCGCATGGCAGCCGTCACCCTCAGCGACCAGACCTTGGCGAGCATCAACGGCGGCGCCAAGGCAACGAAGACCGCAAACGAGGCCGGCAGCACCGACCGTTTCCTGAAGCTGCTCGTGGCCCAGATGCAGAACCAGGACCCGCTCAATCCGATGGACAACGCGCAGGTCACCACGCAGATCGCCCAGATCAACACCGTCAGCGGCATCGAAAAACTCAACGGTACGGTGCAGGGCCTGTCGGGCCAGTTCACCCAAATGCAGGCGTTGCAAAGCGCCGCGCTCGTGGGCCGTGAGGTGGTGGTGCCCGGCAACGACCTCGCCATCAAGGACAACGTGGGCAGCGGCTCCTTCGAGCTCAGCGCGGCGGCGAACGATGTGCAGGTCGAGGTCCTGAACGCGCAGGGCCGGGTGATCGACAAGATCTCGCTCGGCGCCAAGCCGGCCGGCATCAGCGATTTCGAATGGAAACCCACCAGCACCGCCGGGGCCGCCACCTTCCGCGTGACGGCCAAGGCCGATGGCGCGCCCCTGACCCCCACTGCGCTCGTTCGCGACACCGTGCGCTCCATTCGCACGGTGGGCAACGAATTGACCCTCGAGCTGAAAAACCACGGCAACGTCGCCTACGGCGATGTGCGCTCGTTCACCTGATCTCCCCGGCGCCTCCGCGTCACAGCCTCCCAGGAACATCCCATGAGCTTCCAGCAAGGTCTCTCCGGTTTGAATGCGTCGAGCAAGAACCTCGACGTCATCGGCAACAACGTCGCGAATGCCAGCACGTACGGGGCCAAGGCGTCGCGTGCCGAATTCGCCGACATGTACGCCACGGCGATGTCCGGTGGCGGCGGCAGCAACGTCGGGATCGGCGTGAACCTGGCTTCGGTGACGCAGCAGTTCACCCAGGGGAACATCACCACCACGGCCAATTCGCTCGACCTCGCCATCAACGGCAAGGGGTTCTTCGAGGTGCAGGCACCCGATGGGCAAACGCTCTATTCCCGCAACGGCCAGTTCCAGGTGAACAAGGAAGGGTTCCTGCAGTCGAATGCGGGCATGAAGCTGCTGGGCTACCCCGCCGACGATCAGGGCACCATCCAGCCCGGCCAGGCCCAGCCGCTGCAACTGCCCACCGCCGGCATCGATCCGAACCGCACCACCGAGATCAACATGCAGCTGGCGCTCGACTCCCGCAAGGCGGTCACCGCGCCGGCCACCACGCCGATGATCGACTTCAACGACGCCACCACGTACAACGATGCCACGTCGGTGACGGTGTTCGACGACAAAGGCCAGAACGTCGCACTGACCTATTACTTCCAGAAGTCGGCCACCGACACATGGAACGTGTATGTCACCGCGAACGGGACGGCCGTCAATACGGATGCCACCGGCCCGATACCGCTCACCACCATGACGTTTCAATCCGATGGCAAATCGCTGATATCGCCGACGACACCCGTCGACCTCGACATCCCGGCCTCCATCAACGCTGCCGGAGCGCAAACGCTTGCCATTTCCGACATCCAGTTCGACGTCACCGACGCCGTTCAGAACGGCGGCGCCTTCGCGGTCAACAACTTGTCCCAGGATGGCTTCGCGCCGGGCCAGCTCTCGAGCCTGTCGATCGAGAAGAACGGCATCGTGATGGCCACGTACTCGAACGGCCAGTCCAAGCCCGCAGGGCAGATCGAACTGGCGACATTCCGCAACGCCCAGGGCCTCAAGCCACTTGGCGGAAACAACTGGGCACGCACGTTCGAATCGGGTGACCCGGTGGTCGGCACGCCGGGCCAGGGCAACATGGGCATTTTGCAATCGGGTGCGCTGGAGGACTCGAACGTCGACCTCACCGCCGAGCTCGTGAGCATGATGACCGCCCAGCGGATCTACCAGGCCAATTCCCAGACCATCAAGACGCAGGACCAGGTTCTGCAGACGCTGGTGAACCTGCGTTGATGAGCCGCATGGGTTGCTGAACCGAGCTGACGGAGCCGCCGATGGACCGCATGATCTACCTGTCGATGTCGGGCGCGAAAGCGAGCATGCAGCGCCAGGACACCCTCGCCAACAACCTGGCGAATGCCTCGACGCCCGGCTTTCGGGCCGAGCTGCAGGCGTTTCGCGCGGTGCCGGTGCAGGGAAGCGGCGCCAGCACGCGGGTGTACGCGCTCGAATCCACGCCAGGCTACGACGATTCGGCCGGCCCCATCACGAGCACCGGGCGCAACCTCGACGTGGCGGTCAAGGGCAACAGCTGGCTGTCGGTGCAGGCGCTCGACGGCAGCGAAGCCTACACGCGCGGAGGCGCACTCGACATTTCGTCCGACGGCATGCTCGTCACCCGCAGTGGCTTGCCCGTGTTGGGCGATGGCGGCCCCATCCAGGTGCCGCCGAACACCGAGGTCAGCATCGGCAGTGACGGCACGGTCAGCGCCAAGGACCGCACGGGACGCAGCACCGGGCTGGGCAAGCTCAAGCTCGTCACGCCCGAATCCAAATTCGAGCGGGGAAGTGATGGCCTGTTCCGCAGCGCCGAGGGCGACCCGCTCGATGCCGACCCGAACGCCCGGGTGCAGGATGCCTCGCTCGAAGGCTCCAACGTCAGCGCGGTCGAGACCATGGTGTCGATGATCGCCGCCGCCCGCCAGTTCGAGGCGCAGATGAAGATGGTGCAGACCGCCGAGGCGGATGAACGCGCCGCATCGCAATTGCTGTCGAATGCGCCGCGCTGACGTGCTCGCCACTCCGGCCCAACGAATCGACCCTTGAGGACCCACCACCATGATGCGCTCGCTGTGGATTTCCAAGACCGGCATGGAGGCCCAGCAGACGCAGCTGGACCACATCTCGAACAACCTCGCCAACTCCGCCACCAACGGCTACAAGAAGTCGCATGCGGTGTTCGAGGACCTGATGTACCAGAACCTGCGGCAGACAGGCGCTGCCAGCACCGAACAGACCCAGCTTCCGACCGGCCTGCAAGTGGGCCTCGGGACACGAGCGGTCGCCACGTCGCGCAACTTCTCGCAGGGCAACCTGCAGTCCACCGAGCGGCCGCTCGACCTTGCCATTCGCGGCAACGGCTTCTTCGAGATCCAGATGCCCGATGGCACCACGGGCTACACCCGCGACGGGTCCTTCCAGGTCAATGCCCAGGGCCAGATGGTCACGAACAATGGTTTCCCGGTTCAGCCCGGCATCACCATCCCCGCCAACGCCATCAGCATCGCCGTGAGCCAGGAAGGCCTCGTCAGCGTGGTGGTGCCCGGGCAAGCCCAGCCGCAGCAAGTGGGCCAGCTGCAGCTGACCAACTTCATCAACCCCGCCGGCCTGGAGCCCAAGGGGCAGAACCTGTACGGCGAGACGGCCGCATCGGGCACCCCCAACACCGGCACGCCCGGGCAGGACAGCTTCGGCCAGCTCCAGCAGGGCGCGCTCGAAACCTCCAACGTCAACGTCGTCGAGGAGCTGGTCGGCATGATCCAGACCCAGCGTGCCTACGAGCTGAATTCGAAGGCCATCCAGACCTCCGACCAGATGCTGCAGCGCCTGACGCAGCTGTGACCCGACCGCCCCTCGTGACCATGGAGTGAGCCTCCCATGAACACCCCGCATCTTGCCGGCGCTTGCGCCTCCGTGCTGCTCCTTCTCACGGGCTGCGCCACGCCGTATCCGGTGCCCGAGGTGTCGGTGGCACCGGGGGCAGACACACGTCCGCTGCCGGTGGCCGTGCCGGCAATCAGCAACGGTGCCATCTACCAGGTGGCGCAGTACCGTCCGCTGTTCGAGGACCACCGCGCGCGGCTCGTTGGTGATGTGGTGAACGTGCAGATCGTGGAGAAGGTCAGCGCGAGCCAGAAGAGCACCAGCTCGATCAACAAATCGGGTTCCGTGGATGCGGGCCTCACCGCGCTGCCGCTGCTCAAGGCCACCGCGCTCACGCGGGCCAGTGCCACGGGTTCGTCGGCCAACGATTTCCAAGGCAAGGGCAGCACCGAGAACACCAATGATTTCTCCGGCACCATCACCGCGGTGGTGACCGAGGTGCTGCCCAACGGCCACCTCGTGATCGCCGGGGAAAAGCAGATCGGCGTGAACCAGAACGTGGACGTGCTGCGCTTTTCGGGGCAGGTGGACCCGCGGTCCATCCAGCCGGGCAACACGGTGGCGTCCGCCCAGATTGCCAACGTGCGGGTGGAGCACCGGGGCCGGGGCGCCCAGGCCGATGCCCAGGGAATTGGCTGGATCGGACGTTTCTTTTTGAACGTTCTGCCGCTTTAAGCTTGCCCAGAATCGGTCACATGGGGCGACTCCCCCCGAGGTGTACCGAATGGAAACGACGTCCGACAACCTGCGCAAGACCCTTCTTCAGGCCCTCATCGGCCTGATTGCCGTGATCTTGAGCGGCCTGCTCTGGTGGTCACCGCAGGCCCACGCGATGCGCATCAAGGAAGTGGCGTCCGTCCAGGGCGTGCGCAACAACCAGCTGGTGGGCTACGGCCTGGTCGTCGGCCTCGATGGCACCGGCGACCAGACGACCGCCTCGCCGTTCACCGCACAGAGCCTGAACGCGCTGCTGCAGCAGATGGGCGTCACGGTGCCGCCGGGCACCAACATGCAAGTCAAGAACGTGGCCGCCGTGATGGTGACGGCCCAGCTTCCTCCCTTCGCACAGCCCGGCCAGGCCATCGACGTCAATGTGTCGTCCATGGGCAATGCCAAGTCGCTGCGTGGCGGCACCTTGATCGCCACGCCGCTCAAGGGCGCCGACGGCCAGGTCTACGCTCTGGCGCAGGGCAACCTCATCGTGGGCGGTGCGGGTGCGGCCGCCGCGGGCTCCAAGGTGCAGATCAACCATTTGTCGGCCGGCCGCATCCCGGAAGGCGCCACCGTCGAACGTGCGGTGGCCACGCCGCTGATGCAGGGCGAGTTCCTGCAGTTCGATCTGAACGCCAATGATTTCAACACCGCCCGCGAGGTGGCGCGCGCCATCAACAAGAGGATGGGCGAGGGCACGGCCCAGCCGCTCAGCGGCCGCACGGTGCGTGTGCGCATGCCGTCGTCGCTCGATGCCCGAGTGGGCTTCCTGGCAGACATCGAAAACCTGGCGCTGGACCTGGCGGCGCCCGCGGCGAAGGTCGTCATCAATGCCCGCACCGGCTCGGTCGTGATGAATCAGGCCGTGTCGCTGAGCGCTTGCGCCGTGGCGCATGGGAACCTGTCGGTGACCATCAATTCCACGCCCGTCATCAGCCAGCCTGCGCCGTTCTCGCGCGGCGAGACCGTCTCGCGCGACAAGGCCGACATCACGATCAAGCAGGAACCCGGCCCGCTGATCCAGCTGCCGGCGAGCACCAAGCTCGCCGATGTGGTCAAGGCGCTCAGCGCGCTGGGGGCCACGCCGCAAGACCTGCTGGCCATCCTGCAGGCCATGAAAAGCGCGGGCGCCTTGAACGCCGAAATCGAGGTGATCTGACATGAGCCTCTCGCGCACCGGCCACACCGGCAATGCCCTTGCGGGCGACTTGCACCAAATCTCCGCGTTGCGCAACAGCGCGTCGACCGATCCGCGCGCCGCGGTCAAGGAAGCGTCGAAGCAGTTCGAGGCCATCTTCATGCAGCAAATGCTCAAGGGCATGCGCGATTCCAATGCGACGATGTCCCCCGGCATGCTCGACAACTCCGGCACGAAGCTCGGCACCGAGATGCTCGATCAGCAATTCTCCAAGGAGATGACGGGCCGCCCTGGTGGCCTGGCCGAATTGATCGAGAAACAGCTGCAGCGCCAGATCGGTGACCCGGTGGCCACCATCGCGGGCGAAGCCGCGGCGAACCCGGCCCAGCCCGATCCCGCGCGCAAGTCGTTCCTCAGCCGTGTCTTTGCCAGGGAGAGCGAATCCGCCGCCGCGCGCAAACCCATTTCGCTGCAAGGCCGCGAGAAGCAGGTGGAATTCCTCAAGCGCCATGAGAACGCGGCCAAGGCCGCCGAGGCCAGCTCCGGAATCCCCGCCACCTTCATGATGGCCCAGGCGGCCCATGAATCCGGCTGGGGGCGCCGCGAAATCAGGAACCCCGACGGCAGCACCTCGCACAACGTGTTCGGCATCAAGGCGGGCCCGGGCTGGAACGGCAAGGTCACCGAAGTCACCACCACCGAGGTGATCGGCGGCCAGGCACGCAAGGTGACCGCGAAATTCAGGGCGTACGGGAGCTACGAGGAGTCCTTCAAGGACTACGCGAAGATGATGAAGAACAACCCGCGCTATGCCAAGGTCGTCGAGCACAGCCAATCGGCCCACGGTTTTGCCAAGGGGCTGCAGCAGGCCGGCTACGCCACCGACCCCCAGTACGCCGACAAGATGACCAAGATGATCAACACCACGCTGCGCCTGCAGCGCGCCACGGCCTGATCGGAGACCCGACATGTCCAGCCTGATGGGTCTCGGCACGCGCGCGATGTTCGCCAACATGGCGACGCTGCAAAGCATCGGCAACAACATCGCCAACGCCAACACCAAGGGGTATTCGCGGCAGGAGACTCAGCTCGAGACGGCGGGTGGGCAGTACACCGGATCGGGGTTCTTCGGCCAGGGCGTCAACGTCACCACCGTCGCGCGTTCATACGACCGGTTCCTGACCACGCAGGCCGCCGCAGCCGCGTCGGTCGCCGCCTATGACAGCACCCGGGCGAGCCAGCTCCAGCAACTCGAGAATGTCTTCACGCTTGGGGACAAAGGCCTGGGCCATGCGGCCGGCCAGCTGCTGAATTCGTTCGTGGACGTGGCCAACAACCCGAGCGATGCATCCGCGCGCCAAGTGGTCTTGACCCGGGCGCAGGAGCTTTCGACCCGCTTCACGGCCGCGGGCGAACAACTCGTCGCGCTGCAAGACGGCGTGGCCATGGACATGAGAACCGCCGTGTCCACCGTCAATGAGCTGGCCCATCAAGTGGCGTCGCTCAACATGCAGATCTCCGCGCAGAACGGCTCGGGCCATACTCCGAACGACATGCTCGACCAGCGTGATCTGCTGATCTCGCAGATTAGCCAATTGATCAACGTCACCACCATCCCGGCGAGCGACAACTCGGTGGGATTGTTCGTCGGCGGCGGCATGTCGCTCGTGCTCGGCGGCGACGCCAACACCCTCAAGGCCGCCACCGACCCGTACGACGTCACGAAACTGCAACTCGCGATGGAAGAGGGAGGGGTGGACCGCTTCATACCGGGATCGTCCATTGCCGGCGGATCGATCGCCGGCCTGATGAGATTCCAGAACGATGACCTCACCGACGCGCGCAACCTGCTCGGCCAGATGGCCGTGGCCATCAGTGGCGCGCTGAATGAGCAGCAATCGCTTGGTCTCGATCTTGGTCAGCCGGCCTCCATGGGGGGGCCGCTGTTCAGTGTCGGTGCACCGCTCGTGCTGTCAGCCAACAGCAACAGCGGTGATGCGTCCATCAGCGCGGTGGTGAGCGACTACACCCATGTGCAGGCAAGCGACTATGAACTCCGCTTCGACGGCACCAACTATGCGCTCGCGCGTCTGTCCGACGGCGAGGTGGTCGACGGAAGCCCGTTCTCAGCCGCCGCGCTGGCCGCGGGCATCACCGCCGAGGGCTTGACGATCCAGCTCAATGCCGGTACGCCCGTCGCAGGGGACCGCTTTCTGCTGCAGACCGTCACCGGCGCAGCTGCCGACATGCGCACCGTGCTGACCGATCCGAAGGGCTTGGCTGCGGCATCCCCCGTGACAGCCACCGTGGGTGCCGGCAACACCGGCACCGCCACCGTGGCTTCCCTCGGCGCAGTGAGCACCACGCTGGACCGCACGCTGACGGCCAACTTCACGTTCACCTCCGACACGGGTGACTACAACTGGGAGACGGTCGACCCGTTGGGTAACGTGACCGCCAACGGTTCGGGCACCTGGGCCGCCGGCACGCCGATCGCCCTCAACGGCTTCGAGCTCCAGCTCAACGGCGTTCCCAAAACCGGCGACACCATCAGCGTGAAGCCCACGGTGTCCACGTCCGCCAACAACGGCAATGCGCTGGCGATGGCCAACCTCGACAAGGTGGCATTCGTGGGCGTGCAGACGCTGCCCGACGGAACGGTGGTGCGCGGCAAGACCATCACGGATGCCTACGCCGCCGCGGTATCGAACATCGGCGTGCGGGTGCAAAGCGCCGAATCGGCGTCGAACATCTCCAGCTCTTTCGCCGCGTCCGCCGAATCGGCGCGGGTCAACAAGGCCGGCGTGAACCTCGACGAAGAAGCTGCACGCCTGATCCAGTTCCAGCAGGCTTATCAGGCGTCCGCGAAGGTGTTGCAAGTGGCGCAGACCTTGTTCGACATCTTGCTGCAGACCGCCGGGCAGTGACCCGCCTTGACGATGCTTCCCATCAGGTGACCCCATGCGCATCAGCACCGCCAACGCCTACGATCTCTCAGTGGACCTCCTGACCAAGCGGCAGGCCGACCTGGCCGCCGTCCAGGAGCAACTGTCCACCACCAAACGCGTGAACCGCGCCAGCGACGATCCGGCCGCGGCGGCGCGCGCCGAACGCGCCTTGGCGGCCGAGATGCGGGTGGACGCCAACCAGCGCGCCGTGGATGCGAGTGCCAATGCGATGGCCCTCGTCGAAAGCGCGATGGGCGACGCCAACGAGCTGCTGCTGCAGGCCCGCGATGCACTCGTGCGGGCTGGCAACGCCAGCTACAGCGACGCCGAACGCAAGGGCATCGCCGATGAATTGGCCGGCGTGCGCAAGCAACTGCTGTCCGTGGCGAACCGCACCGACGGCGCCGGCACCTACCTCTTCGGCGGGCAGGGCAGCGATCAGCCGCCGTTCATCGATGCCGCAGGAGGCGTGCAATACCGCGGCACGAGCGGCGAGGTGCAGGCCTTGTCCGGCGAGGCGCTGCCGCTCACGGTGGACGGAGAGAACGCCTGGACGCGGGCGCGCACCGGCAATGGCGTGTTCGAAAGCGTCGCCGTGACCAGCACCGGCACCGCCTGGGTGGACACCGGCCGTGTGACCAACGCGGCCCTGGTCACGGGCTCCACGTACAGCATCCAGTTCGATGTGACCGCCGGCGTCACCACCTATTCGATCCTTCAGGACGGCAACCCCACGGCGGTGGCCGGCGCGCCCTTCACGCCGGGGCAGTCGATCGAGATCGACGGCATCGCGGTGAACGTGTCGGGCAGCCCGGCGCATGGCGATACCTTCGAACTGCGGCCGTCCCAGGCCGATCAGAACCTGTTCGATGTACTCGACCGTGCCATCGCGGAGCTGAACACCCCGATGCGCACCGCCTCGCAGATCGCGCAAAGCAATTCCTCCAACATCCGCGCGCTCGACGGCTCGATGAGCCAGCTCGCCTCGGCGCGCAGCAAGGTGGGGGAGACCTTGAACCGCATCGACAGCGTGACGGGCCGCCTCGAGGATTCGCGCCTTGCAAGCCAGACGGAACGCTCCGCCGCAGAGGGCCTTGACATGGTCAAGGCCATCTCCGAATTCCAGGACAAGCAAACGGGATACGATGCGGCGCTCAAGAGCTACTCGATGGTCCAGAAGATTTCTCTTTTCAACTACATCAGCTGAGCAGCTGTTGTGATGCTCATCACCTCGAACTCGGGAGCACCTGCGTGAACGACAACAACATCCTCGGCCAGGTGGCCCTGGGTTATTCGCCCTTCATCGACAAGAGCCGCGCAGTGTCCGCCACGCGGCTCACGGTGTTTCCCCTGCGGCCAGAGACCCCGCCAGACGTGGTCCAGCTCCTGGATGCGGTGGGCAGTGTGTGGCCTGCCAGCGGCGGCCGGGTCTCGATGAACGTGCTGAACGAAGGCCTGCTGACCGAATTGCTCAAGGCCCAGCCCGCCGCCAACCTGATGATCGAGGTGCCGTCCTTCATGGCGTCCGATCCTGCGAACATCGAGGCCCTGCAGGCCTTGCACAAGGCCGGCAACACGCTGCTCATCAAGGGCCGTCCGGTGCGCGAAGTGCCGCGCGAGGTGCTGCACTGCTTCGCGTACTCCATCGTCGACCTGGCGGAAGACCGCCGCATCAACGAAACGCCCGCCTCCGCCACGGTTCATGTGGCGCGTTCGATCCCCCATGTGCAGGCCGGTGTTCGCACCCTCGTGGAGATGGAGGGCAGCTTCAACCGTGGCGCGGCCGCCGTGCTGGGCTGGCCCATCGATGATGCCATCGTCGAATCGCAGTCCCGCGGCAAGGCGACGGGCGCCGACCTGCAGGTCATCGTCGAACTGATCCAGCGCGTCGATGCGCAAGAGCCCATCGAGAAGCTGGAGGGCACGCTCAAGCGCGATCCGTCGCTGGCCTTCAAGCTGATGCGCTACATCAATTCGCCCGCCTTCGGCCTGCGCGTGGAGATCAGCTCCTTCCGCCACGCGATCATGATGCTCGGCTACGAGCGGCTCAAGCGGTGGCTCGCGCTGCTGCTGTCCACCGCCGGCAAGGACGCCAACATGAAGCCCGTGATGTTCGCCGCCGTGCGCCGTGGCTTGCTCATGGAGGAGCTGGTGCGCTCGTCGGGTGACGAGGAGATGCGCAACGAGATGTTCATCTGCGGTGTGTTCTCGCTGCTCGACCGCATGTTCAAGCAGCCGTTCTCCGAACTGCTCAAGACCATCCCCGTGCCCGAGCGGGTGCACCAGGCGCTCGTGGACAACGCGGGCCCGTACCAGCCGTACTTCAACGTCGTGCAGGCGGTCGAGAACGAATCCTTGTTCGACTTCCGCGCCGCCGCCGATGCCCTGATGCTCAGCGTGAGCGAGATCAACCGCGCGGTGCTCACGGCGCTCACGGCCGCAGCCCAGATCGAGTGAAGCGGGCAGGGCCAAGCGGCCCTGCGTACACTGCCGGCTTACCGTAGCTGATAGCTGTACGACCGACCATGGCCGATCCCAAGGCGCTGCGTCAATTTCTCGATGTGGTCTCCGATGCCGTGGTCGTGCTCGACCGCGGCGCCGCGGTGCATTTCGCCAACACCGCCGCCACGCGCCTGCTCGGTTGCCAGGCCGGCATGCCGGTGCGCAGCCTCGCCCGGCTGCTCGGCGAGGCGCTGGTGGAGGCCGTTGCCCAAACCGTGTCGCGCGGCGTGCCGCGCCTGGGCACCCAGCGCCCCAACGTGCCTGAGCGGATCGCGCTGCCCGATGGCCGGCCGTTCGATGTCGCCTTCATGCCGTTCGAGGGCGAACGCTGGGCGCTGCGGCTTGCACCGGCGGCGCCCGGCCCCGCCATCGATCCGCCGGCCGCCGGCGAGCTGATCGGCCTGTTCTGGGATTCACCGTTCCCGGTCATCGTGCAGGACACGCAGTTCCGCATCACGCACGTCAACCCTGCGTATGTCGAATTCTCCGGATACCCGCCCGAGCAGCTGATCGGTCGCGACCCGCTGGACCTGCAGCCCGAGGAAGACCGGGGGCCCAACCGCGCCTTGCGGCAAGAGACGCTGTTCGGCGCGGCCCAGGAGCGGCTGATCGAGCGGCGCATCATCGATGCGGCCGGGCGCGAGCGCTGGTTCCGCGCCGCGCGCCGCACCATCGCAGACGAACGGGGCGAACTGCGCCATGTCAGCATGCTGCAAGACAGCACCGCCGAGCATGCGGCACGCGAGCGCGCCGACCGCTCCGTGCGCGAACTCGACGACTGGTTCGACCTCAGCCCGGTCGCCCTGGTGCTGTTCGACGGCCTCGGCCTCGTCGTGCGCACCAACCCGGCTTTCGAGAGCCTGGCGGGCCAGGTGCCGGTGCTGATGTCCGAGGCCGATCCGAAGGTGCAGCGACTCCTCGCCTGGGAGGACGGACGGCCGTCGCCCGCCTTGCGGCCGGGCTCCGCGCCGGTGGAATCGGTGGCATGGTTCCCGCAGCCCGACGGCAGCGTGGTGCGCCTGCGCTCGCTCGTCCGGTGCTACCAGGCGGGCGGCGGCCATCAACGCTACATGGCCGTGGTGGAAGACCGCAGCGCCGAGGAAGAGCGTGACCTGGCCCAGGTGCAGATCGGCGCGCTGATGGACACCGTCGGCGTGGGGCTGGCCACCTTCGAGGAGTCGGCCGGCTGGATGCAGCATGGCAACGCCTTCGGTGCGTCCGGCGAAGGAGAGGGCGGGGCGGTCTCGGCCGCATTGCAGTCCATCCGCCGCGAGGTGGTGCTGCCGGACTCCTTGCCGGAATACGAGCGCCTGCAGGCTGCGCTGCGCCAATCGCAGCGTGCCGAGGTGCGGTATGCCATCCGCCATCCCGAACTCGGACAGCGCTGGCTGCTGACGCGGGTGGCGCCGGCACGGCTCGCATCGGGCAATCAAACGCTGTCGGTCGTGACGCTCGACATCACCGACCAGCACCAGTCCCACCAGCGCAGCGAATTGCTGCTGCGTGAGATGACCCTCATCCTGGAAAGCGCCACGGTGGGCATCGCCTACCTGCGCGGCAACCGGCTCGTGCGCTGCAACCGGCGTTTCGAGTCGCTGCTCGGCTTTGGCGCAGGCGAGGCCATCGGCAACGGCTTGCAGGAGCTGCTCGCCGGCCAACCCGATGGCGCGCCTTTGGTCGAAGGCATCGAGCAGGCCGTCGCCGACGGCACGCCCTTCGAGGCCGAAGTGGCCATGGACCTGCCGTCCCGCCCCGGGCAGTGGTTCGCGCTGACGGTGCGGGCCGTGGGCGGTGCCGACGGCCACCCCGAGGTGATCGCCGTGCTCAACGACATCACCCGCCTGAAAGCGCAGCAGCTCGAGCTCGAAGCCCTCGCGCGCGACCGCGAGCTGATGTTCAGCGTGTCCGATGTCGGCATCGCCTTCGTGCGCGGTGACCGGATCCAGCGGGCCAACGAGGCGCTGAGCCGCCTGACCGGCTACGACGCATCAGAGCTGGCGCTGACGCCGCTGGCCGAGCTGTTCGTCAACGCGAACGAATACCAACGGCTGCGCTTGCTGTCTGAACACGGCATGCAGCATGCCGGCCGCTGGAGCGGCGAGCACCTGCTGCGCCGGCGTGACGGCTCCCGGGTGTGGGTGCAGGCCAGCCAGCGTCTGGTGATCGACGGCGACCCGGCGGGCGGCTTCATCGCCTCGTATGTGAACGTCGACGACCGCCACCGCGCCCAACAGGCCGTCGGGCTGCAGGCCGAACGCACGCGGGCCATCCTCGATTCGGTGCTCGTCGGCATCGTCACCGTCGGGCCGTCCGGCATCGAATGGATGAACCGCTCCGCGCGCCGCATGTTCGGCGGCGACCTGGCCGACTTCGTCGACCAGCCCATCAGCACCGTGGCCACGCCCGACGCGGACCATCCGTTCCGCCGCACCCAGTACCTCAACGAACTCGTCGAAGGCCAGGCGGAAACCTTCGAATGCCGTGTGAAGGCGCGCGACGGCCGCGAATTCTGGGTGGTGGGCAATGCGGTGGCCACGGGGCGCGAATCCACCGGCCGGCAGCTCACCTACGCGCTCCTCGACATCGAACGGCGTCGCCAGGCCGAGGCCCGCACTGCACAGGCCCAGTCGTCGCTGCAACGCATCATCGGCACGGCGCCGATGGCCATCACCTTGTACGACGCGGCCAGCCTGCGCATCCTCGAAGTCAACGAGGTCGCGGCGCGGAGCGCCGAACTCGTGCCGCACCAGATGGTGGGCCGCCTGCCCGAAGACATCTACCCGCCGGCCGTGGCGGCCGTGCGCCGTGCCGACATGACACAGGCCCTGTTCTCCATCGAAGTCACCCAGCGCGACTACCGCGTGACGACCCTGGGTGAGACACGCTTGTGGGATGCGCGGTACCTGCCGCTGGCTGCCCCCGGAGAGCCGCCCGACCAACTGCTGCTGGTGGCCACCGACGTGACCGAGCAGCGCGCCGCCCAGGAGGCCCGCTTCGAGGCCGCCATCGCGCAACGCGAGATGCTGGTCAAGGAAGTGCACCACCGCATCAAGAACAACCTGCAGGGCGTGGCCGGGCTGCTGCAGCAGATCGCCGCACGCAAGCCCGAGATGGCTGAGGCCATGGCCGAAGTCGTCGGCCAGGTGCAGGCGATCGCGCAGGTGTACGGGCTGCAGGTGGGCGTGGCCGGCCCGCTGCGGCTGCGCAACGTGCTCGAGGCCATCACCGGTTCAGTGCAGCGCACCTTCGGCCGCGCCATCGCCTACCATGCGGACGGCCCCTTGCCCGATGCATGGGGCCTGCCCGAGGCCGAATCCATTCCCATCGCGCTTTCGCTGAACGAGCTGTTGACGAACGCCATCAAACACAGCGCGACCGGGGCAGATCCGGCGCCCGAAGTGACGTGCCGCCTCGTGGGGGGCGAAGACGGGGTGAAGGTGGAGATCGGCAACGTCGGCCGGCTCCCGGCGGGCTTCAACCTTGCCCGCTTTCCCGGCGGCGTCTCGGGACTGGGGCTGATCCGTGCACTATTGCCGCGACGCAGTGCCAGCCTGAAGATCGAGCAGGACGACAATCGCGTGGTTGCCACCGTGGCCATCCTCCCGCCGGGCGTCACCCGGCTTGCCGATGCCTGAACCGCCGAACACCTGATGACCATCACCTGCCCCAAATGCCGCCATGTCCGGCAAGCCGATGCCACGGTCCCGGCATGGCAGTGCCCGAGCTGCGGCGTTGCCTATGCCAAGGCGGCCGAGGCCGAGGCGCCTGCGCTGCGGCAAACCGGGTGGGTACCGTCGGAACGCAGCCGTTCCGCCGATGGCCTGCCGTGGGGCAAGCTGTTCCTGGGCGCCGTGGTGCTCGCCGGCGCATGGGCCTGGTTCCAAGGCAGGCCCGTGACGTCCTCAGGGCCGGACATGGCCCGGCTGGCTGCCAGCACCGGCCCGGGCGACGTCGTCATGTACACCACGACGACCTGCCCGTACTGCAAACAGGCCGCGGCCTGGATGAAGCAGAACGGTTTTGCCTTCACCGACTGCAACACCGACACCGATGCCGCATGCGCCCGGACGTTCCAGTCCTATGGTGGCAATGGCGTGCCGTACCTGGTGGTCAAGGGCTACCACATGAAAAACGGCTTCGATTCAGACGAATTCCTCCGCGCCCTCACACCTTGAGACCCCTGGCCGGCCCTTGATCGGCCACAATGACCGTGTGTTACCCTCCGCTTCTTTCCTGGTCGAGAGCCCCGCTGTGAGTGCGAAAGGCAAGATCCTCGTGGTCGACGACGACCGGCTCGTGTTGGCCACTCTCACGCATGGCCTGTCACAAGCCGGGTACGACATCCTCGACGCCGACAACGGCGACGACGCGATCCTGCTCGCCCGCCAACACCGTCCCGACCTGGCGCTGCTCGACATCCGCATGGAAGGCAAGAGCGGCTTCGACGTCGCCGAATACCTGCGCGACTACTGCCAGATGCCCTTCATGTTCCTGTCGGCGTTCTCGGACGACGCCACGGTGAACCAAGTCAAGGCATTGGGCGCCGTGGCCTACCTTGTCAAGCCGCTCGACGTGAGCCAGATCGTCCCCGCCGTTGAAGCCGCCTTCTCGCAGATCGCCCGTGCCGCTGTCCGCACGGAAGCGCTCCCGCCATCCGACGCGCCTGCCGCACCCGATGCGCTCACCCAGCCCATCCCCATCGCCGTGGGTGTGCTGATGCACCGCTATTCCCTGTCCCGCACCGTCGCCTACGAACGCCTGCAACGCCAGGCCCTCGCCGAAGGCCGTCCCCTGCACGAGCACGCCGAGCGCCTGCTCCAGGCGGTCGAGTTGCTCGGGAAGGAATAAGGCCCCCCAGTCGGCTATCGCCTCCTGCCCCCGAGGGGCGACCCCGGGTCGGCCGGCAGAGCCGGCCTCGCGGGTGGCTTGAGGTGCGGCTTCGCTTTGCTTGCCTTCCTGTCGCATTCGCTTCGGGGCGTTGCTCGCTTTGCTCGCTTGCCCTGACTTCTCGCCCAAAAAAAAGCCCCCTGCTTTCGCAGGGGGCTCTTGGTACGGTGCTTGGGTTTGATTACTTCAGGACACCGGCGGGGATCTCGACCGTGTAGGCGTCGACGTCGGTGTCGCTGCCGCTGCCCCAGTTCGAGTTGAACGTGACGCGGGTGAAGTCACGGTTCACGCTGGCCACCGGTGCCGTCCAGTACCCGTTGTAGTTGGTGCGGTGGAACGCGAGGTTGTAGATCTTCGGGTTCGCCGCCAGCTGCACCGCCATGACCTTCCTGTGCAGCCACTTCTGCGAGCCGCCGCCTTCGGCGTACGTGCTGATCACCACCCAGCCCGGCTTGCGGAACGCCTTGCCCGACACATGCAGGGCCGTGGCCGTGCCGCTCAGGTACGTCGAGAACAGCTTCGTGCGGACGTTGGTGCGCAGGTTGTGCATGAACACATCACCATCGTTCGAACCGTAGTCGATCGCCACATAGTTGTCGTCGCCGTTCGCATCGAGCGCCAGGTCCGAATGCTGCGACGCCTTCAGCAACTGCTTCCTCGTGGAGAAGTCGCGCGAGAAGGCCGTCGTGCCCATGTCCCCGTCACCTGAGACCACGCAGTAGTTGCCGCTCGGCGACATGCTCACATGGTCCGGACGATCGCCATTCGTGTTGAGCGTGCCCAAGATGGTGTTGGTCTGCTTGTCCCATGTGAACACACCCACGCTGTTCCAGCCGTCACCATCGACCATGAAGCACCAGTAGCGGCCGTCCGCCGAGGGCGAACCTTCCGAACGCGTCCAGGCAGCCATCGAGGTGGGCCACTTGGCCTTCAGCCGCGCACCGAAGTCGCCCACCACACGGGTGGCACCGGTCGACACATTCAGCTCATACAGCTTCATCCCGATGCCGCTGATCGGCAGGTAGTACAGCAGGTCCGGGTTCGTGGCGTCCCATTGCGGCTCCGCGTCACCCGCCGGGCCTGGAAGCTTCTTCAGGTGGGCATGCGTGTTCGCGTCGTACAGATGCCAGTAGCCATCGATTGCATAGATCAGCTGGCGCGTGTTGTTCGCGTTGAAGGCCTGCCGGCGCGAATAGTCGTTGCGGGCGTAGCCCGGCAGACCATCGACGCCATGATCGGCTGCGCGGACGAGGCAGGTCTTGTAGTTGGGCTCTGTGATCGCAACACCTTTGGCAGGCTTTGCGAGTGTGGAGGCCACATCGACACTCTGGACACTGCTCAGTGCGAACGTCGCTGATGCATACAGCGTCTTGCAAGCGGGACTCACGTCCGTGGCAGCCACGGCGGACACGCCGATCGGCGCAGGACTTGTTGCAACGGGCTGGCTGCTGCCAGCCTGCGCCGAATCCACGGCGCTACTACCGCCGGTCGTCGAGGCGCTGTTGTTGTTTTCACTGGTGCTGGTGCTGGTGCTGGTGCTGTTACCAGCGCCGGCACTGGCCTCGGTGCTGCTGTTGCCGCCACCGCCGCCGCCGCCGCATGCAACCAGTGTCAGACACATCAACGCCTCGACAACGGCGAGCTTGGGGGATTTGTTCTTCGTATTCATCTTCAATGCGATCTCCGTCGATTCTTCGAGCAGCAGCCTCCTTGCACGGGCAGTGCATGCACTGGCGTCATCCAGGTGGCCCGCAATCGCCCTCTCTCGCTGCGGGACCAGACGCTCCCAAGGAAGCGACGCACGACGTGCTGGCCGCAGCGTAATCCGGTCATTTCCAGTCACGTAACCAGGGCGTCGACGACACGCTGTCTGGCGGGGGGCGCAATCAACTTGCGCGCTCTTTTTCCGGGCCGCGAGAGATCGAAAAGTGCGCCCGAGTGGGCATTTTTTTGCAGCTTTCCTGGGACAACCGGTCTTCGCCCTGCTTTGACAGTGCGCCAACGCCGACGCACATTTGTTTCATATTGAAACAATCTCCTGCCCGCACTATGCCCATCGGCGCAGCCGGTAGTAAAGCAGCCCCACCTCTTCGTGCAGCACTTCCGCGAAAAGAGCGGGCGCGGCGGCGTTGGGGAACCATGCCGCCCAATTGATCTGGGTGAACTGGCGGTAGTCGCACGGATACGGCTGCAGTCGCAGACCCAGGTGCTCAGAGACGGCCATGGCCCGCGGCATGTGCATGGCACTCGTCACCAACCAGGCGGGGCCCTCGTGAACTCGCGCGACGGGCACCAGAAGCTGCAGGTCTTCGTACGTTCGGCTGGAGCCCTCGTAGATGTCGATCGCCTCCTCCGGCACTCCCCAGCTTTGCGCCTGCGTGCTCATGGTGCGTGCCAGGGACTGCCCGGGCGTGTCCATTCCGCCAACCACCGCCAGACGCCCGCCTGTATGCCGCCACAGCGCGACGCCGGCAGCCAGGCGTGCCATGCCCGGCGCATCGAGCCTTGCGGCGAGCGAACCGCCACGGTTCGATACTTCGCCGCTCGCAAGCACCACGATCAGCGTCCGCGCATCCCGAACCGGTGAGGCCTGGGTGCGGGGTTCGCCCTCGAGATGCGTCAGCCAGCTGTTGGCAATGCCCGGTGTGGAGAAGATCCATGTCCAGACCACCAGGGCGCCCAATGCGATCCGCACACCGCGGGATTGCGGACGGCGGCGTGACGCCATCACGCTTGCGACGAGCAGGAGCACCAACAGATGCACCGTTCCAGGCAACAGCGCATCAATCCACGAACTGAAAATCATCGGTGAGGAGAACCTATCGTCAACGCAGCAGGTTAGGCGGCAACAAGATCATGTATGTGTCGACGTCGGTTTCGCTTCGCGTGCCCCAGTTCGAATTGAACAGCACCCGAGTGAAGTCCGCGTTCACGGTCGCGAGCGGCGCAGTGAAGTACTTGTTGTAGGTGACCTGGTGACGTGCCAGGTTGATCACCCGCGGGCGCGCCTTCAGTTCAACGGCCATGACCTTGCCGTGCAACCATTGCGGTGCCGCCGCCCCGGCTTCGGCATAGGTGGACACCACGACCCAGCCTGGTCTCTTGTACGCCCTGCCGGACACATGGAGCCCCGTGGTGGTCTTGCGCACGTAGGTGTCGAACAGGACGGTGCGCTCGCCGGTGCGCAGGTTGACCATGAACAGTGGGCCGCCCGACACGTCATAGTCGATCGCGACGTAAGCGTCGTCTCCCTCTGCCGTGAGCGCAAGGTCGGAATGGTTGCCCTGCTTCTGCAGTTTGATGGGATTCTTGAAGTCGCGTGTGAAGGCGACCGGGCCGTCGTTCCAGGACACGACGACGTAATTGCCGGACAGGCTCATGCTGATGTGGTCCGGCCGGGCCTTGCCGTGCGATGCGAGGTCATATGCAGCGATGATGTGGTTTTCCTGCAGGTCGAACGTGAACAGGCCCAGGCCCTGCCAGTCGCCGCTGTCGACCTGAAATGCCCAGTAGCGGCCGTCGCGCGAGGGTGCTCCCTCTGAGCGGGTGGACACAGCGTTGGCCGAAGGCCAGTGCGCTTTGACCCGGGAAGCGAAGTCGGCAGCTTCGCGTGACTCGCCGGTCCGCACGTCCAGAACAAAGAGCTTCATGCCAACGCCGCTCGTGGGCAGGTAGTAAAGCAAGTTCGGGTCGGTGGGATGCCATTGGGGTTCGGCGTCGCCTGCCAAGCCGCGAAGCCGTGTGATATAGGCCAGCGTTCTCGCGTCGTAGAGATGCCAGTAGCCGTCCAGCGCGGAAACCACGAGGCGTGAGCTGTCGGCATTGAATGCCTGCCGCCGGGAATAGTCGGTGCGTGCCAGCCCTTTCGGCGGTTCGGTGTCGTGCGCGGTGACCCGGACGACACAGGTGCGATAGTCCGCGTCCTGGAACGGCTCGCCCTTGGCAGGACGACGCGAGGGTGCCCCGGTGGGCAGGTGCTGGCCGCTGACCGCCTGCCAACCGGAAGGGTAGAACGGTGCGCAACGTTCGTCGATCAATGCGGGCGGTTTCGTCTCCGCGAAGGCGAGGGGCGCCATGGCAAACAACAGGCAGGCAGCCCACCACTGCAGGAAGCCGCGCATGCGACTCGATGAGGATTGAAGGTTTGTCATTCGATGTTCTCCCTTTGGCCCACGGAAAACCACGCCCGTTTGAGGCGGCGCCACGCCGATCCATTGAGCAGCCAGCGCACGCGCGGCACGAGCCTGAACTGCATGAACAAGACGGCGCGAAAGAACGCCGCGTACCCGGGCAGACGCCATACCACGGGCGCGAGTCGCCATGACATCGGCATGCGTGCGCCAGCACGCGCATGGGGGCGCCCGTCCTCACCGATGGTGAGCGGGGTCACACGCACGCCCGCGACGCGCTTGTTCCGGATGTCCACCGACATGATGGCGCCGCGGCGATGGCGCGGCTGCGGCTCGAAGTGATAGTCATGTGCGACCCCGCTCCACATCACGCGCTGGCGCAAGCTGCCGATGGTGACACCGCCCAGTCCATAGGCAATCACGCCATGGCGGTATGGATCGACACCCTGGAACACATGCGCATGATGGCCGGCGACGATGTCAGCTCCGGCATCGACCAGCGCGCGCGCGAACTTCAATTGATCGGGGCTCGGCCAGGCGACGTGCTCTTCGCCCCAATGCAGGGACACCACCAGCAGGTCGCACCCGCGCCTGGCAGCGGCCACGCGCTCCAGGATGTCGGTGCGCTGACGCAGCGCCACGCCGAAGCCGCCCGTGCCGGTGGCTGCCGGGTTTGTCGATGCGCAGGTGAATCCGAGGAAGCCCACCGACAGGCCGTCGACGACGCGCGAAACGGGTGCCAGGGCCTCGTCGTCGCTCAGGCCAGCACCGAACACGGTGAATCCGGCCCGATCCAGGGCGCCTCGGCTGGCTTCGAAGGCGGCTGGGCCGTAGTCGAAGACATGGTTGTTGGACAGCGAAAGGACGTCAATGCCTGCGGCCCGCAGGGCGGGCAGGTAGGCCGGAGCCACGGACATCCTGATCTTGTCCGGCACGAGCCCGGAGGGCTCCTCCGCCATCACCACCCCTTCGAAGTTGCCAAAGACCAGGCTGCAGTTTTGCAGCGCGCCGGCCAGCCCTTCGAACATTCGACGCTGTGCTGCATCGGGAACATCGCGGTAGCTCCCTGACAGGAAAATATCGCCGACAAAGGCCAGCGTCGTGGTGTGCGTCATGCCATCATCGGGCGGCGCACGGTTTTTGCTGCCGCCCTTGCCTCCGCTGCCTCGTCCTCGATGATGCAGCGCATGCGGCTGACGAGGGCCGTCAGCACCC
>Ga0207679_10000484_pt1 | contig 27676 bp, 27 predicted proteins | sample KBSC73metaG_FD_184320 | JGI IMG/M metagenome (GOLD analysis project Ga0207679, IMG submission 184320) | Corn rhizosphere microbial communities from Kellogg Biological Station, Michigan, USA - KBS C7-3 metaG (SPAdes) (version 2) | ecosystem: Host-associated > Plants > Roots > Rhizosphere > Soil ... | reverse complement strand
ATGTTTCCGTGTGCCGCCACGCCACGTGTACGTTCACGTCCCGTTCTGCGCCCGCCGCTGCTCGTACTGCGACTTCGCCATCGCCGTCCGGAGCCGCGTCCCGTCGGACGAGTATGTCACCGCCGTCGCGTCGGAGCTCGACGTTCGCGCGTTAGGCGCCCCGCCGTCGAGCGTCCACACGATCTATCTCGGCGGCGGAACACCGTCGCGCCTTGGCCCCGATGGAGTTGCGCGGCTCATCGAAGTCGTCGCCAACCGCTTCCCGCCGGCTGCGGACGCGGAGATCACGCTCGAAGCGAATCCGGACGACATCGATGCGTCGTCGGTCGCGGCGTGGCGGGCCGCTGGCGTCAACCGCATCTCGCTCGGCGTTCAGTCGTTCGACGACCGCGCGCTCGAGTGGATGCACCGCACGCACGACAGTCGCCGGGTTACCACTGCAGCGAACACGCTCCGCGAAGCCGGCCTCGAGAATTGGTCTCTCGACCTCATCTTCGCGCTGCCAGCATCCCTCGAGCGCGACTGGTCGCGCGATCTCGAATCGGCGATCGCGCTCGCGCCACCCCACATCTCGCTGTACGGCCTGACGGTCGAGCCCCACACGCCGATTGCGCGGTGGCGCGACCGCGGGGCGATCGTGGAGGGGACCGAGGACGCGTACGAAGCGGAGTATCTGCGCGCTGATCAGGAGCTGATCGCCGCGGGCTACGCGCACTACGAGGTCTCCAACTTCGGGCGCCTCGGCCAATGGTCGCGTCACAATCGCGGTTACTGGAGCGGCGCCTCATACGTCGGTCTTGGGCCGGCTGCACACGGCTTCGACGGAACGGCTCGGCGCTGGAATGAACGCGAGTATTCGCGGTGGCTGCGATCGCTGAGAACCGGCGCAGATCCGGTGAGCGGCTCGGAAACGCTGACGGACGAGAACCGGATCGCCGAGGAGGTGTACCTTGGTCTGCGGACGACTGACGGATTACCCATTCGGCCCGAAGAAGGCGACGTCATTCGCCCATGGATCGACGCTGGATGGGCAACTCTCCACGGTGATCGCCTGTGTCTGTCCGCGACCGGCTGGCTGCGTCTCGATACGCTGGCCACGTCGTTGACGACGATCAGAAGTCGTTAGTATAGTTTACCTTATGGGATTCCCGGAGCTCTCGGACCGCGAGCGGCGTGTACTCGAGGCGGTGATTCAGAGCTACGTCGAGACTGCCGAGCCTGCTGGCTCACGCACCATCTCGCGACGGTTCGGACTCGGCGTTTCGCCGGCGACCATCCGCAACACGATGAGCGACCTCGAGGAGAAGGGGTACCTCTATCATCCCCACACCTCCGCCGGTCGCGTCCCCACGGACGTCGCCTATCGGCTCTACGTCGACTCGCTAATGCGCGTCGCGCCGATCGCGAGTCCCGACCGCGAGAAGCTGGCGGAGCATCTCTCGGCGAGCGGCGGCTCGACCATCGAGACAATTCTGCGTCGGGCGGCACAGTCGCTGTCCGTGCTCACGCAGGAACTTGGCATGGCAGTGGGGCCGAGGCTCGATCAGATCGTGCTGCAGCGCCTCGAGCTGGTCCGCCTGTCGAGCGAGCGGCTGGTGCTCGTCCTCTCACTGCACGGCGGCGCGGTGCGTCAGATCTTCGTGGAGGTCGGCGAGAGGATTGCCGACAATGCTCTCGCCGAAGTCTCCGTCGTCCTCAACGAGAGGCTCGCCGGGCTCACGCTGCGCGAGATCCGCGCGTCGCTCGCGGCTCGTCTGCGCGATGCGAACCCCGGATCCACCACGCGTGAGCTGCTGAACATCTTCGTTCAGGAGCGCGACTCGATCTTCGACGATCCGCTGCGCCGTGACGAGAGTCTCGTGCTGGGGCAGACCTCAGTGCTGGCTGAGCAGCCCGAGTTCGCGTCGAGCGATCAGATGCGCCGGCTGTTGGCGTTGACGGAATCCAACGAGCATCTCACCGAGGTGCTTCGTCGCCGGCATATCAACCCGGGGTTGTCGATCACGATCGGGAACGAGCACGGCGACCCACGATTCGAGAACTTCACGATCGTCACGTCGGAATACCGTGCCGGCTCGCTATCGGGAGTGATCGGCGTGATCGGGCCGACCCGGATGCCTTACGAGAAGGTGATCGCGGTCGTCACGCATGCGTCGAGGCTCGTCTCGGATCTGCTGGACTAGCACTGGGAACCAGCCACTAACAGCCAGCGACCACCACGAGCAGCCAGCAGCCAGCAACCAGCAACTTCGGTATTAGTCTTCAAGACCATGTCTGATTTCTATTCCGTCCTCGGCGTCCAGAGAGCTGCGTCCGACGACGAGATCAAGAAGGCGTACCGCAAGCTCGCAATGCAGTACCACCCCGACCGGAATAACGGGTCGCGGGAGGCCGAGGAGAAGTTCAAGGAGATTACCGAGGCGTACGACGTGCTGCGCGATCCTAACAAGCGCGCCGCGTACGACCGTTACGGCGAAGCAGGACTGCGGGGCGCCGCGGGCGGTGCCGGGTTCCACCACGTCGACCTGTCCGAAGCGCTCGGCATCTTCATGCGCGACTTCGGCGCATTCAGTGGCCTCGGCGACCTATTCGGCGCGGCAGGGGGACGACGGCAGGGCAACAGCCGCGCGGGCAGCGACGTCAGGTTCACCGTCGAGCTCACGCTCCAGGAAGTCGCGACGGGTGTGCAGAAGACGTTCACCGCCAAACTGCTCGACCCATGCGACCGGTGTGAGGGCTCTGGTGCAGAGCAGGGGACGAAAGCTCAGCGATGCTCCACGTGCGGCGGCTCGGGCGAAGTGCGTCGCGCGCAGCGCTCGTTCTTCGGGCAGTTCGTGAGTGTAGCCCCGTGCCCCACGTGCGCAGGCGAGGGCACCGTCATCGCCGCGCCCTGCAAGAAGTGCAAGGGCGAAGGCCGCACTCGCGGCGACCACTCGATCCCGGTGCAGATCCCGGCCGGTGTCGCGACCGGGCAATACATGACGCTTCGCGGCATGGGGAACGCCGGACCGCGTGGTGGCCCGCGTGGCGATGTGCTCCTGGTCTTCGAAGTCGCGGATGATCCGCGGTTCGAGCGCGATGGCGAAGACCTGTACTGCGAGGTGCTGGTGTCATACCCGCAGCTCGTGTTAGGCGATGACGTCGAAGTCCCGGCGGTCACGACCACGGTGTCCCTGCGCATCCCGCCGGGCACGCAGAGCGGCCAGGTGTTCAACGTCCGCGGTCGCGGCTTGCCGCGCGTGAACGCGTCGGGTGTGGGTGACCTGCACGTGCGCGTGCAGCTCTGGACGCCGGACTCGGTCACGCGAGACGAGGAGGCGCTGCTGAAGAAGCTGGCCGAAACGCACAAAGCACCTCAGTCGCGCGAGAAGGGATTCTGGACGCGGATGAAGGAGGCGTTAGGCGCATAGCCAGCCATTCGATTCCCGATTCCCAATTCCCGACGGTGAACTGGGTTTCCCTGCGTGTCGTGCCCTCCCGCGGGCCGGAGGCGGCGCTCGCGGTGCTCTTCGCGGCCGGCGCGCAGGGCGTGCACGAGGACGGCACCGCGCTGCTCACGCACTTCCCGCCGGAGACCGATGTCCTCGCTGTGGCTACGGCTATCCGCGAAACCGATCCCGACGCGAACGTCACCGTCAGCCCCGCTGCGGATACCGACTGGTCCGAGGCCTGGAAGAATCTTCTCTCGGTGCAGACCGTCGGCGCGCTCCGCATAGCGCCGCCGTGGCTCGCAGACGACCTCGCCCCCGCGCACACAATAGTCGTCGACCCCGGCATGGCATTCGGGACCGGCGACCACGCGACCACGCGCTCGGTTGTTCGACTCATGCAGCGCATCGTCGTTCGCGATGCGAAAGTCGCTGACCTGGGCGCCGGGAGCGCGGTGCTCGCGATTGCGGCGGCCAAGCTCGGCGCTCGAACCGTGACCGCCGTGGAGCTCGATCCCGATGCGATCGGGAACGCGACCGAAAACGTGGAGCGAAACGGCGTCGCGACCGTCGTGCACGTCATCGAGGGTGACGCGCTGCTGTTGTTACCGCTCCTCGCTCCGATCGACGTCATCCTCGCGAACATCGTGTCGAGCGTTCACCTCGATCTGTTGCCGGAAATGGCGCGCGCGCTGAGCCCAGGCGGCCGAGCGGTGGTCAGCGGAATTCTCGTCGAGGAGCGTGAAATGATGCAGGATCGCCTGACCAGCACCGGTTGGGAAATCATCGACGAGGACGTCGAGGATATCTGGTGGAGCGCGACGATCTCGCGTCGTTAGCGGGATTCTTCTCCGCTGATCAGCCACTTTCGCCCGGCGCGACGCTCTCGCTCGGCGACGAGGCAGCCCATCACGCGCGCGTGCGTCGCCTCGAGACTGGGGCCTCGGTCTTCGTCGCCGATGGCGTCGGCGGTCGCGGTGTCGGCCACATCGCGCGAATCACGAAGCAGAGCATCGAGGTGTCGGTGGATGAAGTCCATCGTTCACGTCGCCTTCCGGACGTTCACCTGCTCGTTCCGATAGGCGACAAGGACCGCATGCTCTGGTGTGCCGAGAAGTGCACCGAGCTCGGCGCGACCAGCTGGACACCGGTGCTTTGGCACCGATCGCGAAGCGTGTCACCTCGTGGTGAGGGCTCTGCATTCCGCGAGCGCGTGCGCGCACGCATGAGGTCCGCGCTCGTGCAGTCGCACGGAGCGTGGCTCCCCGATATGCCTGACGACGCGTCGATCGACCGGGTGCTCGCGGATCCATTGGCGAACGCGGCGCGCCTGGTCCTCGACGTAGCGGGTGAGCCGATCGGACACGCGCGCGTTGCGGACCCGGTCACCATCGCGGTCGGTCCGGAAGGTGGCTTCGAGCCAGAGGAGCTGCGCCGACTTCGCGACGCACGCTTCCTTCCGGTGTCGCTCGGCGCGAACGTTCTGAGGTTCGAGACGGCCGCTGTCGCCGCTCTCGCCATCGTTCGTGCTGCGCTCGGAGTTCCATCGGAGAACGCCAATGGCTGATGACTGTCTCTTCTGTCGCATCGTTCGAAAGGAGATTCCGGCGAAGCTCGTTGCCGAAGACGAGCACTCGATCGCCTTTCGCGACCTCAACCCGCAGGCTCCGCTACATGTGCTGGTGATTCCGCGCGAGCACGTTCCCACCCTGGATCAGGCGGGCGACGCGGAGCTGCTCGGTCGACTTTCGCTCATGGCGGCCGAGATCGCGAGAAAGGAGGGCGTCGCCGCGAGCGGATATCGCACGGTGATGAACACGAACGCAGCCGCCGGACAGACTGTCTTTCACGTCCACCTGCATCTCCTCGGCGGGCGAGCGATGCACTGGCCGCCGGGCTGAAGCGTCCGTACGTTTTCCGTGATGACGCAGATGACCCCCGCCACGCCGCTTCTCACGCGACTGCAGCAGGACCTCAACGCGGCTCGCAAGGCGGGCGACAAGGCAGCGGTGATCGTGCTCGGCACCACCATTGCCGACGCTCGTAATCATGAGATCCAGCAGCGCCGCGACCTCACGGACGACGACGTGGTGGACGTGATACGCAAGGCGATCAAGCGCCGCCGAGAAGCGATCGAGCTTTATCTTTCAGCCAAGCGGGATGACCTCGTCGCAAAGGAGCGCTCGGAGCTCGCGACGCTGGAGGGTTATCTTCCGGCACAGGTCGACGTTGAAGAGATCCGCGCCGCGGTGCGCGACGCGATCGCCGGCGGCGCCACCACCATCGGCGCGGTGATGAGTCGAGTAGTTCCGCAGTTCAAGGGACGCGCGGAAGGCAGCACGATCAACGCGATCGCACGCGAGGAGCTGAGCAGGCAAGGGTGAATCCATCGCCCCTGATCGACCGAAGCCCGAGCGAGCGGTTGCGACCGCGCGGTCGGGCTTTTTGTTGCACATGGGTGCAGGCTGGGTTTCGGTGAACGCGCACGCGCTCGGGGTCCTCGAGTTTCAACGAACGCTCGACGTCGTCGCCGGTCATGCATCGTCGGCGCCGGGGGCCGCGCACATCCGTGAGCTTCGTCCGGCCGACGACATCGTCGATATCGAGCGCGAGCATGCGCGCGTGGCGGCGATGCGCGCGCTGGCCTCCGCGGATTCGCCCTGGTCGCGGGAAGTCGTGCCCGAAGTCGCCCGGAGCCTCGCTCGACTGCGCGTGGCTGGTACGGCACTCCCGGGGCCGGAACTGCTTGGCGTTCTCGTCCTGCTTCGGTCGTCGCGCCGGACCGCGGAAGCATTGCGCGATCCGCGTCGTCCCGCGGTGGCGACCGCAGTGCTCGCGTCGATCACCGCGAATCTCGTCTCGGCAAAGCAGGACGAGGTGGCGCTCGAACGAGTTCTCGCTGACGACGGCAGCGTTCGCGACGACGCGTCGCCGCAACTGCGGCGACTGCGACGCGAACTCCGCGGTGCCGAAGCCGAGTTGGTGCGACTGCTCGAGCGACTCATGAGCAAGTTGGAGTCGCACCAGCAGGTGCCGGACATGTCCGTCACCGTGCGCAATGGGCGCTATGTCATTCCGATCCGACGCGAGGCGCGCGGCGCCGTGGGTGGCATCGTCCACGACACGTCGGGTTCCGGAGCCACGCTGTTCGTGGAGCCGCCCGCCGCGGTCGAGGAAGGGAACCGCATCCGCGAGCTCGAGATCGAGGAGCTGCGGGAAGTCGACCGCATTCTGCTCGAGGCCACCGACCGCATTCGTCCGTTGTACGATGAGCTGTTGGCGTCGCTCGACGCACTCGTCGTGCTGGACTCGCTCTACGGGCGCGCTCGTTATGCAATCGCGTTCGAGTGCGCCCAGGCCGAGCTCTGCATGCCTGACGAGGGCTTCGCGCTGCGCAACGGTCGTCATCCGCTGCTCCTGGCGCAGGGTGTCTCCGTCATTCCGTTCGACCTCGAGATGGGTTCGAGCGAGCGGACGCTGCTCGTGTCCGGGCCAAACACCGGCGGCAAGACGGTGCTGCTCAAGTCCATCGCGCTCATCTCGGCGCTCGTGCAATCGGGTGTGCCCGCCCCGGTCGCGGCGGGAAGTCGCGTCGCGGTCTTCGACAACCTTTTTGCCGACATCGGCGATGAGCAGTCGATCGAGGCGAGCCTCTCGACATTCAGTGCGCACCTCAAGAACCTCGGCGAGATTCTCGTTGCCGCGACACCGCAATCGCTCGTGCTCGTCGACGAGCTCGGGTCGGGCACTGATCCGGTCGAAGGCGCGGCGCTCGGAGGCGCGATCCTCGAGGAGCTGACGCGACGCGGTGCCCTCACCGTAGCAACGACTCACCTCGGTGCGCTCAAGGAGCTGGCCACGGAAGTACCCGGTGTCGTGAACGCGTCGCTGCAGTTCGATGCGGTGGCACTCGCCCCGACCTATCGCCTGATCAAAGGCATACCCGGACGTTCGTATGGCATCAGCATCGCTCGACGCCTGGGCCTCCGCGAGGATGTGCTCGATCGCGCGGAAGAGCGAGTGCCCAAAGGCGAGCGCGACGTCAATCGACTGCTGGCCGATCTCGAGCTGCGTGAGGCAGAGATGACCGCGCGAGAGCGCGACGTCGCGCTCGGACAGGAGTCGGTCCAGGCGCGTGCGCATCGCGTTGCGGAGCGTGAGCAACGGGTGAAGCAGCGCGAACGCGAGATGGAGAAGGAGTCGCGCGCGGGAGCGCGCCGGTATCTGCTCGACGCGCGTGCCGAAATCGAGCGCACGATCCGCGAGCTTCGCGAGGCGGGCGCAGCGGAGCTGGACGAGCAGGCACGTCTCGCGCGGCAGGGCGTGGAGCGAATGGCGGCTGATCAGGCCGAGGCCCTCTCCGACCTGGAGGAGCGACGCTCCGCGGCGTCGGACGACAACGGTACCGCGGTCGCAGACGGCGAGCCTAGCGACGGCGATCTCGTCGAGATCACCACGCTTGGCGACAAGTTGGGACGCGTGCTGGAACGCCGCGAGCAGGACGCTGTCGTCGCCGTCGGCGGGATCAAGATGACGCTGCCGGTGTCGGCGCTACGTCGGTCGCTCAAGCAGGAACCCAAGCAGCGCGACGTGGTCCCGATCATGAGCGACCTCCCCGAAGAGTACGTCGCGCGGGAGATCGACCTTCGCGGTCAGCGAGTGGGTGACATCGACGACGTCGTTATGCAGGCACTCGACGCCGCCGTCCGCGCCGACCTCAAGGCGCTGCGCATCATCCACGGGAAGGGCACGGGCGCGCTGCGGGCGCGCGTGGCCGAGATGCTCCGGAAAGACACGCGCGTGAAGACTTTCCGGCTCGGCGCGTGGAACGAGGGCGGCGCCGGTGTGACCGTCGCGGAGTTCGCCTGATCATGGACCCGAGGCACGCGTGATCCCCGACGAGGACGTCGAGCGCGTGCGCGATCACGCCGACATCGTGCAGATCATCGGCGAGCACGTGAACCTCCGCCGCGTCGGCTCGGATTGGCGCGGCCCGTGCCCGTTCCACCAGGGGACTCACCGGAACTTTTCGGTGTCGCCCAAGAAGCGGATGTACTACTGCTTCGTGTGTCACGCCGGCGGCGACGTGTTCAACTTCCTCCAGAAGCGGCTCGGGCTCGACTGGCCGTCGGCGGTGCGCACGGTCGCGGAGAAGTCGGGCATCGAGATCCGCGAGGTCGAGACGCGTCGTGAGGGCCCCGATCCGCGCGAGCCGGTGTGGGAGGTCAACGCGGCTGCGGCCGAATATTTCCAGCGGATGCTCTGGGACGACGAGCTCGGCGCACCGGCGCGTGAGTACCTCGCGAAGCGCCACGTGTCGCGGGAGGCGGGCGAGAAGTTTGGCCTGGGCTTCGCGCCCCGCGAGATCGGACTGCTCCGTGGCTACCTCAACACGCTCGGGTACGACGACGCACGGCTGCTGAGCGCGGGTCTTCTCGTACAGCGCGAGGAAGCCGAAGAGCCGCGGCCACGCTTCCGCGGACGCCTGATGTTCCCTATTTACGATGCGTCCGGACGACCCTCCGGATTCGGGGGGCGGCTCATCGGTCCGGGCGAGCCGAAGTACCTCAACTCCGCAGATTCGGTAACCTTTACGAAAGGGCGCCTGCTGTACGGGCTCAACTGGGCGCGACACGCAATTCGACGTGATGAGCGATTGCTGCTCGTGGAGGGCTACTTCGATGTCGTTCGGCTTGTGCTCGCCGGCATCGAGTCGGTGGTTGCTCCACTGGGTACGGCGCTCACGGAAGAACAGGCGTCAATGATCTCGCGACAGACGAAGAACGCGTTCCTCCTCTACGACAGCGATGCCGCCGGGCAGAAGGCGACGTTCCGCGCGGGCGACCTGCTGCTCGCACAGGGCGTTTCGGTGCGCGTCGTGACGTTGCCCGATGGGGAAGACCCCGACACGTTCGTCGACGCGCACGGCAGAGCGGCGCTCGAGACGCACATTGATGGCGCCGTCGACGTGTTCGACCGCAAGGTGCAGATCCTCGAGCGACAGGGATGGTTCGCCGACCTGCACAAGCGACGTCGCGCGATCGACCGGCTCCTGCCGACGATTCGGGCGACCGCCGATCTCGTGACTCGCGACATGTACATCGCGCGCGCGAGCGAGGCGTCAGGCGTCGATCGGAACGTGCTGTCGCGAGAAGCTGGCGGCGCGAACGCGCGAGGAGCACAAGCACGAACGCCAACCACCGCCGCGCCGCCTCAGGCCCACCAGGAACACCTGCGCATGGCCGACCGCCGCGTTGGCGAGCGCCGAGACGCACGTGAAGCACCGGCCCGCCGCCCACCAGGCGGTGGTCCGTCCGTGGAGCGATATCTTCTTCGGGTGATCCTCGCGCACCCAGCGTATCTCGAGATGGCCGCGGAAGCGGACGTCGGGCCGGCGACGTTCGAGGACGTCCGCTACCGCGAGATTTTCGAGACGCTCGCGAGAATCGGAGCCGACGCATCTCCGGAGGTCGTTGTGCGGGACTTGTCGGCCGACGCCGCGGCCGCCTACGACGAAATGCTCGGCGAGCCACCCGAGTCACTCGTGAACCTCGAGATGACATATCGAGACACGGTCGCGGCGTTGCGAATCCGCGAGCTGAAGCAGAAGAACAGTGAGCTGCAGCGGCTGATGGCGACCGCGCGCAGTGAAGAAGAGAAGAACGTCCTGCTCGCCGAGAAAGACGCGAACGCGCGAAAGGCCCTCGCACTTCGCACGCGAGCCTCATGACACGGAGGATGTGAGTGCACCAGGATCTCGAAGCGCTGCTCGCACTGCAGGCCGACGATGAAGTGATCGACAGACTCGATGCAAAGCTGCGCGCGCTCGGTCCGCGCCTTTCCGAGCTCGAGCGCCGACGCAAAGCGGTTGCTGAACAGCTCGCAACCGCCGAGTCAACCACAGAGGCCGACGAACACAAGCATCGCGACCTCGAAGGCAGAGTCTCGGACCACAAGCAACGTCAGGAACGGAACCTCGCGCATCTCGACTCCGTGAAGCGCATGCGGGAAGCAACGGCCGCCATGGCGCAAGTCGAACAGGCGCGGAAGATCCTCATCGAGGAAGAGTCCGAGCTGCAGGCGCTCACGCGGCGCATCGCCGACGGACACAAGTCGATTGCCGCGCACCGCGACGCGCTGACAGCGGAAGACAGCGAGCAAGCAGCGGAACGCGAAGCGCTCGCGGCGGAACGTGCGGGGATCGAGGCCGAGCTCGCGGATGCGCGCGCGAAACGAGCGCAGACCGCAACGCACGTCCCGAAGGCGATCCTGGCGAAGTACGATCGTATTCGCGGCCGGCGCGGCGAGCAGGCGATCTTTGCGTTACGCGGCCCGTCCTGCGGGCACTGCGACACGGCGATTCCTCTCCAGCGCCGAAACCAGATGATCGGCACCGGTCAGATCGAAGTGTGCGAAGCGTGTGGAGTGCTTCTGTATGCAACACAATGATGCTTGTTGGTCCGGTGGGTCCCCGATAGCTTGACCGCGTGACCGCACCGCCTGCTCGCCCACGACTCAAACCGCGTTGGGTTTTCCCACGCGAGCCGGATCCCGCTGCAGTGCAGGCTCTCGCGGCGGAGCTCCATCTCCCGCCGCTCGTCTGCCGCCTTCTGCTCGTTCGCGGGTATTCCGCGATCGAGCCCGCCAAGGATTTTCTTCGACCCCGGCTGCAGCGGTTGCACTCACCGCATGGTCTGCCTGACGCGGAAGTCGCCGTCGAGCGCCTCGCACGCGCCGCGCGCGACCACGAGACCGTGCTCGTTCATGGCGACTACGACGTCGATGGCATTTGCTCGACGACGTTGCTCACGCGCTCGCTCCGCTACTTCGGTGCGCGCCCCGTTCCATTCATTCCGCGCCGCCTCGAAGACGGCTACGATCTGAGCGACGCCGGCGTGCGCGCAGCACGCGATGCGGGAGCACGGTTGGTCGTCACGTGTGATTGCGGAACGAGCGCACTCAAGCCGATTCGTGCGCTATGCGAGTCCGGCGTCGACGTCATCGTCACGGATCATCACCTGCCGGGCGGCCCGCTGCCCGAGTGCCTCGCCGTGCTCAATCCGAAGCGGCAGAACTCGGAGTATCCCGACCGGGATCTCGCCGCCGTCGGCGTCGCGTTCAAGCTGATGCTCGCCCTCGCGGAAAAGCTCGGCGCGAACACGAACTTCGTCTACAACATGCTCGACCTCGTCGCGCTCGCGACGATCGCCGACGTCGCACCGCTGCGGGGCGAGAACCGCATCTTCGCGCGGTACGGCCTGCGCCTCATGGGAGAGACGCCCCATCAGGGGCTACGCGCGCTCATGCGCGCCTCGGGGATGGACAACCGACCGCTGACCGCGGGACGTGTTGGGTTCATCCTCGCACCGCGTCTCAACGCCGCAGGGCGCATTGGGCACGCGATGCAGGGCGTCGAGCTGCTGCTGTCGGAGTCGGAGCCGCAGGCGAATCGCATAGCGCGAGAGCTCGAGGAGATGAACCGACGTCGCCAGGAGATCGATCGCGCCACGCTCGAGCAGGCGCGCAAGCGCATCGACGCGCTGGATCTCGACAACACGTACGGCATCGTGCTCGCGCAGGAAGGTTGGCACCCCGGCGTCATCGGGATCGTCGCATCGCGAATCGTCGAGGAAACGGCGCGGCCGACCGTGCTGATTTCGCTCGAGGGCAAGGAAGGGAAGGGCTCCGGGCGCGCACCCGCACCGTTCAACCTGCACGCCGGCCTGAGTGAGTGCCGCGATCTCCTGATCCGATTCGGCGGGCACCCCGCGGCAGCGGGTGTCACGATCGAGGCGTCGCGCGTGGACGAGTTCGCGCATCGATTCAACGAGGTCGCGCGATCGAAGCTCAAGCCTGAAGACTTGCACCCCGAGCTCAGGATCGACGCCGAAATCTCGATCGACGACGTGACCGACGAGCTCGAAGGGTTCCTCAGACACTTCGAGCCGTTCGGCGTTGGCAATCCGTCGCCGGTATTCGCATCGCGTGGCGTTCGGCTCTCGGTGCCCGCGCGGGTTGTTGGCACTGATGGTCTCAAGCTCCGCGTCGCCGGCGCAACGCGAGAACGCGAGGCGCTGGGGTGGGGCATGGGCGATCTCGCGCCGGAGCTCCCGGTCGGCGTTCCGTTCGACATCGCCTATCGTATCGAGCGCGACACATACCAGGGAGAAAGTCGTCTCCAGCTCCGCCTCGCTGACATCCGCCTGCCCGGCGCGGTCCCCACGCCGGACGATCGTTAGGCATGCGGATCGTCGCCGGCCGCTGGCGCGGTCGCCGCATCCGTCCGCCTGACGACACGCGCGTTCGCCCGACCGCCGACCGCGTTCGCGAAGCGTGGATGAGCATCGTCATGCCCGACCTTGGCGACGCGCGCGTGCTCGACCTGTTCGCCGGATCAGGCGCGTTAGGTATCGAGGCGCTGTCGCGGGGTGCCGCGTCGGCCGATCTGGTGGAGGTGAGCGCCTCGGGCGTCCGCGCGATCCGCGAGAACGCCGAGCTGCTCGGCGCAGGCGACGAGCTTCGCGTACACCGCGGCGACGCGATGAAGTTCATCGAACAGCTGGACCCGCACGCATTCGATGTCGCGTTCGCCGATCCGCCGTATGGCCACGGCCTGGCGAAAGCAGTGGCCGAGCACTGGCTCGTAGTGCCGTTCGCAACCGTCCTCGGTATCGAACACGCCTCGAAGGAACAGATGCCTGAAGGTGACACACGCCGTTACGGTGACACCGCGATAACGTTCTACCGCACCGGTTCGCCGCGCAGTTCGTAGTGCCCGCCGTTAGCCCGCTTCCCGTCTCCCGCTTCCCGGCAGTTCGATTCCCTATTCCCGATTCCCGATGCGGACCGCCGTCTACGCCGGCAGCTTCGACCCCATCACGCGCGGCCATGAAGATCTGATCCGGCGGAGTCTTGCGTTCGTCGATCACATCGTCGTCGCGGTGGCCACGAACGTGTCGAAGCAGCCGCTGTTCACGCTGGAGGAACGCGTGGCGTTCGTCCGCGCGGCCGTCGGAGACGATCCCCGCATCGACGTACGGCAGTTCGACGGACTGCTCGTTGACTTCGCGCGCGGGATCGGAGCAAACCTCATCATCCGCGGTCTGCGCGCCGTTGCGGACTTCGAGTATGAGTTCCAGATGGCGCTGATGAATCGCCACCTTGCCCCGGGGCTGGAAACCGTGTTCATGGTCCCGTCGCTCGATACGACGTACATCAGCTCGAGCCTCGTGCGCGAGGTTGCACGCTTTCACGGCGACGTCAGTGGACTGGTGCACCCGGTCATCGCCGAGGCGTTGCGCTCGAAGCTGCGGGGATAGCAGTCCTCATGACTACCGTCACACCGGCGGCGCCTTCGTTCATCGACGAAATACGAGCGCGCGCGGGCCGACGTCGCCGCCGCATCGTGTTTCCCGAAACGGCCGACGTGCGCGTCCGCACAGCGGTCGAGTTTCTCGCACGAGAGGGGATCGTCGAGCCGATCGTCCTGCTCGACCCCGAGGCACCGGAGACTCACGGCAACGTCAAGGCGCTTGGGGTCGAAACCATCGATCCGCTCCGCGACCCGCGACGCAGGCGCACGATCGCGGACCTCCTCGAGCGCCGCGCCAGGAAGGGACTGAGCGACGACGCGGCAGCCTCCTACGCGTCGAATTCGCTGTTCTTCGCGGATGGGCTCGTGCGCCACGGGGACGCAGACGGTTGTGTCGCCGGCTGCGTGTACACGACGAGTGACGTGCTCCGCGCGGCGCTCTGGCTGGTCGGCAACGCGCCCGGTGTTCAAACCGTATCGAGCGCGTTCTACATGGTGGCGTTGCCATTTCGCGGGGACGCGGGCGAGGTGCTCACGTTCACCGACTGTGCGGTCATTCCATACCCAACGTCCGACCAACTTGCGGACATCGCGCTCGCTGCCGCCGCCGACCGCCGTCGCATCGTTGGGGACGAGCCCTGCGTCGCCATGCTATCTTTCTCGACCGCGGGCAGCGCCGGCGGACCGTCGGTCGACTTGGTGCGTGGCGCCCTGGAAATTGTGCGAGCGAAAGCACCAACGCTGCTCGTGGACGGAGAATTGCAAGGCGATGCGGCGCTGATTCCTGCCGTCGGGAATCGGAAGGCTCCGCGGAGTCCGGTGGCCGGGCGCGCGAACGTTCTCGTGTTCCCGTCATTGGACGCCGGCAACATCGCCTACAAGCTGGTCGAACGAATCGCGCGCGCGGCGGCGATCGGCCCGATCGTACAAGGGCTCGCTCGGCCGTGCAGCGACCTTTCGCGTGGAGCGTCGGCAGATGACATTGTCAACGTGGCTGCAATCACCGCACTGCAGGCCGGTGATGACGCCACCACCGAGCTTGAGCCCTCTGGGAGAACTTGAGACATGAGCTTCTCGATCAAGAAGCAGGGAGAGATCTGCGTGGTTGATGTCGAAGGTCAGCTCATCGTCGGAAACCGGCAGGAGCTGAAGCAGAAAGTCCTCGACGAGTTGGAAAAGGGCGAAAAGAAGTTCCTCATCGACTTCAGCCAGACCGGTTACATCGACAGCTCGGGACTCGGCGTCCTCGTATCGCTGTCCAAGAAGATTCGGGAGCAGGGCGGCGAGCTCCGCCTGGCGAATCTGAACGACGACCTCAAGACCCTCTTCGAGCTCACCAAGCTCGACACGCTCTTCCAGATCGCCGACACCCGCGAACGGGCGCTGGAAAGCTTCTGAAACGTTCGACCGCGTTCGGCGGTCCTTTCTCGGGACTCTAGGCGCAGCGAGGCGACACAAGCCCCGCTGCGCCTCATTCCATGACCCATCGTCAATGACTGCTGACCGCGACAGCGGAGAGCACCGCCGCGACACACACCCTCACGTTGCCTTCGACCGGCTCATCCCCAGCGACATTCGCGAGATCGAGCCCATCGTCGAAGAGGTAACGCGTGAGTGCCGGGAGCTCGCGCTCTCCGCGCGGCAGTGTGCGCTGAACGTGCCGGTGGCGCTCACGGAGGCGCTGAGCAACGCGATCCTGCGGGGCAACCGCGGAATGCGCGAGAAGCACGTGCGTGTTCGCGCCGTCGTGAGCGACAGCGCGCTGGTGCTCGAGGTCGCTGACGAGGGCGCCGGGTTCGATCTCGACGCCTGCACCATCGACCCCACCCGCCCTGGGAGCCTGGAGCGCGAGGACGGACGCGGCCTGTTCCTCATGCGCGCGCTGATGGATCGCGTCGAACGCTACGACGCGGACGCGCGAAACGTGGTTCGACTGACGCTGCACCGTTCGTGAAAGAGCTCGGCGCGGTTCTCGTCGCCTTCACCGACGCCACGCAATGCGCGGCGGTCGTGTGGATGCAGCCGCAAGGCGGGGGCCCCCTCAGTGCCGAAGTGGGGAGCCCATCCGGCGACGCGCCAGCCATTCTCGAGTTGATTCCCCCTGGCGGCTCGCCCGTCGAGGTTCACACGCCAAACGGGAGTATGCTCGTCGCGTTGCTGCCGGGGCCTCGCCGCGCGTGGCTTGCTCTCGGGCCCTGCGCCAATCGTGTTGCACCATCGAGTGGCTGGCTCAAGTTCCTCCTTCCAGTCGTCACGCATTACCTGCAAGCGTCGCTCGAGGTCGAGCATGCCGCCAACGAGCTGGCGGAACGCTACGAGGAGATCAACCTCCTCTACACGACCAGCGAGATCCTCGGCCGAACGGTGTCGCTGGAAGAAGCGGCGAAAACCATTCTCCACGAGATCTCCGACACCGTCGGCGCGAGCCGCGCGTCCATTCTCGTGCACGACGCGTCCACCGATACGCTGCAAGTGGTGGCCGCGCGCGGCGCCGGGACGAACGCGGCGCCCGCCATCGAGGTGAGCGACGATTGCAGCGTCTCGGCGACGGTGTTTCGGTCGCGCCGGTCGATGATCGCCGAGACGGGCGAGATGCTCTGCGACCAGGAGAAGCTCTATCGAAACGGCGCGATGCTTTCGGTCCCGATCATGTGGACGGGCCCGGGCGGGAGCCGCCCGCTTGGCGTGGTGAATTTGTCCGAGCGTCGATCCGGTCAGCCGTTCAGCGCGGGCGACCAGAAGCTCGTCGAGGCGATCGCGACCCAGATCGGCACGGCGATTCAGAACGCGCGACTCGTTAGGGCGTCGATCGACCAGCAGCGTCTCGTGTACGAGATGAGCCTCGCGCACGACCTGCAGATGAAGCTGCTCCCGGCCACGTCCGTCGTGGCGCCGGAAGCGGAGGTCGCCGCCCGCGTGCTCCCCGCCGAGAGCGTCGGCGGTGACTTTTACCATCTGTTCCGTCTGGGCGGCCGGCGCACGGGCGTGATGATCGGCGACGTCTCGAGCCACGGTTATCGCGCAGCGCTCATCATGGCGCTTGCCATGAGCGCCTCCGCCATTCACGCGCAGACCACCATCGACGCGGCCGAGACATTGAGCGCGCTCCTCGCCTCGCTGCGAGACGAGCTCGAGTCCACCGAGATGTTCATCACGGTGTTCTACGGCGTGATCGACCCGGCGGCAGGAGTACTGCGCTACGCAAACACGGGACATCCGCACGCGTTCATCATTACGGCTGACGGCACGGTGTCACGACTTCCCGCGCTGGATCCGCCGTTAGGCATGACGACGGGCCGTCCCGACGGTGCGTCGCGTCCATGGCGACGTGGATCGGATCTGCTGTTGCTGTTCACCGACGGCGTCACCGATGCGCGGAACGATGCCGGCGTGCGGCTTGGCGAGCAGCCGGTGCTCGACATCGTCGCGAAGTACCGTCACGAGCCCACCGCCACGATCCTGGAGCACGTATTCGACGCGCTGCGCGCCCACGTCGGCGAATCCGCCCGCCCCGACGACCTCGCCCTCGTCATCGCTCGCACCTGATTGGTACGTTTGGGGTCAGAGTCGTAATTCATCATTCGAACGCCGCTGGCGGTGCGCGATCGCAACGGTAGACACGAGTCCATGGCCGATGGCCGATTCCCGCGGCCGCGAAAGCGGCTCGGCCAGCACTTCCTCGTCGATCGCACCGCGCTCGAGCGCATTGCAGACGCCCTCGCACCCACAGCCGACGACGTCGTCGTCGAGATCGGGCCCGGCCGCGGCGCGCTGACCGACCTGCTCTCGCAGCGGGCGAAACGCGTGATCGCGATCGAGCTGGATCGCGACCTGGTGCCATACCTCAGGGATCGCTATCGCGAGGCCGGCAATGTCGACGTCATCGAGCGTGACGTGCTGGAGGTCACCCTCGGCGACGTTGCAGGATCCGAGTTCCTGCTCGCCGGCAACGTCCCGTACTACATCACGACGCCGATTCTCTTTCACGCGCTCGAGCCCCCGCGACCGGCGCGCGCTGTGTATCTCGTGCAACGAGAGGTCGCGGAGCGCATCGTGGCGCCGCCGGGGTCGCGCACGTACGGCGCGCTCTCCGTCAACGTGCAGGCGGTCGCGCGCGCGGAGCTCGTTGCGCGTGTGCCGGCCGGGGCGTTTCGACCGCCACCGTCAGTCGAATCCGCGGTCGTACGCCTAACGCCACGCCCGGACCCGGTCGTCGATCCGTCACTGGAAACCGAATTCCGTGCGCTCGTGCAGGAGGCGTTCGGCCTCCGACGAAAGCAAATGCGTCGCGTGGTGCGGACCATCGCGCATCTGGGCGTCGACGCAGCGGATCAGGTGCTTTCGGCCGCAGCGATCGACGCTGAGGTGCGTCCGGAGACGCTGTCGCCGGAGGACTTCGCCCGACTCCTTCGAGCGATGAAAGGCGTCAGCGATCGCGGTTCGTGAGCGCGAACGACAACCCCTCGAGCTCCATCGCCATGTTCACGTTCTTGAGCGTGACGTCCGGCGGCACCTGTAGCTGAACCGGCGCGAAGTTGAGCAGCGCCCGCATGCCGGCGGAAACGAGGCGGTCCACGACGACCTGTGCTTCGTCCGCGGGCGTGGTGAGCACCGCGATGTCCGGATGCTCTTTCTGGATGTCACGCTCGATCTCCGCCATGTCGCGGACCGTCAGCGTATCCCACCGCGTGCCGATCTTCTTCGGATCGCGGTCGTAGACCGCGGTGACGCGGAAGCCGCGCTGCCGAAAGCCCCGGTATTGGGCGAGGGCCGTACCGATCTTGCCGGCGCCGACGATGATGACCTGCCAGTCGCGGCGGAGGCCAAGGATCTCGCGTAGCGATTCGGTGAGCTCGGGGACCGAGTAGCCAAGGCCGCGCTTGCCGAACGAGCCGAAGAACGAGAGGTCCTTTCGTACCTGGGCGGATGTCGTCCCGCCACGTCGCGCCAGCTCGTCGCTCGAGATCGTGACGAGGCCGCGGTTGGTGGACTCCTCGAGGAACCTCAGATACAGCGACAGGCGTCGGACGGTGGAGTCGGCAATGCGTCTCACGGCAGGGCGGCTTGTGAAATCATTCACAAGTTATCGGCGAAAGTGGCAATCGGGAATAGGTAGCGATCCCGAACAAATCCCACATGACGGGCCGGACGCACCTATATTGCCGCCCATGACGTCAGGTGTTCGACTTCGACCGGCTGAACAGGTGCTCGTGTCCCGCGCCCGTGACTTTCTCGCGGCGGGTCCGGCCGACGCGGTCGACCTGATCGCCCACGTGTGCCAACTGCCGCGGCCGCCCAGGTTCGTCGCCGATCACATGGCCATGGCGTTGCTGGCCGCGTGGGAAGAGTTCGCGCACGACGGTGAAGGGCGGTGGAGTCTCGTCACCAGCTCTGCCCACTCGTCGTGGATGGGCGGGACGGAGGCGCGGTCGGACGTCGGCGTCGGGTCGCTCGACCCGGCGATGCGCCGGCCGCTGGCCATCCGCAACGGGCCGCCAGCTGACCGGCTCGCCGACCTCTCCTATGTGGTCGTCGACGTCGAAACCACGGGCGGGAGCTCATTCGGCCCGGACCGCATCACCGAGATCGCCGCCGTGATCGTCGAGCGCGGTGAGATCTCGCGCGTGTACGAGACGCTCGTGAACCCGCAGCGCCCGATTCCGCCGATGGTTACGCGACTCACGAACATCACATGGGACATGGTCAAGCACATGCCCACGTTTCGAGAGATCGTTCCGCAGGTGGCCGACGCGATCCGCGGTCACGTGTTCGTCGCGCATAACGCGGGCTTCGACTGGCGCTTCGTGACCACGGAGATCGCGCGCGCGACGGGCGAGCGCATGGAGGGACGTCGGCTGTGTACGGTGAAGATGGCGCGCCGGCTTGTGCCGCACCTTCACCGTCGATCGCTCGACTATCTCGCCCGGCATTACAACGTCGAGATCACGGCGAGACATCGGGCCGGCGGCGATGCGGTGGCGACCGCCCGAGTATTTTTGCGTATGCTTCGTGAGGCCCAGGACCGCGGCTGCACCACGTGGCCGGACCTCGAGGCGCTGTTGCGCGAGGTTCCGCGCGGCCGACGGCGACGGCGGCGGAGCGCAATGCCACGGTTCACCGACCGCGATACGACCGCCTAACGACTTCGACCCCGCGACGCATGACGACCACCCTCGCCCCACTCGTCGACACGCTCAACGTCGGAAAACTCCGCGTCCACACGATCCAGGCTGGCGGCCAGAAGCTCGATGGCGGCGCGATGTTCGGCGTGGTGCCCAAGCCACTATGGGAACGCCGCATTCAGGCTGACGACCGCAATCGCATCCAGCTCGGCATGCGGTGTCTCGTGATCGAGCACGAGTCGACGGTCATCGTGGTGGACACCGGAGCCGGGAACAAGGAGACGGCGAAGTTCCACGACATCTACGGCCTCGAGAACGCCGGCGCGAACGGCCGCACGCAGCTCGAGGACGGCCTCGCATCGCTTGGCGTTCGGCCGGAAGACGTCGGGATCGTGATCGATACGCACCTCCACTTCGACCACTGCGGTGGCAACACGTTCGTCGAGGCCAGTGCGGGCGAGCCACGTCTCACGTTCCCGAATGCCCGGTACGTGGTGCAGCGCGGGGAATACGTTTACGCGACGCATCCCAACGAGCGGACGGCGGCCAGCTATTTCCCGCACAACTTTGCGCCGATCGCGGCGCAGGACCGGTTCGATTTCGTCGACGGGGAACGGGAGATTGTGCGCGGCATCCGCGTGATACCGACCCCGGGCCATACCCCGTTCCACCAGTCGGTGCTGATCGAATCCGATGGGGAGTCCGCGTTCTATCCCGCGGACCTCACACCCACGGCGTCACACCTGCCGCTGGCGTGGATCATGGGCTACGACGTGGAGCCGCTCGTGACGCTCGAGACCAAGCGCGCGATGCTGACCAGGGCGGCCCGCGAGGGCTGGCTCGTGATCTTCGAGCACGACGCGACCGTTGCCTCGGGCAGGGTGAAGCTCGACGGGAAGGGGTTTGCGCTCGACCAGCGGGCTTGACGCCCCGTTAGGCCTCGCCTAAGATTCGATTCCACAATGCGGTAAGTAGAGCGAAGTCGCTCTCACCCTCTGGCCTCGCACGGTCGCCGACCGGGAGTGCTGCAGGAGTTCTCGAAACGCGCCACCTCCGGCACGGAGGGTGAGCGTTCAGCGGGCTCCTCTGGGGTCCGCATTTTTTTTGGGTCGAGCCGGTTGACTCGACCACAACTCTCTCTCGAGGAACTCGGTTTATTCAGGACAACTCAAAGCGCGTCCGCGTCAATCGCCAGATCCGAATCAGCCCGCTCCGCGTCATCGCGGCAGACGGTAGCCAAATGGGAATTCTGGATCTGGATGCCGCGCTGGCGGCCGCACAGGAGCAGGGGCTGGACCTGGTCGAAGTAGCGCCAATGGCGCGACCTCCTGTCGTTCGAATCATGGACTACGGGAAGTTCAAGTTCGAACAGGCCAAGATGGCTCGCCAGGCCAAGAAGAAGCAGCACGTGATCCATCTCAAGGAGGTCAAGTACCGCCCGGGAATCGAGGATCACGACTTCGAGACGAAGACGCGCCACGCCCGCCGGTTCCTGGGAGAGGGCAATAAGGTCAAGGTCACCCTGATGTTCCGCGGTCGTCAGATCGCGCACCCGGAGCTCGGAAAGGCCGTGGTCGATCGGGTCGCCGCCGATCTCGCCGATGTGGCGAAGATCGAGAGCGAGCCGAAAATGGAAGGCAAGTCGATGACGATGATTCTCACGCCGAAATGAGCGAGTGCGCGTTATGCCGAAAATGAAAAGCCATCGAGGCGCGAGGAAGCGCTTCTCCGTCACCGGATCTGGCAAGGTCAAGCGATACAAGGCCTTCAAGAGCCATATCCTGACCAAGAAGACGTCCAAGCGGAAACGAAACCTCCGTCGGTCCACCACCGTGGGCACCAACGGAGAAGTCAAGAACCTCAAGCGGCTGCTTCAGGCCTAAGGGAGGAATACAATGCCACGCGTCAAATCGAACGTCGTGCGCCTGAAGCGCAAAAAGAAAATCATGAAGGCTGCGCGCGGCGCCTTCGGCGCGCGCAGCAAGTTGTGGCGGCCGGCCAAGGAGACCGTCGAGCGCGCCTGGCGCTATGCGTATCGCGATCGCCGCAACAAGAAGCGCGACTTCCGCCGCCTCTGGATCACGCGCATCAACGCCGCAGCCCATCAGAACGACATGAGCTACAGCGTGTTCATGAACGGCCTCAAGAAGGCCGGCATCGAGGTCGATCGTAAGATCCTCGCGGATCTGGCCGTGCACGATCCGGCCGCGTTTACGGCGCTCGTCGACAAGGCGCGGTCGGCGCTGAGCGCTGCGTGAACTACAGGGACTAGGGACTGGGGACGCGGCTTACCATCCCTCCCGAACACATAACGCGGCGGCAGCGTGACCTAACGTCACCGCCGCCGCCTCTTTTTTTTTGGCCCTTCGATTCCCTATTCCCGATTCCCGACGGTGACGATTCAGGACTACCTCGACGAAGCGACGCAGCTCGAGCGGGAGCTCGAGGAGCGGCTCGGGCAGATCGATCCAGCCACGCGCGTCGACGCCGTGAAGGGCCAGCTGCGCGACTGGCGCGCCCGACTCGATCAACTGCAGAAGTCGATCACCAGCGTGCCGACTGACGGGCGTCGCGACGCCGGCATCGCGCTGAATCGAGTTCGCAAGGGCTTCGAGGACGCGCTGGCGGAGCGCGAGACGGCCGCCGCGTCTCGCGGGGCGCAGCCTGCCATCGACCTAACGATGCCCGGCCGGCAACGCTGGCTCGGCGGCCGGCATCCTGTCACGCTCGTCATTCGCGAGATCGTGGAGATCTTTCGCGAGCTCGGGTTCACCGTCGCGTTAGGTCCCGAGGCAGAAACGGAGTGGTACAACTTCGGCGCGTTGAATTTTCCGGCGGATCATCCCGCCATGGACGCGCACGACACGCTGTACCTCGGTCCGGGATCACTCCTGCGCACGCACACGTCGCCCGTCCAGGTGCGAACCATGCAGCGCTGGGCGCCGCCCATTCGGATCCTCGCGCCAGGTAATGTCTATCGTCGTGATTTCTTCGATCCGTCGCACGCGCCGATGTTCTCGCAGATCGAGGGCCTCTCGGTCGATGAAGGCGTCAGCTTCGTGGACCTCAAGGCGACGCTGAATCATTTCGCACGCCGCTTCTTCGGCGCCGGACGCACGCGCTTCCGACCCAGCTTCTTCCCGTTCACGGAGCCCTCGGCCGAGCTCGACGCGCAGTGCGGCGTCTGCGGCGGCTCGGGGTGCGCCACGTGCAAAGGCACCGGATGGATCGAGATCCTCGGGAGTGGAATGGTCCATCCCGCCGTGCTGGAGGCGGCCGGCATCGACAGCGAACGGTACACCGGGTGGGCGTTCGGCATGGGCCCGGCGCGCAGTGCGCTCTCCCGATACAGCATCCCTGACATTCGGCTGCTCTACGACTCGGACGTACGCTTCCTGGAACAGATCGCCCGATGAACATCTCGTACAACTGGCTCAAGGACTTCGTCGACGTCGACCTCCCGCCGGCACGCCTCGCGGAGGTCATCACGTCGCGCACCGCGACAGTGGATGCGGTCGAGACGCTGCGCGATGACCTCCGCCAGTTCGTCGTCGCCCGCGTGGTCGAATGCGCGCCGCATCCCGACAGCGATCACCTCTCGGTGACTAAAGTCGACGCGGGGACTGGTGAGCTGCTCGACGTCGTCTGCGGCGCGCCTAACGTCCGCGCCGGCAAGCTGTACCCGTTCGCGAAGACCGGCACGAAGATGCCTGCCGGGTTCACGATCGAACGCCGAAAGATTCGCGGAGCCGTGTCCAACGGGATGCTGTGCTCGGCGAGGGAGATCGGGCTGGGCGAGGAGCAGGACGGCATCCTCGAGCTGGACGTCGACGTCGCGCCGGGCACGCCGCTGCTCGCCGCGCTGCCGTCGGTGTCGGACTCTCGAATCGTCGTCGACGTGGGCGCAAATCGACCAGATTTGCTGTCGCACCTGGGTGTGGCACGCGAAGTCGCGGCGGCAGTCGGGCAGTCCGTGGACGTCACGCGCGCCCTGCACGAGGGCGCCGCGGTCTTACACGCCAAGCCCGTCGACATCCAGTCCGACCCGCGTCGTGCGTCCGCCGGCGGTATCTCCGTATCGATCGAGGACGCGGACGGCTGTCCGAGATATCTCGGTGCGGTCGTGCGAGGCGTTCGCGTTGGCCCGAGCCCGGATTGGTTGGCGCGGCGGCTCGAGGGCGCCGGCGTCCGGTCCATCAACAACATCGTGGACATCACGAACTTCATGCTGCTCGGCTTTGGCCAGCCGATGCACGCGTTCGACGCGACGAAGCTCGCCGGTCCGGCGATCATCGTCCGAAACGCACGAGCAGGGGAAAAGCTCGTCACACTCGATGGCGTCGAGCGCGAGCTCAGCGAGAGCATGTGCGTGATTGCGGATGCGGAGCGCGCTCAGGCTCTTGCCGGTGTCATGGGCGGGCGTGACTCGGAAGTCACCGCGGAGAGCACTGAGATTTTCCTCGAAGTGGCTGCGTTCAACCCACGGCGCGTGCGTGCGATGCGACGTGCGCTCTCGCTTTCCACGGAGGCCAGCTACCGCTTCGAGCGGGGCACTGACGTCGCCGCGGCGGCGGAGCGGTTACAGCAGGCCGTAGCGCTGATCATCGCACTCGCCGGCGGCGCCGCCGAGTCGGCCGTGGATATCGCGCCCGCCGTCCCAGTGTCGCGGCACCTGCTCGTACGCGCATCGCGAGTCAAGCAGGTCCTCGGTGAGCCGATCCCCGCGGCGCGCATCACGCAGTTGTTGCGGACCGTCGGATTCATAGCCGACGTCCGTCCCGGCACGGAGATGCTCGATCGGAGCGAAGAGGTCCGCGTAACCGTTCCCTCGTGGCGCGGTGACGTCACCGCTGAAATCGATGTCGTCGAGGAAGTCGCACGCCTTCACGGCTACGACACGTTCTCCGACGAGCTCCGCGCGTTCCGGGTCGGCAACGTTCCGGATTCGCCCGACTTCATCCTCGAGACCACCATTCAGGATGCGCTCGCGGCCGAGGGTTTGTTCGAGGTGCGTCCGCTTCCGTTCGTTGCTGGCGCAGACGACACACACGTTCTCGTCGCCAACCCGCTCGCCGAGAACGAAGCCCATCTACGCAGGTCGATTCTCGAAACCCTCTCCAGCAGGGCCGAGTTCAACCTGTCTCATATGGAAGGCAACGTTCGGCTGTTCGAGATCGGCGCGGTGTTCGCACCACGTCCTGGCGCGCCGCTTCCGCTCGAGCGAAAGAGCGTGGGCGTACTCATCATGGGCGACCGACGCCCGCCGCACTTCACTGAGCCGAAGCCACCCCGATACGACCAGTGGGACGCTCGCGCGCTTGCCGAGCGCTTGGTCGCGGTGGCGGTGCCGAGCGCGAAGCCGACGCTTGTTGCAGCCGATGCGGCTGAGCAAGCGAATGGCACGTTATGGTCGATCGAGCTCGACGGAGCTCCGCGTGGCGTCGTTCGCGCGCTGCGTCTCGACGCTCCCGTGTGGGCGGCAACGGCGTTCGGGATCGAGTTGGATCTCGGACCGGTCGCGTCGGCGGATGTAGCGCCACCCGGCAAGTCTATTCACGGGCAGACGCCGGCTACGCCGCCGGCAAAGCATGCCCAGGTCAAGCCACTGCCGACGACACCCGCCGCGCCGATCGACCTGGCGCTTCTCCTTCCTGATTCCGTTCGAGCCGCCGATGTGGAGCGCGTGATTCGAAATAACGGCGGCGAGCTGCTCGAACGGCTCACGCTGTTCGATGAATTCCGCGGCTCGGGCCTTCCACCGGGCACGCGAAGCCTCGCCTGGCGATTGACGTTCCGCGATGCGACGCGCACTCTACGCGACAAGGAAATCGAAGGTCGCACGAACAAGATTCTACGCGCCCTCGAAGGAGAGCTCGGTGTCCGACAGCGCAGGGCCTGAATTCGCGTCGTTTCACGAGCTCGCGCAGCTCGTCCACAACCTTGGCGAAGAGCTAGCCGGGTTCCGCAAACGTGCGCTCACCGCTGAGGGCCGCCTCAAGGCGCTCGAAGCCGCGAACGGTCCCACCGACCTGTTCTCGCATGAGCGGCTCGCCGTCGTCGAACAAGAGAACGCCGACTTGAAGCGACGGCTTGCCGCGGCGACCGAACGAACGAACCAGGTCGTTGCCCAGCTGCGATTTCTGCGACAGCAGCACGAGCGCGCCGGGAGTGACCGATGAGCGAAAAACGCAGCTCGGTGAAGGTGACGATCGTGGGTCAGGACCTCACGATCCGTAGCGACGCGACGCCCGAACATACGCGCGAGGTCGCGGCGTATGTCGACAGGACCATTCGCGGAATCATGAACAGCGGAGCGGTGGTCGAGTCGAGCCGCGCGGCAATTCTCGCGGCGCTGCAGATCACCGACGAGCTTTTCCGTGCGCGTGCCACGCAGCAAGCGCTCAACGAGTCAATGGACGCCCTGAGCTCCGAGGTGCGCCGATGGCTCCCTCCTGCGAAGCGAAGCCCGGCTGGCAGCTGACCGCGCGTTAGGACCGCAATTGCGCGCGAGCGCGGCACGCGGTAGCTTCTCGCAGACGACCAGTCGAGCTGTAGGTCCAAGTACCCTTTGCAGTTAGACCGTCCCAGCCCGCGCCCTACGCCGGTGCCGGCTCGGAAGGTCCCTGTATGGGGAGACCCAACTCGCAGTGGTTCCCTTCATCTCCTCGGCGCGAGTCGAGGTGGAGCATAGATCAACATGAATTCTACGGCACTGAGTGCTGCGCTTGGCGTATTGGTTGTTCTCGCCGCCGCAGCGTTTTTCTTTTTTGGCCGACGCGCCGGTCGCAGTGCAGAGCGCGAGACGCAGCTGCTCGCGAAAGCCACGGCAGAACAGACGGCGCAGCGGATCGTCGGCGAAGCCGAGCGCGAATCGGAGTCGCTCCGAAAGAGCGCCCTCATCTCCGGGAAAGAGGAGCTCATCAAGCTCCGCGAGAACTGGGAGGTCGAGGCTCGGAGACGCCGAGAGGAAGTCGAGCGGGAAGAGAAGCGGGTTCAGGACCGCGAGACGATGCTCGATCGCAAGTTCGACGTGCTCGAGCAGCGTGAGAAAGACGTCGGCAGGCGCGCGAGCGAGCTTGGTCGCAAGGAAAAGACGATCGCCGAACGCGAGCAGGACCTCGAGCGCCTCGTCGGCGAGGAGAAACGGCGGCTCGAGGCGCTCGCCGGCATTTCGGCCGAACAGGCCAAGGCCGAGCTGATTCATCGACTCGAGGCCGAGGCCGAGGCCGATGCAGCCAACCGGCTTCGCGAGATTCGTGAGACCGCGCGGCGCAACGCCGAGCGCGAGGCGCGAAAGATCGTCGCCCTGGCCGTTCAGCGCATCGCCGCCGAGCAGACCGCCGAGATCGCGGTGTCGGCAGTGAGCCTCCCGAACGACGAGATGAAGGGTCGCATCATCGGACGTGAGGGTCGCAACATTCGCGCGTTCGAGCTGGCGACGGGTGTCGACGTCATCATCGATGACACGCCGGACACGGTTGTCGTCTCATGCTTCGACCCGGTGCGTCGAGAGGTCGCGAGGCTTGCCCTCGAGAAGCTCGTATCAGACGGTCGCATTCACCCGGGTCGCATCGAGGAAGTCGTCAACAAGGCGCGGCGCGAAGTCGATGCCGGAATCATCGAGACCGGCGAACAGGCGGCCTACGAGACGGGAATCACCGGTCTGCACCCCGAGCTGATCAAGTTGATCGGCCGCATGAAGTGGCGTACGAGCTACGGCCAGAACATTCTCGCGCACTCCAAGGAAGTCTCGTTCCTCGCCGGGATCATGGCGGCGGAGCTCGGCCTGGATGTAGCGATGGCGAAGCGTGGCG
>Ga0207679_10000483_pt1 | contig 27720 bp, 20 predicted proteins | sample KBSC73metaG_FD_184320 | JGI IMG/M metagenome (GOLD analysis project Ga0207679, IMG submission 184320) | Corn rhizosphere microbial communities from Kellogg Biological Station, Michigan, USA - KBS C7-3 metaG (SPAdes) (version 2) | ecosystem: Host-associated > Plants > Roots > Rhizosphere > Soil ... | reverse complement strand
GCCTTGCCCTACGCAACAACCGCCGATGATTACGAAGCCCTGCTGCCCTGGAAGCTGGGCACGCCAGCACACGAAAAAAACGGCTAGGTCAAGTCCGCGGAAGGGACGTACTTTGCTGATCGCTTACACAAGATCGAGTTGGTGCGGCTGCAGTATTCCGGCAATGCGCACGGTCTGATTAAGGGCATCGGCCTGGTCAACTGCGTGTATGTCAATCCCGAGAGCGGCCAGTATTGGGTAATCGATTATCGCGTCTATGACCCGGACCGGGACGGCAAGAGTAAGCTCGACCACGTGCAGGACATGCTCACGCAGATTGAGCGGCACAAGCAATTGCCGTTTCATGCCGTCTTGATGGATACCTGGTATGCCACCAAGGAATTGATACTGTTCATCGATTCGCTCCACAAGATTTACTACTGCCCACTCAAGGACAATCGCCAAGTCGACGATTCCGGTGGACAGCAGCCCTATCGCCGGGTCGATGCCCTGTCCTGGACCACCCATGAATGGGCGTATGGCAAGCTCATCAAAATCAAGGGTTTCCCCAAAGACTACAAAGTGAAACTGTTCCGGGTTGCGGCTTCCACCCACCGCACGGACTGGGTTGTCACCAACGACCCGACTCAGGATTCAGACAATGCCGTACAAGAGGTGTGCGGCATGCGCTGGAAGATCGAGCAGTTTCACCGCGAACTGAAACAAACCACCGGCATCGAGAAAAACCAGTGCCGCAAGGCACGCCTCCAGCGCAACCACATCGCCTGCGCCATGCTGGTCTGGCTCCGGCTGACCGACCTCGCTCGCCAAACTCAACAAACTGTCTACCGCATTAAGCACGGATTGCTCGACCATTACCTGCGTCAGCAGCTCAAAAGCCCATCTATACGGATGAAATCTGCGTAAGTCCTATATTAGATCAAGTTGCTTTGGTTGGACACCAGGAAATATAGTGTTCAACTGACTACTATTTAGTCCATACAGCTTCAAAAATAGCCCCGCAAGTACAGCACGATATTCATTAAGTACAGGATAGTCCCGATTCTGGAAAAGCGATTTGGCATTGACTTGCACTTGTTCTCCTCTGACTTCTCCTCCTCTCACGGAACCGCCGAGCACCCAGAACACTGTTCCATGTCCATGATCGGTCCCATGATTGCCATTTTCCCGAAATGTGCGTCCAAATTCGCTTACGACGACTACAACCGTATTGCGCCAATCCGAACCAAGCTCGTGCGCCATGGCCGCAAAACCTCGGCCGAGCTCATCAAGACGGTTTGCAAGATATCCGGTTGCCCCGCCTTGCCCTATATGCGTATCCCAGCCACCAATATCAATGAAGCCAAGGTTATACTTCTCTCTCATCATACGAGCGACACGCCGTGCATCCAGCTCGAAACCTTTGGCATTGATGGCATTACGGCTCGCTGCTTTCATCTCTTTCGCTATTTCTTGTGTTACTTCGTCTTGCACGGAGAATCCTTCGTTTATCTGACGAGAAAATTCGGTATTTTTATACATCGAGGAAATTATTTTTGCCTGACGAGCATCCAAAGCAGGCTTGGCGATATTGCGAAGAGCAGTATTAGGGACGTTGGCATTTCCTTGAAATATCAATGGCAGCTGATCGGTAAAAGACATGGGAGCTACACCATTAAGCACAGCAGCTAATCTGTTCAAAAAACCAGAGTGCAAATTACGCCGCATATCGTTCTCTTGTCCGAGTTCGATATTGTCTTGGGTTTCGAAGTGACTGCGCGACAAGTCGTTCGTGCCTGCGAAAGGAATGAATATAGCCTGTTTTTCCATATATAGCGGATAAATGGTTTTCCGCAGAACTGGATGCAAGGCCCAATCAGATGACAGGGATATTGCGGAATTGATATCGATAGATGGCCGTGCGATGGCGATGTTAGGACGTGACTCGTAATAAAAATCGCTGTTAACTGGAACTAGTAGATTTGCGGCGTCATACCCGCCACGCAAGAATACTAGTAGCAGTTTTCCGGGTGAAGCTGGTGCGGAAAGTAGATGACCAGTGGAAAAAGAAAGTGGAAATGCACTAAATATTTTCAGTAATTGGCGGCGATGCATGATCTTTCCACTATAACTATCGATGCATGAATTCCGGTGAAGACAGTAGGAATGTATTCCATTCTTGCGACGAAGTGGCTTTTTCCAGAGCTTGTTGCGTTGTTTGGCTCAGGGAATTTTGCAGAACTTCGTAATACAACGCGTTGGCAAGCTGCGGAAATGCAGAGTGCTCTTGTGCTTGTTGCCCTTCAGGATTGAATAGAAATGCACTGCCAGATCCGATGGCCTTTCCAATTTCAAACCGTGTCATCATTTGTCCTGAGCTGAACCAAAATATACTCGACAATGCATACCCATCAGGTGTTTGCCGTCCATACAAGGATTCACCCATCCTATACAACCATTTGACCATAGGAGTGGTATTCAGGATAGGTTTGCGGTCGTAGGCCAATCTTATGGAGGATACGACGTAGTGGATGGGGTCCTTGAATACATGACCTAACGACTGTCTGAATTCCGGCGCTTTGAATAAGGTCGCCAGTGTTGCGTCAATTTGACCGTCTGTTTGAATGAAGGTGTTGGTCATACGCTTCACCAATGCGGCAGGCGGATTATCGCCGATAAAATAGGCAGCAAGCTTTTGACTGATGAAGTGTGCTGTGGCGGGATGTCGGCTCAATATATCGAGGACTTCGTTCACTTCCGCAAGACCTTGCCCAAGTATTACCTTTCCAAAGAAGACCTTGTTACCATAATCATGGCGGTTCGGATTGAATTCGAAGACGCCACGACGAACATACTGGTTCTGAAGTTCTCGTTTTACAGTTGGCGTTCCTCTTTCGAAATTAACTCCAACACCAGTCAAGATTCTGGCAAACTCCTGGACATCTCTCTGAGTGTAGCCCGCATCCACGCCAAGAGTGTGAAGCTCTAAGATTTCACGTGCATAGTTTTCGTTGATATGATTTGCCGCATTCTGATCATTGTCTAGGTACCGCAGCATGGCGGGATGGAATACTGCTGCGGCCAACAGATCGCGAAACTTTCCGAGGGAATGGGGGCGGATCGCTTTATCTTCATAGTCTCCGACCATGGCATGCAAATTATTCTTTCCTGGAAAAATATTAAAGTGATTCATCCAGAACCAGGTCATATGCTCCAGCAACTGGTTTCGCGAATAAACATCGCGTAATAGCGATCTGGACGCGGCTTCTCGTTCAAGACGATTCAGCTCATTTTGGTACGCTAGTTGGGCGGTCTTTTTTTCGTTGTCGCTTACAGTGGATTTCAAAATGGAATCTACTTTCTTGCGTCGCTGTTCAAGTTCAATAAGCAATTGATCTACCGGACGCTGAGAAATAGTCATCGCGTCGATCTGCGACTGGATTTCGATAGGCAACTCATCACGTCCTGGATGTAATTGCTGATCGACGTATTGGTTGACACCGATGGATTTTGCCTCCTTATAAGTGGAGGAATTTACACCCCATGTAATACGATTTAAGACAGAATAAAGATCCGCCTTTTCCAGGTCAAAGTCGTGCTGATTTTTCCATTCAGGAGATGCATAACTAGCAGAGCTAAATAAAGAAAAAATAAGAAAGAACTTTGCGCAAATGCATGATGCTTTAATTTCAGTCACTTTGTTTTCCTCCTAATGGAATGAAGGAGTGAATTTAATTATTCTACTTAGAATGGTGCTATCGAAAATCTCACAAACTTAATATTGCACATGACCTAATTAGTTGTGTTGTGCAACTGTTGATATGCTCGTTGATATGTCAAAATCATATCTTGAAGTAGCGCCATATCTTGTTTGACTCTAGGTAGAAATTCCTTCGCAAGATCACATGGTTCTTCATTTCTATTATGCAAATCAAAATAAGCCTTATGTTTAATTCTTCCTTCCTTGGTCGCACTGCCTTTACGGCTTTTTCCTAGAACGAATTCTTCCAGTGATTTCACTGCATAATGGTTAATCCTGGCACCATTCCAAACCACTTCGGAGCTCAATCCCTTTCCAAATTTTGGGTGGGGCGCCACATCAAGTCCTCGCGTATCAACATATCTTCCCCACCACAAACGTGCATGATGCGGGTTGACGAAACGTTCCACCCGATCCGGACGCACAATACTTTTGTAGTGATGATTTACCCCAAACAGTTGAGCGGCATTTTTGGTGAAACGCTCGATTACCAAGCCTTTTTCCGCAAACAGATGTCCAGAGGATCCGAAGGTGGACCAGTTAAGCGCTACGGCACTCACATCCTTGGGAGAAAAAAGCCTCTCCATCAAAGGCAAGATTGAGTCGGATCCATCCATTGGAAGAATAAATTCGTCGGCATCGATAAAAGCTAACGCATCGATATTCGAAGGGCGCAAGCTGAGCATACGGGAATAAGCAGAAAGTTGCGGCTTCTGCTCGCCAATCGTAGGAAAATCAAGTACTGTCACCAAGCCTAGCTTGGACAGAATGGTGAGAAGTTCATGGGTACCGTCGTCACTTCCGTTGTCTGCAATGATGAAGTGGTCAAATCCAACCACTCTATGAAAAGCAAGCCACTCAAGAACAAATTCATATTCGTTTTTAAATATTGCAGCGATTCCAATCCTCAAAGCGGAGTCCCCCTAACGAGTTTGCGAAAAGACTCAGTTTTCTACACCTAGAATGCGTTTCTCAAAAACGCTGTAAGCGGAATCCCACGTATAGTCCGCTATCTTCGTGAGGGCCTGTGAACGCAGGCGAGACATTCTGGCATCATCTTTAAGAGCTTCTAAAATCTTTTGTGCTGCAATTTCTGGTACAGGTTCTACTTGAATAGAATTATCGTCATCGAGTAGCCACCTATTTGCCTCGTTAATATTTGTCGCAACAATGCATCCGCAAGCCATGTATTCCAATGGTTGATAAGAAGGATGCGGGGTTGCCATAAATACAAGGCCGACATCGGCACTCCTGTAAAGGTCTGCAACTTCACTCAAGCTATTCAATAACCCACGATTTTCAACGACACCTTGAAGTCCATATTGGTTAACATCCCAATCTGCCCCTACAGAAATTATTTCGACTTTATCTTTCATTTTTCGCTTTAGCGCCTGCAGAGTCATTACCCCGAGAGAGAAGCAGTTTCTTGCATTTCCAGGTCTTCCATAGAAAACTACACGACGTGTTCGATTTGGTGATCTGTGGTGATTTGAAGGAAAAAAAACACTAGTATCGACGCCGGGGTAAAAACTTACCATATCAGAGGAATACGAAAGGTACCGATTTCCTACGCCAGGCGTATTGGCAATGCAACTGAAGCCAAATCTATATGTTTGTTCGATGGCTGCGTAGATAGATCCGGCTTCATAGAACAGGGGCTCATAATCTTGCATGAAGTAAAACTTCTTTACCACACGGTTATACTTCAGCAAGAGATAAGCAGTTGTCCATAGCGTGCATAACCCAATTTCTGTTTGGGGAATTTCATCTATAGAGGTCTTCCCAGAAATAAACTTGCGTATGACGAAACGCATCTTTGGAAAATACTGAGAGAGGGAGTTAGATATCTCTTGAATATCAAAGTCAGCGCCATTATGGGAATACATTACAAATACATTTACAGTACCCCATCTGCGACTCATTTTTTCCGCAAATGTGAACACTGTGCGTACTCCACCCTTCAAAGCGTGAGTAACGACAGGAAGAAACCAACTGACTGTATTTATTCTATCGAACCTCTTGTTTCGTGATGAGGCTATGGAGATTTTATTAAGTCGAATATCATCTACGCCCGCATTGGCAATGCGAATCAATCCCTGATCTTTTAACATGCTATTTTTTACCTTTTAGGCTAAATATAAACAACATGAACTTGAATGTTTTTTCTGGATATCAACGATTTTATTAAGCTGCTAGCTTTTTCCCAACATTGGAATAGGGCACGTTCAATGTAGATGGATAACCACTGTTTTTACCGTGTCCTAGAATTGCAAAGTCGAGAGAGTCTCTGAGCGTAATTTTTTCATCAAACAGCGGAAGCCATTTTGCGCCTACTTTCCATAACGCATAATTAAGGCTAAGTTGGTCACGATGACTATGAGATTCGATTTGTGACGACCACTCCTCAAAGATCGCAGACGCCATAGGATGCCGGAGATTTGCAATAAAGAATCCGGTTTCAATCAAGCCATTTCTCTTTGGATATCCCTCTTTGACGTATTTATCAATCTGAGCGTCAACTCGTTCTTTGGAATCCTTGTTCGCCGTAACTACAGATTTCGCTTCCTCATAAATACAATCGCGATGTGGGTGAGGAACTCCGAAGAATGGTACATCTGGATGATCAAGCGCATATTGAACATATTTCCAGATATCACCTTTTATCACGACATTGGCATCAATCCATACTACGATTTCATATTTGGAAAGGTATTTGTGCGGATTGGTTTTTATGTGCCGAGAACGGCGAACAGATATATTGTTCATATATTCAATTGGCCGCACTTCCCAAAAACCATGGTCATTTACTTCGGAATCGGCATACAAAAAATAATCAAACCGTACGTCTAGTTTTTCATGAAATACGGACTGATCATAACCGCCAGTCATGGCTGTATACACAGCATACCTAGCCTTCCTTTTCGGCTTTTCAGTTCTGTATCTATCGACTGATCTCTGGGCATCTTCCATACTCATGGATAACCGGTAAGGCCATTTATGTGGATGGTAAAAAATTAAACTGTGCTGCTTTTCTGACTTCGTCTGAATAATTTCGAATCCCTCTGATATGGCAATCTCTCCAAGTAATCTTTCAACAGCATGCGCGTATGTGCCGTCGACCTGGCCAGCCTCCGGGGGGAAGTTGTCCCAAGTTAAAGGTAAATCAAGAAGCCGAGATACTGCCTTTGTTCTAGCCCAGAACATTGATCCCGCCGGAAAGAGGGCGAGCTCATCCTTGAATATAGATATTCCCAGGCGTTCAGCTAAATCCGAACAAATGGCATAATTCGTTCCCCATGATATTTGCCCGCGTAGGGAGTGATGGTATTCTGGAAATATTAATCCTACATTTGGACTATCGCGGAAAACGTTTAAGATTGATGTGACCAGCGCCTGAGAGCCAAGTAGGTTAACTACAAGTTGCCGCCGCCAATCGGCTTTATTCCTATTGTGTGGACTCCGCTTTGAGTGGATATGGCAAATGAAATCGTGTTTCAAAAGTCGTTTTCCGAATCCAACTAAAAAAGGAGCGATATCTCTACCCCTGTTTTTGTAAACTTCGACGTGGACATCGGCCAAAGGCAACTCAGAAGAAAAATGACGGGCAATTGAGTCCTTAATCTCATCGCGGACAACAGAAATATATAAAGTAAAGGGATACGGGATACTTTTCAGAAAATAGGAGAACTCAACATGGAGGTCGTCATAATATAGATGAAGGTGTATTCCTATACTTGGAAAATATTGACGAGCATCTTTTAATGAGCAAACTGTGACATCAAATGGAAAAATAAGGCATGGTCCTGATATTGCCGGTTCAACTTCATAATCCTTTGATCCATATGCAGGAGGGGGGAACAGGTTAATTTGTGTTCCATGCATGTCCGTCGTTTTTTGCTTGCAATGATGCTTACGACTGCGAGAGAGATCATTGGAAAATGATGTGACGGGGGATGCCAAGTTAATATGCTTAATAAGTTCCTGACGAATTACATCAAGTTGTTCTCCTTCTAATATGCTGCGTTTCAGCAGGCCGTTGAATTTTTCTGTCCCATATTTCTTCCGAAGTAGATCGCCAGCCTTGCGTGAAAGATCTGTTCTTCTTTCGTGGCCAAAGCTTTTCGATTTCGCGTGATAAACGTACGCATCGTCTGCCACCGCGAATGTAAATCCAGCATCGGCTGCGCGTATACAAAAGTCATTTTCCTCCCCGTATCCCATTGGGAATGTTTCTTCGTCCATGAAACCAATTTCGTTTAAGACTTCACGGCGAATAAGGAAACAAAATCCATTAATAAATGAAAGGCGTGGATAAACTTTCTTGGAGAGTTGCCTAACTATGGATGCAAATTCATCTGGTGTCATCCCTTGGGGAATTTCATTAACAGCAAAGTTTCCATTTTCGTCTCGTAGAAATGGCACGTTCTGCCAACTGGCAGCGTTAGACAAAGGGCCAACTACACCGATTTTTGAATCAGACTCGATGCAATCTATAAGGCTGCGTAACCATCCACTTGTTACTATTGTGTCGCTATTTAAAGTTACTACATAGGGGGCGGAACTCGCCTTGAGGCCGGAATTTACTGCATGCGTATAGCCAAGATTTGTGCTGTGTTCGATGAGATGAAATTGTGCGTTATCTCTACAGAACTGACGAAGCCAGTTAGAAGTTGGTGCATCTGAACCATCATTTACAACATGGACAGATATCGAATATCCATCGTTATGCAATACGAGGGACTCAAAGCATCGCTTTGTATCATCAAGAGCATTAAAGACTGGAATAATTATGTCAATTTTGCATTTTGATAAACATGAGGTTGGAACATGAGTTGATAAACTTGATGCAGGATCATTACCATTGCATGAATGATGAAGTGCCAATATCTGGGCAATTAGCGGAAAAACAGAAGTTCCATCATTTACGAAAATCTCTGAATGGTTTTGCATTCCAGTTGCGACCGAATGCAGAAAGCGGATCAGATTCGCTGAAACAGTTATTTCGTTATGTCGATTTGCAACTACATGAAGTTCTGATGAATGACGAACGACTTCTCCGCCATGTCGCTGTTGAGTGGATAGATTAGAAACAGTGACGCCATCAAACTCCTTGGCTAAGCCTGCAGAAATTTGCGTCCAGTCTTTTCCATCCAACCTGTCCAGAGCCGGAAAAGCGGTGTGCTCTTTGATGTTGCTGTCAATACTAATCTGTGTTTTATCATCAACGAAGAAAAGCTCATCATCGTCAATGTCCATCAGGACCTTGGCTCCCCAAATCTGCTTATAAAGGATGCCGAAAAAGATATTCGGTGCGCGAGGTTTTGAGAGGTGAACTATGTCATACGGATGGGCGACAACCAGGTCAATGGCCTGTTCAATAAAGAGGCTTTGATCCTCCACAACCATGGTATGGAGTGGCAGGTTGGTATTTCTGATTTGGCTACATACACCGCGTCCGTGTTTTGGAAAAATGGCACCGATAACTTCCACGTCGGCGAAAGCTTCATACAAATTGGCCAGTGTGTACACGCGCTCGGAAGAAGTATGTGTCAGTTCCAGGCCGCATACCGCCACCCGCTGGCGGGAGGGAATGGATTGCCTTTCGTATTTGTACCGGTTTCTTGCAACTTCAATGTTAATGCCTATTGTTTTTGCCAGATTTGGTGTTGCCCGTAAAGCTTGAATATACAACTGAATGGCGCTTTCATATTTCTTGTCGCGTAACAAGCGAGTACCCTCAGCAATGAGAGATCGAGAAATGATTGTTGGTGTCGGTATGTCCATGTTATTCATACTTTTCAGTATCCTTTAAAGCGTCGTTCCAAAACATTAAATTGAGATTGTTTTTAGTTGAAAGGCTGCTTGCCTTTTCATTTGGCTTTCGCTGATGTGTATCAGTATTGGATCTCTTTTATATATTGGAAATTAAAGACGATTTAACCTGAACTAGTGGCCTGCTATCCTGTTCAAATCCTTCATTGCTGTGCGGCCTTCATTCATTTCATTCGTGATGTAATGCACCAGTGGATTAATCCGCGCGCTCAACAACTCTGGATAATTAGCTATATAGCGATTAGTGTCGAAATTGGGGCCAGGCATCCTGCCTTCCGAGGCACCATAAAGAACGTAGTGCTGAATTGGAGTCATCTTGCTTTCGGCCACATCAGGGTACTGATTCAGATACCAGGATTTATCGAACAACCCGGATCTTTCAATAAGTGAAATTTGGGACGTTACACTAAGCGTCTTCTTTTCTGAGTTATTCTGTTCACCTGCCAACGATTTCTCTAGTGAGGAATGCCGCGACATAAGTGAATTCGTTCTGTAGGAAATACCATGTTTCTCCGTTTTATGTTCGCCATCTGTTTCTAACAACTGACGGTCTCTCTCTTCGAGAAGCAGAGGCAAAGAAGCGAGTTTCTCCGCTCTCAGTTCATCATCCTTTGCTTTCAACGCACGGTCTCGTTCTTCGAGAAGTGCGGTCAACGCGGCGAGTTCCTTGAAGCGGTCATCAAGGCGTTTGGTTTGTCCTTCGTTTGCCAATTTCAGTTGAGCGATTTGATCTTGCATGACCTGTTTTTCGGCAGTCGTGGATTCGATAATTTTTTTGAGATCGGCAACTTCTTTGGAATGAGCATCGAGGATTTCACTCTGAGCTTCGATGAACCGGTTTTCCAGGCGCTTTTCCTGTTCGTGTTGTTCTTTCTTTAGCTTCTGTAGTTCAGCTTGCAGTTCTGTGACGAGCGCATCCTTTTTCGTCTGGGCCGCAGTTGCTTGTTCTTTTGTGTTGGAAAGTTGTTTTTCGTAAGATTTGATCGATTCAATTTTTTCCTTGAGATCGCTATCTAGTTTGATGGCGCGTTGCTGCTGTTCTGTTATTTCCTTATTTTTTGTTTTCAGGGAATGATCGCGCTCCTCAATCATTTTTGTTAATGTGGAAATCTCCTTGGAGCGCTCTTCAAGCATCTTGATTGCGGCAGTAAGGTTTTTAGCCTTTTCCTCAAAGTCTTTTGTCTGCTTGTTTTTATCTGTATTCAATACCTGCATTTCTCGTGCAAGCTGATCGTTCTTCGATGTCAGTTGAGCGATTTGATCTTGCATGACCTGTTTCTCGGCGGTCTTGGATTCAATAATTTTTTTGAGGTCGGAAATTTCTTTGGAATGGGCATCGAGGATTTCACTCTGAGCCTCGATGAAGCGGTTTTCCAGGCGTTTTTCCTGCTCGTGTTGTTCTATCTTTAGTTTTTGTAGTTCCGCTTGCAGTTCAACGATAATCGCATCCTTTTTCGCCTGGGCAGCAGCTGCTTGTTCTTTTGTATTCGAAAGCTGTATTTCGCAAGCTTTGATCGATTCTATTTTTTCCTTAAGATCGGTATCAAGTTTGATGACGCGTTCTTTCTGTTCTGTTATTTCCTCATCTTTTGTTTTCAGAGAATGATCGCGTTCCTCAACCATTTTTGTTAATGTGGAAATTTCTTTGGAGCGGTCTTCGAGCCGTTGTTCTTGTTCCTTGACTGCTTTGCTTTTTTCTCGCAAAGCCGCATCCTTTTGTTTGAGTACCTTGATTATGGAAGTTAGGTTTTTAGTCTTCTCCTCAAGGTATTTTGTTTGCTTGTTTTTATTTTCGTTCAATATTTGCATTTCTCGTGAAAGATGCTCGTTATTCGATGTCAGTTGAGCGATCTTTTCATGTAAGTCAGCGATAACTAGATCTCGCTCTGCCAATTGCTCAGCAAAATGTGCCTTATCAGCAGAAAGCTTTTTCACAACATCGGTTTGCTCTTGTTCAGATGCAATTTTGGAAGAGATTTTTTCATTAAGATCAGCAATGGAACAGTCTCGCTCGGTGAGTTGCGTTGTCACAAAATCGATTTTTTGCTTATATTCATTACGCTCTCTGTCCAATATTGCTAGTTCCTGATTTTTTAGCGTTAACTCTGAAGTTGCGGCCTCCAATTGGCGTTGGAGACGTACTACATCATCCTTGAGTTCACTGCGTAGTTCACGTAATAGATTCGCTCTTTCAACGAAATTTTCTTTCTCTATTACATGTTGTTGAAGCTGTGTCTGGAATGCGTCTTTTGCCAGAGTAAGCTCTTTGCTGAGACTGTCGATTTCCGCATTTTTCTTTTCCAGAGATTGCGATACTTCATCGAGCTGCTTTTTTTGTTTTTCGATCGATCCTTGCAAGAGCTTTGCTCTTTCCTTCTGGACGGAGGAAGTAAGAGCGCTGGAGCATGCCTGGCCGAGACGAGAAAAAACTTCATGAACAGATTGTCGGCTATGATCGCTATTCGAAGCGTTAAACAGAAGCTTCATCAGATCGTTTTGTTCTTCTCCTACACCTAAAACACCAAGGCCATGGCCATGAACGAATTCGAAATGCGGATATTTTTTCTTGAGACTCTCAAACAACTTGAATACGCCGAAATTTCGTTCGCGGACGTTGGTGTCATGCATGACAACGATTGCACGTTTAGAAAGCTTGGGGAGCCAACTTTCGAAGTCATGACGAACCGCCTCAATGGTGTGAAGGCCGTCAATGTGCAGCAAATCAACAGAACCATCGGAAAAATGTTTCAGCGCGTCGTCAAAAGTACTTCGTACTATTCTGGAAAAACCAGAATATTGCCGGTCGTTATGAGCGTACACTTGCTCGAAAACGTCCCCGCCATATGTTCCTGCGTGCTCATCGCCTTTAAAAGTATCAATGGCGAAACAGCGCGTATCCAGGCCAAGACGTTCGACTGCCTGGCAAAATGCGAAGTAGGAAACGCCATAATGCACTCCAAGTTCGACGAACAGACTAGGCCTATGAGCTTCTGTAAGCCAAAAGGCGAATGGAATGTGTTCCAGCCAAGCGGATTGCGCTAGATAGACAGGGCGCCAGAACATGGAACGTTTGGACAATGTTTGTATGGCGACATCTATGCGAGGTAAATCGGTAATGTTGTGTACTGTCGAATTGGATTTTTCGAGTTGTTCTGCCATGAATATCTCCTGGTCAGGAAAACATGTGAAGTAGTTCCTGCGATGCTACCCGGCCTTCGAAGCCTGATGCTCGGCGCTCGTGGTATAGAGCCTTATCCGAAGGGTTGACGCTGGCGCCATCCTTGTTCCAGTCGACCTCGACCAGTACACTGTTGGGGTCGTAGCAATAGCTGCGCGCACTCATCGCCAGGACAGATAATTCAACATCTGCGTAGTGCCTGCCATAGCCAGGAAAGAAGAAAGGGCCATCGTATATTTTGCTGACCCATTGCCGCGATGCGATGCCAAAGGAAGCAAGTACTCCCATCCATTTGCCGTCATTGAAGGCAAACAGAGTGTTGTTATTTCTACCTAAGGTTTCAAGTGCGATTGCAAGCCAGCGCCTTCCGGGAAATGCATCTTGGGCGACGTAACCGAAATATTTGCTGGAAGTCGCACTGAAGACCCGATTGACTAGTGGAATGAACCCCTCGCGATCAACATCATGAACGCAAATAATCGCGCCATCGGCACAAGCTCGCTTTGCCATCAGGGTTGCACATTTCTCTGCTATGGCCCGATTGGTATAAGGCATGGCCATCACCACTTCAACCGATTGGAAGAATGGATCATCGGCAAGCTGATCTATCTCCTTGCTATTGATTCCCTTTACTCTCATTTGCTCACTTCTCCAGAAGTGATGTTGTCAGCTTCAGGAGCAAAAACAACCGACTGGGGAGTAATGCCTTTCAGGTATCTTTGCGCCCATTGAGCTCCATGAGTATTGGTCAGGTAAAGGTTGCGGTAGTTAACCCAGCAGGATGCCATCCAGGCGGATTTCGTGCGGCAGGCGAGATTGCGCATTTCACTCAGCAATTTGAGATGAACATTGATTGGTCCCTGGGAATCTTGCGGAGAAATTTTGTAGGCGCGGAAATCGTGGCCCTCGGTGCGGAGAAACACGCTGAACAGACGTTCGACAATAAACGGTATGTAGCTTGCTTCAGCATGAACGCCGGAGGGGTCGGCGGTCGATGAAAACATGATCGCGCGGGCGGTTGGAGAGAGCTTTTTGTTGGCAACAAGAAGTATGCGGCTGACAAAAGCTGCATAACGTTTCCAGAAGGAGGGAGTGGCGACGAAATAATTGGCGGTAGCGAAATTCAGGGAGGGCTGAATTTCGGTCAAGAGTTCGGCAGGCAGGCCGGCGACTTCAAAAATCTCTTTGGAGAGCGCAATGAAATTGGGGTGGGAAACTTCACCTTGCAACCAAAGATTATGGTAGAGCGCTTCTATCTCAGCGTGGGGGTTGCAGAAATAGACGTCGTACCCGGGATTGGCAGCTATTTCTTTTTTGAACCTGGCACCGGTCAAACCGGTTTTTTGTCCGAACTTCCACGACAGCGCTCCCCAAAGCCTAGCGCCATGCAGCTTATTCGACTGCAATAGTTTGGCAAACACGTTAAATTCAAGCAGTGGACTTTTATCTTCAGCATTGTCATAAGGATCCAAGTCTGGATCCAGAAATGGCAATTGGCGATCGTGATAATAGATCTGAAAAATTTTTATCGAAGCATCGTCAGGAGCGGCGGAACTTTTCCCGCGCATCCTCGCATCCTCTTCGTTAAAAGCCATAATTTGGGCAAGCTCATTACCCTCGCTTTTCAGTGCAACATGTGCATCCATTGAAACGATTTCCATCGTTTCATTCTGCTCGCTTGTCTGCTGCAAGACATCTTTCGAATGCCGCGTTGGTTTTGTTTCCAGGGACTTTGCTTTTCTGCTTACCTTGCTTCCTGCCTCGCTGGAAGAGGCTGCAGTGTTAAGCAACAATGCTGTTTTTCTCGCCGTTTTTTTGGGAGCTTTCCCTGTAGAGACAACGGTGATATTTTTAATGGTGATATTTTTCCTTGCCTTGGCGCGGGAAGTCGACAGCGCTGTCACTGTGCTCGTTGCCGTCGGGGCATTCTTTGTTTTGCTTCCGGAAGAAACCAGTTTGACTGATGCGTGGCGCTCCGAAGTCTTCGCTTTTGGCTTCGAAGCCACAGTCACCGAAGCATTTGAGCCAGATTCAACTTTCCGTACTGAAGATGCTTTTCCTGTGATTGCTTTGTTTGCCATGGAATTTACGCTCTTTAGGATATAAGGTTCATAGGGAATCAAAACGAAAGTTTGAATTGCCGGCAGAGGGAATCGGCTAATGCAGCATGATCGAGACGACTGGAATCGGCACGTAATAAAGAATGTCTTTGAGCAGCGCAATGCTTTTTCATAAGGCCATTGAGAACACTGTATTCCGCCAAGTCATTCAGATCGATTTGTTCAAGATCCATGCCTGCATATTTGCAATGTGAAAGCGTGTGTCTTTCGCTGAACAAAAGACCGGGACGGGTAAAGCAAGGAACGCCAAGCGAAAGCGCCTCGATCGATGTCAGACCACCAGAATACGGAAATGTGTCGATTACCGCTGTTAGCCGTGCTACTTCACGAAGATAAGAGCGATGGCTGTCCGGCACAATGAATTCAATGATGATAGAACCATTCTTGCTGATGCCATGCAGTGCGGCATTGATCCTTGTCATCAATTGTTGATGACGATAACGCCTGTCGATAAAACATAAGGTGAGCGGCTCCGATAAAGTTTTCTCTATCGTTCCAAGTTTATTTTTCAAATAGAGAAGAAAGTTTCGAGAGATTTTGACGGGATTTGAAATGACGCCAAGCCGCACTTTTCCATCATGAGCCGTGAGGGGAGGGGGAAGGTATGGCGGCGGGGTATAAGTGACGTAGCCGCTATCGAGAAAAATCAGCGGCTCGACATACAAGTGTTGAAGTGAACGGGGTGTCTGGTATTCGTCGCTCAATATCCCGTCGAATGCGCGTAATCCAGTTGTCGCCGACTGCCCACCCACCCACTTATACATACGCTTGGCCGGTTTGGAGGATAGCGATCGCAACGCAGCCGGATCCATCCAGCCTCCCATGTCCAGCAAGATATCCAAATTCTGTTTGTGGAGGAAGGATGCCAATGCTTCGCTATCCATCGCAAAAACGTCGAACCACTCGTGCGCGATCGTTTGAAATTCCTGTGTCGCCCAGTCATGAAAGTTGCGGCGGTTGAAAATGATGAGGTCGACAGTAGCGGACAACTGCTTCAAGGCTCCGATACAGAAAAAGTAGACAGGAGAGCAGTGGAGCATAGGGGATATCAGCCCAACGCGTATACGTGAGGAGATATCGTGTCGTGTGATTTGGGCCGGGGTGTCTGCGGGGCTGCATGGCAAAACGAGATGTTTGTCGGCAAAAGTGCATATTGCTTTGGCCAGCTCTTCTGCCGGAATGTCGCGCTCGTAAAGTTGCGACATGAGGGTGGTCAGGGTCGCATCCCTGCCATGCACAGGATCACTGATAAATGATTGAACAAGGCGCTGCGATAACCAGGCATCTCCAAGCTCGTGGAGCGACATCGATGCCAGCTCGAGCCGGATTTCTGCATTTCCTGGATGACGTTTCAGTAGTGAGATAAGAATGACCATCGCTTCATCATGCTTGCCGATCTTGTTTAATGCCTTGGCCTTGAGAAGTTCGGATTGCCATAAGGTTTTATTCAGGATCAATGCAGCATTGCAATAGCTGATGGACTGGCGCGCATCGCCCATTCCAAGATGGCACAACGCCAGATTATGTTTTATCGCTGCATGATCAGGAAGGTACGGCTCAGCGTAGAGATAATGGTCAAGCGCCTCCTGCCAGCGATTGGTGCGCCGGCATGCATCTGCTTGCATCAAACGTTGAGAAAGCTCATCCGTTGGCATCATGCTCTTCTCTCACGCCTTACGATGGCATAAAAAGAAAATCTTGAAGCTTGTCTGCGGCTGATTAGTGCAGTTAAAAATTGATTTGTGAAGTATGTTTTCGGACTGGTCACCAACAGTCTTTGCACTATTTAATCCTCCTTGAATGATTGGGCGAAGCGATCGGACAGCGGTTTAAACAGGTAGCTAAGGAAAGTGCGTTCTCCGGTCTTGATGACAACATCAACCGGCATGCCGGGTTGCACTTTGTGTTTCCCTAAGAGTTGATATCCTTCTTTTGTGGTGGTGATTTGCGCCAAATAATATGGATGCGTCGAGTCCACTGTTCCAGTCGGCATGCGGTCGGTACCGACCATCTTCACCGTGCCGGGAATGACCGGTGTGGTATTTCGGTTGAACGCGGTGAAGCGCATATCGGCGTCGAGTCCGGTCTTGACCTTGTCGATCAAGTCCGGCGGAACTTGTGCTTCGACGATGAGATCTCCTCCGGCAGGAACGATCTCCATTAAAACGCTTCCGGCTTGAATCACGCCGCCTACTGTGTATATTTTCAGCCCTGTTACCGTGCCTGCGGTCGGTGCGCGCAGCTCCGTCAAACTCGAATCGAACTTGAGTGCTTCCACCTTGGTCCGCAAGGCTTCACGCTGCTTCTGGATATCTGCCAATTTTGTATCGATGTCACGACGATATACCGTCAACTCCTGATTGAGTTGCAAGCGTGCTCCCGCAAGGCTCGACTGTGCTTTTCCAAGCTCGGACATGGAATTCGCCAGGCTGGCGATAAGATCGCTGCGCGATCGATCTACCTCGTTGGCACGGCTGCGAGAAATGAAGCCTTCCGCTGCTAGTGCTTTGTTATTTTTGACTTCCTTCTCCATGATGACTAGCTGTTGTCTTCGTGCGGTAATGACTTTCTCCAACTCCTTCGCCTGGACGGAAAAACCCGATACCTGTTCTTCCATTATTTTTTGCTGGCCGGTGAATTCCGCACGGCGCGATAGGAAAAGACGCGTTTGCTGTCGCTTCGCCTCTACGACTCTGGGATCGTCGTCGCGTCCCTTGAACTCGGGAAGCCACTCGATGGAAGAGAGTTCTTCTCTTTCTGAAATCAGTCGGGATTCGTTGGCAATCGCATTGATGTAATCAAGTTCCGCGCTGCTAAGCGCGGCCTCTGTATTTAATTTATTCAGTTTGATGAGAACGTCGCCTTTCTTGACCGTATCGCCCTCATGAACAAGAATTTCATCCACAACACCGCCAGAAGGATGCTGAATTGCTTTTCTGTTACCCATCACAACTACTGTTCCAGCAACATTGACTCCGGCATCAAGAGGGGCAAAAGCGGCCCATACGGTGAAGGCGGAAAAGGCAATAATGAGAAAGCGCGACGTCAGGCGATGAATGCGGGCTTCCTCTATTCTGATTGGCTCCAATTCGCCGTGTCGAAGCAGCTCAGGATCGTAAGGGTTCATATCCCTGACCCAACCTGAAACGGCTTTTACCGGAACTTCGACTAATGTACTTATTGCTGTGTTTATCTTTACCAAATCCCTCATGCCGCAGCTCCTTTCACCTCGTTATGTGAAGCGACATTGGATGATTGAGGGGGATGGGTGACGACATGCTTTTGTTTTGCTTCTCTTAGTTTGCGGGCGGAAGCAAGCATCTCGACAACAGTGCCGAAACCAACCTGTTTTCCGCCATTTAATACAAGCAGATTATCGGCAATATTGACGAGATCGGGACGATGGGTCGTGAATATGACAGTTGTGCCAGCCTTCTTTAGTGCGCGGATTGCCTGGATCAACGCACGCTCGCCTAGTTCATCGAGACTCGCATTAGGTTCGTCCATGACTACATAACATGGATCGCCATAGATAGCGCGGGCGATTGCAAGGCGTTGTTTTTGTCCGCCGGTCAGAACGTGCCCGTTTTCACCAAGAACGGTATCGTAGCCATGCGGAAAGGCGAGGATAAGATCATGTATGCCGACCAGCTTTGTGGCTTTGACGATTTTCTCCGGATCCACCACACCCAGACGAGCGATATTCTCTGCGATCGTTCCTTCAAAGAATTCGTTTTCCTGCGGAACGTAACCGATATATTGGCCAAGATCCTCCCTTATCCAGCTACTGACGTCTGCGCCATCCAGGCGAATCGATCCTTTGGTCGGAGTCCAGATACCTACTAGGGATCTGACCAATGACGACTTGCCGGCAGCGCTCGGCCCTACTACCACCGTCACTTGCCCCGGCTCCAGGGTAAAATTGATGCCACTTAGTACGGCACGACTCGCGCCTTCAGGTTGGACCACGAGGTCAGACACGCTCAAGTGTCCGATCGGACGTGGCAATGCCATGCGTTCCTTTACGGTATCGCCTTCTGCAAGAAGTGCGTCCAGCCGTTCGTATGCCTGACGAGCATCAGCAACCTCTTTCCAACTTGATAGAGTCTGTCGGATTGGCCCGATGGATTTCGCCATGAGGAAATTGGCGGCAACCACCATGCCGCCTGTGAGAAAGCCTTCAATTGCCAGAAAAACGCCGATTGCAATTTGAAGAGAAGGGAATGCCTTGGCTAAAAAACCGGAAGCACTTCCGAGCAGGGATGCGGCTTCGCTTGCCTGGACTTGCATCTGAAGATAGTTTTGATGACGCAAATACCATCGCTTTCGTATCGCCTTATGCATGCCAAGAGCCAAGGCAGGTTCGGCATTGCGCAAACTTTGTGCTGCAAGACGATTTGTTTCTGCCATCGCATTATTAGCTTCCTTCATGACAGGAACAGAAACCCGCTGCGTAAGATAAGTAATGAACAATAAAAGCGACGCTGCTACCAAAGAGAACAGCGCGAGAAGAGGATGAAAAAAAATGGCAAAGACGATAAAGAAAATGGCAAACGGCGCACTCATCAAGGAGAGCAGATGATTTCCACTCAGGAACTGCCTCAAGAGAACCAAGTCGCCCATCACCTGATGAATATTCACTTTCTTGCGGCCGACGAACTTGCGGAATGAGGCGTCGAATACTTCTGAAGCAAGCTCCCAATCGATGCGTAAGGAAATGCGAACCAGAAGTCGCTGTCGTATCCATTCCAGACATGACCAGAATACGTACGTTCCAATTATTAACACCGTTAACGAAATCAGGGTGACAACGCTACGACTGATTAGCACCCGGTCATATACGTTAAGCATGTAAAGAATCGGTGCAAGCGACAGCATTTCTGCAACGAATGTAAGGATAAATACGAAAACAAATGCACGTTTGCACTGTTTCATTAATCCGGACAATGTTCTTATTTCCATTCCGTCTGCAATCGTATCGTTGCTTTGGAATGCCGATGACTTTGTCACCATATGAAGTCGCTAAAAAGGTATCTCTCTTTTGGAAACAGGGAGAATTAAATGGAGGAGGAGGAATTTTTCACCGGGGCCAGAATTCGGCCCCGGCAAGCCATGCTACGTTTTATGCCCCTGTTAAGTGATCGAAGCCGGGGTGGCTTGCAGTGTCATCAGCACCGCCAAGCAGTGTTAGCGATGACAATGTTTCCGGATCAAAGCCATTTGTTTCAGGGGGAGCGGCAGCATGAGAAGCATCGGCTCCGGTGTCTGTCGCAGTGGCTGGAGGTTGCTGTCCTTGGTCTCCAAGCAGGGATACCAGATCTCCCTCAGGACCTGACTGGGTCGGACTTGCCTGAGTCGCTGCATCTCCTCCATCAAGCCCTGAAAGACCAAGGTTGACATCCGGTTCTTGTCCGGGTTGGGCATGAACATCAAGACCAAGACCGGCAAGGTCGTTAATTGAAACTCCAGCGCCTGTAGCGCCAGCATGGATGCCTACACCATCAATGGAAAAATCAAATGCCATATTTGTCGCTCTCTTTCATTCAATAATGCATCAGTAGATGATGCCTTGTTGATCGGAAATGTCGTGCTTGATTCTTCATTCTGGACAGCTGAAAAATGAAAAAATAAAACGCGACCCTAGACTTATAAAGCATGGCAGAGATAGTTTGTAGGTTTATTTAGAAAATAGGAAGGTGAATCACACCATACTTTTGTGATTTCTCAAATGAAAATGGGTAATGGAAAACTGAAATTCGTATTGCGGGATAAGAGAAAAAATTCATCACTATGATGGTTGAAAGGAAGGATAGGAGGTTTAAAAGCAATCTTATGATGAGAGTGAGGTTGCAATTAATGGATCTCATTTCTTCGGAAATTTATAAAATTAAAGAATTAGGTAATAAATTATCGATGCATATCAGTATTTTTCACAAACATCATTTTCAATGATCACATGCAACACTGAGAGTAATACCAGCGAGTGTGATCATTGAAAATGAAACATGAAGAAGATGAAAAATTGAATTTATCTACCGAAGAAAAAAGAACGCATTTGACGGACACTGAGTAAACGTCAAAGGAGAAAGGAGCTTGTTTCTAAAAGTAATGCCAATGGAATATATAGCGACAAGGTTGCCGCTTTCATTAGCAGAAGGTATGAGTTATCTATATCATCTTTGCGCCGCACCAGGTGATTTTCCTTTCGATGTTCCTACAAGATAGAGAGTGGACGTCATCGAACATCCTTCCTTTAGGTGAATGCTTTCGCAAGTGCGCGGTTTGTCTCTATTGTCAACGCCAAGCGAATTCCACTTGATATATCCCTTGAATGAATCCTTGTTCACCGGGTGGATTTCATACCTCATTGGTTTGAGAGGAGATGCCGGAACATCTTCCGTTGCAGAGGATACTTTCTTGGGGGGAGATTGGTCATCAATTTTTTCCATCGTGGCAGGGTCATAAACAAATTTTCTCGTGCTATTTTCGATGTGATAGACGTCTTCGTATAACTTCCCTTGTTCTGCACGTACGCCACTGAATGTGATTTTATTGACGAGTGTCCCGCCGTAATCGAAGACCCAGCGGTATTTCCAGTCGGTGGCTTGAACAATCCGCCATGTATCGCCTTCAAGCCGTGCATGATAGAGCTGAGTATTCCCATCCTTGTCATATTTAAGGTAGGAAATGATAGGTGCACCTTTGAGATCGAAGCCTAGCTTGATGTTATTGAGCAGACCGCTCTTCACTGGGATTGCATCTACAAGACCAGAACGGCTTGGGGTGATCGGCAATTTGATTTGATTACCATGGCTATCCTCCCAATGCTTCAAGTCCTTGGAGCGTGCGTAATTGACGTTAAAGTTGAAGTTCGCACCACCCTTTTTTCGCCATACCCATGCTACATGGTAGTAGCCATCCGGTCTGGGAATATAGGAAGTATGATAGGCATTCACAGTTTCACCGGAAGGATCCGGCGCAAACAGAGGTTTCGACAAAATACGAACCCAGCGGCCATTCTCGAATTTGTTAATGAACTCATCTCCATTTCCAGATGAACCAGAACGGAATGAAAATCCAAGGCTGCCATCAGAGAGAGTCATGAAAAGCGGGTAGGTTACAGCGGTTTCATCTGCGCCGACCATTTTATTTGTCAATACCAAACTATCGAAATCGTTTGGTAGCATGGTGCGTGCATAAACAAGAGGGGAGCTGTGCATATTGCCGCTCACATGCAAGAAACCATTCTTGTCATAATTTAGCGTGATGTAGTTATGCGCGTCCCATCCATTGAATGTGTTGCCAAGAGTTTTTTTTCTTACCTGTCCTGTTTTCGTGTCGATCCGAGAAACAGTCAACTCTCTTGAAGCGTTGAAATAAGCGAGATAGACGATTGGCCCAACTGATATTCCTTGATATTGAATTCCAGTGCCTACCCACACTTCATCTACTGCAATACTGTCAATATTTGAGGATTTTTCTGTTGTGATGGGAGAGGCATTCGCCGGCGAGAAAGGTGAAGAAAGAAATAGGAAGCATGCTCCGATGAGTGCCATCCGCGATGCAATATCTCGACGACGCGTATTTTTGTCAATTGCTTTAACCGATAACGCATTATTTATATTCAGGTGCTTCATACAATCAAAAAACTTTCTCAGTGAGTAATCGCAACAGGTAGTTACCGTAGCCATTCTTGCGCAGCGGCTGCGCTAAAGCTTCAAGTTGCGCCGAATCAATGTAGCCCTTGCGGAAGGCGAGTTCTTCCAGGCAGGCGACCTTCAAACCTTGCCGTTTTTCAATGGTGGAAATGAACAGGCCTGCTTCCAGCAAGGATTCGTGCGTTCCAGTGTCGAACCAGGCCATGCCCCGTCCCATTACCTGTACATGCAGTTTCCCGCGCTCCATGTAGATACGGTTGACTTCGGTAATTTCCAGCTCGCCGCGTTCGGAAGGTTTGATATTGGCTGCAATATCGCATACCTGATCATCATAGAAATACAAACCAGTGACTGCATAGCTGGATTTTGGATGTTTAGGTTTTTCTTCAATACTGACGGCACTTCCATTGGCATCGAATTCCACCACGCCATAGCGTTCCGGATCATGTACATGGTAGGCAAATACAGTCGAACCTGTCGTTAACTCCATTGCGGAACGCAAGCGGGGATCGAAATCGTGGCCGTAATAAATGTTGTCGCCCAAAATCAGCGCGGAAGGCGCATCACCGACAAATTGACGACCAATAATGAAAGCCTGAGCCAAGCCGCCCGGAGAGGGCTGCACGGCATAACTGAAATGCAATCCCCACTGACTGCCGTCTCCCAGAAGCTCGCTAAAGCGGGGAGTATCTTGCGGTGTGGAGATGATAAGAATGTCTCGTATACCAGCCAGCATCAACACTGATATGGGGTAATAGATCATCGGTTTGTCATAGACGGGCAGTAATTGCTTTGATACCGCCATGGTAACGGGATACAAACGCGTACCTGAACCACCTGCCAGGATAATGCCTTTTCTCGCGGGTTTCATTGCAAAGTTTCCTCGATGCGATTGAGTCTTTCTTAAATGATTGAGACAAATCCAAGACGATATGCGACTTGGCAGTGAGCCTAAGTCGGAAAAACTAAAGATCTGAAACAAAATTCAATTCACGCTCGACATACCATGGCGTTGCAGCTTCAATGCCATCACGAATTCGAAAGAACGGGACATAGCCGAGCCGCTTGGCAGCCTTGGTGATATCTGCCTGAGAGTTCCGTACATCGCCTGCACGAAAATCTCGCGGTATCGGTTCCCGTGAATATTCGATATGGTTTTTTCGCAGTGCGGACTTCAGATAATCGAATAGTTGATTCAGCGTGGTGGTGTCGCCAACGGCAATGTTGTATACCTCGTTTTTGTTGTCGTCGGACGTAGTGGCAGAAAGCAGGTTAGCCTGCACGGCATTATCGATAAAGCAGAAATCCCGGCTGGTTTCGCCATCGCCGTTCACAAACACGTTTTCGTTACGGATCATCGAAGCAATCCACTTAGGGATCACTGCTGCATAAGCCCCGTTCGGATCCTGACGCTTGCCGAAGACGTTGAAATAGCGCAGTCCGATAGACCGGAAACCATAGCAGCGTGCGAATACCTCCGCATACAGTTCATTCACGTATTTGGTTACCGCATAGGGTGAAAGAGGATTTCCGATAGCATTTTCCACCTTGGGCAATGCCGGATGATCCCCGTAGGTGGCGCTGGATGCGGCATAGACAAAACTGCTTACCGCTGCATCACGGGAGGCGACCAGCATATTGAGAAAGCCGTTCACATTCACGTCGTTGGTGGTCGCCGGAGCCTGGAGAGATCGGGGAACGGATCCGAGTGCAGCCTGATGCAACACATAGTCGACGCCACGTGTTGCTTCCCGGCATGCAGCTGGGTCACGGATGTCTCCTGCAATGAAACGAAAACGGGACCATTGTTCAAGTGTAACTGTGGCCTGAACCTCGTCCAGGTTATGCTGATAACCGGTTGCGAAGTTGTCCAGCCCGACCACTTTCTGATCGAGCTTCAGCAAGGTTTCCAGCAAATTGGAACCGATGAATCCTGCGCAACCAGTGATCAGCCAGGTTTTCTTTTGCTGCATCAGTTTGTTTTGAACTGTCTGGATGAGGGACATTGCGTGCATTCCATTGTCAGGAAAGACCATAAGATCAAAGCCGAATATCAGAGCTGGTTTTCGGTAGCACGTGCTTCAGGTCGTACAGAACATGTTCCTGTTTTCCGAAAATATGCAGGCCATCGGCTCCCAGTTCTTTGAACTGGCGATGCGGAACTGCGAGAACAATGGCATCGTAGCGCCCGGCTTCCGGCGTTTTGACCGGTGTGATCCCGTACTCTTCTTGTGCAGCCTCTTCGTTCACCCAAGGATCGTATATATCCACGTTGGCGTTGTATTCTTTCAAGGCATTGATGATGTCGATGACGCGTGAATTGCGCAGATCCGGGGAGTTTTCCTTGAATGTTAGTCCCAGCACCAGGACATTTGATCCATTTACCTGGATACGGCGATTGACCATCTTCCGGATCAGTTGGCTGACGACATAACTTCCCATGCCATCATTGATGCGGCGGCCGGCGAGTATCACTTGCGGGTGGTATCCGATGGCTTCTGCCTTATGCGTCAGATAGTACGGGTCGACGCCGATGCAATGGCCGCCCACCAGGCCGGGAATGAAGGGGATGAAGTTCCATTTGGTTCCTGCGGCTTTTAACACGTCTTCGGTATCAATCCCCATTTTGTTGAAGATAATCGCCAGCTCGTTCATCAACGCGATATTCAGGTCGCGCTGAGTGTTTTCGATGACCTTGGCTGCTTCTGCTACTTTGATCGAAGGTGCTTTGTGAGTGCCGGCAGTAATGATGCTGCTGTACAACGCATCGATAAAATCGGCAGTTTCTTCATTGGAGCCTGATGTCACTTTCATGATTGTGGTCAATCGATGCTCCTTGTCGCCAGGATTGATGCGTTCCGGGCTGTAAGCGGCAAAGAAGTCACGATTGAAGGTCAACCCGGATACTTTCTCTATGATAGGAACACAGTATTCTTCAGTTGCGCCCGGATAAACCGTCGATTCATACACAACGATATCGCCCCGCTTGATCACTTTCCCTAGCATTTCCGATGCTTTCTGCAAAGGTGTTAGATCGGGTTTTTTATGCTCGTCGATCGGCGTTGGCACGGTGACGATATAGACGGTTGCGTCGCGCAAGTCTTCCGGATTGCTTGAATATTTCAAACGTATTGCCTGGGCCAGTTCGGCAGGATCTACTTCCAATGTTTTCTCGATACCTTCCCGCAGTTCCGCAACACGGCGGTGGTTGATATCGAAACCGATGGTGGGATATTTTTTGCCGAACTCCACGGCGAGCGGCAGGCCAACATAGCCCAGGCCAATGATGGCAATGCGAGTGTTTTTAGAGGGAGTGACCATGATCCTATTGAGATATGTTGATATATGAAACGGGACGTATGTCGCATCATGACGCGACATACGTCATCGAGAATAATTAATACGAGAAGCCGTGCCGGAATATCGTCTGGCGGCTGCAAAGCGCAACGAGAAAGACGATTTTTGAGGGTAAGGCTTGTTTTGGTTAATGCGTCTGTCGCATCAGTTCAATAAGAACGAATGCGCGTGCTCCGCCATTAGGAAGATGATGCAGCTCGCGCAGCTCGGAAGAGATCTCCGAATTGATTTGTTCATGTGTTCTCGGTACAAGCTCATTTTCCGCGCCGTGTTGCGGCATGTTTTTCAATGCGGCCACGTAATTTGCCGGCAGGATGGCGAATCGACCTCCAAATGAAACCATGTTGCTCACACCGCGCGTGCTGCGAATTGGCCCCCAGTCGGTATTGGCGTTATCCAGGTGAATAAACAAATAGCGCGAAAACAGAGGCTCGATTATCAACCCGGATTTTCCGCGGTATAGCTTTGTTACCTGCAGGGTCGGGAGGTAACACTCATAGTCCTGGTTCTGCAATTGCTCCAATGCGCGAAACTCTTGATACGGTTTAGTGTGAACTACATACCAGTGTGTTGGAGATGTATATGCTATGTCGTCGTGGAAAACAGCACGTACTGTTTTGTTAGCAGCATTTTTTGTCATCACGGACCCATTCCTTTTAGGCACGCTACCGCCCTTGGATGAACGGCCATTTCCAAAGGGCAGAAAGATACAGAGACAATCTGAAAAAATATGTCGTTATTCTTTTCCACGCCTTAGATGACAGGGTGACGCAGTTTAAAATCTTGACGTGAAAAACATTTCAAGGCATCCATAATTTAAGCCCAATGATAAAAAAAAATAAGTTCTAAATTTGGATGAATGTCAGAGTAATGAAGAGAATTTGTTTGAAATTTTAGTTTTCGTTCAGGGAACTTTTTTATAAGTAGGACTTACGCAGATTTCATCCGTATAGATGGGCTTTTGAGCTGCTGACGCAGGTAATGGTCGAGCAATCCGTGCTTAATGCGGTAGACAGTTTGTTGAGTTTGGCGAGCGAGGTCGGTCAGCCGGAGCCAGACCAGCATGGCGCAGGCGATGTGGTTGCGCTGGAGGCGTGCCTTGCGGCACTGGTTTTTCTCGATGCCGGTGGTTTGTTTCAGTTCGCGGTGAAACTGCTCGATCTTCCAGCGCATGCCGCACACCTCTTGTACGGCATTGTCTGAATCCTGAGTCGGGTCGTTGGTGACAACCCAGTCCGTGCGGTGGGTGGAAGCCGCAACCCGGAACAGTTTCACTTTGTAGTCTTTGGGGAAACCCTTGATTTTGATGAGCTTGCCATACGCCCATTCATGGGTGGTCCAGGACAGGGCATCGACCCGGCGATAGGGCTGCTGTCCACCGGAATCGTCGACTTGGCGATTGTCCTTGAGTGGGCAGTAGTAAATCTTGTGGAGCGAATCGATGAACAGTATCAATTCCTTGGTGGCATACCAGGTATCCATCAAGACGGCATGAAACGGCAATTGCTTGTGCCGCTCAATCTGCGTGAGCATGTCCTGCACGTGGTCGAGCTTACTCTTGCCGTCCCGGTCCGGGTCATAGACGCGATAATCGATTACCCAATACTGGCCGCTCTCGGGATTGACATACACGCAGTTGACCAGGCCGATGCCCTTAATCAGACCGTGCGCATTGCCGGAATACTGCAGCCGCACCAACTCGATCTTGTGTAAGCGATCAGCAAAGTACGTCCCTTCCGCGGACTTGACCTAGCCGTTTTTTTCGTGTGCTGGCGTGCCCAGCTTCCAGGGCAGCAGGGCTTCGTAATCATCGGCGGTTGTTGCGTAGGGCAAGGC
>Ga0207679_10000480_pt1 | contig 28080 bp, 29 predicted proteins | sample KBSC73metaG_FD_184320 | JGI IMG/M metagenome (GOLD analysis project Ga0207679, IMG submission 184320) | Corn rhizosphere microbial communities from Kellogg Biological Station, Michigan, USA - KBS C7-3 metaG (SPAdes) (version 2) | ecosystem: Host-associated > Plants > Roots > Rhizosphere > Soil ... | reverse complement strand
GACCCAACGACTAGCGATGCTTCCGCATAGTGACAGCATAATTAGCCGAAAAGCGTTCATTCGCATGACGAGCCTCGGAGCAGCAAGTATGTTTGCTGTCTCTCGCGTCCCTATTCGTGGTGACGTCAAAATAAAGGCAATAGCTTTTGATGCATTTGTAATATTTGATCCCGGCTCGATTTTTAAACCGCTTAAGGAGTTGTTACCTAACCAGGCGCAAGAATTAATCGAGCTTTGGCAATTGAAACAATTTAGTTACCAATGGTTACGAGTATCAGCTAATAAGTACAAAAATTTCCTGGAAGTTGCCAAAGATGCTCTTGATTTTACACTAGCTCAACACAGACTACCTCTCAACGACCATGAAAAAGATTTAATAATCTCTGGGTATGAAAGCATGCATGCCTGGCCGGATGTCCTCCCCGCTCTTCAAGCCATAAAAAACTCAGGATTGAAGACTTGCTTTCTGTCGAATATGACAACAAAAATGTTAGAGAAAGGAATCCAAAATTCAGATTTGGCCAATTTCTTCGATTTGGTAATTAGTACGGATGAAAAACAGATATATAAACCCAACCGCGCAGCCTATCGAATGGTTGTCGAAAAATTAAAGCTTCAAAAAGAAGAAATTTTATTTGTACCATTCGCTGGTTGGGATATGGCAGGATCAAAATGGTTTGGGTTTCCAACCTTCTGGATCAATAGACAAAATGCCCTTGCCGAAAAACTTGACGAGGAACCAGACGCCACCGGTACAAGCCTGAACGACCTGGTTGCATTTATCAGGGAGGGCCACTGAAATGAAGAATCGTTAGTTGGTTTTCGTTGATTGTCCGGCCTGTAACAAGGTATGAGTATTGATCGAATGAAAAACGTGAATCTAAAGGTAACGCGATTGCTCCAACAGGAGGATCTGCCATTTGACTTACTGTTGTTGGCAGATGAAACGGTCGAAGCAATTGGGAAATATATATATGATTCAGAAGTTTATGTTGCAAAAGCAGATGCATGTCCAAACGTACTCGCAACTTTTGTTTTGCAAAAGATAACCGAAAAAGAAATTGAAATCAAAAACATTGCTGTTGCAAAGCCTTTTCAGAATAAAGGGATTGGCAGTTACATGATAGGCGAGATCAGACGAATCGCTTCAGAAGTTAATTACGATTACGTTATTGTAGGCACCCCGGATAGCTCTGCCAGGCAAATTAGTTTCTACCAAAAAAACGGGTTTACAAAGTTTGCCGTAAGAGAAAATTTTTTCACTGAAAACTATCCGCAACCAATTATTGAAAACGGAATTGCGCTGAAGGATATGGTGATGCTAAGGATGGAAATATGAATTACATTACTTAAAAGCAAACATTGTTAAAAGCCAATGATACAAATTCAGGCTTCCATTAAATCGCGTGATTAAAAGGGAAAGGTTAAAATCATGAAAAAGAAATATTGGATTGAATTGGGAACAAATCCGCAACAGGTAATTGAATTACTCGAAGACAAGCTCTATGAACATAACTCAATCAGAGTTGACAAATATGACGGTTGCTTGTTTTCCAGGATTATGCGTGATGAAAACAATAACGTGCTCGCTGGTATTGCGGGGTGGACCTGGGCCGGTATTTGTGAGGTCACACAGCTTTGGGTCGATGAGAGTGTTAGACAAACAGGGATTGGAAAAAGATTATTGGCAGAGGCAGAACTAGAAGCAAAAAGTAAAGGATGTGCCAGGATCATGGTTAGAAGCTTCAGTTTCCAGGCGCCGCACTTTTATGAGAAACAAGGGTACAGAATAGAACACGTATTAGATAGCTTCCCAAAGGGATACTGCTATTACATTCTTCTTAAAAGAATTGATTAATCTCTGGAAGCATGTATCGCGATGTCAATGATACAAGTTCAATTTTCCTGTTCACGAAAACGGGAAATGTTATGACCGCTGTGCTGTTTGAAAAATCGACTGAAATGGGCCGGGCTGGTAAAGCCCAGAGAATACGAGATTTCCTTAGCCGTTTTATCACTATAATACAGATATCTCTTTGCCTCTAGAATGATTCTTTTTTGAATCACCTTCGATGGTGGCGGGTAATTGAACAAAGCAAAAAGGTTTGACAGGGTTTTAGGCGATTTATTCAATTTTTTTGCGTAGAACCGTACTTCGTGCTCTGTTCGGAAATGCGATTCAAGCAATAGGTTGAACATTCGAACAGCGTCCATCCGTTCGTCTGACCACAATTCCAGATTCCCGGTTTGACTTTTTGCAATCCGCGTAACATTTATGATGAGCCGTTTCAGGGAGGTTCGCAACATTTCCGCCTGCATCCTGTCTCGCGTTTCCATATCTTCTATACAAAATCGCTCAATCAAAATCATATTGGCAAGTTCTTTTGCAGCTAACGGTATGAAAAATGGATGCCGGATGCCATAGAAAAGAAATCCGACGCATCCCACTTCTGCATCGTGATCTACGATACAATAGAAATCCCGGTTAAACTGCCAGGCAATTAATTTTTCCGGATCCTCAAATTCAAAATGCTGATTAGCCACCAGCGGCAAAATAGAATTTGCAGGAAACGTGTACGCTACACCATCGATGGTCACCTTTTGATTTTCGATCCTGTTAAATACAATAGTATTGATATTTCCCCCGTCCAGGTCGCCCTCTCCTTTAAGTGACTTGTCAAAGCGGCTGACGACAAACAGGCCATTGGTATTCCGATCCTGGAAAAGCAATTTCATTAGTCTGCAATTGTTGGAATTATATGTGTGCCAATCGTTCTGAAAAATCAATAGATTCCTGCAGGGTTTCTCCGCAAAAACCTGTCACTTTTTAAACAAGCCTGCGTGTAAGTTCGAACCAAATGAGCTTTCTTTCAACTGCAAATAATTGTTCTTACTTTGATCTTTTTCAATTTCTATAATACCGGACGTTTGCACATTCTCCATTTTTATAAAGTCATTATCGATTGCTTTGTCGCCGCCGTTTCCTGTTGTTTTCATATTGTTTGTTAAAATGCAATCATGGATTTGATAATGATGGGAGCTATTATTGTCTCTTATCCACGCGGTTCTGGAATTAGAAATGATATTGTGATGAAACTCCAGGTCGTCTCCTGTTTCCGATGTTGTCCATACACCGCTGTAATTGGCTTCATACACCAGGCAATAACGCATCGCATCGTGATGGCTTGTTCCGTCTTGTGCACTCCAAAATACAATTGGATTTTGGCAACTGTAAAACACACAATGATCCACCACTAGTCCGTGGCCGTTAGCAATGATCGCTACGCGGATTGGAAGCACATCAACGTTGCCGGCAAACAGACATTGAGTTACGACAAGGTCGTCTAAATTTTTACCGTCACGCCAAATGGGATAATAGCGTCTGTTTTGTTTACCATCGATGTAATAATAAACCGGGCTTCCGGTAAAACGCAATCCTTCAATCGTGACATGGCTTGCTTCTATGTCAAATCCCCTGGATTCCTCACCGTCATCTCGCGTCATTGCTCCGGGAATTATTGCTGCAATAATGGGCATGCGCTGCGGATTCCAGTTAGTATCATCGGGCATTATCTCTGCTCGTATACTTAACCGGTTTTCAGCCGAAAATTTATTGTTGTTAAAAATCACAGTTTCAGTTAGCGCGTAAACACCCTCTGAAAGAATAATCGTGGTTGCTTCCTTTGTCATGTCTCCGTTAATTCGTTTCGCCGCTTCTCCAATTGTTTTCAAAGGTTGTGACAGCGAGCCCGGGTTTTTATCACTACCTGTTTTAGCATTAATATATAAGTCTTCCGCCGACGCAATCACGGAGCATATTGCTATCATCAGCAATAGAAATAATTGTTTACCCATATCATTTTTGTTGAGGTGCTATTAAAAGAAGAGTCTTCAGTGACATGCAGATCATTTTTCGGGACCTAACTCACAATGTAGGAAGGATTGCATCTTGACAAATCTTAATTTTTCCCTTCGGCGATCCTTATTTTCCCATTGGATAATGAGAAAGACCATGTGACAATTTCGCCTGGAGTGATTTTACTGCAAAGGAATGTTAAATGCGTTGCCCGGGAAATCTGGACAACATTGCGGGAACTAACGTCATTGCCCGCACGAGCATTCGCTGATAGTTTTGTCCGAGGAAATTCAGTTATTAATATTTATTAAAGCAAAAAAATTATGAATAAAGTTCGATTGGGTGGTATGCTGGCTGCATCTGGTTTGCTGGCATTAGCATCATGTAAAAAAGAAACCGGTGGCCCGAAAAGTTATTCCGCAACAATTAGCGTTGAAAATGTTTTAAACTCAAAACCTCTCGTAGAATCCGGTACGTTCCAGGCATCAGGGGAATCGCCGTTGATTTTTCCCGGACAATCGGTCACGATTCACTTTTCAGCGGCTAAAGGCGAAGCCATAAGTTTTGTTACAATGTATGGTTGGTCTAACGATCTGTTCTTTGCACCGGAAAATCCAGGCATTGCTGTATATGACGCTGATGGTAATCCTCTGGAGGGTGATGTATCCGCTCAGATAAAATTGTGGGACAATGGTACAAGGATCAACCAGGCGCCCGGTGCCAACGTGAGCCATCCGGGAACGACGGACAACAAACCCATCACAGAAGTGAGCGGCACAGATGCGCAGGGCAACACCTATTTGCAAGCATCACAACTTGTACATGCGATGTTGAAGTATGAGGGCAACTCGTATTTCACACTTACGTTGAATAATAGCTCAGGCGGCACTCCTAACGAAACGCCTCTTAGTCCTGGTGTTTGGTCCGTATCGTATATTGTTGGTGGTACTTTATTAAATCCATCTCCTCTTTATACCAGCGGGCAACCGACTGCAAATGGATTAACTGCAATAGCAGAGGCTGGCAATAACCAACCTTTAAGCACTTATGTATCTGGTATCACGGGAATATTTACGCCACTTTCACCCGTCCTGGTTGTTGTTTACAATGGTATTCAAAATCCAATTTATCGAGTTGGTGAAAATGATCGGAATGAGGGTCTTAAGGACTTAGCGCAAAAGGGCAACGCTGATATCCTGGCGGCTGCACTAAAATTAAAGCCTGGTGTAAAGGCAGTTTATGTGCTGGCTCAACCCACTACTCGCGTTCTGTTGCCAGTGATTGGCAATCAAGCCGGAGGAAGTGTTTCGCAAGCTTTCTCCTTCGATAGCGGTGACCGTCTCGCAATCGCCACGATGTACGGATTTTCGAACGACTGGTTCTTCGCGTCTAAAGATGAAGGCGTAGATCCATCAGATAAGCGCGACATTTCAAATACGATAGCCTTGTATGATGACGGAACTGCGTTGAACCAGTTTCCCGGCGCTGGTATTACTCAATTCAACTTGGCAGGAACGCCACTGGCAGAAAGCAAACCGATAGCTCCCGTGCCTAATCCAAATGAGTTTACCACTTTGCCCGAGGTAAAGAACATTATCCATGTAACCATTCAATAAAAGATGCACTCAGTAAAAAAAATTCTATGAAAATAGTTTCAAATGTCGTTCTATTAGTGCTATCGTTGACCCTCTTGCGATGAATCTCAATCACGTTACAATTCCGGTGTCCCATATCGACCGTTCAATCGATTTTTACGAAAAGCTGGGGCTTAAACTGATCGTAAAGGAATTGCCGCATTATGCCCGCTTTGAATGTCCCCAGGGTGACGCAACGGTTTCACTACACCAGGTTCATGACAGGCAGAAGCAAAATGACATTTGGCTTTACTTTGAAGTGCAGAATTTAGATAGCTGTGTTCAGCAGCTTTTGCGTAAGGGCATTCAGTTTGAAGAATTGCCGAGCGACAAAGCCTGGTTATGGCGAGAATCAAGATTAAAAGATCCAGACAATAACCAAATCATTATCTACTTCGGAGGCAATAACAGAAAATATCCTCCGTGGAGACTTAAATAGTGAAGGTCCACAGTTAGCGAGGTCTCTTCTACTATTGGTGAAATATCAAGTAGACGACAAGCGGACGGCATCCCGTGTCTTAAGTTCGCCATAAAACAAACACATACTATGGAAAAATTCGCAATCCTCGCGAGGGTCGAAGCCAAGCCGGGAAAAGAAAATGATGTACTAGCTTTTTTGAAATCAGCACTGGCAATTGCAAACGGAGAAGCAGGTACGGTTAGATGGTATGCATTACAATTCGGCCCATCGACTTTTGGAATTTTTGACACATTTGAAAGTATTGAAGGACGTACAGCGCATTTAAACGGGCAGATTGCAGCAGCCCTGATGGCAAGTGCATCAGAATTGCTTAGTAAAGAGCCCACAATAGAAATGGTTGATTTAATAGCCGTAAAATAGTGCTCAGACAGAATGAACGTTTGGTTTGAAGTGGATGCAAATCATCTAAGCATTGGGCTGTGGCCACCTTGACCTTAAAAATTGCTAACTTGAATGTTGCTTTGATTTAATTTTTACAGTCTTTTCAATGGCGAAGCCTTTATCAACGGATCCTGAAAAGCAATTGAAGCTTTCCCATTTCACGATGGAGAATCTTCATGTGGCTATATTTTGGGTTACGTCATCTGGAAATATTTTCCAGGTGAATGAGATGGCTTGCAATCTCTCAGGTTACAGCAAGGAAGAATTGATCACCATGCATGTAACTGACATCAATCCTACAACAATTGTAAGTGATTTTGGAAAATTTTGGCAACGTCTAAAAGAAGAAAAAAAGATCACTTTTGAGGCGCAGCACAAACATAAGACAGGCTACCTATACGATGTTGAAATCACCGGCAACTACATAGAGTACAACGGCCGGGAGTTTAGCTGCAGTATCGTCAGAGACCTGCGAAAGAAAAAAATGGAGGAACAATTGCTTCGCTCAGTTTCCGAAGCAACCTCCGGATTGACTGGCAAGGATTTCCTGGTAGAGCTTGGCAAAAACGTTGTAAAAAATCTGGGACTTCGGTATGCATTTATCGTGGAATGCACTGATGAAACCAAGACGCGGTTTAGAACAATCGCATTTGTTGAAGGTGAGACTGTGCTTGATAACATCGAGTATGATGTAAGAGGGTCAGCGTGTGAGAACATGCTGAAAGGCAAGCCATATTTTTTGCCGGCCGGAGTACAGGGTAAATTTCCGGGAGCAAAAGGGATCGAAGCTTATATCGGTTCACCAATTATAAGTCCTTCAACAGGGGAACTTTTAGGTCATATTGCCGCCACCGATGTGGTGCCGATAGCAGAGGAAAAAAATCTTTCTGCTATCCTTAAGATTTTTGCTGCACGGGTTGCCGCAGAACTTGAAAGGATGAAGGCTGAGGAGGAACTGGAAAAAAAGAACCAGGAGCTTGCGAGGCGATTAAGTGAAATTGAAAGGCTGAAGAATCAATTACAAGCGGAAAATAAATATTTGCAGGAAGAGATTAAGCTGAACAGCAACTTTGAAGAAATTGTCAGTAAGAGCAAGGTGTTTCATCGGGTTTTGCAGCAAATTGAAAAAGTTGCACCAACCGATGCTACCGTTTTGATATTGGGGGAGAGTGGAACCGGAAAAGAACTTGTTGCGAGAGCAATACACAATATCAGCAACCGAAGCAAAAGAACATTAGTAAAAGTGAATTGCTCTACCTTACCTGCAAACTTAATAGAAAGCGAATTATTTGGTCATGAAAAAGGCGCCTTTACGGGCGCTTTAGAGAGAAAGACCGGCCGGTTTGAATTGGCGGATAGCGGTACAATTTTTTTGGATGAAATTGGTGACCTGCCAGTAGAACTTCAATCAAAACTTTTACGCGTTCTACAGGAAGGCGAATTTGAAAGACTTGGTAACCCAAAAACAATGAAAGTTAATGTAAGGGTTATCGCGGCGACAAATCGCAATCTTCAAACTGCTATTGAAAAAAAGGAATTCCGCGAAGACCTGTATTACCGTCTCAATGTATTCCCTATTTATTGTCCCCCGCTGCGTGAAAGAAAAGAGGATATTCCTTTATTGGTAAAACATTTTCTAAAGAAGCACGAAGGGAAGATGGGGAAGAAAATAACAAGTGTAGGAACAAAAGTGATTGATGCATTGATGGATTATCATTGGCCCGGCAATATCAGGGAATTGGAAAACCTCATCGAGAGGGCGATGATTCTTAATCCCGGCAGTTCTCTTGACTATGGCGAGTGGTTGCCGAAAACAACGTCGAATGCACAGGCGGGGAATGAAACTTTGCCACTTCAAAAATTAGAAGAAGTAGAAAGAGAACACATCATTGAAACCCTGAAAAAGGTAAACTGGAGAGTAAGCGGCGAGAAAGGCGCAGCGAAAATTTTGGGGTTGAATCCAACCACACTGGAGGCCCGTATGAAAAAGTTGGGTATTAGACGGGAAGCCTGATTGTAGCATATCAGGCAGTTTGGCGAAGATCATCAGAGATCATTTTTACATAGGATCTATTTTGCCTGAACATTTCAAGGCCCGAGCTCATTTTCAGATAGGGCGAGTTATAACAGTGATGATTGATCAGGCTTATCTTCCACAAAATGTTCCAGTGCCTGATAATTTCTTTCCAGGCAAAAAGTATGGAATGGTTGGGATCATATATGTGAGTGGGCTCACTTCCCGCTCCATTGATTTCAATGATCGAAAAGTTCTTTCCTGATCTCAACTCTTCCCAGCTACTATAACGAATATCGAGTCTGCCGAAGTAGAAGCCTTTTATACGACCGCAAATAACATTGATCGTGTTCGTGAGCTCCTCGTCGACAAGTTTCGTTATGTCAATGAACCTCGCACCTCGTGCATGGTTGCCATAGGGGACGACGATCTTTCGTTCTCCAGCCGGCAATATTTTATGTAATTGACCACCATAAGATTTTTTCAAAGTTGAGAGTTGAAGGATGGATCGTTTATCCTTTTTTAAAAGTTCAATCATTGATGAATGCCCGTCTCCAACAATTGCCAGAAACTCTTTTCGTACGACTCCGGAGATATGCCCTTTTTCCTGGTTTGGAAAGCGATAATAAAAGATGCCTACTTCGTTTTCTAAGGCGATAAACTCTTGAACAAGGAAGTTTACCTTACACTGAATGGCATATTCAAGCAATTCGGCTTCGTGGTGCAATTTTTTCACCGACAGACCTTTCATTCCGATGTCGGGCTTGGCGATCAGGGGATATTGAAAATTCTTTTCCCTGACCTCACTAATTATTTTTTTGAATGGAGTGCCAGCCTTTACAAAGATGGTGTTGGGATAATACTGCCAGGGAAGCAAGTCATAGATTTGATTTTTGGACTCCATTAAGAAACCGCCATTTGTTATAGACGGATTGGATGCGTTGAAAAAGAAAAATGAACGCGCTTTCAAACAAAGCCAAAGCCAATAAAAATAAAGCGGGCCATATACCACATGAAACGACCAGTATTCCCAATGAAATAGCCTTATAAAGAAAGGCTGGTATAGAATTTTTTTGATCATAAAAATGTGTAATCGGGGGTCAATTCAATCGAACAATCGAATCTCTTATTTTCTTTTAGGTCGAGGTATGTCATATGACTGCAAACTGCGCGAATGGAAATGCCAGTGATGCTGACGGTAGAATACAAGTCATCTCGCTCCATTTGAAGATCATGGCTTTTATTTCCGTCACCAGTAAACTGATGAAAATGCAAAATATCCTCCTGAGATGGATTTGGATTCGCATGTAAGAAGGATGAAAACCATGACTCTCTCTTTTTTGCTGCATCTTCGTCATAGAGAGTTACTGATGACCAGATGTACCGTTTGTAGGTGTTCAACTGTTTGCAATGTTTCTTAACCCCGTCCCATCTGCACTCGTACAGATCACCTCTTTCGATCAAAACAACGGTAAACGGCTCAATCTTTTCAAGACTTAGCGTCTCAATTCTTCTGACTGGATTTTCGCTGGCAATTATATGAATGAGTATTTTTCCACGACTAAGCCTATAGGATGATCGAGGAGTGTGTTTTTTAAAGGCACCATTTAATAGTACGGCTGCATTTCCATTTTCATGCATCGCGATCCAGCTTCCTCCCATATCTCCATCTTTTGGAAAAAATATTTTGCCGCCTTCAAACTGGTAAGACGCAGGCGGTATTGCAATTTTGCGGGTATTTTTTTCATCGCGAGTTGACGTAATAAAATATTTGTCCTCTACCCGCATAAAAGTCACTGTGCACATATTTGTCGATATTTTACTGTTGAGGAGGCCACTCCAAACGTGTCGGGCACGGTGATGGTTGAAACTTCGTTAATTCCCACCCGGATTAAGGCCATGTGATGCACAGCATGCTCCAAATTGTAGATGATCTCGCGGTAATAGTTTGTTGCTACGGTGATGCCTTCGGTGTCGTGCTCATCGTAATTTGATTCCAGCAATAGCTTCTTATTCGGCTTTTCGAGTCCACTGTATATTTTTTGTAAAAGCCCGCGGGCGAAATCTTTATTTGTTTCGATAGCAAGGTCTCGTTTCCTTTTTTCATAATTCACCAGCCCGAATTCATAGCCTGTTTCCAGGCAAATGAATAGTTCGATGATATGACGAACGTGTTGACCAATCGTAGCATTGAACAAGGTTTTGCTTTGTTGAATATATTGTTCATCTGAAAGCTGATACAACGACTCGCTTAATTGAACAAAAACGCTTTTTACGGATTGCTGAAGTTGCATAATGACTCTATTTAGATAGAAATGTTTTGAAACGACCATGTTTGGCTGATAAAAGATCGTTTCTATGTAGAATAACAAGGACAAGGCTCGATACAAACACAATCAGCGCGTAAATGAATAGCTGGCCTCCATCATCCTGGACGACGATACCAAGTTTTGTGACGTGGAAGAAGATCGCTCCTGCCATCAAAAGGCTTGACAATACTGCGCCGAATGCAGTGGTTGCGGGTACCAGTAAGAGAACTCCGGCAATTAACTCAAGGATGCCCGTTCCGATTCGTCCCCAGGGTTCCATTCCCAGCCTTGAAAAAATATAAATCGACTCAGGCGCCGCGCTAAATTTGAAGTAGAGTGTCTGCAATAAAATGATCGCCGCTAATAACCGAAGGATCCAGATGCCAATCGCTGAAAAATTCAACATAAAGTAGATGTTATTAGTGATAGAATTGTTTCCAGTTTACGTCTGCTTTTGCCTTGAGATTTGGTTCATCTTTATTCCAGCTCTTCAGGGTGTTGTTGAAAAATTTGTTGTAGTACAAGTATAATTTCCCATCAATAATTTTAAAAGTTTCAGGATCCACTTCCACTTTTGACCCATCCTTTCCCATAGCATAGGCACACCAACCACCGTACTGCGGTTCGTAACGGGATGGATTCTTTTTGAACTCTTCTTTGTTTTCAATTGAAGAGAAATAATAGGTGACTCCCCGGTCAAACACGGCTAACTCTTTCTTTCCCTTAGCTGCTGTCCCTTGTTTGAAATATGCCACTGGATCGAACCCGCTAATAGCGATGCCGTTGTCTAAATTGAACTGTGTTTTCCGAAGTTGTGTACCATCTTGTGCCATGCAAGCTGCCGAAGCAAGGGCAATAAAAATTGTTAAGAGAATTTTCATTTTAAAAAATTATTGAACAAATGTAGACAGCGACTTCGCTGATCACTGTCGTGCACACGACAGCAATTCTTGCTTTTTTGTTATAAAACTTTTCATAGTAAGAAGGAGCCTGTCGCAAAAATCTTTTCCAAAATCGTATCCCAATATGCTGGGAGGGTCCCAATTAGTTGTGAAAAAACCGATCAACAAAATCTTGGGTAGGGTGAGTTGTAAAAATTCTAAAACCCTTTGCTGGAAACGATTTCAGCGACATCTTGGCTGCCAAAAAAAAATCTGGCATGCCGGTTGGCTATATCCCATGACAAAATAAATCACATGAATAAAGCTATCGGGAAAAAGGAATTTGAAAGTTGTGTAGTTGAAAGTATAATCTTAAGTCTCGTGCAATTTAAAACAGAGTGGAACGGAGCCTGTCAAATTGTTTCTATGATCTATGATGACTTGGCCAGCGCATATAAAGGAACCGCAAATTTTTTTACAGTTGATGTAGAAGAAGAGATCCTTCTTGGAAAAGAATATGGTATAGTTGAAACACCGACGATTTTGTTCTTTAAAAGTGGGAGAGTGATCGACTATGCAACAGGTCTGACTCCTAAAAGCGTACTGATCTCAAAGATTGAAAATGCACTGTCTGCTTAAAAAAAAATTAAACTATCCTCAAATTATTTTTAAAAATTTATTGTATGAGCCAGGAAATTAAATTCGCTTACTTGAAGAACCATCCTTTGTTCGCTAATGTGAGTGAGCAAATGATTAAGGACACTTGTTCAACTGTAAAAGTAAGTACGGTCTACCGGGGTGAAACCTTCAACTACGGACAAGGAAATTTCAGTAAGATCTACTTGTTAATTAAAGGAAAAATTAAGCTCACAGAATGTGATGCGATTGACAACGAATTGATCAAGGATATCCTGACGGCACCTGATGTATTTGGTGACTTAAGCCTGGATGGGAATCCGTCTTTGGACGAATTTGCGGAAGCGCTAACGGCAAATACGGTAGTGTGTGCTTTCAATGTTCCTGACTTTAAAAAATTACTGCAGGAGAGTCCATTGATGGCATTAAGCTATGCCAATCTTGTAAACAATAAATTGAAAAAACTGGAGAGCCGTCATTCTGACCTGGTATTTCGGGACGCGAAAAGCAGACTTATTCGATTTATTAAGGACTGGGCTATTTCCGACGGAAATCGCATTGGCGATAAGATCGTCTTGAACAATTACCTCACGCATAGCGATATTGCGGCAGTGATAGCGACATCCAGGCAAAGTGTAAATACTTTACTCAATGAATTGAGAGATTCAGGTATGCTGTTTTACAATCGAAAGAGAATTGAGCTGAATGATTCGATAACCTGGAATTGAAATTCTATGAGGACTTGTCGTGAAGCTGACAATGCTAACTCGGTCCGCGCGTTAGTTTTGCTTTTGTAGGAAGGTTTTTTCACCAGGTTGGTTAAGGTTACGGACCGTCCCGGCCCTGCCGGGACGGCCGTTTATTTTTTGACATCAAAATTATATGCGATGTACTCGCGTAAAGTTTCGGATCTGATCAAATCCTTATCAACCGCAAGCGCTGAAAGGATGAAGAGAGTAATTTTGCTTAGCGGCTTTTGTAAGATGGATCATTTGCGACAACTTCTCGAGTATATAAAACAGCACGTTGATTTAACTCCAGGCGAGGAGGCCGCACTGTTGTTAAAAATTAGGACGAGGAAATTTTTAAAGGGACATTTTGTTGTTCAAAATGGAGATGTGTGCAAGTACGAAAATTTCGTGCTGGCCGGATGTTTAAGGTCATTTTATATAGATAATGAGGGCCAGGAGCATATCATCATGTTCGCGGTGGAAAATTGGTGGACGGCCGATCTTGGGAGCTTCATTACTCAAAAACCCGCCGATCTTAACGTCCAGTGTCTCGAAGATTCAGAACTGGCGCAAATTCATTATAATGATTTGCAAAAATTATATGAAGAAATTCCCAAACTTGAAAGATTCTTTCGCATTATCATTCAGAAAGCTTTTGTAGCTGCACAGAAAAGAATCGTGAACAATTTTAGCATGGAAGCAACGGCCAGGTATGTGCAGTTTCGTGAACAGTATCCTGGTATTGAGCAAAGGGTTCCTCAATACATGGTGGCATCATACCTCGGAATTACAAAAGAATTTCTGAGTAAGATTCGAAAGAAACTGGCTGGACAAAAGAGAGACCTTTCAGATGACGTTTGATCATTTATTAAACCAGGTTATTTTTTTGGCTGCATGTTGTAATGAGCTTTGTGTAAAGTAAACGCACAACTTATGACAACATTATTAGAAAAGATCAACGATTTGAACAACCTGGTCTTGCAAGGCAAGCCACTTGATGCTTTTGAAAAATATTATCACGATGACGTAGTGATGCAGGAAAATGAAAACATTCCTACCAGGGGAAAGGTTGCTAATCGGAAGCGAGAGGAAGAATTCTTTTCTTCTATTTCGGAATTTCGGAACGCCAAACCACTGAAAGTGACCGTAGGTGAAGGAACCACCATGGTACAATGGCATTACGATTATACCCATAGGGAATGGGGCGTCAGAAATTATATCCAGGTATCAGTGCAGGAGTGGATGAACGGAAAGATTATCAGGGAACAATTTTTCTATGGGAACTAGCTTCCGGTTAACTGTAAGATATTTTCATTTCTTGTCGTTCCGATGATTTAAGAAGTGTTTGTTTGGAGTTCTACTCTTAGTGTTTAATTCTGAGATGAAGGAAATATTTAAACGCTATGGCATTGGCCATTTCATTAACGAGCCGAATAACCCGGCAGAATTTGCCATTACAAGATTCGATGAAATGGAAGAGCCCAATGTTGACGAAGTTCACAAGCATACATTTTATGAAATACTTTGGACTGAAAAAGGGAGTAGCAGGCAAAGCATTGATTACAACGAGTATGACGTGTTGCCACGGTCATTATTTTTTATTTCGCCAAATCAAGTGCATCGGTTCGAGGAATGGAGACCATTAACTGGCGGTACAATATTATTTACTGAGGATTTTTTCCTGGTAAACCACGGCAGCAAGGATAAACTTTTTGAGCTGACATTCCTGGACAATATCTATGCTGACCCTTGTATAAATTTTAGCAAAAACGATTTTGCAGATATTCAACGCACGATCGATCTAATTTACACAGAGCAAAACCGTGATGACAAAAGCGTGGCGATCACTCAATCATTGTTGCATATTCTATTGACACAAGTTCAGCGGTGTGTAAATAGGAATGCCAGCACTATTTCCACACCATACCTGGTCCTTTACAAAGAATTTAAGAACGTCCTGGACGTGCACTTTCATGAAAACCAGACGACCCTTTTCTACGCAAATCGGCTTCATATAACCCAACATCATTTGAATGTTCTTTCCAAAGCAGTGGCAGGAAGAACGGCAAGCGAAATAATTAAAGCGCGAAGCCTCCTTGAGGCAAAAAGACTCCTGACGTTTACCAATAAAACGGTAACACAAATAGCAAGCGATTTAAGTTTTTTCGATAGTTCGTATTTCGCCAAGATTTTCAGAGCTGATACAGGAATGTCGCCTGGGGACTTTAGAGAGCAAATGTCCTTAAGATACCGAATAAGGTAGTTTTTGTTATAACATGTGGGCAAAGCCAGAATCTAAATTTGTACTATTCAATTTTTAAACAAAACAAGTATGGTACAAGAAAAAGAAAAGTGGGCAATAGATCTCAGCCACAGCAAAATTGGTTTCAGTGTTAGACATTTTGGAATTACGGAAACAGAAGGGCAATTTAAGAAAGCAGAAGCAAGGATCGTAACATCAAAAGAAGACTTCTCCGATGCTAAGGTTAACGTGACAATAGATGCGAATAGCATCGACACCAACGATGCGCAGAGAGATGGACATTTAAGATCGGGTGATTTTTTTGATACGGAAAAATACCCTGAGATCCAATTTGAGGGTGAAAGCATCGAAAAAACGCACGAAGACAACTACAAATTGCTGGGCAACTTAACCATTAAAGGCATTACCAGGCCAATAACACTTGACATGGGTTTTGCAGGGCGAGTACCCAAAGACCCATATGGAAACACGAAAGCAGGATTGCTTCTTCAAGGTAAAATCAATAGAAAAGATTTTGGACTTGTATGGAACGTAACGCTTGATCATGGCGGGGTAGCCGTAAGCGATGTGGTAAAAATTTATTGTCCCGTGCAGTTATTGAAATTGCAATGATCCTGACCGCTTCCTGGCAGTTTCATAGAATTGTGATGCTAATTTGAACATATCTACTCTGGTCAAGGATCAAAATTTGCAAAATATACAGGCACAGTTAAAGGGAGGACGCAGCTTACAAAACTCTTTTTATTTTTTCTTTGCAAAAGAAACTGTAAAAAATTATGTATCAAAAGATGACTTTTTGGTTTTTAGCCATATCCATGTTTATGTTTGGTATTCTTAAGTTCGTAAATCCGTTTAAAGGTTGGTATAGTGTTCAAATCGCAAAAAGTGAACTGGGACAATTGTCATATACCATGGGCAGATTAGGAGAGATCGCAGTAGGAACAACACTCATCTTGTGCTTACTCTACAGGCGAAAAATTTCAACTAAAACACATTTGATTTGCTAACAAACACTTCCCTGTTTACAATTATAATAATAATGTTGACTGCAGTGTATGTTCACTTGAATCCGAATGTACCTGCGGACGTTCTACCACTTAAAATCAAACCTCCATACATACCTCTATTCCTTTTAGTAATCGCATTAACCAATATCGTCCTGACAATAAAGAATCTTCGAAAAGTAAAGCGAACATAAAAAGGCCTGCGGTTAACGAGGAAAACAATACGGAGTTGGCGGCGATGAGCCAAATTGGTACGTAATAGATACTGTCATTCCGCAGGCAGAAAGATCGGATCTTCAATTCGCACAACCGTTTCTTTCTACACACTTCTCCCCTGGAGAAGTCTTACTATTATGACAATAACGGCAATTACTAGAAGCGCGTGTATGATGCCGCCCGCGTGAAAAGCAAAGAATCCCACTAACCATCCAATTATGAGTACAACGGCAACGATGTAAAGTAGATTTCCCATAAAAACTGTTTTATTATTATTCTATTAAAAAATGTTTAGCACCCACGACAAAAATCGCGGCAAATCCGTCTACATTTACCGATCACCTTTATCACCATAGCCCGGCTTCACTTCTGTCCTGGCAGTTATTTTTCTGTCCTTGCTCAAAGATCTCGATTGCATGTCGCTTTCTTTAATTCTCCCCTTTGGGTCGCGCCTAATATATCTTTTATCACCTTTTGGGGCAATAAGCTCCCGTTTGCCAGAGACACTCTCTTTTTTGCTTTTTGTCTTTGCCATAGATAAATCCTTACTGGTTATTAAAGATATTCAACAAATATGCCACTAAGTAAAACCAGCTGCGACGGGTGAACTCAGGTATCGTGGTGAAAATGCGAAACCCATTCAGGTGTAAACAAAGAAACCTGGTTTTTAACACAGTTCATGTTAGCGATCTGTGCAAATATTTTCTCGCCACAAATTCATACCAGTCTTTACAAAACTGGTCGTCAGTTACGCCCAATGTCGTTTTTAAGTCCCCATAATTTTTAATAAGGTTGATTAAATTGTCCTGCCCATATTTGGATAAAATGTATTCTATAATTGTATAGCCACAAGTATAAATTTTTCCTCCTTTTGCCCGATCGTTGAACTCCGGGATATTTGGATAGTGTCCGTTTAGATAGGGTAAAGTCTTTGGGTCATCGAATTGGTTGGCTTCATATACGCTTATTGCTTCCCAGAGCCATGTAGGAAAAGTGGAAAATTTTTTATCAAAATTCTTTGAATTTATTGGTTGTGCTTCGTTATCTAAGAGTAATTTCAGCGTGACTGTATGGGCAAACTCGTGAACCGCAACTTTTTTGCTATCGGGCTCACTCCAGGTTTGTTTCACAAAATGAAGCTTCGAAATACCCTCTATATTGCCTGATGCAGACCAGTTTCCCGTAGCCTTTATGTACCTCCATCTTTGAGAATAAACATTTGTTTCAATGTTGTCCGAAGGTTGTGTTTTTAGGTCGGCACCTATTCTTGAATAATTGCTTTCCAATGCATTTGCAAGTTCAATAATTGTGGCTGTGTGAATGCTGCTGCTAAAAAGAAAAATAAAGTGACGGGTTTTATAAATTCTTTTCTTTTTTCAGGTACGAAATAAATAATTAAAAGTATCGGAAGTAAGATCACTAATACCAGGAGAACCTTGTTGAATTTTTCCATTTTTCTTGCAGTAAAAAGTCAATTTAAAATAAATGCTAAGGAATAAGTAGTGCGACGGTGCGAAATAGCTTACGTCGGCCTGTCACCATCCTTGATTTTTTTTATTGATGAAGGTAACATTTGTCGCGGATGGAATTCCCTCAAGCCGATACTTCAGCTGGATCGTTGTTCGGTAGCAACACAATTCCTCCTGAGCTCTATTGTTACGGTTGATTCATCAGCATGCGACAACATTATAATACCAAAAACTGCAACAGATATTATTTGGTATAATTCTTTCTGGTCCTGTTGAAACATTAATCAATTGTTATGAAAACGACAGTAGGCCTCGTTGTAGGCATTGCAGTAGGCGTTTGCATTGGACTCCTGGTAGCCCCGGATAGGGGAAGTGAAACCCGGAAAAAGCTTGCGGACTCAGCCGGTGACTGGTTCGAAAAAATAAAAAATCTGTTTGGTGCTTCTGAGGAGGAGGCGCCTTCGAAACCACGTTCCAGGAAATATCAGCAAAGCCCTGGCACCGCAACATAGAACGAACAAGTCTCAGGCGGTGTTAAGTTTACGCGCATTGCAAACAAGGTGCAGATATTTTAAAATAACTGGGGGCTGCGAGACAGCCTTTCCTTCAAAATTCCAACGTGACTATATCAGTTGCAAAAATCATTTTGCCTTTTGCAGAGCCAACCGAGCGATAAGGTTTAGCGCTGTCTTCAGTTAACCTAAGGACCTTCGAATTCGGTTTGCCTTCCCGGGGGCGGTTTGTTCCCTCAAAAGCACCATTGCATATTTATGTCCATTTATTTGCTCACTCTGCACCTGCAAGTGGTGACAAGGTGCCAGGATCTTTTTATGTTAGTGAAGAGCATAAACTTCGCCGTATTCGTTTAGTTACTTTCACGAATTCGATCAGGCGTTTACGTTTAGCTCAACCGGAAGTTTTCTGAACTTCATAGTGACACAACAGCAAAATTTATTTGACTACTTAATTGTACCTTCCTCAATATTTGGTAAATGATAATTCAATAGAAGTCAGAAACTAAATTGACCGGATAAACTGAGGCGACGGTTGCGAACGATAGAAAAATCAGGTAACCAAAATTAATTGCGCAATCGGCAATATGTATTCGTCAAGTGACCAGGTTTCAGAAATCGCCGACCTCAGCGATGATGTTCTCATCCTCGGCCCTTGCCAAGCTTCAGACAAGCAGTAGACAAAGCAGGCGTGAAAGATTTGAAATATGAAAATGAGTTCCTCATACAAGTATAGCGCGAACCTTTTAAGTCTGGTAACGATCCTCTCCATCATCCTTACAGGATGCTCAAACAAACCAGGAAGGTATACTGGCGGGATAGAAGCAAAAGATGCACTTGCAACATTCCAGGTTGCTAATGGATTCAAAATAGAGATGGTAGCATCAGAACCATTAATTTCCGATCCGGTTGCCATGGATGTTGACGAGTATGGCAATATATATGTAATAGAATTGCACGGCTATCCCCTGGATACAGCAGGTTTAGGAAAAATAAAATTACTTACTGACACTGATGGCGATGGCATACCCGATAAAAGCACGCTGTTCGCCGATCATCTGCGAATGCCCACAGGCATCATGCGATGGAAGAAAGGAGTGATAGTGGTTGACGTGCCTGATATCATTTACCTTGAAGACTCAAACAATGATAATAAGGCTGATATAAAGAAGACAGTGATCACGGGCATTGCATTGACCAATCCGCAGCATATTGCCAACACTCCCATTTTTGGATTAGACAACTGGATCTATGTGGCCCACATGGGAACCGTGACGCCAAGAGTATCCATGGAGTTTAACGACAGTGGCAGCCTTGTTCGTTACGCAGACAACCATGCCACACAACAATTACCTCGCAATGCAGATGGCAGGAACATCCGATTTAAACCGGATACCTATGAGTTAGAAATGCTTTCAGGATATTCACAGTATGGCCATACATTTGATAACTGGGGACATCACATCTGCACAGACAATTCCCATCATTTATTTCATGAAGTAATTGCAGCAAGATATTTAAAACGCAATTTGAACCTGTTGATCGCGGATGCATCGGAATACATTCCGGATCATGGGGATAACTGCGAAGTATATCCCATTACGGTCAACCCGGAGAACCAGCTGCTGACAGGAAGAGGTATCATCACCTCGTCTTGCGGTGTTACCTGGTACCAGGGTGGTTTGTTCCCAGACAGCTTCAATAACGTTACGTTTATTGCAGAGCCGGTGAGTAATATTGTGCATGCGGACCATATCAACGAAAAGGGTGCAACATTTTCTGCGTCGAGGGTTTACCAGCAAAAAGAATTTCTTGCATCGAAAGATGGATGGTTCAGACCGGTGCAATTTTATATCGGACCTGATGGCGCTTTGTATGTAATCGATTATTATAGGCAGATCATTGAGCATCCGGAATGGATGAGCGATGAGGTAAATAAGTCTGGTGCCTTGTATAATGGCGCCGACAAAGGCCGGATTTACCGCGTAATACCAACGGCAACATCAAAGATGAATTGGTGTAATAAGATCACTCTTGGCAATATGTCCACGGAAGAACTGGTAAGGACTTTAACTAACAATAATATCTGGTGGCGTCGCAATGCACAGCGTCTATTAATGGACCGTAAGGATAACAGCGCTATCGCCCTACTGCAACATTTAATTGACACCACTACTTCGCCGATGGCCGCAGTTCATGCTTTATGGACACTAGAAGGTTTTCATGCGCTCAATGGAACCACCCTAACCAAGGCACTACATCATACTACAGCCGGTGTTCGCGAAAACGCCATTCAATTGGCCGAGCTGCATCTGCATGAATTTCCCCAGCTTCGGGAAGAATTATTCGGTTTACGGAATGACCCGTCAGCTAAAGTGCGATATCAATTATTGTGCACCCTGGGCAATATAAAAGATGCTGAGAGCAAGGCTGTCCAACACCAATTACTGACGAAAGACATTGAAGATAAATGGGTGCAGGTGGCTGCTCTGAGCGCCTCACATGGCAGCGAATTGACTTTGCTTGAAAACAGTAGTCAAGCTCTTTTATCAGGATCCGCGGGTAAAGCGTTATTCTTTTCAAATTGTGCAGAGTTGATAGGGCTCTCGCAACAAACCGGCGATATTCGTAAAGTTATTCAGCTTGCGGTAACCAACAATTCGTCAAGATCAGACTGGTGGCAGTCTGCATGCCTGGAAGGTTTATCATCATCTGTCTCTGCAAAAGGTATCCCGCCTGGAAACCTGGAAGCAGAAAAATCATTATTACTCTCAAAATTTTCCGCCGCCACTCCACCATTGGTACGTCGTGCATCTGTTGATCTTTTGTTGATGCTTGGCATGACTGAATATAATAAGAGCTGGAATGAAACTCTCGCCAGGGCAAAAGCTACGGCGGCAAATGCAAAGGAAAATGAAGCATATCGAATTGATGCAGTCAGGCTGCTTCCAATAGATAAAAAAGGCGATTACAATGCTGTTCTTGAAAAAATAATCAGTTCAAATGAACCAGTAAAGTTGCAGCAAAGTTGTTTGGAGTCGTACAACAAGCTTTCGCCGGGGAATGCATGCGCTTTTATCGTACGCAACTGGAGATCGCTTTCGCGGGAATTGCGTGACGTTGCCATGGAGGTATTTCTTTCTTCAAGTAACAACAGTCGTGTACTTCTTGATGCAGTGAAAACTGGAACTATACAATCCACTTCAATAAGTTGGGCAGCAAAGGAAGAATTGGCGAACAGTGATGATTCAATTGTCCGCAACAGCGCCCGGCAATTAATTGTGTCAGAAATCGGGAGCAGGGAAGAAGTATATAAACAATACCTGCCTGCACTTAGCATAAAAGGTGACGCAGCCAAAGGACTCGCAGTATTCACTACAGTTTGCGGCACGTGCCATCAGTACCAGGGCAAATATGGAAAAGCATTTGGCCCTGATCTGGGGTCCATCCAAAACCGAGACAAGGCGTCGATCATGGCCGATATACTGAACCCCAATCGCTCCATCGCGGTAAAATTCGATCTATGGACGGTAACCAAAAAGAATGGCGAAAAACTTTCGGGGATCATATCGTCGGAAACTTCATCTTCCATAACCTTAAACCAGTTGGGCGGAAGGTCTATCACCATTTCAAGGACTGATATCAAAACGATGGAAACCGCTGAGGCGTCAGCAATGCCAGTGGGTCTTGAGACTTCAATTTCTAAGGAGCAGATGGCGGACCTGCTTGCATTCTTGCAACAGCGTTGACCCTGATTGATCCATAAGTCATCTAACAGAGTGCTGAATGTTTGCGCTCAATTACCTTTCATGAAATCGACCAGGTATTTGCGTTAACTCAACGCCAGGCTCTTGAATTTTATAAGGCTAAACCGGTAAAATCTATTTGGCTACTTAATTGTATCTTGTCAAATCAGGAAATTAGATACCTCAATATTTACAATTAGCAATAATAAGCAGTCCACAATAATGAAAGAAATAGAATTAGTCTACAAGAAATTATTAGAACCATCAGATGCCCTGGTTGCAGAAATCGCCGAACTCCACGGTGATATTCTCATCCTCGGGGTAGGTGGAAAGATGGGGCCGGCTCTTGCAAGACTTGCTAAACAAGCGGTAGACAAAGCAGGAGTGAATAAAAAGATCACAGGTGTCGCCCGTTTTTCCGAGGAAGGTCTGCAAGAAGAATTAAATAATGACGGCATCGAAACTATTTGTGCAGATTTACTGGAAGACGATCAGTTGCAGGCTTTACCCGATATTAAGAATGTCTTGTACCTGGCCGGAACAAAGTTTGGAACTACAGGCAAAGAATCTTTTACATGGGCGATGAATTCTTACTTGCCGGGTCGGGTTGCACAGAAATTTGAAAATTCACGTATCGTAGTTTTTTCTACTGGTAACGTTTATCCTCTGACAGCCGTATCAATGGGAGGGGCCGATGAGACATTAACGCCGCAGCCTGTTGGAGAATATGCTCAATCATGTTTGGGAAGAGAGCGCCTGTTTCAATACTATTCTTTAAAAAATGACACGCCCATTCTTATCTATCGTCTTAATTATGCAAATGACGTAACCTATGGTGTGTTGCTTGAAATAGCCCGGTCAGTTAAAGAAAAGCGTGCACTGGATTTAAGTATGGGCCATGTAAATGTAATATGGCAAGGCGACGCCAATGAGATGGCCCTAAGAGCATTTCGTTATTGTGCAGTGCCTCCAAAAGTTTTAAACATCGCCGGTCCAGAGACAATATCCATAAGATGGCTCGCAAAAGAGTTTGGAAAGCTTTTAGGAGAAACGCCACACTTTATAAATGATGAACAGGATACGGCATTATTAAGCAATGCCGCAGAATCGTACCGACTCTTTGGTTACCCAAAAGTGCCTCTCAAAAAAATGATCGAATTGATCGTTGACTGGATCAATGCCGATGGAAAGATCATTAATAAACCCACCCACTTCCAGGAAAGAACCGGTCAATTTTAATTAGACAATGGAGCTGATACCAATAAATACAGAAGTCAGGGAATTACTTCAGAATGGTACTGTCATTCCTGCCCACCCATTGGTTTTAGATGAAAACCGCATGCTCGATGAAGAACGGCAGCGAAGGCTTACCCGTTACTACATAGCCTCCGGTGCCGGGGGCGTAGCGGTGGGCGTTCACACCACGCAATTCGAAATCAGGAAACCGGAAGTAAATCTTTTGGAAACTGTGTTGAGATTAGCCACTGAGGAAATTGATAAGGCCGAATTATCTCATCCGTTTATTAGAGTTGCCGGTATCGTTGGTCCTACGCCCAATGCAATAAAGGAAGCAGAATTAGCAATTAAGTATGGTTATCACCTTGGACTTGTAAGCCTCGGCGGACTTAGCGATTATTCAGAAACCGATCTTATCCGGCACGTTCGCAAAGTGTCAGAGTTAATTCCTGTATTTGGATTTTACCTGCAACCCGCAGTGGGAGGAAGAATTTTAAGTTTTAACTTCTGGAGACAGTTTGTTGAAATACCAAATGTTCATGCAATAAAAGTAGCAGCTTTTAACAGGTACCAGACAATTGATGTAGTACGGGCAGTTTGCAATTCACAACGACGAGATCAAATCGCTCTTTATACCGGCAATGATGATAACATAGTTGCAGACCTGCTTACACCTTATCGGTTTAATGTAAATGGTGTGCCAGTGGAAAAAAGATTTGTCGGCGGCCTTTTAGGCCATTGGGCGATATGGACAAAAAAAGCAACAGAACTTTTGGTTGCAATTAAGGAATGCCTTGCCCATAATTGTGAAGGCATGGATGATTTATTAGCCAGGGGCATTGGAGTTACTGATATGAATGAAGTGATTTTTGATGCAAGAAATTCTTTCCACGGCTGTATTCCCGGGATACACGAAGTGTTGAGAAGACAGGGATTATTGGAGGGCAGGTGGTGCTTAAATCCCAAAGAAGAACTTTCCAACGGGCAGATCGAAGAGATCGATCGCATTTATCAACAATATCCTGAATTTAGCGATGATGAATTTGTACAACTGTTCCTTGCCGAGGATAAGAAAGCTGTCGCATTGAGAGCAAAATAATGAAGTCGGATGTCTGATGTATGATGTCTGATTTCTTTTATAGAAGCAACTTTTGAATCAGCATCGGATCTGCGGCTTCCAGGGAGGGTTGATTCACTAAATTTTTGTTTTTCCAGAATCACTGCTTTCTAAAAAAATCAATTTGTGTTAATAGAAGAGATAAAGCAACGGGCAAATGAAATACACGGTCAGGTAATTGAAATGCGTCGGCATTTGCATGCCCATCCCGAATTGTCATTTCACGAGTATGAAACATCTTCATTTGTAAAAGCACAATTGGATGAAATGAACATTTCCTGGGAACCGGTTGCCGGTACCGGAGTAGTGGGTTTGATAAAAGGAGAAAAACCGTCAGACCAGGCTATTGCTTTGCGTGCGGATATGGATGCTCTTCCTATCAAAGAGACCAACGAAGTTGATTACATTTCTCAGAACAATGGTGTGATGCACGCCTGCGGCCATGATGTACATACATCGTCTCTGCTGGGGACCGCCCGTATATTGCAGTCCCTTAAAAATAAATTTGGTGGAACTGTTAAGCTGATCTTTCAGCCGGGAGAAGAAAAACTCCCCGGGGGAGCAAGCCTGATGATCAAAGAAGGAATTTTAAGTACGCCTCAACCTTCTGCTGTGATTGGCCAGCATGTTTCGCCGATGGCTGATACGGGAAAAATCGCCATTCGTAAAGGGAAATTCATGGCATCTATGGATGAGATCTTTATCATAGTTCGTGGAAAAGGAGGCCATGGTGCACAGCCACACCTGAATATTGATCCGGTTATTATCGCCGCACACATACTTGTTGCTTTACAACAGATCGTAAGCCGCGTGGCCAATCCAACACTCCCAACCGTTTTATCTTTTGGTAAGGTTACAGCCAATGGAGCTATAAATGTAATTCCTGATGAAGTTTATATCGAGGGAACGTTTAGGACGTTAGATGAAAGCTGGCGTACCGAAGCGCATGAACGAATTAAAAAAATTGCAGAAAGCATTGCCGAAAGTATGGGTGGTAACTGTGATTGTAAAATTGTACGCGGATATCCTTTTCTTATTAATGATGAAAATCTCACCATGCAGGTACAGTCTTTTGCCAGGGAGTATCTTGGAACCGAAAATGTGATGGATGCAGATATCTGGATGGCCGCGGAAGATTTTGCCTGGTATTCACAGGCTGCAGATTCATGTTTTTATCTTTTGGGAATTAGAAATGAGAAAAAACGAATTGTGTCATCCCTGCATACGTCAATTTTTAATATTGATGAAAGTGCTCTTGCAGTAAGCACGGGACTAATGGCGTACATTGCAATGCGGCGACTGGGAGTCGTTGACTAGTTTCATGCGGCACATTCATTCGTTATTTCTTTGATCTTATTTTGGCAAGAAAATTAATTTAACCGCAAATCATAATCAAAAACATAACAGCGTTGAATCATTTTATTTTAGGTGTGTTTGTGATCTTGTTTAGTATGGTTGCATTCTCGCAAGAGACAGCTAAGACATTCGGATGGCCTGACAATAAACGCGCAGCACTAAGTATAACCTTTGATGATGCACGCACGAGCCAGGTAGATTCAGGAGCAGCGTTGCTTGACAAATATGGAATAAAGGCGACTTTCTTTGTTGTTCCTTCGGGTGTAAGGGACCGTCTTGACGGCTGGAAAAAAATAGTTGCCAACGGTCACGAGATCGGCAATCATACGATCAATCATCCTTGTACCGGGAATTTTTCATGGTCGGCAAAGAATGCATTGGAAAATTATAATCTCGATTCGATCCATAACGAATTAACGGAATGCAGTAGAATAATTGAAGAATTGCTGGGCGTCAAGCCCGAAGTGTTTGCTTACCCCTGCGGACAGAAATTTATTGGACGCGGCACTAACACGAGAAGCTACGTTCCACTTGTAGCGAGAATGTTCATTGCGGGTCGTGGCTGGCGCGATGAAGCAATGAATGATCCTGGTTTCTGCGACCTTGCGCAAGTCAGCGGAATTGAAATGGATGGAAAAAACTTTGATGAAATTTTGCCATTGATTGAAGAAGCAAGAAAAAGGGGACAATGGCTCGTATTCGCCGGTCACGAAATGGGTGATTCAGGCGTTCAAACTACCCGTCTCAAAATGCTTAAACAGTTGATTGAATATGTGCAAGATCCTGCGAATGAAATATGGATCGCGCCTGTAGGAACAGTGGCAAAATATATTCTGAAGCAGAACACTCATCCCTTAAAAGAGAAATGAAAATGGCAGCTGATGAACAGAATCTTCATGCACATTCTGCAGTGTCGTTGAAATTACTTCAATTAAGGCCAACTTTTCTTGTCTGCCTCAGCCTGCTAACTGCAGCCGTATACGGTCAGCACTTTACAACAATAAAATCGGACCAGGGTATAGAAATATTGGAAAATCACAAGAAGGTTTTGTTTTACCAAGTGCGTCCCAAATCTGTTGATGGTAAATACGAAAGGGCCGGTTTTATTCATCCCCTTTATAGCTTCAATGAAAAAAGTTTAACGGAAGATATGCCCGAAGACCATCCCTATCATCGTGGAATTTTTTGGGCATGGCATCAAATCATATGGAATAATAAACCAATTGCCGATGGATGGATGTCTCAAAACATTTCTTGGGAACCATCAAAGATCACAGTACAAAGAAAAAAGAAAAGCATAACCCTTCAATCGGAAATGCTGTGGAAATCTGTACTTGATAATAGGGCAACACCAATCGTTAGAGAGCATACAATGATCAGGGTGCATCAATCAACCAGCCAATACAGAGTAATAGATTTTGACATTCAGCTGTTCGCCCTGGAAGACAGCTTGAAAATTGGGGGATCTGATGATGAAAAGGGTTACGGCGGATTTTGTTTAAGGTTGAAACTTCCCGGAGATATTTCATTTACGTCAGGAGAGACGGAAGTAACTCCCCTGGAAACGGCTGTCCACGCAGGCCCCTGGATGAATTTTACCGGATCATTTGATGGGAACGATTCACGAAAAATTGGAATAGCTGTTTTTTGTGATAATTCCAATCCTGGTCATTTACGGGAATGGATCCTGCGTAAACAAGGAAGCATGCAAAACGTTGTTTACCCCGGAAGAACACCGGTGGTATTATCAAAGAATGGATGGAGACTCAGATACCGCTTAGTCATTCATGATACTGACATTGAAACAAGTGAACTGGAAAAATTATACCAGGAGTATATTCGCAAGCATTAGGAGATTTCATCCGAATTCAGGTCCACAGATCAGGTATTGCTCATTTACGACTCCCGGAAACGAATTTTCTTTTTTATACATTCTTACAAAATGTCGCTGCATCGTGAACCCAATTGAGGCTAACCAATTAATTAGATCTTCTTTGTCGCATAGCACATCTACAACGACGGGTTGGTTATTAAGTTTTTTCAGAGCTTTTCTAATTAATATTTGAACGTCATTGATTGTAGAGCCAACGACAGGTCCCACCTGGTGATATTTGTTCCCCTCTCTTCCTAATGCAAAGCCGGCAATTGAATTATTTCGTTTTAGCAACCATGCTTTGTGAGGGTAGCGTTGTATTAAGGATTTAATAAGCGGTCTTCTGTTGGTTCCGAAGACGTGTT
>Ga0207679_10000467_pt1 | contig 28304 bp, 33 predicted proteins | sample KBSC73metaG_FD_184320 | JGI IMG/M metagenome (GOLD analysis project Ga0207679, IMG submission 184320) | Corn rhizosphere microbial communities from Kellogg Biological Station, Michigan, USA - KBS C7-3 metaG (SPAdes) (version 2) | ecosystem: Host-associated > Plants > Roots > Rhizosphere > Soil ... | reverse complement strand
GCCGCGGCCCGACCGCATAGCCCTCCTTCAACAGCTGGGTGAAAGCGGCTCGCGTGCTCTCGGCGAGCTGGTCCTGCAACTCCTTAGGAAGATCGGCGAAGGTCACGTTGGCATGGATCGCCTGGACGTCGCGTAGAAGCTGGTTCGGAAGGCCCCCAGAAGAGCGCTTCAGTGCGGCAATGCCGTCCAGCACCGCCGAAAAGAGGATCGATTGCATGACGTCGTTCGCGGCTCTCGCCATGGCTACCCTCGCTAGACTCGGCCAAACGCGCTCCCTAAGTCGCGGCCGATGCGGCGGCACTTCCACAAGATGCATGGCCTGGGCAATGATTTCGTGATCGTCGACGCGCGGAAAGAGCCGTTCGACGTGACCCCTGCCCTCGCGCGCGCCATCGCCGATCGCCGCACTGGCGTAGGCTGCGACCAGCTTATCCTCCTCGAGCCGAGCGATCACGCAGACCTCAAAATGCGGATCTGGAATCAGGACGGCGGTGAGGTTGAAAGCTGCGGCAATGCCACGCGCTGCGTCATCCAGCTCACCGGAGCTCAGACCGTCGATACCGACGGTGGCGTGCTTGGCGGCGAAAATCTTGGTGCTGAGGTCGAGGTCACACTGCCTGAGCCGCGCTTCGGCTGGGACGAAATTCCGCTGGCTTACGCCATGGATACCAACCCCCTACCAATGGCCTGGGCCGAACTTGAAAACCCGCTCGCCGTCAATGTCGGGAATCCGCACGTGATCTTCTTCGTCGCGGATGCGGCCCAGGTCCCTCTGCAGAAACTCGGTCCGCAAATAGAAAATGACCCGGCATTCCCGGAGCGAATCAATGTCAGCGTGGCGACCTTTGCCGGCAACCGCTTGAAATTGCGGACGTTCGAGCGGGGCGTCGGAGAGACGCTCGCTTGCGGTACGGGGGCCTGTGCAAGCGCGGTCGCAGCGATCCTCACGAAGCGCGCGCAATCGCCGGTGACGGTGGATATGTACGGAGGCAGCCTGACGGTCTCTTGGACGCCCGGCGAGGGAATCCGCATGCGCGGCAGCGCTACGCACGTCTTTGAAGGCGATCTCGATCTCGAGACGCTTTTATGAGCGTCGAAACGATCACGCTGGGCTGCCGGCTGAACTTCGCTGAAAGCGAGACGATTGCCCGGGCGGTACCGGCAGACGACGACTGGATCGTCGTCAACAGCTGCGCGGTGACGAACGAGGCGGTGCGGCAAACCCGCCAGGCGATTCGGCAGAGGCACCGGAAGAGTCCCGAAGCCAAGATCTTGGTCACGGGCTGCGCCGCGGAGCTCGATCCAGAGGCGTTCGAGGCCATGCCGGAGGTGTCGCGCGTCGTCCGAAATGCGAATAAATTCAATGCCTTCGTTTCTAGTGACGTCATGGCGCCAGCCGGCTTCATGCATCGCGTCAAAAGCTTCGTCGGAATCCAGACCGGCTGCGATCATCGCTGCACGTTCTGCTCCATCTGGCAAGCGCGCGGCCCCAGTCGCTCGCTGCCCTTCGAAGTCATCCGCGACGCGGTAGCGCGGGAGATCGATCGCGGGGCGAAGGAGATCATCCTTACCGGCGTCGACATCACCGATTACGACGGCGGGCTTGGCCAGCTTTGCCACCGGTTGCTGGCTGCGGAGCCGCGCCTGAAGCGCCTGCGCCTGTCCTCGCTCGACAGCATCGAAATCGACGAACCTTTGTTCGAGCTGGTCGCGGGGGAGCCGCGAATAATGCCGCATTTCCATCTCTCGCTGCAGGCGGGCGACGATCTAATTCTCAAGCGGATGAAACGGCGCCATAGCCGCGCCGAGGCGGTGCGTACCGTCGAGCGGATCAAGGCCGCACGAGCCGACGCGACCATCGGCGCCGACGTCATTGCGGGGTTTCCTACAGAAACTGAAGAAATGGCATTGAACAGTTTGAAGTTACTTGATGATTGCGATGTAATCGCCGCACACGTCTTTCCCTTCTCAGCCCGGCCGAACACGCCGGCAGCCCGAATGCCACAGGTCGAGCGCGAGGTCGTCAAATTCCGGGCCGCCCGGCTTCGCCATGCTGCTGCGCGCCGGCGGGAAGCCTGGCTCGACGGACTCGTGGGCTCGAAGCACCAGGTCCTGATCGAAGGTCCCGGCAAGGGTCACGCCGGCAATTTCGCGCCCGTCTGCATCGACGGATTAGAACGCGGCCAGGTCGTAGAGGCGCAAATCACTGGCCGGGACGGGGATCGGCTGCTGGGCGTGACCGCATGAGTTGGCTCGGCCGCCTCCGCGGCGGGTTCCAGAAGACCGCGGACAGGGTCGCCGACAATCTGACCGGCCTGACCAGCCGCGCCGCGCTGGACACCGCTACGTTGGACGACGTCGAGGAAGCGCTGATCGCATCGGACCTCGGCCCGGAAGCTTCGCATCGCATCCGCGAGGCCATCGCGCGCCAGAAATTCGAGCGTCTGGACGAGCGCGGGTTGCGCACGATCCTTGCCGAGGAGATTGAGCAGATCCTCACTCCTGTAGCCAAGCCGCTGGAAGTGTGGGGCTTTCCCCGCCCCCACGTAATCCTCGTGATCGGCGTGAACGGCTCGGGCAAGACAACAACCATCGGCAAGCTCGGACGCTGGCTGAAGGAGCAGGATTACGGCGTGCTGCTTGCCGCGGGCGACACGTTCCGCGCCGCGGCGATCGAGCAGCTCCAGATCTGGGGTCAGCGGATCGGCGCGCCGGTCATCTCGGGCAAGGAAGGCGGCGATGCCGCGGGAATCGTCTTCGACGGCGTGAAGCAGGCGACGGCGGAGGGCGAGGACGTGCTGGTCGTGGATACCGCCGGCCGTCTCCAGAACAAATCGCATTTGATGGAGGAGCTGGCGAAAATACGTCGCGTTCTCGGCCGCCTCAACCCTGAAGCGCCGCACGACGTGCTGCTCGTGCTCGATGCGACCACTGGCCAGAACGCCCTTGCGCAGGTCGAGGTGTTTCGCGACAGCGCGGGCGTGACCGGCCTCGTCATGACCAAGCTCGACGGTACCGCTCGCGGCGGGATCCTGGTGGCGGCCGCCGAGAGGTTCGGGCTGCCGATCCACGCCATCGGAGTCGGCGAGAAGGCCGACGACCTGCGTCCCTTCGATCCGCGCGCGGTCGCGCGGGCCATCGCAGGACTCTCGCCCGAATGACGAAGCGTGCGGAGCCCCAAGGGGCAGGAAAGCTGATCATCGACCTGGGGCCGCTACTGGTCTTCTTCCTGGTCAATTTCCTCGCGCCGGTGCCGGCAGTGCTGAAGATCTTCGTCGCCACCGGCGCCTTCATGGTGGCGATCGCCGCCGCCATGCTCTTCTCGGGGATCCGCTATGGCCGCATCTCGCCGCTGCTCTGGTTCTCCGGGATCATGGTGCTCGTCCTCGGCGGCTTGACGATCGTCCTACACAAGGAATGGATCATCAAGATCAAGCCGACGATCTATTACACGATCCTCGCAGGGACGCTGGGGTTCGGTCTCGCGACCGATCGGCCGTTGCTCCAGCAGGTGCTGGGAAGCGCCTATCCGGGGCTGAGCGCGGAAGGATGGCGAAAGCTGACGCGCAACTGGGCGCTCTTCTTCGGGTTCCTCGCGCTGGTGAATGAGGCCGTCTGGCGCAACGTGTCGACGGACGCATGGATCGCGTTCAAGCTGTGGTTCGTCGCCCCCGCGACGCTCGTCTTCGCCGCGGCGAACATCCCGATGCTGCTGAAGCACGGCCTGATGCGTGACGAGGCGACACCTTTGGAACCGGGGCCGATTGAATGAGCGAGCCTATTCTCTCTATCCGCGGTCTCCACAAGGAATATGGCACTGGCGTCAAAGCGCTGAAGTCGGTCGATCTCGACATCCGGAAGGGCGAGATTTTCGCGCTTCTCGGACCGAACGGCGCGGGCAAGACGACGCTGATCAACATCATCTGCGGGATCGTGACGCCGACTGGCGGCGAAGTGTTGGTCGACGGAAAGAACTGGCAGACCGATTATCGGCACGCGCGCTCGCAAATCGGCCTGGTGCCTCAGGAACTGACCACTGAAGCGTTCGAGCCAGTGTCGCGGACCGTAAACTTCTCCCGCGGGCTGTTCGGCAAGCGGCACAGCGATGCGAAGATCGAGGAGCTGCTGAAGCGCCTGTCGCTGTGGGACAAGCGCAAGACCATCATGATGCACCTCTCGGGCGGAATGAAGCGCCGGGTGATGATCGCCAAGGCGCTGAGCCATGAGCCTTCGATCCTCTTCCTCGACGAACCGACAGCGGGAGTGGACGTCGAATTGCGTCGCGACATGTGGGATCTCGTCCGCCAGCTGCGTTCAGACGGCACCACGATCATCCTCACAACCCATTACATCGAGGAAGCCGAGGAAATGGCCGATCGCGTGGGAGTGATCAGCAAGGGCGAGCTGATCGCGGTCGACGAAAAGCAGGCGTTGATGGCCCGCCTCGGCAAGAAGACGCTCAAGATCATGCTCGTCGACGCCCTCGCGGCGGTCCCGGCGGAGCTGTCTGAGTGGAACGTCGCGCTCCACGATGACGGTCACCAGCTTTGCTATCAGTTCGACAGCCACGCGGAGCGCACCGGCATCGCTTCACTGATGCGGCGCCTGTCCGACCTGGGCATCGGCTACAAGGACCTCGCCACCCACCAGTCGAGCCTCGAGGACATCTTCGTCGAGCTCGTTCACGGCGAAAGGCCTCCGGCATGAACTGGCATGGGATCGGCGCCATCTACAAGTTCGAGATGGCGCGCTGGGGCCGCACGCTTTGGCAGAGCCTGATCACCCCCGTGATCACCACCGCGCTTTACTTCGTGGTGTTCGGCTCGGCGCTGGGATCGCGCATGAGCGCGATGGACGGCGTCAGCTATGGCAGCTTCATCGTCCCCGGGCTGACGCTTCTCTCGGTCTTCATGCAATCCATCTTCAATGCGAGCTTTGGCATTTACTTTCCGAAGTTTACGGGCACTATCTACGAACTTCTCTCTGCTCCGATCTCGAGCTTCGAAGCGGTGCTCGCCTATGTCGGCGCGGCTGTCACAAAGTCCGTGATCCTCGCGCTCGTGACGCTCGTCACCGCGCTCCTCTTCGTCCCCGTGCGGGTCGACCATCCGGCAGCGATGCTTCTCTTCCTCTTCGGGATCACCACGGGCTTCTGCCTGTTCGGCTTCGCCATCGGAGTCTGGGCCAAGAATTTCGAGCAATTGCAGATCTTCCCGATGCTCGTGATCACGCCACTGACCTTCCTCGGGGGCGCTTTCTATTCGATCAAGGCGCTGGCCGAGCCGTGGCGCACGATCGCCGCTTTCAACCCGATCGTGCACCTGATCAGTGGCTTTCGCTGGAGCTTTTATTCGACCGCCGACGTCCCCGTATGGTCGAGCGTACTTGTCACCCTAGCCGTCATCGCCCTCTGCATGGCGGTGATCACGTGGATGTTCCGCACGGGCTATCGACTCAAGCAGTAGCGGCTCTGCTTAACGGCAGCTTTCGACCCAAAGCGGACATTGTCATTGTGTGACATTGCGCGCAGACTCCGTTCAGCTCCTGCAACGAACGGGAGGTGAGTATGCAAGCGCATCAGCAGTCCAAGCTCCTCATTATGATTCCGGCATTTTATCTCGCCGTCGGGTGCACATCGGGCCCCAAGGAGCCGACACTGAACGAAGTTCGAGCAGTCGCCGAAAAGTATCGCGACGTGAATGTCGCCAAGAGCGAAGGCTATACGACCGACAGCAAGTGCACGACTGCGGAGATGCTCGGGTTCCCTGCCGAGATGGGGGCAATGGGCCTGCATTATGTCCGCCGCGATCTGCTCGGGCTCCCACCGAAGCCGGCACCGCCGGGAAGTGGGCGTGTGCATGGCACCGGCACCTATACCGACTTCACGAAGCCTGCGATGCTCGTTTACGAACCGCAACAGGACGGCTCGCTGAAGCTCGTCGCGGTCGAGAATCTCGTCTTCGCTTCTGCCTGGCGGGCCGCAGGGAATAAAGGAGCGCCGACGTTCCACGGGCAGCCTTACGTCCTCCTCGCCGACAAGCCAGAGACGAAGGTCGACGAGGCGCACGGTTGGGAGCCGCATTACGAGCTTCACGTTTGGCTCGACCAAAATCCCAACGGCATGTTTTCCGAGTTCAGCCCAAATGTCAGCTGCAAATACAATAAGCCGCCTTCGGCCCAGCCCCCGGCGACGGCGCATTGAGATAAGCTAACCGCGTTGATTTCATTGGGAGTTGAAGCGGCGTCGCCTTCGGCGCAGACTTAGCGCTTCCAACAGGGGAGTTGGATGGCGTCGGTATTCCTTAGCTATTCCCGCGAGGACCGCGAAAGGATCGAGCCGCTGGCATCCGCGATCGAGGGATTCGGCCACGATGTCTGGTGGGACCGCCATATCAGGGGCGGAGAGGAGTTCGCTGACGCGATCGAGCAGGCGCTTGAATCCGCCGAAGTCGTAGTCGTGGCCTGGACCTGCTCCTCGATCAAATCCGCGTGGGTTCGCGACGAAGCCGGGCATGGGCGGGACTCGGGGCGGCTTGTTCCCGTCACGCTCGACGGCTGCGTTCCGCCGCTGGGCTTTCGGCAATACCAGACCATCGACCTGTCGTCGTGGAGAGGGCGCGCCGGCTCTGCTGCGATCGATCCCCTTAAGCAGGCGATCGACAGAGCCCTCGGCCAGCCAGCCAGCGAAAAGCCGGTCCGTCGTCTCGCTCCATCGCCGAGGCTTCGCCGCCTCCTTTCGTGGCAAGCCGCGGTCGCGGCGAGCTTGGTTGTCCTCCTGCTCATTGGCGTCGGGGTGATCTACCCACGGATGGCGGCGAGCGGCGGAATCTCGCCCAAGATCGCGCTAGGTCAAATCGCGCTGGTATCTCCAGGAATGCCGAGGGAACTTCCGGATCTGATCGCCCAGGAAGTGTTGGCCGCTTTTGGCGCGGAGAATGCCGTCGCCGTCGTTTCGGGGTCCGGCAAGTCCGCGCCCTTCGTCATGGACGGCAGCATCGCGAAGCAGGGGGCAACGCTACGCTATACGATGAGCCTCAAGAACAGCCGCTCGGGCGTCCAGCTTTGGTCGCAAGCGTATGAGCGCGCAGCCACCGACGGGCTCGCGCCGAGGCAGGTGGCCGTGCAGGCCAGTCAAATTGTTCGCTGCGGTCTTTGGGGTGCGGCCGCTTACAAAGAGCGCATGTCAGATGAGGCGCTGTCACTCTATCTTAAATGGTGCGACGAACATTGGGGCGGCTCCGGCGACGACACGGCGGAGTTGGATGCGGCTCGTGCCGTGACGGCTGCCCTTCCGGACTTCTCCTTCGGCTGGTCGGCGCGTGCGCTCGCAGCGGTTCCGCTGGCGCAGGAGGTGATGTCGGCGGACGCTAAGCAAATGGCGGCGGAAGCCCGCGACGCGGCGAAGCGATCAATCGATCTCGATGACCAAAATCCCGAGGGCTATATGGCGCTTGCCGGATTGCTTCCCCTCGATCGCTACGAAGAGCGCGAGGGATTGTTGAAGAAAGCGATCAGCGTGCGCAGGCTGGAATGTGGATGCGAGCGCCTAAGTTATGGAGATTTCTTGGCATCCGTCGGACGCGTCGAGAATGCTGCCGAGCAATATGAGCGAGGCCGCGCGAAAATGCCTCTTGCGCCATTTAGTAACGTGCGACTTGCCCACGCGCTCTATTCCGTAGGTCGACACGAGGAGGCCGACCGGATCTTGGCGGAAACCCTGGAAGTATGGCCGGACGCGTCGGACGTGCAGCTGTTGAAGGTCAAATCTGCTTTCTGGACCAAAAGATACGATGACGCTCTCGTGGCATTGCACTCGCCTGAGCTTCACCTGGCCCGCCAGCAGCGCGATGCTCTGACTGCCACGTTCGAAGCGTTGAAGAGCGGAGCTTCCGACCGTCGGGCGGACGCCCTTTCACTGCTAGGACAATGCGCCAGCGACCCCAAAAGAACCGACCGGCTCATCGTCGGTGCATTGGCGGCGCTCGGCGATGAGAACTCGGCGCTCCTGGCCGCACAGCGCCTAATCGCAAGCCGCGGGCACCGTTATGCGGATGTATTGTTCGAGCCGAACCTGGCGTCCGCGCGTCAGTCAGCGCTCTATCAAGCTTTGGTCAATCGGTTGGGACTCCCTCGTTATTGGAAATCCGATGGGCATACGCCCGACATTTGCCGTGATGCCGATCGACCGGACTTCTGCGCGGTCGCTTAAGAGAGGTGCAAATGATGAGACTTCTATCGATCATTATCTTCCTTGCGCTCGCGTCCTGCGGACAGGCGGGCGAGCAAAGGAGTGCTCAGCGATCCCCACAACCTCCTCCACCGGCTCCGGCGGCATCAATGACCAGCACGCCAAATGTGGCTCAGGCTGCCATGATCCCGGTGCCGACGGACAAGGCGCAACTCGAGCGCATGCTGGCCATGGGCTACACCGTCCACGAGGATCACATGCACGCGCCGGGGGTGAAGGAATGCCCCTTCAACATGGGCGGCAGCGTCGTTCAGTAGCTCGTGTTAACGTCCGCTTTCGACCAAAGTGGACATAAGCATGGCGGCCGGAGCCGCGCGTCGCTTACGCTATCAACTCAAGCAGTAAGTTCCGGCGAGCGCGCGCGCTCGGCCTGGTTCGCGCGCTCGAAGCCCTGCCCGTCCAGGTTCTGCGCAACGAAGTCCCAGTTGACGATATTCGACAAAACCGCGCTCGCGAACTTTGGCCGCTCGTTGCGATAGTCGATGTAATAAGCGTGCTCCCACACATCGAGCGTGAACAGCGGCACCATGCCGTCATGGACGATCGGCGTGTCGGCATCATGGAGCGAAGTCACGCGGAGGTTCCCGCGGTCGAGCAGAAGCCACGCCCAGCCGTTCGAGAAATGATTGACGGCTTCCTCCTGGAGTTTCTGGACGAGGTTCTCAGCGTTGCCGAACGCGTCGTTGATCAAGGTTGCGAGCTTGCCGGTCGGTTGCTGGTCCTGAGCTGGCGCAAGGCACTGCCAGAAGAAGCTGTGGTTCCACAGCTGGGCTGAATTGTTGAACAGCTTCTTGTTCTCGGACCGGTGAGCCTCGCGAACCACTTGGAGCAGGGCTGCTCCGCTCAACGCCTGGTCATCGGCGATGAGCTCGTTCGTCTTGGTGACGTAAGCCTGGTGATGCTTGCCGTGATGGAATTCGAGCGTCTCCGCCGACATCACCGGCGCGAGCGCGTCCTTGGCATAAGGAAGTTCGGGCAGTTGGAAGGGCATGTGGGGCAACTCCTTGAACTCTCGGGAGAACAGCGCCGACGGCGTCCTTTCCCGATTGGCTACCCCTGCCCGCCTCCTTCCCAGATGCTTGCAGTGCGGCGATTTTCAACCCAAGAAACGACCACGAAACGATCTTTTGCGTTAAAACGCGGCTGAAGGGGCATCGGCCGGCTCAAGAAGGGGAAGGCAATGGCCAAATTCTTTTCGAACTTGAACCTCGTGCTCCTGGTTGGCCTCGCTCTCGCGGTGCTGATCGCGATCTTCCCGGATTCCGGCTACCGCCCGCCGACTGGCGACCTGATGAACGGCGTGCTGCAGTGGCTGCACGTTTTCTTCGGCATCACGTGGATCGGCCTGCTCTATTATTTCAACTTCGTGCAGACGCCGACGATGCCAACTATCCCGGCCGAGTTGAAGCCAGGCGTGTCGAAGTACATTGCGCCCAAGGCGCTGTTCTACTTCCGCTGGGGTGCCGCCTTCACGGTGCTGACCGGAGCGCTGCTTGCCTGGTCATACGGCGAGCTGGTCGAGGCCCTGACTCTTCAGCCTTCCGCGCGGCTGATCGGGATCGGCATGTGGCTGGCGCTGATCATGGCCTTCAACGTGTGGGTCATCATCTGGCCGAACCAGCAGAAGGTTCTCGGTCTGGTGGCAGCGGACGACGCGGCCAAGGCCAAAGCGGCCGCAACCGCTGGCATCGCCTCGCGGCTCAACACCTTGCTCTCGATCCCGATGCTGCTGGCGATGACCAACGCCCACTAGGGCTCGGTCACGCGCTTCAGCGGACCTGGTACCTTGCGAGCTGCTGCGCCGGGAGCTTCCACCCCGGCGCAATGTCGCGCGCCTGGGTCAAATCAGCATAAGCCGCCCTTAGATTGCCGAGCTTCTCGTTTGCGACCCCGCGTGCATAGAACGCCAAGGCAGGCCGGATTGTATGCGCGTCGATTGCATGCTGGATCAGCGGCATCGCTTCGCCGGCCTTATCCTCGCGAAGGCGAAGCAGCCCCTTGTTGAGCCAGGCTTCCGGCTCTTTCCCGTCCATCGCGAGCGCCGCGTCGAAGTCACGGTCGGCGCCCAAGCGGTCGTTCAGGTTCATCCGGACGATTCCGCGATTGACCAACGTCGCAACGCGATCGTCAAAGCCGAGCGGCTCCTCATCGAGCGCACGCGTGCAATTCTCCAGATCGACCTGCTTCACATTGTACTCGAGAGAGGCGCTGTAACAGGCGCTAGCCAGGCTACCGACCGAAAAGGTTATAGCTTGTGAAGGCGATGATGCCGAGCCGAATGTAACCACCGCAGCTGTCGTAAGGGTGAGCGTTCTCATATCGAACCTCCCGCATTTCACGCTGCGGCAATATACCACGACCGGCAGGTTGTTTCACCCACGGTTGGATGAAGAAATAAGCCGTTATGTCGAAGAGTCGCGCAGTAGAGCTGCAGCCGAGTGCCGCCCGGCCCACCGGCTATTGGCGCACGTGGTAACGGGTCAGCTCCTTGGCCGGGACCGGCCAATTCGGGTCGAGTTCGCGGGCGCGTATGAGGTCGGCATAAGCGCCGCGGACATTGCCGAGCTGTTCCTGGCTGATGGCCCGCACATAGTAGGCCAGCGCCGGCCGGAGCGTCTTCGCGTCGATCGAGCGGTCGAAATAGCCGATAGCCTCCTCGAGCCGGCTCTGGCGGAGCCGCAAGAGCCCCATGTTGAGCAGGGCTTCGGGCTCGTCGGCGTTCATTCGAATGGCGGTGTCGAAATCGTAATCCGCGCCGCGAAAGTCACCGAGGCTCATCTTGACGATGCCGCGGTTGACGATGGTGGCGACGCGGTCATTGTCGCTGAGCAGCTCATCCTCGAGAGCACGGTCGCACTCGCGGACCGCGAACCGGCCGGGAATGGAGTGGAATGACGAGAGGTAACAGGCGTGGGCGAGGCTACTGCCGATCGTGATGTCGGTTGCGGAAGCGGGCGCGGGGGCAAGCAGGGCGGCCGCGGCGGTCGAAAGCAGGAACGCTCTCATTGGACCCTCCACGTTTGTGGACGAGCCCCTTATACGCCAATGACGGCCAGATTTCTCTGGCTTTTCGACCAATGGGGCGAGGTTTAAGCCCCGGTATCGTGAAGCTTGTGCCGCTTGAGCGCGTGCCTCAGCTGGTCGTAGGTCAAGCCCAGAGCCGCAGCTGTCGCGCGCTGATTGAACCGATTTCGCCTCAGGCCGTCCTCCAGGAGGGCACGCTCGTAATCCGCCACGGCCGAGCGGAAGTCGGTCGCGCTTGATGCGGGCGGCGCTGCCGGCGTTTCGATCGCAGTGGAATCCTCCTGTTCAGCGGACGGAGCGGAGCTCGTGCGCACAGCTGGTGCACGCGATTGCGGCGCCCAAGGCGAATGGAAGGGATCGAAGACGATCTCGTCGACCGCCCGTTCCGGGTCTTCGTGGCGATAGACGGCACGTTCGACAACATTGCGCAATTCGCGCACATTTCCCGGCCAATGATAGGCTTGCAGCTCCGCCGCCGCGCGCGGCGTGAAGCCGGGCCAGTTCGGCCAGTCCAGCTCCACGGCCATGCGCCGGCCGAAATGCTCTGCGAGGAGCGGCACGTCCCCTTCGCGCGCGCGCAGGGGCGGCAGGGTGATCACCTCGAACGAGAGGCGGTCGAGGAGATCGGCGCGGAACTTGCCATTGTCGACCTGCGCTGGAAGACTCTCGTTGGTGGCCGCAACGATGCGCACGTCGACGGAAATGGGCTTGGAAGCGCCGATCCGCGTGATCTCACCATATTCGACCGCGCGGAGAAGGCGGTCCTGAGCGGGCATCGACAAGGTACCGAGCTCGTCGAGGAACAAGGTCCCGCCGTCGGATTCCTCGAAGCGCCCATGGCGGGTCTTGGCCGCGCCGGTGAAGCTGCCAGCCTCATGCCCGAACAACTCGGCTTCGATGAGGTTCTCCGGCAGCGCCGCGCAATTCATGACGATCAGCGGGCCTGCCCAGCGCTGCGACAGATGGTGCAGGCGCTCGGCGATGAGTTCCTTGCCGGTTCCCCGCTCGCCGATTACGAGCACGGGCCGGTTGAGGGCGGCCGCACGGCTCGCGCGCTCCACCGCGTCGAGGAACGCCAGGCTTTGCCCGATGAACTGTTCGGCCCGCTCCATGGGATCCCTCAAAAATCCGACCGACTGTTGGTGGCAAATCCCACCATTTGGCAAGGATTTTCATACTGATTTCGCATGCAAAAACACGAAATCAGGACAACCCTTATATTTCTCCGGTTTTGGCACGGACCTTGAATGGTTATTGGCAGGTACAGGGCCCTGAGTTTCGAATGCGGAGTGCTGGAATGGGTATTTTTTCGCGGTCGCGCGATATTTTCGCGGCCAACATCACGGAGCTGCTCGACCGCTCCGAAGATCCGGCGAAAATGATTCGGATGGTCATCCTCGAGATGGAGGAAACGCTGGTAGAGGTCCGCGCGTCAGCCGCGCGCTGCATTGCCGACGGTAAGGAAATGCGCCGCGCATTGGGGCGCCTAGATGAGCTTCAGCTTAGCTGGACGGAAAAGGCCGAGCTGGCGCTGAGCAAGGACCGCGAAGATCTTGCCAAGGCCGCGTTGATCGAGCGGCAGAAGGCCGCCGATATGGCGGATGGCCTCCGCGAGGAGATTGGCGTCATCGACGGCACGCTGAAGGATTACGAAGCCGACATCGCCAAGCTCCAGGGCAAGCTCCGCGAGGCGCGCGCCCGGCAGAATGCGATCGCAACCCGCTTCGAGAGCGCAGTGACGCGGGCCAAGGCGCGCGAGATCATGAACGGCAACCGGACCGAGGACGCTTTCTCGCGCTTCGAGGTCCTCGAGCGTCGCGCCGATTTTGCCGAAGGACGTGCCGACGCGCTCGGGATGACCGGCCCGAAGAGCCTCGAGGAAGAGATTGCCGAGTTAAAGGCCGCTGAGTCGGTCGACAAGGAATTGGAAGCCATGAAGGCCGCTCTGAAGGCCAAGGGGAAGTAATCCATGGATGATGTAGTCATTCCCGTATTGGTTTGCGGGATCCTTTTTATCGGCCTGCCGTGGCTGATCTTTCACTATGTGACGAAGTGGAAACAGGCGGCGACCCTGACGACGGGCGACGAGAAGCTGCTCGACGAGCTTCACGACGCCGCGCGTCGTCTCGATGACCGGCTGTGCACGATCGAGCGCATCATGACCGCGGAAAATCCCAACTGGCGGCAACAATGCCTGCCCGGACGGGAGCATCAGCGGCTGCTGGCGGATGGGGAGTAATATGGCTGACGATCGCTACCCCACGCCAATGGAACGCTCCGAGCGGTCTTATCTGACCGAGCAGCCAGCGAGCCGCACGCGCTTTTACCGCGACAAGCGCAACGGCAAGATCATGGGCATCTGCGCGGGTATCGCCGACTATACGGGCTTCGACGTGAGCCTCGTACGCATCTGCATGATTGCCGCTCTGTTCCTTTCGAGCGGATCGATCATCCCCGTCTATTTCATCGCCGGCTGGGTCGCTCCGGCCAAGCCGCGCGAGCTGGAATTCGCCGACCGGGAGGAAAAACAGTTCTGGCAGGGCGTGCGCGCTTCGCCCGCACGGAGCGCGCGGGACATCAGGTCGCGCTTCCGGGACCTGGATCGCCGTCTCGCCGACATCGAAAGCTATGTGACCACCGAAAATCGCTCGCTCGCCCGAGAGATCGAACAACTCCGCTAGGCTGGACGAAGGGGGCAGGTATGAGTTTCTGGACGTTCGTTTTCGCGATTTCGGCGCTGTCGATCGTCGCTGGACTGATCAACACGTGGATCAAGGCGCGGCATGGCTACCCGATCGAAGAGGATTGCGGACGCTCATCAACGAAGAAGCGCCAGATGGACGCGATTTGCCTTGAAAACCAGGAACTGAAGAACCGACTCGCGGAAGTGACGGAGCGGCTCAAGGTCCTCGAGCGAATCGCCACCGACCCCGCTAGCCGCGTTGCGCGCGAAATCGCCGCGCTCGCGCACGAAACAGGAGAACGCGCATGATGGGCCCCGCTGAAGTATTCATCGCGCTCATCATTATTGGGCTTCCGGTCATCTTTCTGATGATCGTCGCCAATCGCTTCTTCAGATACCGCGAAAAAAGATTGGATATCGAAGCGGGCTTGGCAGCGGAAAAAGCCGCACAATATGCAGCGCGGACGATGGAACTCGAGCAACGTGTCCGAGTACTCGAGCAGATCGTCACCGACCGCGGCGCCGAAACGGCATCGCAGATCGAAGCGCTGAGGAAACAGCCGCGGATCGCGGCGGAGAAAGAGACCGAATGAATCCGTTCGAATTTGTCATCGCCATCGTGTTCATCACGGGCATCTTCTCGCTGCTCCGGCATCGCATGGGCGTCCGCCACCGGTGGGAGCGTCCCGCCCAGGATACGCAGGAGACGCTTCGCCTGCGCGACGAGGTCAAGGAGCTGAAGGAGCGGATCAAGGTCCTCGAGCGCATCACTGTCGAGAAAGAGAACAGCCTGGCGAAGGAAATCGAATCGCTCCGCGACCGCTAGTGGTGCTAGGGGCGCGAGCGATGACCGGGTTGCCTCCAATCAGGAACGTGCTCGAAGAATATCAGCTGGTCGACGCCGAGGACCGGTACCGCTTGCTCATCGATCTGGGTCGCCAGCTGGAGCCGATGCCCGACGCCCTGAAGACGGATGCGACCAAGGTCCGCGGCTGTTCGGCCTCGGTCTGGGTCTATCCGATGGTCGAAAGGGGGCGTCTGCATTTCCTGGCCGACAGCAATGCCGCGATCACCAAGGGCATCGTCGCGCTGGTGCTCTCAGCGGTACAGGACAGAGCCGCAGCCGAAGTTGCCACTCTCGACATTGACGAGGCGCTCGCGCCTTTCGAGCTGAGGAAGCACCTCAGCGCCAACCGCACCCAGGGAGTGCCGAACATGATCGCGCTCGTGAAGCAAACTGCGGAGCGCTACGCAGCCGCGGCCTAGGCCGGCTTGCCCGTCCTTCGTTCTTCAGCGCTCTTCAGGACATCATACGCCGCCTGGATCTCGCGGAAGCGTTGCTCGGCTTCCTTGTCGCCTTGCTTAAGGTCCGGGTGATGTTCTTTCGCAAGCCGGCGATAGGCCATTCGGATGTCCTTGAACTCGACGTCGCTTTCCACGCCGAGAACCGAGAGGGCGCGCATCTCGTCCCGACTGCGGGTTCCGTCCCCGGGCCCGCTCCACTTCCACTGCGCTGATTGGCGAAAGCCTTTTGCGCCTATTTCTTCTTCAGCGGCTCGCCGCGCCGCTTCCTCGGGGCTGAGGCCGGCGAAGTAGTTCCAGTTCTTGTTGTACTCGGCCGCGTGCGCTTCGCAGAAATACCAGCGTTCCCGACTGTGAGGCGCCTTGGGGGCCGGCCGGTCTCCGATCTCGTTGCAGCCCTCACGGTCGCACAGGCGCACCTTGGCCGCCGAACGGCCCTTGTCGCCGTAGGAACGCCAGCGGGGAAATCCCCAATCGTCGGATCGCTTATACTTCGCCATCATCCCTAACTAGACATGGTCCGTGGACGTTTCGAGGTCTTTGAGGGTTCACGCAGAGACGCGAAGAACGCGGAGAGATCGGGATTGTCGCGACCTCTCCGCGTTTTCGCGTGAAATAAATGCCAGAGGGCCTGTAAGCCGGGTTCTGTCCATCGCGCTCGAAGGAGCGAGATTGTGCGGCCATTCCTCTAGGCCTCGACTTGCATCGAGGCTCAAGCAACCAACCCGGGCGGCGAGCCGGAACAAGCCCATGTGCCGCCCCTATTCGGTCTTGCACCCGGTGGGGTTTACCGTGCCGGCCTTGTTGCCAAGGCCGCGGTGCGCTCTTGCCGCACCCGTTCGTCCTTACCCGTCCGAAGCCGGGCGGTATGCTTTCTGTGGCACTATCCCTGATCCCCCTTCGCTAAAGCTACAGAAGACCGCCGGGCGTTACCCGGCACCGATGTTCCATGGAGCCCGGACTTTCCTCGTCGGAGACAAGCTCCGCCGCGGCCGCCCGGCCCTCTGGCCATGCCAATATGGGCTACTGCGGGCGCGGCAGCAACAGCGCCAGCAGCTTGGCCCGGCATTCGCCGTCGATGATGCCGTCTATGAGGTCGGGCCGGAAACGGCGCTGAAACGCAATCACGGCCTTCTGTTCGTCGGTTACGTCATAGCCAAACCGCTCGAGGGCGAGCAGGAATCCCGCGTCGGTCCAAAATGGGTCGATCAGGTCGCGCGTCGGGCTTGGAAGCGCCAGTCGCCGCTTTGCCAATGCGTGCCACGGAAAAAGCTCGCCGGGGTCTTCCTTGCGCGCCGGGGCGACATCGGAATGGCCGACCACATTGCCGCGGCCGATCCCGTGGCGTTCCTTGATGTCCGCGACCAGCGGGATGACGGAGGCCATCTGCTCATCGGGAAACTCGCGATAGCCAAACTCATGGCCCGGATTGACGATTTCGATCCCGATGCTCGCAGAATTGACGTCGGCGATTCCGCGCCAGCGCGACTTGCCCGCGTGCCACGCGCGTTTGCCCTCGTCGACCAAACGATATGTCGTGCCGTCCTCGTCGACCATATAGTGGCAGGAGACCTGGGCTTCGGGCGATGTCAGCCGATCGAGCGCACCTTGGGCGTCGGGCATGCCGGTATAGTGGAGGACGATCATCGACACGGGCAATTGCCGCTCGTCGAAGTTCGGCGACGGCCTCTCGATGAAATCCATGTCCACGTGTGCAATGGCGCACAGCTAAGGCTGTTGGGTCAAGTCCCCGAGGCGGTGCGGCGGTCCGCGTGGCGCTTTTCGACGCGGCTACCGTCGCCGACGAGGCGGTAGAGTCCGCGAGCTTTGATATCGGCGCCAAGCTTGTTCGACTGTCCAATCACCGTTTCACCGGCGCCAAGCATCAACCAGCCATCCTCGGCCATGGAGCTCGCAAGTCGCTCGAACGCGACCGTTTTTTTCTCGGGGCTGAGGTATAGCAGCACGTTGCGGCACAGGACGATGTCGAAGCCGCCGGGATGAGGTGGAGGTTCGAGCAGATTGTGAACCTGGAAGCGCAGCGGCCGGCGAAGCGCCTCTACGGCACGCCAGCCATCCTGTGTCTCCTCGAACCATTTGATCATCTGGTTGATGCCGAGGCCGCGCTGCACCTCGAACTGACTGTAGGTGCCAATGCGCGCGCGATCCACGCATTGCATTGAAACATCTGTGCCAAGGATGTCGATCGTCCAGCCGCGCCACTTGTCGACCTCCTCGGCGAAAAGCATCGCGAGCGAATAGACTTCCTGGCCGGTCGAACAGCCGGCGGACCAGATCCGGATACGGCGGTTCTTAGCGCGCCGCTGCATAAGCTCAGGCAGGGCATAGCGAGCAAGCAGGTCAAAGGGTGCGCGATCACGGAAGAAATAGGTTTCGTTGTTCAGCAAGGCCTCGACCACCTGCTGCGAGAGGCTCGGTTCCTTGCCCATGACCAGGATGGTGATGAGCTCGTCCAGAGTCCCGATGCCTCGTTCGCGCAACAGCGCCGCAAGCGCCGTCTCGATCCGCCAGCGCCGGCTCATCGTCAGCTGCTGCCCGGTGCGCGCCTCGAGCAATCCCGCCAGGATTCTGCTGGAGCTGTCGCTTAGGTGCACGGCGGCTGCTCCTCGGTACGCGCAATGATTCGCCGCGCGATATTCTCGGGTGACAGCACGGCAGAGGCGAGGCCCGCCTCGAGCACCGCCCGCGGCATCCCCCAGACCGCGCAGCTCGCCTGATCCTGAGCGATGATCGACCCTCCGCTCGCTACCAATCTTGCAGCGCCCTCGACGCCGTCGCGGCCCATCCCGGTCAGGACCACGCCGAGCGACCCATCACCGAACACCGCCCCGGCCGAAGCCAACATCGGGTCGACGGACGGAAGGCATCCGCTCGGGCTTGGCCCATAGGCTAGCCTGACCACCGCGCCTCTGCGGCTTGGCTCGAGCGTCAGATGCGCATTGCCGGGCGCAAGGATGATTCGATCGCCCTCGAGCTCCATGCCGTCCTCGGCGACCAGGGTCTCCCGCTGCGAGACGACGCTCAGCTGGCGCGCGAACACCGGCATGAAGGGCGCGGGAAGGTGCTGGGTAACGAGGATGGGCACTCCGATACGGAGCGGAAGTGCATGAAAAAGAACGCCCAGCGCGTGGATGCCGCCGGTGGAGGCGCCGATAGCGAGAAGGTCGATCGGATCGCTCGGCATCGGCCGGAGCAACTCGCTGCCAACCGCAGCGACGGCGGCAGGTGCGAGTGCCGGCGCCTGGGCGTAGCCGAGCGCTTTGAGCTTGTTCAGCAGCACTTCGGAGAACTTGCCGTTGAATCGTCCCGTTCCGGGCTTCGGAAGCGTGTCGGCGGCCCCGAGAGCAAGCGCCGCAACCGTCTGCTCAGCGCCTTCCTCCGCAAGCGAAGAGACGATCATCACCTTCGCACCGGCAGCCGCGCCGATAATGCGCGGCATCGCCCTGAGACCTCCTGCGCCCGGCATCTCGAGGTCGAGCAGCACAATGTCGACACGCACCTGACCAAGCGCCTCGATGGCGTCCTCGGCGGTGCCGGCGACGGCGGAGATTTCGAAGGTTGGATCGCTTTCAATCATCCGCGACAGCACCGCCCGCGCGACCGTCGAATCGTCGACGATCATCAGCCGGATGCGGCGGCGTGCAGGACGGGGATCCGGTAGGCGGTCCCGCGATCTGGCGAGCGCCCGCTCCACGTCGACTAACTCAGGCGACGCCGACGAGCTGCAGCTTGATGTGAAGCGTCTCTCGGTCGAACGGCTTCATCACATATTCGTCCGCGCCTGCTTCGAGCGCGGCACGAATGTGCGCCATGTCGTTCTCGGTGGTGCAGAATACGACTTTCGGCTGGTCACTGTGCCCGCGCTGGCGAAGCAGCTTCAGGAACTCCATCCCGCTCATGACCGGCATGTTCCAGTCGAGGAGGACGACGTCGGGCATCTTCGCTTCGCAACGCGATAGCGCTTCCTGGCCGTCACCGGCCTCCTCGACGTCAAATTCCAGGGTTTCGAGGATATGCCTCGCGACCTTGCGGATCACCTTCGAGTCATCGACGATCAAACAGCTCTTCATGCTTCGGCTTCCCGCTTGGACTGGCGCAGTCTTTAAACGCTAAGGGTAACGAAGAAATTAAGCCGCTTTGGCTTCGACGCCGCCAATCAACGCAGCGACATCCACAACCAGAAGCGGGCCATTCTCGGTCTCCACCATGCCCTGGGAGATCCGCTCCCAGCCAGGACCCATGGCGGCACGCACCGGAGATGGTGCCGACAGGGCCTCGACCACGTCTTCAACGGTGTCGACCATCAGCGCATAATGGTGGCCATCGAGCTCGACGACGACCGCCTCGCGAATTCCGTCCGAGCAATCCGTCATGCCAAGCTCGAGCGAGCGCATGCAATCGATCACGGTCAGCACACGGCTCCTGAGCGCCGACAGGCCCGCAACATGCGGCGCCGCCCGCGGAACGGGAATCAGCGCGTCGAGCTCGACCACAGATTCGACTGCCGCGGACGGCAGGGCGACGCGCTCACCGGCGATCGTCACGACCAACAAAAGCTCGTTCACTTTCCTCTCCCCGAACCGGCGGTCTTCAACGCCATCAGAAGGCCCGCGCGGTCGTAGCGATAGATGCTGGCGTCTTTCTTGCCGGACGCTTCGGCTTCGCTGCGAAGCCAAATCGTCTGCGCGCCGCTGTCCGTAGAAACGTCGCTTCCCTGGGCCGCGATCACAAGATCCGCCGGTTCGTCTCCTTCACCGACCACGCGGTAGCCCGCGGCCTCGACGATCGGGCGAAGCATGTTCTGCATCCAGGGATCGTCGCTCGGCAGTCGGCAGACCAGGGGCTCGGCAGCGCTCGACGAGCAGCCCACGTAATTAGCGAACAGCCAGTGCGCGTCGACGATCTCTGCGGGCTCGTTGTTGATCAGCGATACTCCACTGATTTCCCCCGGGCGGTCGGCGTGGATGACGTCATTTTCGATCGTCGCGAAATCGAGCACCTCTGCGAAGGCGTAGCCGATCTCGCGGGTACCATCGTTCAGGCGGAACAGCCGCACGTTCCCCTCGCCGACTTCGCCGGTCGCGCCCGCCAACGGCAGGATCGCTTCACCGACCTGCACGCGAAGCTGGCCAGCCGCATTCCTGATCGCGGTTGCGGGAACCTCTTCGATACGATCGACGACCGCGAGCCGAAGGGCCCGGCGGCCCCCGTCGAGGCCGCGGAACAGAAGTACCGACGTGGTTTTCAAGATTTCGGTAGCGGGCCCTTCGGCGATACGGGAAGCGCGCTCCTGCGCCTCGATCTTGACCCCACCGACTTGAGCGATGCCGCCGGCATCAAACAGGAGAATCGGGCTGCCGTCATCGGCCAGCGTGGTCCCCGCATAGAGGCCGGTCGCCATAACGGCCGGAGCCGCCGGCTTCACCACCAACTCTTCGTGGTCGTGGATCCGATCGACGGACAATGCACAAACATCTCCGCCGTTCAATCGCAGCACGATGAGCGTGCGTTCGTTCTCCGCCACCTCGCTGTCGAGGCCGAGAATGTCGGAGAGCGAGACCTGCGGCACTCGGCGGCCGCGGATGGTCGCAACACCGGCGCCGCCGAGCCGCTCGAGGGTCACCGACTCGCCGTTCGCTCGCACGATCTCCTCGATCGCCGAACGCGGGATTGCGAAATGCTGGCCCGCGATCGACACGGTCAGTGCCGGGATGATGGTGAGCGTCAAGGGAACACGCAATGTCATGCGGGTGCCCTCGCCGAGTTTGCTGTCGACCTCGACGACGCCGCCGATGCGCTCGATATTTGACCGCACGACATCCATGCCGACGCCCCGACCCGAGATCGCGGTCACCTGGCTCGCGGTCGACAACCCCGCCTCGAAGATCAGCGCAAGCTTCTCGCGCTCCGTGAGCGCCGCAGCTTCGCTCTTGCCGACGATCCCCGCCGAGATCGCTTTGTCGACCAGCTTCTTGCCGTCGATGCCGCGGCCGTCGTCGTGAATATCTATGAGGATCTGGTTGCCGGACTGACGCGCGGACACGGCGAGGATGCCGATCTCACGCTTGCCTGCTTTGAGACGCTCGGCGGGAAGCTCGATACCATGATCCACTGCGTTGCGGATAATGTGCGTCAGCGGATCGCGGATCATCTCAATCATTTCGCGATCGAGCTCGACGTCCCCGCCCTCGATATCGACCAACACCTGCTTGCCGAGCTCGGCGCAAAGATCGCGGACCATGCGCGGTAGGCCGACGAAGAGATTTTCGATCCGCTGCATACGCGTGCGGGTGATCGCGTCGCGCATCTCGGCAATGATCGAAGACAGCCGTTCGAACGCGCCGTCGACGGGCACGTCCGTCGGAGATTCGCGCAACCGACGCGCAAGTTCGTTCCGGGCTAGCACCATGTCGGAGACGGTGCTCATCACGCGGTCGAGCAGTTCAACTGAAAGACGGATCGTGCGGGGCGCGGCGGACCTACTCTGTCCTTCTATGGGGGCGGCAACCGGCGTCGCCGGGCCTTCAGCACCGGGCGCCAGCGCCGCGATCAGCGCGCTGTCGTCGCCCGCGGGAAACTCCTCACCCGCTTCAATCGAGGCGATCATCTCGCCAATGCGGTCGATGATCGCGAGAACGGCGCTCACGAGCGGGCCATCGGGGTCACGGCGTCCAGCGCGAACGTCTGCAAGCGCGTCCTCCGCGGCGTGGCTCAACGCCTCCAGGCGCGGAAATTCGAAGAAGCCGCAATTGCCTTTGACGGTGTGAACGAACCGGAAGATTGAATCGAGACGCGAACGGTCATCGGGCTCGGCTTCCCAGGCGACGATTTCACCGCCCAGGGCTTCCAGCATCTCGCGGCATTCGGCTACGAAATCGGCAATCAGGTCATCCATCGGAAAAGGGCCGTCCTCAGCTGCGTCAGGGGCGTTATGGCGCGCAGGAGTTAACGCGGCGTTATCCCTGTCCAGAGCGAAGTCGAAGGGCCTGTCATCAGCGAAAGCGAACGGCCCGCGGCGATCCCGCCGAAGACCCTGGCGGGTGAGGGGACTCAGTCGCGAAGAATCATCACGCCTATGCGGTGGTCGAAACTTTGTCGGCGCTCGGCGTCCAGAGGAGCGGTCGGATCGTCGAAGGCGGCGTGAAAGACATTCTGCGGATGCGCACCCGGATCATCCTTCCAGAACTCGCATGCCTTCATCGCCACGACTTCGTCGCCGGTCATTTGCGGGTAATAGTACCAGGCTTGCCCAGGATCGTGTCGAAGCACCAAATGATGTGTCGTCCGTCCGGCAGGCGCGATGATCGTGGATGTCGTCGGCACGACATCGCGGGGATCGACCCTATTGGGATCGCACATCGCCAGAGGCATGTGTTGCAGCGGCCGCTGCATGCTGGTCGTTCGCCAGAAGCCAATCGACACGAAGCCGGAGACGTCTTCGCGTGCATAGTGGGCGCGCCATTGATCGATCGCCTGAGCTCCTCCGACCGCCCCAACATTAAGGGCATATCCGTGGGCGCTTAACGGACCGTCGGCATGGACGCGTGTCGCATAGTAGCGGTCTTTCGGTCCGCGCCTCAGGGCCATCGATCCGCGGACAATTTCGAGGCGCCGCCCTGGCAGGAGGCGATCGTGTATCAGTTCGACGGCTTCGGAAACGTAAGTCGAAGCGAGTTCGCGCTGCCAGTCACGGATCTGCGTGTTGTGCTTCAAGAGGACAAAGCCGTGTTGGCCGAAGAACTCGGCTTCGGACGCGGAGCGGGCCTGTAATGGCCGCGCATCAAGGATCTCCACCTGCTCCGAGACATATTCGGCCGCTGGCGCGAGCCCGAGGTCCATCGGTGGAGCAAGATCACCAATGAACTCGCGCGACAGAAAGCCGTCCAACTTCACCCGCATTTCGAGTTCACGCCGAATGTGGAAGAGAAGCCCCGATCATCAGGACGTCGCTGGAAGGATCAGACAGCTGGATTGACCCCCCGGCTTCGGCTGCAAGGCTGTGCGCGAGCCATGCCCCGGCTGCACGCGGCTCGATCGTCTCTCCCGACACGCCATTGGCGAGCGTCTCGCGCAGCACCGGATCGAGAAGGATTCGCTGCCCTTCCGCGCGGACGGCAAGTTCGATCTCTCCATCTCTAGTCTCGGCGCCTACATCCAGGCGGCCGCCACGGACAAGCGCGTCGCCCGCGAGCAGGGCGAGATTGAGGAGGAGCTTCACTGCGCCCTTCGGGAGCTTCCCATCGCTGACCACCCATCCGAGCTCGATTTGCCGTTCCGGCCCAAAGATGCCCTCGAGCGCGACCTGCGCCTCGTGGGTGTCGACCGATTCACCGAAGCCGCCAGCAGCCCCGAACGCGAGCCGGAAGAACTTGAGCTTGTTCGCTGAGGCCCGAGCGCTGTCCGCGAGAAGCTCAAGACATTTGTCGCGCATGTCGGGGTCGGTCTCGTCGGCGAGCAGCTCGATGCCATTATTGAGAGCCCCGACCGGGCTCATCAAATCGTGGCAAAGACGTGAACAGAGCAGGCTGGCGAGATCGACCGCATTCATGCCCGCTGAATGGGCCAGAGTTTAACTTCAAGCAAGCAAGACCGCAGCATTGAACCGCACCCGCTCGGACCCATATTCTTCGCTGTGGGGGGCATTCAGACGATCGACGTTCAGCTGGACGCCGCCCATGCGGGATGGCGCCTCGACCGCGCGCTCGCCGCCGTCGTACCCACCCTGTCGCGTGAGCGGCTCAAGGCGCTGATCCGCAGCGGTGCTGTCGAGACGGCCGGGCGGTCAGTTCGGGACCCGGCGACCAAGGTTCGAGGCGACGAGAGCCTTTCGGTCGCTGTTCCGGAACCGAGGCCGGCCCACAACGCACCGCAAGATATACCCCTGACGATCGTCTTCGAAGACGAGCACCTCCTGGTCGTCGATAAGCCCGCCGGGCTCGTTGTCCACCCTGCGGCAGGCAACTTCGACGGCACGCTGGTCAACGCGCTGTTGCATCATTGCTCAGGGGGGTTGTCGGGAATTGGTGGCGTGGCCCGTCCGGGGATCGTCCACCGCATCGACAAGGACACATCAGGCCTGCTCGTCGTGGCAAAGACCGATGTCGCGCATGAGGGTCTCGCCAAGCAGTTCGCGGCGCATTCGATCGATCGGCGCTACCTCGCCATCGTTTCAGGCGTGCCGAGGGTAAGCGAGGGCAAGGTCGACGCGCCGCTCGCTCGCTCGGCGACGAACCGCAAGAAGATCGCAATCGTCGAAGGCAAGCGCGGCAAGCGCGCCGTGACGCACTGGAAACGCCTTGAAAGTCTCAAGGACGCCGCGTCCGTGGAATGCCGGCTGGAAACGGGGCGGACGCACCAGGTCCGCGTTCATATGGCTTCGATCGGCCATCCGCTGCTGGGTGACCCGGTATACGGCCGATCCAGCAAGACGCACGGCAAGCTGTTGAAGGAGCTCGGCTTTCATCGGCAAGCGCTGCATGCGGCGGCGATCGGCTTCACCCATCCGGTGACGGGCGGCAGGCTGTCGTTCTTCAGTCCCATGCCGCCGGACATGCAGGAACTGTTCAACGCACTTGGTGTATAGGGTTTAACAAGCTAGGCGGCTCCGGCCACCCTGCCAAAGGGAGAAAGACGACTAAAATGGCTGATGGAAAAGGGATCGTCTCAATCCCCGCGTCCGGTGGGGAGGCCGGACTCAACCGCTATCTCGCCGAGATCAAGAAGTTCCCGATCCTCTCTCCGGAGGAGGAGTATATGCTCGCCAAGCGCTGGCGTGAGCATGGGGACACGGACGCTGCGGCGAAGCTGGTCAACTCACACCTTCGCCTCGTCGCGAAGATCGCGATGGGCTACCGTGGCTACGGACTGCCTGTCAGCGACCTCATCTCAGAGGGCAACGTTGGGCTGATGCAGGGCGTCAAGAAGTTCGAGCCCGATCGGGGTTTCCGCCTCGCGACCTACGCCATGTGGTGGATTCGAGCGTCCATCCAGGAATTCATCCTGCGCGCCTGGTCGCTGGTGAAGATGGGCACGACGGCGAACCAGAAGAAGCTGTTCTTCAATCTTCGCCGGATGAAGAACCAGATCAACGCCTTTGACGAAGGCGATCTCAAGCCGCAGGATGTGACCAAGATCGCAACCGATCTTGGGGTCACCGAGGACGAGGTGGTGTCGATGAACCGTCGCATGGCGATGGGCGGCGACACTAGTCTGAACGCGCCGCTGAAGGATACCGAAGGCGAGAGCCAGTGGCAGGACTTCCTCGTCGACTCTGGACCTCTGCAGGATGAGCGGATCGCCGAAGACGAAGAGACACGTGTCCGTCACGACTTGCTGATGAACGCGATGGAGTCGCTAAACGACCGAGAGCGCCACATCCTGATGGAACGCCGCCTCGCCGATGAGCCAAAAACTCTCGAGGAGTTGTCGCAGGTTTACGGCGTCAGCCGCGAGCGCATCCGGCAGATCGAGGTACGCGCGTTCGAGAAACTTCAGTCGGCACTGCTTCGCCTCGCCGGCGAACGGCGGCTTCTGCCCGCGGCCTAGCCCTTCTCCGCGGCCACCTTGGGCTGCGCCTGGGTCAGCTTACCCCCTTCCCTGGCCTCCTCCGGCCGGTCCTCGACAGTGTCATCCTTGGCGACATTGTCGGCGGCCCACGCCCCGCGCTCGCCCAGCGGCTCGGGCTTGCCAGTCGTGCTGTCCTTTGCGGTCTGATGCTCGATCTCGCTGTTGAGTTCCGCCCCGAAAACAAAGGCGTAAGCAGAAAGGTACAGCCAGCTGAGAAGCGCCACGACGGCGCCCAATGAGCCGTAGCTCGCGCGGTAATTGGTAAAGTGCGAGACATAGAAGCCAAAGGCGACCGTCAGCAGCAGCCACGTGACGGCGGCGAACAGCGAGCCGGGAGTGATCCAGATCCACCTGGCGTCCTCGCGGGAGGGGCCGAACCGATAAAGCGTCGCTGCGATCGCGGCCGCGACGAGCGTCAGGATGAGATAGCCGCCGACCTTGCCCGCGACGACGACAGGCGAAGGCGAGCTCGGCAGCAGGTTTTGAAGCAGCGCTACGGCTGCAGCCGCCCCCAACGCCACCAGCGCGAGAACAAGGGCGCTTACGGTCATCGCGAAGGCGATCAGATAGAAGCGCACCAGGCTTCGCTTCTCCTTCTCCTCGTAAGCGATGTTCATTGCCGTGAGCACGGCCGCCGCGCCATTGGTCCCGCCGTAGATCGCGACGGCGGCCGCAAGAAGAATGCCGAGGCCCTTGGTCTCGCTCGAGCTGCGGACCGCCGTCATCAGCTGTTGGCCGATGATCAGCGCAACGTCTGTCGGCAGCACCGCGGTCAGCGAACGCATGTTGTCTACGACCGTGCGGGGCTCGGCCACGAAGCCGTATGCGAGGACGATGAGGCCCAGGATCGAGAACAGCGCGAAGAAGGCGTAAAACGCCACTCCGGCGGCCACCAGAGCGACGTTGTCGTCCCACGTCCGCTTGTAGGTGCGCGTGGCGATGTCCTTCCACGCGCGGGGCGGCATTTGCCACGGCGAGCTTGCAAGGTGGCCCTTCGGGTCGAGCATTTTGCCAAAACCCAAGGCCGTGGGAGTGCGTTCCGCCATGACGCGCGACGGAACCGTAACGACCCCTCTTGCCAACTGCTAAAAACAGGCGGACGGTGAGTTCTTCACACAGGCGCCGGAGCGCCTTCCTTGAGCGACTCGCGGCGCCTGAACGGCACGAAGGGAGAGTCGCATGGCCGGAGAATCACCAAAAGGCACCCGAGTCATCGCGCTGGTGGGACCCGCCGGCGCAGGAAAGACCAGCCTTGCCGAGGCAATGCTGTTCGCAGCCGGAACGATCGACCGATTGGGGTCGACGGCCAACGGCTCCAGCATCGGCGATCCGAGCGCGGAAGCGCGCCAGCGCGGCGGCTCGACAGAGCTCAACCTCCTGAATTTCGATTATCTCGGCGATTCCTTCGCCATTCTCGATTGTCCCGGATCGGTAGGTTTCGCCGCTGACGGCGCGCGCGCGCTCGCCATCGCCGACGTCGCGATCGTCGTCGTCGACCCCGATCCGGCGCGCGCTCCACTCGCAGCCCCGGCGCTTCGTGCGCTTGATGAGCTCGGCATACCGCATCTCATCTTCGTTAACCGCATTGACCAGGCGCACGGCCGAGTCCGCGATCTGCTGTCCGCACTCCAGCCGATGAGCGTCTCGCCGCTTATCGCGCGGCAAATTCCGATCTGGGACGGCGAGAAGATCAACGGGTTCGTCGATCTCGCTTTGGAACGCGCCTTCAAATACCGCCCCGGCGCGGAGTCCGAGCGCATCGAAATCCCGTCGGACCTCCACGACCGCGAAGTCGAAGCTCGTACCCACATGCTTGAGCAGCTCGCGGACCACGACGACGAGCTTCTCGAACAGCTGCTGATGGATGAGACCCCAACGCCGGAAAAAGTCTTCCAGGACCTCGCTCGCGAGACCGGGGAGAGCCTCGGCGTTTCCGTCCTCTTCGGGTCGGCGAGCAGCTCGTGGGGCGTGCGCCGGCTATTGAAGGCGCTGCGTCACGAGGTCCCGGGCCCGCAAGCCGCGGCCAGCCGCCTCGAAGTGACGAGCCCCTCCTTGTACGCGTTCAAAGTCCAGCATGGCTCGATCGGCCGTCTCGCCCTCGCCCGCGTCCTCGGCGGAAACATCGCTGAAGGATCGGACCTCAAGAGCGCGGACGGCGGCCACGCGCGTGCAGGCTCACTCTTCAAGGTCCAGGGCGAGAAGACGCAGAAGGTCACTGAGGGCCGCGACGGCGACGTCATTGCCGTCGCCAAGGTCGATAGCGTGAAGGCGGGTGAGTGGCTCGGCACCGGCAAGCTCCCGGCTCCGGTCGAAGTCGTTTACCCGGCCCGCAATTGTGCGATCGCGATTGAGCCCGCGGACCGCAAGGACGACGTCAAGCTGTCGGGCGCCCTCCAGCGACTGCAGGAAGAAGACGCGGCGTTGGTGGTCGAGCATGACGATGCCAATCACGAGATCCGC
>Ga0207679_10000464_pt1 | contig 28510 bp, 13 predicted proteins | sample KBSC73metaG_FD_184320 | JGI IMG/M metagenome (GOLD analysis project Ga0207679, IMG submission 184320) | Corn rhizosphere microbial communities from Kellogg Biological Station, Michigan, USA - KBS C7-3 metaG (SPAdes) (version 2) | ecosystem: Host-associated > Plants > Roots > Rhizosphere > Soil ... | reverse complement strand
GCTCCACCGTGACCGTACGAGACACGGCCGTGCCGGTCCGCTTCGGCTCGCTTCGCATCGCGTCGCTGGCTCACTGGACCCGGTGGGCCCCGGCTTTCGCCGGGGTGACATTTGTTTGAGGCCCCCCCATGTGTTTGCGGCCCCTCGCATGTGTTTGCGGCCCCCGCATGTGTTTGCGCCCCCCGCACGTCATACCGGCGAACGCCGGTACCCACTGTCCCGAATGGCCTCAACAGCCGCCGGAGCCACAGATCACCGAGAGGCGAGCGAGCAAAGCGAGCAACGCCCCGAGGCGCGTGCGACAGGCAGGCAAGCGCAGCGAAGCCGCAGATCAAGCCACACGCGAGCCCGGCTCCGCCGGGCGACCCGTGGCTCCCCCTTGGGGGGACCGGCGCGCAGCGCCGTAGGGGGCCCTATTCAACCCGGGGTCGCCCCTTGCGGGCAGGAGGCGCCAGCCGACTGGGGGGCCTTTTTCATGATTTTGACGAGCTGGGAGCCCGCGTGCCACACACTTGATTTGACGGCGTCGCGCCAGGGGGTCTGGCCCACGGGGTGGGGGCGCAGGCGCAGGCCTTGGCGCAGTTTGTGGTTCAGCGCCATGGCGCGGGTCTGCGACCGGGTTTCGTCGGTGTTGAAGATGATCGACATCGAGATGGAGACGTCGTCGGGGCCGTTGCGGACATGATGGCCAGCCACGAACGGGATGTGCAGGGCATCGCCCGGCGCGAAGCGGAAGGTGGTGCCGAGCGGCTCGGCTTGCGGGCGCCACGCGGGACGCACGCCGGCATGGGCGACGAACCCCTCGCGCACGTCGGACGGCACGACGCGCTCGTCCCACTGGGGGAACACGGTCACTTCCTTGCTGCCCCTGAACTGCATCAGGAACGTGGAATAGCGGTCGATGTGGAACGGCGTGATGCTGTTGGGCGAGGCAATGAACAGGTACAGCATGGCCCCGTGGGCTTTTTGCCCCGCGCGGCGGTCCCGGATCAGCGATTCGACGTCGCCCACGAGGTCTCGGAACAACGGGTGCAATGAGGCGTCCGCTTCAGGGGACCGAACCATGATGTACGAGTCGGACGTGCGGATGGTCTCGATGGTTTCCTCGATCGACAGGCCGTTCGCGTGTTCCACATGCGCGCGATCGAAGTTGGCGCCACGGTCCAGCTTGCCGCTCGAATAAAAGACCTGTGAGCGGGGCAGCGCGGGAATGACGCGCCCGAGGTTGTCGAGCGACAGGGCCGGATGGTCCATCAGTCGATGGCGGAAGGTGAAAGCTTCGCGGTCAAGCAGGTCGCGGCGGATGTCGTCCGCAAAGCACGTCATGGATGAGTTCACTGCGGTGCCCCTCCGGGGCGGATGAGTCGCTACGGCGCGCAGTGTCGCCGCATGCGTCTGTTTTTGCACCAACGCATTCGCGGGGGTAGATGGCGTGACCGTGAATAATTGGCGTTGCGACGAGCGGCAATGAGCCCAGCCAGCGCGCAGGCGGTGCATCTCGCGGCGATGAACACGCCGCACCTTGCACGAACGCTGGAATCAGCGCGTCACACCGCTTCACCCTCCAGGCGCCGGGAAGGTTTCTGCCCAATTCCTCCAGGAGTTCTTGCCCGCTTGTTTGGCGGAGTACATGGCGATGTCAGCGTTCTTGATCAGCGCATCGACGCTTGTCCCCGCCCGCGGATGTGTCGCCACACCTACGCTTGCGGACAGGACGAATTCATGATTCCTGAATCGGAACGGCGTAGAAGCAGCCGCCAGCACCCGTTCAGCGATGGCGGAGACATTGAATAGTGAACTTTCGGAATCCTCGACCAGTACGACGAACTCGTCGCCACCCAGCCGGGCGGCCGTATCGCACTTGCGCAGGCAAGCCCGGAGCCGCTGAGCGAATGTGGCCAAAACGAAGTCCCCTGCTTCGTGTCCCAACGTGTCATTGACCTTCTTGAATCCGTCAAGATCGATGAAGAGCAGCGCAAGGGACGTGTGGCAGCGTTGCGTCCTGGACAAGGCGTGGCGCAGAAGTTCAATCAGAAGGTTGCGATTTGGCAGTTCGGTCAGGGCATCGAAATGGGCGAGTTGGCGCACCTGTTCTTCTGCGCACTTGCGCTCGGTGATGTCCATGACCGTGCCGTTGATCACCGTCGCAAGCCCCTTGTCATCGACGACTGGTTTTGCGATCGTGTGCACCCAGCGTACTGCGCCAGAAGGGAGTTTGATCCGATACTCGATATCGAAGTTTTCGGCTTGAAGCGATGCGTTTTGAATCAACCGCATGTACTGCTCCCGATCTTCGGGATGAACGAGCGCTGAGAACTCGGCGCCCACCAACGCGGGTTGGTCGGGGTCGATACCAAAGATGCGGTACGTCTCGGCTGACCACACGGTCACGCCCGTCGCGAGGTCAAAGGACCAGCTGCCAATGTGCGCGAGGCGCTGCGACTCCGCCAAGGCGCTCTCGTTGGCTCTCGCTCTGCGCAACGCAGTTTTCAGCTGGTCCCGCAGCCCACTGATGTAGCCTCCCATGAGTGCAAACCACGGCATCGTCACGGCAAAGACAAGCAGCTGCACAAGTTCGAGCCGAAGGTCAAGCGTGTGGCGTTTGAACATCCACAGCAGGCCAATCACCCCGGCATAGCCGCTGACGACGGCCGCCGCATAAATCAACAGCGCGCGAGTTCCGAGACGCAACACGCCGAACGTGAGCACCATCATCAGGATGACGAGAAACACCGCTCGGGATCGGTCGGCCATGTAGGCGGCCCCCAGCATGGTGAGGGTGGCTGCCCCCATCTGTTGAAGCGTCAGGCTGGGGTCGGCCCACCTGCGGTTCAGGCCCTTGCGGAAGACCCAGTAGAAGGCGAGCACCCAAAACGCGATCGCTGCGGAGATCAGAAGGAATGGGCCCCTTTCCAGCATCCCGAGCAGGTGCCACGCCGACAGCAGACATATCACCAGAACGCTGCTGGCGGCAGCCATGAAATAGCGACGTATCCGAACTGTTTGGCGAGGATCGTCGCGCGGAGTCATGGCAGAGCCACCGATCCTCATCTCCATTGCCTAGTACATCGACAACGCAAATGTGTTGCGTCCCGACCGCTTGGCTCGGTAGAGCGCCTCGTCGGCACGCGTCAGCAGGTCGGCAGCCTCCTCCGGCCCGGACCCCGACACGACGACGCCGATGCTGGTGGTGACTGACAGGGGCGTACCGCCGACTTCGAAAGGGCGCGTCATGCTGCGCAGGATCTTGCGAGCCACCTGCTCCGCCTCAAGTCCGATGTTCAGGCCTTCGAGCACCACGACGAATTCGTCGCCCGCCAGCCTGGCCACGGTGTCGGTACCGCGCACGCTGCCGACCAGCCGGCGCGCAAACTCCTGCAGCACGATGTCGCCGCCCTTGTGGCCCAGGGTGTCGTTGATGGATTTGAAGTGGTCGATGTCCAGGAACATGAGGGCCAACGGACGCTGGCTTCGCCGGCTGCGTGCCAGCGCCTCTTCCAGCCGCTCATTCAACTGACGGCGGTTCGGCAACCCAGTCAGCGAATCGCTGCGCGCCTGTTCGCTCATGCGTGCTTCGGCTTCCTTGAGCGCGGTGATGTCCGCGCTCAACGCGTACACGCCCACCACGTGGCCGTCCGGGCGCACGTCCGGGATGTACTCGGTTCGCAAGTAGCGCGACGCCCCGCGCACGATCGACATGGTCTCGAATTCGACGCGCTCGCCGCCAAGGGCGCGCTCGAGCTGACCGCTCCGCTGCGCATACAGCGCCGGCCCCACGGCGTCCCGCAGGTGCTTGTCGATCAACGCGGTGGGCTCCACGCCGAGCCAGGACCGGTAGGTACCGTTGCAAAAGCGAATGAAGTGATGCTCGTCGACGTAGGAGATCAGCGCAGGCAGGTGATCCGTGATGGTGCGAAGCCTGAGTTCGCCGGCAGCACGCGCCTCCTCGGCCTGCTTGAGCGCGGTGACGTCGAAGATCATCGCGTAGAAGCCCCGGACCCTGCCGTCCGTGTCGACGTCCGGCACCAGGTGAGACTGGTAGTGCTCGCGATGTCCGTCGCGCACCCATTCGGCCTCCAGTGTGACCCGCTGTCCGGCGAGCACCCGTGGTACGAACGACTCATGTTGCGCATGGAGTGCCTCGCCGAGCGCGGTGCGCATTGAATACTCGTCGAGTTTTTCCGCGTCCAACCCGAACCGCTGCAGCGCGGGCCCGTTGGCAAATTTCAGGCGCTGGTCTGCATCGTAGTAGCCGATGAGCGCGGGAATGTTGTTGGTGATGGCCGTCACGCGCTGCTCCGACGCCTCGCGCCGAAGCATCTCGGCGCGCAGCTCATCGCGACGTTCGGCAAGCGATGAGGTCATGCTGTCGAAGCCGCGGGCAAGGTGTCCCAGTTCGTCCGCAGACTCCCAACCGACCTTGACGCCGAGATTGCCGGCTTCGACCGCCGCGACGGCCCGTTCGATGCGGGTGACAGGCCCGACCATGCGCCGGGCAATCACGACCGACTGCCCCAGCAGCAAGACCACGAGCAGCGCGAGCGACGACACCGAAATCCATTCATAGCGACGCGTGGCCGTCTGCTGCGCCGCGGCCGCCTCCCGGGACCACCGGTAGACACCGTCGGCAAGCCCTTGCGTCTCGTTGATCATCTGGTCGACGAGAAAATCGGCCCGCCGCGCAGTGAAGCCCACTTCGGGTGCCGATGTCAGGCTGGTGAGGCGATCGAACAGCAACGGCAAACGCCGCGCCGAATCGCGCAGCGCACCGAGTCCGGCCCATTCAGGCCCTGACAACGTGGCCTGGCTGAGCTCGACGACGAGTGCGCCGTGACGCTCGCGCCACTGCTGGGCAACGCGCTCCTCGAAGTATCGGGGGTACTCCTGGGTCAACAGCAAGAGGGCGGTCGCATGGCGTGCCACGGTGCGCGAGCGCTCCTGCTCCGCACCAGCCTCATTGGCTGCGTTGACCGATTGCCATGCCAACCCGGCCACCAACAGGACCACCCCAAAAGCGATCGCCATGGTGAGCCGAAGCTGCGTGCGAATGCGCATGGTCTGGAGTTCACCGGCTGATGCCGACCGCGCTCGGGTTCACTGCCGTCAGCGGAGCACGGTGAAAAAGCGAAAGGAAATTGGGCGTTGCGCGGCCGCTGACATGCCCTTCGCGCAAGGCCCAGCGCGCTTCGCTTTCGAGCGTCTTCAAGAGCGATTGGTCGAGGGACAGCCGGAACAATTGCTGAGGCCACACCCACTGGACGAAGGCATCATCGGTGCCGAGCCGGCGGCGCAGGATCGACTTGGCCCGCTCGGGTTGCGCCTGGATGAACTGCTCAGCCCGTTCCACGGCCCGAAGGAGGCGGGACAGGTCGGCATCCCGGGCACCCACCATTCGCCGGTGCGCGACGAGGTTGAAGGTGACGCTGTAGATGCCCTCGGTCGGCAGCAACAGGACGCCGGACCTCATCGCCCCGGTGATCCGGTAGCCGAAGGGCTCCCAGACCGACACGCCGTCCACCCGCCGCGATTGCAAGGCGTCGAGCATGGCATCGGGCTGCATCGGCACCGTGGTCACGAGCGCAGGGTCGATGCCGTGGGTGAGCAGGAACGAATCCAGGAAATACTGGCTGGTGGATCCGGACACGATGCCGATCTTGTGCCCCGCGAGCCCCGCGGGGGACGAAATGCCGCTGTCTCGCCGGACGATCAGCTTGAGGTCTCCCGGGGTGGATGCGATGGTGCCGATCACGACGAAATCGGAACTGCTGAAACTGTTGAAGACGATGGGCGTGTCGCCGACCGTCGCCACGTCGGCGGAGCCGTCGAGCACCATCTTCATGCAGCGCTGACCCGTGGGGCATTCGGCGATGTTCACCCGCAGGCCGGCGTCTTCGAACATGCCTTCGGATTCCGCAATGAACAATGGCAGTGACAGCGGGGAGCGCGGTACCCCGAGCGAGAGCACTGACTGGGCGATCGCAGCACCCGTCATGAGCGACGCGGCCACCGCGGCGATCCAGCGCATCCGGCAGGCGGGCGGTGCTCGGCGCGGCAAAGACATCATGGTCAGTCTCCGAATGGACGCGGCCTTGGTGCCGGGTCTTCGGTCGACGGCACCCGCATTTGTCATCAAACCTCAGACTGAACGCCCTTGCAGTTTCCGGCAACCAATGCCCTTGCTGAGCGCTCAGTGGTCTTGCCAGAGCCGCCCCGATCAGGGCATGAATCGCCGCGACAGCAAGGACACCATTTCCGCTTCGGTGAGCGGCGCCACGCCCAGCCCGAACCGCTGGTTCGCGAGGTCGATGAGGGCGCGCGCCCACAAGGCATTCCACACCGTGCCGGCATGCCCGTCGGCCAACGTCGCGTTGGAAGGTTCGTCACCCGATGAATTGGCGACCTTCAGCGGCCCGAAGGACACCGTCCGGTAAGCCGGCATGCCCTGCGAATCCCGCCCTCCCCACAGGGACGCGAACCATGCACGATCATCGAAAAACGCCATCTGGGGACGATCGGCGGCGAAGCGCTGCAAGGCCTGGTCAAAGCGGTCGAGGCCGGCCGAGATGTTGGCCTGTTCGGCCGGCGCACGCCATCGGGTCAGGTAGGCAGCCCAGTGCCGGTTGTCGAAAATGCCCACGACGATCGTCTTGGTGCCGGGATGCGCGGCGGCAATGGCGTCCACCGCCGAGCGGATCTGGGCCACGCAGGTATCGATGGCACGCACGACCGCGGGGTCCCGCGGGTCTCGGGCGAGGCGGTCGAGCTCCGCGGCCTTGCCGAAGGTGTTCACCCCGATGCGAATCACGACCAGACCCTGTCGCCACCGCACGGGGTCTTCGTTCATCAGCCGGATCAGTTCGGGCACCTGCCGGGACGGGCCATCCATCAGGTCGTCGCAACCCTGGCCGGACACGGCGAAATTGTGGCGATGGTCCACCTTGCGGGGCGCGCGGACATCGAAGCCCACGAACCGGAGAACGCGCGCCACACGGGGCCAGGTGCCAGTGGATTCGCGTTCCCCCAGGTCGAGCGCGTCACCGCGCAGGGCGGCGATCACTTCGGTCCATTGGTAAGTGGTGTCACGCAGACGACCGCCGCGATCGGCCGAACCCGGGGGGAAAGCGCGCTCGTCGTGGTAGCCGTGGCTGTCCGAATCACCGATGATCGCCAGTGGAATGCGATGGTTCGTGGGCGCGACCGACCCCAGGGCGGGCACGCTCATCAGAACGGCGACCAGCGCGTCGCGCCATCGCAATGAAAGGGGGGGTGCTCGCATGTCAGGACGCGAGTGTCGGCCATCCCACCCCCCCCGCACACTCACGCATTCGGGGGATTTCCAACCCCTCCCCCCCAGACATAATCAGAAACAATCAGGAGCACGCGTGCCCAAAAGAGCGCTGTCAGGCGTCGAGGCATGCGTCCAGGCCCTAGTCAGCGGGTCCAGCGGCGTCACCCCCAGGCGATTCCGGCTCTTCTTCCATTCTGGATGGCCCTGCGCCGCCCCCTGTCATGAACGAACGCCGCCCCACGCTGATCGATCCGGCCATCCCGGCCCCCCGCGCATTGCGTGCCGTATTGCGCGACACAACGGGCCGCCTGCCCGGCGCCACGGCGCTCGAAACGCCCACGGCTTCGCTGACCTACGCGGACCTGCTTGCCCGCACCAGCGCGCTGTCCGACCGCCTGTCCGCTGCCGGGTTGGCCCCGGGCGACCGCGTCGGCATCGCCGCCACGCGATCGGTGGACACCATCGTCGCGATCCTCGCCGCAGTGGACGCCGGCCTCGCCTACGTGCCGCTTGACCTGGGCTACCCGGCCGACCGGTTGCAAGCCATGCTGGAGGATGCACGCCCCCGCGTCGTGCTGGGTGAAGACGATGCGCTCACTGCGCTCGCGCAGCTGGCCGGCCGCTTCCCCACACTGGCCGCCCCGGCCCCGGCCGGCACACCAGTGCACGGCGCCGAGCCCGACCTGGCCTACGTGCTGTTCACATCGGGTTCCACCGGCCGGCCCAAGGGCGTGGCCATGGGGTGCGAACCGCTCGCCCACCTGACCGACTGGCACGCCGCCCACCCACGGCTCGGCCGGGAGGCGCGCACCCTGTTGTTTGCGCCGTTGTCATTCGATGTGCACTTCCAGGAGATTTTCTCCACCCTGGCCTGCGGCGGCACGCTGGTGATGGTGCCCGAGGCGGTACGCCGCGATCCGGCGCTGCTGCACCGTGCACTGGTGGACCTGCGCGTCGAACGCATCTTCGTCCCGTATGTGGCGCTGCAGATGATTGCGCAGGCCGCAGCCGATGATCCCCCGACGCACCTCGTGGACGTGATCAGCGCCGGGGAGCAGTTGCAGGTCACGCCCGCCATCCGCCGCCTGTTCGAACGCCTGCCGGGCGCTGCACTGCACAACCACTACGGCCCCACCGAAAGCCATGTCGTCACCGCCTTCGAACTGGAAGGCGACGCGCGCACCTGGCCCGAAATCCCGCCCATCGGCCGTGCGCTGCCCCATGTGCAACTCGCACTGCGCGATGCCGAATCGGGCCGGCCGGCGGCGGGTGACACCGGCGAACTGCTGCTCGGCGGCGCCACGCTCGCCCACGGTTACCTCGGCCAGCCGGAACTCACGGCCGAACGCTTCCGCACGGATGTGTCCGGCACGCCGGGCCGCTGGTACCGCACCGGCGATCTCGTGAGCCGTGATGCTGACGGGGTGTGCACATACCTCGGCCGCGCCGACCAGCAGCTCAAGGTGGACGGGTTCCGCATTGAACCCGGCGAAATCGAATTGGCGCTCATGGCCCACGAGGCGGTGCGTGATGCCGTGGTGACCGCCCCCGACATCCCGGGCATCGGCAAGCAGCTGGTCGCCCACCTGGTGTTGAATGCCGGCCATGTGACCGAAGACGCCACGGCCGGCCTGCGCGCGCACCTGCGCGGTCGCCTGCCCGAATACATGGTGCCCGTGCGCTTCATCACGCTCGACGCACTGCCCACCACCCCGAGCGGCAAGATCGACCGCCGCGCCCTGCCCCTGCCGGCAGCCAGTTCCACCAAGGCGGTCGACACGGCCGACCTTCCCTCGCTGTGCCGCGCGCTCTGGCAGGATCTGCTCGGCGTCACCGCCATCGACAACAACCAGAACCTGTTCGACCTGGGCGCCCGCTCGCTGCTGGTGCTGCGGTTCGTGGCGCAGCTCAAGGAAGCAGGCGTGAGCCACATCGGCGTCGCAGACGTCTACGACCGCCCCACCCTCGCCGGCCTGACGGCCAGGCGCCAGGCCGGCGGCACTCCCCGCCGGCGCCAGACGGGCACGACCAGCGGCATTGCGATCGTCGGAATGGCCACACGCACTCCCGGCGCAGCCGACGTGGAGGGCTTCTGGAACAACCTGCTGACCGGGCAGGAAGGCATCCGGCATTTCGCGCCGCACGAACTGGACGCCTCGGTGCCGGCGGACTTGCGCAACCGCCCCAATTTCGTACCCGCTTGCGGTGTGCTCGAAGATGCCGACCGCTTCGATGCCGGCTTCTTCGGCCTGCCGGCTCGCGAGGCAGCCGTTACCGATCCGCAGCAGCGCCTCATGCTCGAGCTGAGCTGGACAGCGCTTGAACATGCGGGTGTCGACCCCTCGCGCGAGGGCCAGCGCATCGGCGTGTACGCCGGCACGGCGAACAACAGCTACATCGGCCTGCTTCGCCAGGAAGATCCGGACCTCGCCCAGCGCTACGGCGATTTCGCCACCATGCTCGCGAGCGAGAAGGACTACGTCGCCACCCGCGTGGCGCACCGCCTCCATCTCAATGGCCCGGCCGTCAGCGTCCACACGGCCTGCTCCACCGGGCTCGTCGCCATCGCCCAGGCATGGCACGCGCTGGCCGCCGGGCAGTGCGACGTGGCGCTCGCCGGCGGCGCAACGGTCAACGTGCCGCAGCACAGCGGTTACCTGCATGTCGAAGGTGGCATGCAATCGGCCGATGGCCACTGCCGACCGTTCGATGCCGACGCGAGCGGCACCGTGTTCGCAAGCGGCGGCGCAGTGGTGGTGCTCAAGCGCCTGGAAGATGCCCAGGCCGACGGCGACACGGTGTATGCCGTCATCCGCGGCGTCGGCTTGAACAACGATGGCGGAGACAAAGCGAGCTTCACCGCGCCGAGCGTGAGCGGACAGGCCGAGGCCATCCGCATGGCACTGGACCACGCAGGGATCGATGCGCGCAGCATCGGCTACGTCGAAGCCCACGGCACCGGCACGTCGCTCGGCGACCCCATCGAGGTGGCCGCCCTCACGCGTGCATACCGCGAAGACACCCCTGACGCCGGCTATTGCGGCCTCGGCTCTCTCAAGGGCAACCTGGGCCACATGGTGGCGGCAGCAGGCGCGGCCGGGCTCATCAAGGCCACGCTGTCGCTGCACCACGGCGTGATCCCCGGCACGCTGCACTACCGCAGGCCGAACCCGCAGATCGACTTCGAGGCATCGCCCTTTCGCGTGATCGCCGGCAATACGCCTTGGCCCCGCGATGCCACCACCCCACGCCGCGCCGCGATCAGCTCCTTCGGCGTGGGCGGCACCAATGCCCACCTCGTGATCGAAGAGGCGCCGCAGGCCGTGGCGGCCCCTGCGCCCGAGGGTGGACGCTGGGTGTTGCCGTTGTCCGCGCGGGATGCCGACGGCGTCGCGGCACGCGCCCGCCTGCTGGCCGAACACCTCGAACGCCATCCGGCACTGCCACTGTCGGCGGTGGCCGCCACGCTGATTCGCGGCCGCAAGCCGATGCCTCAACGCCAGGCCGTCGTCGCGGCCACCACGGCCGATGCCGTGACCGCCTTGCGCGCCGTGAAGTCCTCCGTGACGGCCCTGGCATCCCCACGCCTGGTGTTCCTGTTCCCGGGCCAGGGCTCCCAGCACCCCGGCATGGCCCGGCACCTGTGTGACGAAGCCCCTGCGTTCCGCGAGCCGTTCGACCGTGCAATCGCCTTGGCCGAAACAGCTCTCGGCGTGCCCTTGCGCACCTGGCTCGTCAACGCCGACCCGGCCGACGAAACCGTGGCGCGCCAGCTGGCTGAAACCCGATATGCCCAGCCGGCCTTGTTCGCCGTGTCGTACGCATTGGCGGCGTGGCTCGACAGCCTCGGCGTGGAACCTGACGCGATGATCGGCCACAGCATTGGCGAATATGCGGCGGCCTGCCATGCCGGCGTCATGTCGCTCGAAGATGCCATGGCCGCCGTGCTCGCCCGCGGCCAGGCCATGTTCGACCAGCCGCCCGGTGCCATGTTGGCCGTTCGTACCGACGCAGAGACGCTGCGGCCGCTGCTGCCGGCCGGGGTCGAAATCGCCGGAATCAATGCACCGGCGCTCACCGTGGTGGCCGGGAGCGCAGAAGCGATCGATGCATTCGCCCCGCAGCTCGATGCACGCGACCTGGGCACCACGCGCCTGCGCGTCTCCCATGGCTTCCACAGCGCCTCCATGGAAGGCGCCCTGCCCCGCGTGGCTCAGGCGTTGGGCAATGCCCGGCTCCACTCGCCGCGGCGTGCGCTCTATTCCTGCGTCAGCGGGGCGCTGCTGACGGCCGAAGAAGCCGTCGACCCAACCTACTGGGCCCGCCAGGTGCGCGCGCCTGTGCAATTCACCCGCGCCGTTACGGCCGAGCTGGCCCGCGGTGCGGAGACCGTCTTCATCGAAGTCGGCCCGGGCCAGGCGCTGACCGCGCTGCTGCGCCAGCACCGCACGGCCGCCGGTGCCGTGCCCCCGCAAGTGGCCATGCTGGGGCCGGCCAACAACCCGGGCGATCCGGCCGTCTCGGTGATGGCTGCCGCGGGCGCGCTGTGGGCGCTCGGGGTCCGCGTGGCATGGCCTGTGGCCGCCAATGCGCCGCGGGTGGCATTGCCCACCTATCCCTTCAAGGACGAACGTCACTGGTTCAAGCGCCAGGCCGCGTCCCTCTCGAACGACCCCGCGCCTGCAAGCCTCGCCGCCCATGCGGCCTTGCGCGCCGAATCATCCCCTTCCACGTCATCGATGGTCACCATGAACCGATTGCCCCGCCTCGAGCAGGAACTCCAGCGCATCCTCAGCGATGTTTCCGGCGTGCCGGCCGATGACATCGCCCGAGATGCCACGTTCGTCGACCAGGGGCTCGATTCACTGTCGCTGACCCAGGCCACGCTCGAACTGGAGCGCGTGTTCGGGGTGAAGCTGCGCTTTCGCCGCCTGCTCGAAGACCTGAACGACATCGACAAACTCGCGCGCTTCCTCGATGCCGAATTGCCGGCCGACCGCTTCGCACCGCCGCCGCAGGCCGCCGCACCCGTGATCACGGCAGTCGCCGCCGCCACCGCACCGGTCATGCAGGCGCCCGTTTCCGTGGCCGCGGACGGCGGCGCCCTGCATCAGCTGATCCAGCAGCAGATGCATTTGATGGCGCAGCAGCTTGCCCTGCTGGCCGGGCAACCGGTGGGCCCGGTTCAGGCGGCGCCGCTGCCAGTGGCGGCACCCGCAACGCCCGCCTCGGCGCCCTCCCCTTCGCCCGCACCAGCCGCAGCGGATGCGCCAACGCGTCAGTCCCTGGTGGACAAGCCCTTCGGTGCATCCCCTCGCCTCACGCTCGACGCCGTGCGCACCTTCACGCCGGCACAACAACAGTGGCTCGACAACTTCATCGCGCGCTACACCGCCCGCAGCGGCCGGTCCAAATCGTTCAGCCAGCAGCACCGCAAGCTGATGGCCGACCCGCGCGTCGTGACCGGCTTCAATCCGTTGTGGAAGGACCTCGTCTACCCGATCGTCGTCGACCGCTCGAATGGCGCCAGGCTTTGGGACCTCGACGGCAACGAATACATCGACCTGCTGTCGGGCTTCGGCGCCAACCTGCTGGGCTACCAGGCACCGGCCGTGCTCGCTGCAATGCACGAGCAGCTCGACCGCGGCATCGAAGTGGGGCCGCAGCATCCGCTCGCTGCCGAAGTGGCTCAACTCATCTCCGAATTCACCGGCATGGAGCGCGTGGCGTTTTGCAACACCGGCTCCGAAGCGGTGATGGGGGCCATGCGCATTGCCCGCACGGTGACGGGCCGCAAGACGATTGCAATCTTCACGAATTCGTACCACGGCATCTTCGATGAGGTCATCGTGCGCGGCACCAGGCAGCTGCGCTCGTTGTCCGCCGCGCCGGGCATCCTGGCCAACGCGGTCGAGAACATCCTGGTCCTCGACTGGAACAGCGAGGAATCGCTGCGGGTGCTGCGCGAGCGTGGCTCCGAACTGGCCGCCATCATGACCGAGCCGGTCCAGAACAAATACCCCACGATCCAACCGCGCGAGTTCGTGCGTTCACTGCGTGAGATCGCCGACAGCGCCGGATGCGCGCTGATCTTCGACGAGGTGGTCACCGGATTCCGCGTGGCGCCGGGCGGGGCGCAGGAGTTCTACGGCGTGCGCGCCGACATCGCCACGTACGGCAAGGTCATCGGCGGCGGCCTGCCCTTTGCAGCCATCGCGGGGGCCGACCGCTGGCTCGACGCCCTCGACGGCGGCCACTGGCAGTACGGCGATGAGTCCTACCCGGAAGCCGGTGTCACGTACTTCGCCGGCACGTTCGTGCGCCACCCGCTCGCTCTGGCTGCGGCCGGCGCCGCGCTGCGTTACATCAAGGCAGGCGGGCGCGCGTTCTACCAGGCCCTCAACGACCGCACGCAGCGCCTGATCGACCGACTCAACGACGCCTTCCTCGTGCGCGGCGCGCCGGTGCAGGCCGTGCATTGCGCATCGCTGTGGCGGCTGGCGTGGGACGACAACCAGAAGTTCGTCAGCCTCTTCTACTACCTCGTCCGCTTCCACGGCTTGCACCTGTACGAGCAATTCGGCCACTTCGTGACCGACGCGATGGACGATGCCGTCACCGACCGCATCTTCACCGTGTTCACCGACGCCCTCGACGAACTCATGGCGCTCGGTTTCATCGTGCCGCGCGACGGCGGTGGCCCGGCGCCCCAAGGTCCCGGCAAAGACGGAGGTCAGCGCACCGAGGCCCCGCTGACCTCCGGTCAGACCGAGCGCTGGCTCGCCGGCAGCTTCGATGCGTCCGCCCGCCGGGCGCTCAACGAGTCGTTCTGCGTGACCCTCCGCGGCGATGTGAACCGCCCCGCGTTGAAGCAGGCCCTTCGGGACGTGCTGGACCGGCACGAGGCGTTTCGCGTGCACTTCGGCCTCGAAGATCCGGTTCAACGCCTGGCGACGGCCCAGCCGATGCCCATCGCGGAGGTGGACCTCCGTGGCCAACCTGATGCGGATGCCGCACTCGACAGCTTCTGCAGCGAAGCCAGCCTGCGCGACTTCCCCGTCGACCAAGCGCCACTGGCAGCGGTGAGCCTGCTCGACCTGGCCGACGGTCGAACCGTGGTGCACATGGTGGCAAGCCACCTCGTGTTCGACGGCTGGGCCTCCAGCGTGTTCAACGCCGAGCTGGCCGAAGCGTATCGCGCCCGCGCCGCGGGCCTCGTGCCGTCATGGAAGCCGGCCGAGTCACCACTCACCTTCGGCGCCGAGGAGCAGGCACGCTTTGCCAGCCCGGACGGACAGGCGGCGCTGGCCTTCTGGACCGAGCAACTGCGTGGGGCCCCAGCGGCCCTGTCTCTGGGCGACCGCTCGCCCAGCGGGCCGCGCACCTTTGCTGCGGATACCGTGCGTGTGCGCCTGGACGGCACTGCGCTGGCCGGCCTGCGGGCCCAGGCAAAGCAGCATGCCGCCACCCTGTTCCAGGTGCTGCTGAGCGCCGTCACCGTGTTGCTGCACCGCCGCAGCGGCCAGCAGGACTTTGTCGTCAGCATCCCTTACGCCAGCCAGAACCTCGGCCGCCACGGGCCGCTGATGGCCGATGGCGTGCTCGACCTGCCGCTGCGCCTGCGTTGTGCGCCGTCCGACGACGCTGCCGGCGTGCTGCAACACGTGCGCAACCATTTGATGGACGCGCTGGAACACCCGCTGATGACCCAGGGGACCGTGGCACGTGCACTCGGCATCCGCAGCATGGGCAGCCGTCCGCCGCTGACAGGCATTTACTTCAACCTGAACCCCCGCGTCGATCTCTCCGGCTGGGCGCCGCTGTCCGCCACCATGTTCGAGGGCCGCAAGCGCGCCGTGCTCAACGAACTGTTCTTCAACTTCTACGAGAGCAGCGACGCGCTGACGCTCGACCTGCATCACAGCAGCGAATTCTTCAGCCCGCAGCTCGCGCAAAGCCTCGTCGACGAGTTGATGGACCAATGCCGTGCGTGGGCCACGGCGCTCGCCGGCCCGGCCAGTGCCGTGCCGGTCCGGGCGGCCCTGGCGGCTGTGCCGGTCGATCCGCGGCTGCTGGCATGGAATCGCACTGACGTGCCGCTCGAGGCCCGCGCCCGGCTCGAACGCTGGGTCACCGCACAGGCCGCAAGGACGCCAGACACCGTGGCCGTCGTCGCTGGTGGCATCAGCCTGACATACCGCGCGCTCGAAGAGCGCGCGAACCGCTTTGCCCACGTGCTTCGCGCCCGCGGCGCGGGCGCTGGTGCGCTCGTGGGCGTGTGCCTGAGCCGGGGCATCGACCTGATCCCCACGCTGCTCGGTGTGCTCAAGACCGGCGCCGCCTACGTGCCGCTCGACCCGGGCTTTCCGAAGGAGCGGTTGCAGTACATGGCCGAAGATGCCGCGCTGCACACCGTGGTCACCGAACATCGCCACGCGGACCTCATTGGCCTGCCTCGTGCGCAGCAACTGCGCATCGACGACGACGCGCCCCAGCTCGATGCGGCCCCCCCCGGCCCCATGGAGGCCCCTGTCGACGCGCGCGCCGATGCGCCCGCCTATGTCATCTACACCTCCGGCTCCACCGGAAAGCCCAAGGGCGTCGTGCTCCCGCAGCAGGCAGTCTGCAATTTCATCGCCAGCATGCAGCGCGAACCGGGCCTGAAGGCCGGTGACCGCCTGCTTGCGGTCACCACGCTGTCATTCGACATCGCCGTGCTCGAACTGTTCGTGCCGCTTTGCACCGGCGCCACGGTCGTGCTCGCGCAACGCGAAGACGCGATGGATCCCGATGTCCTGTCCCAGCTGATCGTCAGCCAGCACATCAACGTGATGCAGGCCACGCCCACCACTTGGCATCTGCTGCTCGACGCCGGCTGGCGCGCCCCGGCGGGCTTTCGCGCCCTGTGCGGCGGCGAGCCGCTGCCGCCGGCGCTGGCCAAGCGCCTGCTCGCCGCCCCGGTCGAACTGTGGAACATGTACGGCCCCACCGAAACGACGGTGTGGTCCACGCTGTCTCCCATCACCGATGCCCAATGCATCACCATCGGTCGCCCCATCGGGAACACGCAGGTGTGGGTGGTGGATGAACGCATGAACCCGTGTGCGGTGGGTGCGGAAGGAGAAATCTGCATCGGCGGCAGCGGCGTGGCCAACGGCTACTTCAAGCGTCCGGAACTGACGGCCGAGCGCTTCGTCGACGACCCGTTCTCCCCCATCCCCGGTGCGCGCCTGTACCGCACCGGCGATCTCGGCCGCTGGGGCGAAGACGGCCAGCTGCACCACCTCGGGCGGCTCGATTTCCAGGTCAAGGTGCGCGGCTACCGCATCGAGCTGGGAGAGATCGAAGCACGCCTCGAAGCGTTGCCGGGTGTGGCACGCACGGTTGTCGTGGCCCGCGAAGACAGCCCGGGCGACGTGCGCCTCGTCGGGTACTTCGTGGCGGCGCCCGGCATGTCTCCCGACCCAACCGCGCTGCGCCAGGCGCTCAAGGCCAGCCTGCCCGACTACATGGTGCCGCAGCACCTCGTCGTGCTGGCCTCGATGCCCTTGCTGCCGAACGGCAAGATCGACCGCAAGGCCCTGCCTGCGCCGATCAGCGCCCCAGAAGCAGAAGCAGCAGCAGCCCCGACCCCGGCCCCGGTGGAGACTCCGCCCCTCCGGGCCCAGGGCGACTTGGCCGCCCAGTTGGCTCACGCAATGGCCGAGGTGCTCGGCGTGCCGTCGGTGGGGGCGGACGACCACTTCTTCGAACTCGGTGGCCATTCTCTGCAGGCCGCCAAGCTGGCGACGCGCATCGGTGCGCTCGCGGGCACCCGGCCGTCGCTGCGCACGCTGTTCGAGCATGCCACGCCCCGCAGCCTGGCCGCGGCGCTCGCCGCACCGTCGGGCGGTGAACAGGCCACGCAGGCCTTGCGCGTCAAGGCGCGCGCCGCACAGCACGTGGCGCCCCTGTCGTTGATGCAGCAGCGCCTGTGGTTCCTCGAGAACATGACGCCCGGCACGCCGTTCAACCAACTGCCGTCGGGCCACCGCCTGACCGGCCCGCTCGATGTGGCCGCATTCCACCGCGCCTTCCAGCAAGTGGTGGACCGCCAGTCGGCGCTGCGCACGGTGATCGAACGCACACCGGAAGGCCCTCGCCAGCGCGTGCTGGATTCCATCACCGTGACCTGGCCGCCGGTGGAGGACATGCGCACGCTGCCGGCCGGCGAACGCGACAAGGCCGTGCGCGAGCACATCCGCGGGCTCACGCTCGCGCCGATGGACCTGGAGCGCGGCCCGCTGTTCCATGTGCACCTGTTCCGCACAGGTGACAACGAGCACATCTTTTTCTTCATGACGCACCACCTCGTGTGGGATGGCACGTCATTCGACATCCTCTACCGCGACCTGGCGGCGTTGTACCCTGCCGCGGTCGAAGGCCGCGCCCCCGCGATCGAACCGCTGACGGTTTCCTATGGCGACTACGCCGAATCGCAACGGGAGTGGATGCAAGGCGAAGAACTGGCCCGCCAGTTGGCGAACTGGCGCAAGACGCTGACCCCGCTGCCGGAGACGCTCGATTTGCCCACCGATCGGGTCCGCCCGGCCGAGATGACTGGCGATGGCCGCTCGTGCCAGCGCATGTTGCCGCCCGACCTCGTGGCCGGGCTGCACCAGCTCGCACGCCGCCAGGGCGTGACGCTGTCCACGGTGATGCTCGCCGCCTACGCGCTGCAGCTGCATCGCATGTCCGGCCAGAACGACTTTGCCATCGCCACACCGGTGCGCGGCCGCGAACAGGCCGAACTCGAACCAGTGGCGGGCTTTTTCGTCAACGCGCTGCCGCTGCGCATGCGTCCGCAAGCCGCGCTCGGGTTCGACCGCTGGATCCGCCAGGTGCAGGACGTGGTGGGCACCGCCTTCGCGAGCCCCGATGTGCCATTCGAACACCTCGTGCAGTCCCTCGGCGTGCCTCGCGACGCGAGCCGCCCGCTCATCGCCCAGGTCCTCTACTCCTTCCAGGACGTTCGCGAGCGCCCGGTGCAATGGGGCCCCATCGGCCATCAGCGCTTCGACATCGACCTGCGCGGCTCGAGCCATGACCTGAGCCTCTACTGCGTCGAGCTGGCCGCAGGCCTCGAATGCGCGCTGACGTTCAACACGGACGTGTTCAACGAAGGCACGGTGCGCCACTTCCTGCTGCGCCTGGAACACCTCCTGCGCCAGATCGTTGCCGCGCCCGCCACCACGCTGGCCGATTTCACGCTGACCACCCCGGACGAACTGTCAGCCATCGCCCGCTGGAATGCCACCGCAGCACCGTTCGACCTCGACACCACGGTGCACGGTCGCATCGCCACCGCCGCTGCCACGCATGCCGAATCGCCCGCAGTGACCCAGCCCGGCTTCGGCACCCTCTCCCATGGCGAACTCGACGGCCGCGCGAACCGCCTGGCCCACCTGCTGCGCACCCGCGGCATCGGGCGCGGCGATCTCGTGGGCCTGTGCCTCGAGCGCGGCACCGAGATGGTGGTCGCGCAACTGGCCATCCTGAAGGCCGGCGCCGCCTACGTGCCGCTGGATCCGGCCTACCCCGCCGACCGCCTCGCGTACATGGCCGAGGATGCCAAGCTCGCCTTGCTCATCACCGAATCGGCATTGGTGCATTCGATCGATTGGCCCCGCGCCCGCGCGGTGCTGGTCGACATCGACGCCATGACCATCTCCAGCCAACCTGAGACGCCGGTTGCCGCCCATGCCGAACGCGATGCACGGCCATCCGACGCGGCCTACGTGATCTACACCTCGGGCTCCACCGGCAAGCCCAAGGGCGTGCGGGTGCCGCACCGTGCCGTCGTGAACTTCCTCGACAGCATGGCGCGCGAACCCGGCCTCGGCGCCGGCGACCGCCTCGTGGCCGTCACCACGCTCAGTTTCGACATTGCCGTGCTCGAGCTGCTGCTGCCGCTCGCGGTGGGCGCCGAGGTGGTGCTCGCATCGCGCGACACGGCGCTGGACAGCCAGGCCCTGCGCGCCCTCATCGAATCCACCGCTGCCACCGTCATGCAGGCCACGCCCTCCACCTGGCGCATGCTGATCGAATCGGGATGGCAAGGCTCGCCATCGTTCAAGGCGCTCATCGGCGGAGAAGGCCTCCCGGCCGACCTGGCCGACCAGCTCATCGCCCGCACCGGCGAACTTTGGAACATGTATGGCCCCACCGAAACCACGGTGTGGTCCACCTGCTGCAAGGTGACGTCCACCGAAGGCGGCATCACCATCGGCCGCCCCATCGCCAACACCCAGGTCCATGTCCTCGACGAGCGCCTCCGCCCCACACCGATCGGCATCCCGGGAGAGATCTACATCGGCGGCGACGGCGTGACGCTCGGCTACCTGCACCGCCCCGAACTCACCTCCGAACGGTTCGTCACAGACCCGTTCCGGCCGGGTGCCACGCTGTACCGCACGGGCGACCGTGGCCGCTGGCGTCCGGATGGCCAGCTCGAACACATGGGCCGCCTGGACTTCCAGGTCAAGGTACGCGGCCACCGCATCGAACTCGGCGAAATCGAAAGCACCCTTGCCGGTCATCCGCAAGTGACGCGCTCACTCGTCATCGTGCGGGAGGACCAGCCGGGCGACATGCGACTCGTCGCCTACATCGTGCCCCGCGGAGAGGCACCATCGGCCGATGCGTTGCGCGATCACCTGCGTGCGGTCCTGCCCGAATACATGCTGCCGCAGCACGTCGTGTTCCTCGAGGCCATCCCGCTGCTGCCGAACGGCAAGACCGACCGCAACGCGCTTCCAGCACCCAGCACGCCGGCGAGCAGCACACCCGACCGGACCATCGTCGCGCCACGCAACGAAGCGGAGTCCGTCGTGGCGGACATCTGGAAATCGCTGCTGGGCGTGCCCCACGTCAGCATCACCGACAACTTCTTCGACCTCGGTGGTCATTCCCTGCTGGCGATGCGCGCGGTGATCGAACTTGAAAAACGCCTCGGCGTGCGGCTGAACGTTCGTCGCCTGATCTTCGAGACCTTGGCCCAGATCGCCAGCAGCGCTGCTCCGCAAGAACCCGCGCTGGCCTCCGCCTCGGCTTCGGCCAGCGCGGCGGTCGCGCCGCCGGCGCCACCGGCCAGCGAGTCCAAGGGCTTGTGGGGCCGGCTGATGGGCGCGTTCCGCAACGGTTCATGAGGCGATTCACGGCACCCGGATCGGGCGAACTTCAACTCTGGTGGACCGACCTCGACGCAGCGCCGCCTGCGGACGGAGAATCGACGCTCTCGGCAGACGAAAGTGCGCGGGCCGCGCGGTTCGTGCACGATGTGCACCGTCGTCGCTACATCGCCGCCCACAGGGTGCTGCGCGAACTGCTGGCCCGGCAAACGGGCCGCTCTGCGGCGGCCCTTCAGTTCGACATCGGTCCATACGGCAAGCCGGCGCTGCGTGGCGAGCCCGCGTGCGCCTTCAACATGAGCCACTGCGATGAACTCGCCGTGTATGCGCTGGCGCCTCAAGGAGACATCGGTGTCGACATCGAACGATTGCGCGAGATGCCCGATGCGAACGCCCTGGCGAACCACCACTTCACCAAGGCCGAACAGGCCGAACTGGCCGGCACCTCCGCGCATGAGCGTGCGCTCGTGTTCCTCTACGGCTGGACCCGCAAGGAAGCCTGCCTGAAAGCCATCGGCTGCGGGCTGCAGGTCGATCCGCACACCTTCGAAGTCGGGCTGCGCCCCGACAGGCGCGACGTCCTCGTGCATGCGCCGGACGGTCCGGTCACAGTCACGGTAGAGTCCTTCCGGGACGGTGACCGCGCCGTTGTCTCCTGGGCCCGCGTGGCGCCTTCCTGAACCTTGGCCTATTGCATGACGCCTTTCCGATTCGGCCCCTCCCAACGCCAACTCTTCGGCATCCATCATCCCGCCTCGCCAGGCCATGCCCGGCGCACGGCTGCCCTGCTGTGCAACCCTTTCGGGCAGGAAGCCGTTCGCACGCATCGCATGTTCCGCGTGCTCGCCGACCGGTTGGCCCGTGCAGGCGTCCACGTGCTGCGCTTCGACTACCACGGCACGGGCGACTCCTCCGGCGACGACACCGATGGTCACCTGGAAGCCTGGCGCAACGACGTCCTGCTCGCCCACCAGGAACTGCACCGGCGCTCCATGGGTGCGGCCATCACCTGGGTGGGTGCCCGCCTGGGCGCCACCATTGCGGCCCTCGCGGCGCGGCAGTCGCCCGACCTTCCCGACCACCTCATCCTCTGGGAGCCCCTTGCCGACGGCCCCGCCTACCTGGGCGCCATGGCCGAACACCACCGCCATGCCCTCGTGCAAAGCTTCGGCGTGGTGCCCTCCGTCCACCAGCACACGCCCAGCCGAGAAGCCATGGGCTTCGAGCTCAGCGATCTGCTGCTGGAAGAGTTCCGCCACCTGACCCCCGCCAGCCTGGCCGGCATACAAGCGCGCCGCGCCACACTGATCGCCCCACCGCACGATCACGGCACCGCCGTCTTCGCCGATGCATTGCGTGCCCAGGGCACCCCGGTGACCACGGTCAACTTCCACCACGGCTTCGACTGGGCCTCCGAAGAAGCGCTCAACACCGCCCTCGTGCCTCACGAAGCGGTGACGCTGCTGGCCGAGCACATCGTCCCTGCCGCACAACCATGAACGAAATTCCTGTCACCTTCGGCGCCGAACGCCATCTGATCGGCACGCTCGCCTTGCCTGAAGGAAACCCGCCGGCCCGAACCGCCTTCGTGCTCCTCAACGCCGGCGTCGTGCATCGCATCGGCCCCCACCGCATCAACGTCAAGCTCGCCCGGCACCTGGCAGGACTGGGCTTTGCCAGCCTGCGGTTCGACCTGTCCGGCCAAGGTGACAGCCGCGTGCCGGTCTCCACACTCGATTTCGCACAACAGGCCGTCGCCGACATTCGCGCGGCGATGGATCACCTCGCCCGCACGGCCGACGTGCACCGCTTCGTGATCGCCGGCATCTGCTCCGGCGCCGACAACGGCTGGAACACCGCCCAGGCCGATCCCCGTGTCGTCGGACTGTGCATGCTCGACGGCTACGCCTACCCCACTCCCAAGACCCGCTGGATGCGCTATCGCCTCCGCGCGCGCGGCCCCATCCTCAGCGCCGTGCTGCCCTGGCTTCGCCGCAAGTGGGCCGCGCTGCGCACACCGAAGGAAGACATGGTCCAAGCCGAAGGCGGCCGCACCCCACCCAGCCGCGAGGCCTACGCACGCACCATGCAATCCCTCGTGGATCGCGGCGTCGAAGTGTGCGTGGTGTACACCGGCAGCATGCTGTCCGTGTACAACTACGCCGAACAGTACCGCGAGGCATTCGCCGGGCACGGTTTCGCCACACGCGTGCGAAGCGAATACCAGCCCAACATCGACCATACGGTCACGCCGCTGAGTGCGCAACAGCGCCTGCTGGGGCTGGTGGGCGACTGGGCTCGCACCTTCGCATAGACCTTTCGCCGCTCGGTTTCTCGGCAAGACAGGAGAGGCAGGCACGACGGCACTGCGCCTCACGGTGCATGGCCGTTACGGCATGCGTGCCTTCAGGCACCTGGCCGTGGAGACCACGGCTCAGCGACGCGCATTCGGTCCTTCAAACCGAAACCGGCACTAGCCCTCAGCCACATGGCTGAGCGCCGCCGCAGCGAAAGCCTTGAATCCCCGGTTTTCACTTGCAGGGACGGCCACCCATTCCTTCATGGGGCGCCCCTTGCCGGAGGGATCCCAAAGTTCGGCCCCTTTGACCGAAAGCGCCTTCTCATGCGTGGTGCCGCTCAGCTTGAAGACAACCCATTCCTTGTGCTGAGCGAGAAACGCCTTGCCATTGACCTTCAGGCAGGCCTTCCCGAACATCTGCCCCGGCACAACGCCTTCGCTTTTGCTCAGCGCAGCGACCAGGTTGTCATACTCGTCAACCGCCTTTGACATGTCATGTTTCCTTGACGTGAGCCGGTCGCGTGACGGCATCAGTTGCAAGCGCCCTGCGCCGTCACGTGTTCTGGCCCGCCCGGGCCATCACCCTGGCGACCGGTCACCCAGCGCGGCGCATCGCGTCTTGAACGTACCAGGCCACTGCCTGTTTCAGGCCGGCACGCACATCATGCGTGGGCGTGTAGCCCAACAAGCGCCCAGCCTTGCTGACATCGGCCAGCGAATGGCGCACGTCCCCAGCGCGAAAATCCTGGTAAGCCGGCGCACCGATCTTCAGCTCCGGCCTTTCGGTGGCCAGTGCTTCCACGAGCGCCGCATGCAGCTGGTTCAGCGTGGTGCGATCACCCACCGCCACGTTGTAGACCTGGTTGGAAGCCTCCGGGTTGTCGGCGATGCCAGCGCGCAGGTTCGCCTGAACCACATTGCGGATGAAGCAGAAGTCGCGCGAGGTTTCCCCGTCACCATTGATCATGCAGCGCTCGCCCCTCAGCATGGCCGCCACCCACTTCGGAATGACCGCGGCATAGGCACCATTCGGATCCTGGCGCGGGCCGAACACATTGAAATAGCGCAGCCCGATGCAGGACAAGCCATAAGTGCGGCCGAACACGTCGGCATACAGCTCGTTCAGGTACTTGGTGACCGCATAGGGAGACAGCGGCCGGCCGATCACGTCTTCGACCTTTGGCAGCGTGGGCGAATCCCCATAGGTGGAGCTCGACGCCGCATAGACGAACCTTTTGACGCCTGCGTCCTTGGCACCCGTCAGCATGTTCAAGAACCCGGTGGCATTGGCACGGTGGGTGGTCAGCGGATCCTTGATGGACCGTGGCACAGAGCCCAGCGCCGCCTGGTGCAGCACCACATCGATGCCTTCGCATGCTGCGCGCGCGGTCTCGGCATCGGCAATGTCGCCCTGGATGAAGCGGTGGCGCGCCCATGCCGCCTCCCCCACGAGCTCACGCACCTGGTCGAGGTTGTGTTGATGGCCTGTGGCGAAGTTGTCGAGGCTCGTCACATGCTGGCCTGCACGCAGCAGGTTTTCCAACAGGTGCGAGCCGATGAAACCGGCGCTTCCGGTGACGAGCCAGCGGCGCGGTGAAGCCTCGACCTGCCCGAGGATGGCCTGCAACGCGTCCATCACAGGCGCCACACGTTGATGCCGCGCTCACGCAGTGCGTTCGCATCGGCCTGGGCCTTCACGTCGACGTACAAACCGCCCGGGGCCAGCTTTTCGACGTACGCATCGACGCTCAGGGCCTTGAGCGCCTTGTGCGACACGGCCGCCACGATGGCATTCGACCGCGGCAGGTGCTCCCACGACACCAGGTTGACCCCGTACTCATGCCGGGCCTCCTCGGCCGAGGCCACCGGGTCATGCACATGCACCGTGACGCCGTAGCTCTCCAGCTCGCGAATCACATCGATGACCTTGGAATTGCGCAGGTCCGGGCAGTCTTCCTTGAAGGTCATCCCGAGGACGGACACATGCGCCCCCTTGACCTGGAAGCCGGCCTGGATCATGTTCTTGATCGTCTGCTCCGCCACATACTTGCCCATGCCGTCATTGATGCGACGGCCGGCCAGGATCACCTGGGGGTGATAGCCCATGCGCTCCGCCTTGTGCGTCAGGTAATAGGGATCGACGCCGATGCAGTGGCCACCGACCAGACCCGGGCGGAAAGGCAGGAAATTCCATTTCGTGCCTGCCGCCTCGAGCACATCGACCGTGTCGATGCCGATGCGATGGAAGATCAGTGACAGTTCATTGACCAGAGCGATGTTGAGGTCGCGCTGCGTGTTCTCGATCACCTTCGCGGCTTCCGCCACCTTGATGCTGGCGGCCTTGTAAACCCCGGCGGTGATCACGCTGCCGTAGATCTCGGCAACGCGCTCGAGCGTCTCGGCGGTGTCGCCGGAGACCACCTTCGTGATGGTGGTCAGTGTGTGAAGTTTGTCACCGGGGTTGATGCGCTCGGGCGAGTAGCCGACGAAGAAGTCCTTCTTCCATTTCAGGCCCGACTCTTTCTCGAGGATGGGAATGCAGACTTCTTCGGTGGCCCCGGGATACACCGTGGATTCGAACACCACGGTGGCACCGGGCTTGAGGTTGCGCCCCACCGACGTGCTGGAACCCACCAATGGCGTGAAGTCAGGGTTGTGGGCGTCATCGACCGGCGTGGGCACGGCGACGATCACGAAATCGGCGTCCCTGAGCGCCGTGGGATCCGTGGTGGGATACAGCTGGGAAGCTGCCTTGAGGTTGTCGGTACTCACCTCGCCGGTGGGGTCCACATGGCGCTTGTATGCGTCGATCTTCGCAGCAGACAAGTCAAAGCCGATGGTCTTGTACTTCTTGCCGAACTCAACGGCCAACGGAAGGCCGACGTAGCCCAATCCGACGATTGCGATGGTGGTCATGATTCTCGTTTCAACGGTGGGGGGACCCGGCTTCGGGCTCCCGATAGTGACATGGTCTCTCGATCATGCCGCCAGTCCGGCAGATTATCGATTCCCCGTTCCTGCGGCTCGGGGCTGGCCCGCCCTGGATACCGAACTGGCGTCAGCAGCGGTCTGCACCGCTTGGGCCGCCTACGCCATCTGTTCTCGGGGCAGGATGTTCCCTCATCGGGCGGCCTCGGCCCATCCCTGATTCGGGGGCATGCGCGCCAGTGTAGCGTGCAGAATTCCTCAGCTGCCGCGTCAACCGGCCCCGGGAGCCTGCCCTGCAGAAGGACCCGGATCGTCAACGCCTGCCGCCCCTTCCGAATCGGCAGGCCTGAGATCCTGGACCACCTGTTCGAAAACCTGCTCCAGCTTGGCGCTCCCGGTGAGCGTCAGGTGACCCGAGTCGTAGTAGAGCGGCTTGCCTGCGTCGGACATCATGTCGCACCTCGGATGACAAAACCGATCAGCCACCTCGTACACCTTGACATGCTCTGCCCGGAGCGCGGGCAATACACCGATCAGCGCCCGGTTGCGCTGCTGATAGTCCTCGAGCGTCGAGGAAGGCAGTTGAACAGCGCCCAGCCGGCTCTGGAGAATCATCTTCGGCACGTGCATGTCCCACACAGGCACTGGCATGATCAACGCCATGGGCAGGCGACTCTCACGGGCAAGCTTGGCCATGCGCAACAACACATCCACGTCAATGGTGTTCGGTGCGTAGTGCAGCACCAGCGCCTGGGCACCCACCTTGCGAGCCTCGCCGATCACTCCCTGAGGGTCGAGACCACCGGGCATCAACGGACCATTGTCCGCGATGAAGAACTCCACCATGTTGACGGAGCGGGTGGCGCGGGAGAAAGCCGACTTGATGGAATCCGCATGGCTGTTGCCCACGAGCAGCACGCGCTTGGCCGGGGCTTCAAGGTCATCACCGATCTGACACGACAGGGACAACGGGTGAAGCATCCGGTAGGAGGTGCCGCACCGGAACACATCGCGGTCGAACCACGCCTCGTACACCAGCATGTCTTGCGGGGCCACCAGTTGCCGCTGGACCAGTGCCCCGACCGGGCACAACACCGCAGTAGCAAAGGCGGCCACGCCCAACCAGCGCACCGAGAACCGGCGGGAACGGAATGGCTTTTCGATCAGCGTGAACAGCAGCGTGGATGCCAATGCGACGGACGCGGCAAGCATGGCAGTGTCCGCCCAATCGTGCGCCTTCAACACCGTTCCCGAGAACGGCTTGTAGAGGAACACCACAATGACAGGGAAATGTGCGAGGTAGATGGAGTACGAATAGTCGCCGGCCTTCTCCAGGCCGCGGGCAACCGGGTTCTCCAGCAATTTTCGCGGCCAGCCACACCAAAGCGTGGCAGCCGTACACAGGCTGATCGCCAGGGCCATCAAGCCCGGGTGGCCGCGCACAAAACCCATGGCCGAGCCGTCCACCTTCATCAGCGGCAACCCGATGACACCGAGCAACGCCGCAGCGCCGAACCAAAGCGCCACCCGGTTGTCCGTCTCTGGGCGAGACAGGTACTTCACGATTCCGTAGCCCAGCAAGAACTCCCACATGCGGAACGGCATCCAGAAGAATGCCGTTTTCGTGGTGATGCTCAGCAAAGCGAAACAGCATGCCAAAGAGCCCAGGAGAATGACGCCGAACGAGAATCGGATTCTCGTGAAGATCCAATGGAGCAGCGGCAACGCCAGGTAGAACTGGATCTCCACGCCCAGCGACCAGAGGTGCAGCAGCGGCTTGAACTCCTCCTTGTTGAAATATGAGTTCTGCAGCCAGAACCCCATGTTCGATGCAAACGCGCTGGCAAACAGCGCCTGATCGGACACCTGCTTGTAGTCGTTCGGCGCGACCTTCAGCGCGCAGACCAGCACGGTGGCAATGACGGTGGCGAAGTATGCAGGGAGCAGGCGCCGGGCACGCTTTGCGAAAAAGCCTGCCTTGTCCGACGGCGCATACATCTGCGCCATCAGGTAGCCGCTGATCACGAAGAACACATCGACCCCGAGGAACCCGCTGCTGAGGCCCGCCACTTCCAAGTGGAATAAAACCACCATCAGGACGGCAATCCCTCTCAACACCTGTATGTCTTTTCGGTAGCCCATCCGGCACCTCCCTGTTCGTACTTTTTCGCCCCCTGGAATCGGGGAGACTGAATGATGGTTCCGCCCTCGGCGGACTGCAATTGCACCGGACCCCGCATGCGAGTGGGTGTAAGCCAGATCTCCGGACACACAGGACACAACGCGGATTGCCGTGGACGCAAAAAAGCCTCCTGCTTTCACAGGAGGCTCATCTCGTACAACGCGGGGGACTGAATTACTTCAGCGTGCCCACCGGGATTTCGATCGTGTAGGCGTCCACGTCGGTGTCGCTGCCGTTGCCCCAGTTCGAGTTGAACGTCACGCGGGTGAAGTCACGGTTCACGCTGGCCACTGGTGCGGTCCAATAGCCATTGTAGCTCGACCGGTGGAACGCGAGGTTGTAGATCTTCGGGTTCGCGGCCAGCTGCACCGCCATGACCTTCCTGTGCAGCCACTGCTGCGCACCACCACCTTCGGCGTACGTGCTGATCACCACCCAGCCCGGCTTGCGGAACGCCTTGCCCGACACATGCAGGGCCGTGGCCGTGTGGTCCAGGTACGTCGAGAACAGCTTCGTGCGGACGTTGGTGCGCAGGTTGTGCATGAACACATCGCCGTCGTTCGAACCGTAGTCGATCGCCACATAGTTGTCGTCGCCGTTGGCATCGAGCGCCAGGTCCGAATGCTGCGACGCCTTCAGCAGCT